>ERZ1026780.784-NODE-784-length-23257-cov-20.573787_pt1 | contig 23257 bp, 25 predicted proteins | sample MGYA00380126_ERZ1026780 | MGnify/ENA primary metagenome ERZ1026780 (study PRJEB33269, sample SAMEA4719762) | human gut metagenome | biome: human-associated habitat; feature: organic feature; material: feces | place: Cameroon | collected 2013-10 ... | reverse complement strand
CGGGCGCTGTGGAGGCAAGCTACACCTATGACGCATGGGGCAGGGTTATATCCTCGACCGGCGCGCTGGCAAACCTGAATCCGTTCCGCTATCGCGGATATTACTATGACGGCGAAACGGGGCTGTATTACCTGCAATCCCGCTACTACGACCCGGAAACGGGAAGATTTATAAATGCGGACGGATATATTAATACGGATTTTTCGGATACAAATTCATATTCGTATTGTGGAAATTGCCCGGTAGGATATGTGGATTTTTGCGGCCATTGCAGAATACGATTTGATGGAGTGAAACTGAAGGACTGTCATTCGTTTAGTTGCCCTTATTCCGAAGGACTGCCGCAAAAAGAGTTTGAGTCAATGCTGATAGCGGGCATTGCAAAGAAACCTAATTTTACACCGCGAAAGGATCCGAGAAAAGGCAGCGAAAACCGTCAGCCAAGCGGGGCCCGCGAACGCAACAAGGCTCATCCGGATAGTGAGGAACATAGCCGTGTACCTAAAGGAAATAATACAGGACGCAAGAAATTCAATAAAAACGATGATGATATAATGAAGGAATTTTGGGACAACGCCCGTTATACATGGAGAATTCAGCGTATGTGGCGTTGGCCGTGGGAAGAAGAATTTGAACGAAATACTCCGACGGGTGATTTGACTTTTTGGGAAATAATCAATCCGTTCAGGAGAAGATAAGCGGTAAAAATGTATGAAACGGAACATAACGGTACTGGATAACGGACTGAGGGTGTGCATAACCAAAGAGGCCTGCAAAAAGGTCGGGTGCGCGGCGGCGTTCAGGGCAGGAACGGTGTATGAACGCTGCGGCGAGCGTGGCATTACGCATATGGCGGAGCATATGATGTTCCGCAGACTGGGCGGGACACCTCAACGGGAGCTGTATATGCAGACTCGCCGTATGGGAACAAACATGCGGGGCTCAACATACAGGGACATGCTTTATTTCGGGATAAGCGCCTGCAAGGGGGAGCTGGATAATCAGCTTAAGCTTATCGGAAGCATTTTCCAAACGCCGCAATGGACGCAGTCTGATTTTGTGCAGGAAAGAAAAGTGGTGCTTAAGCAGATATCCAACAGATATTACGGGCAGATAGAAAGGTATGTATTTGAAAAATATATGCCCGAAAATATCGGAGGCTATATAATGGGCGGACAAAGTGATGTTGAAGCGCTGACGCTTGAGCAGCTTATGCGGTTCCATAGGGAAATGATAAGCACGGAAAATGCCTGTGCTGTTATATACGGGGATCTTTCAAAAGACGATATAACAAATGCGCTGCGGCAGCTGGAAAGCATAAAGCCTGCGGAGAAAGAGGCAAAAACATGGGATGACAATGCCGCCGTGATTTTCGGCGGGGCAGAAGCAGGCAGAAAAGCAGGGGTGCAATACTGTGCCGGGGACGGATATGCTGCGGATTTGGAAATTCTGTTGGGCTTTGACGGCGCGTACGCCCGCAGTGCGGAATTGCTGAGTGCAGCCTTGGGGATGGGAGACGGGGCGGAGCTTGCGATGCAGCTGCGGGAAAATGATGCAATCACAGACGATGCGGACAGCTATGTTGAAAAATCCGGGAATTTTGCTTATATGAGCATAAATGCATATGTGCAGAATAAGTATCTTTCCGAGGCACTTAGCAGAATAAACGGAACATTATGCGATATTCGTGAAAGATGGGACAGAAATACATTTCAAAAGCATCGTGATTATCTTGAGGCGTGGACAAGGTTGAATTGTGCCGGGGATCCGCATCAGGAATGTCTTACGGCGGCAAGAAACGGCTTCATATTGCAGGAGGGCGTATTCGGGATTGATGAGCTTGCAGGGGCATACAGAGATATTCGGTATGAGGATTTCTGTGCTTTCACTCAAAAGACAATACGGGGGGATAACCTTCAGACGGTGCTGAGCGGCGCGGAGCGGACAGTATGTTCAAAGAAAGTGCAAAGGCAGGTTGAAGCATTGTGGCGGCTTTGATAATTCCGCGGTTAAATAGGCAAAAACCATGCAAGCCGGTTTCTATAATCATTCATGGCCTTGAGTATCCCCGGTATACTATTGAAGCAACGGGGAAGGCAGATCCGGGTGGTGAAGCCGACACCTTTCTTAAAAGAGCGGGCGGTACATTTGTGACGATTTGGTTTATAAATTAGGGGGTGTTATTGTGAAAAGAAATTTGTGCAGTATCTTACTGCTTATAATTATATCAGTCATGTCTGCATTGTCATTATCGTCCTGTACTTATGCCTCTTCGATTCCGGATGGCAGATGGGAAAGCGAATATCCTCGTATGTATATTGATCGCGGACATGAAAAGGTCGGGCTATTGTGGAATGCGGACGGCACGGTGACGGAAATTAAAGCAGGATGGATTCCGGGATTTTACATCAGCAATGCAGAAACGAAAAAAACAATTTTTCGGGGCTACTATAAGTGTCACAATAATACGCTTATACTTGATCTTAATGACGGCGGCAGAATAGTGATGAAGCGGGTTGGCCCGGCGACAGTGGATGGGAAGGAGTACCCGTGATGCGGTGTGGGCAGATATGAAAAAGATATTACTTAAATATATAGCCGTTGTGTGTTTATTGATAATATTTGCGCTGTATGCATCGTCATGCTATTGGCCGTATATTAATTTAACCGGCAGATGGGAAAGCGAATATCCTCGTATGTATATTGATTGCGGACATGAAAATGTCGGGCTGTTATGGAATGCGGACGGTACGGTGACTAAAATTCAACTTTGGTACTTGGGCGGAAGGTTTGGGATCAGTAAAATGGAAACTGAGGAAGGCGATAGCAATTCCATATATTGGGGAACGCAGAGCCTGAAAGGGAACACGCTTATTATGGACCTTCGCTATGGCGGCAGAATAGTGATGAAGCGGGTTGGCCCGGCGACAGTGGACGGGAAGGAGTACCCGTGAAAGGAGAAAGTATGAAAAAGGTATTCAGTATAGTGGTTGTTATTGCAATGCTGCTTGCTGTGGCGCTGTGTTCGGCGTGTTCGGAGTCGTCCACGGAAGTGCCCAAGGGCAGATGGGAGAGCATATGCCCGCATATGATCTTTGACATATACGGCGAAATGACGATAGTAAACAAAACGGAAAGAACGGAGATAAGGATGCCCATTGACGACGGGAAGATATGGAACAGCAACGGAACCGTAACGCGGCTTCAGATATCGCTGTATGACGGAAACTTCAGCATACGAATACCGGATGAGAGCAAGGAGAGCTTTATTGAGTATGATGTGCTGTATCGCGGCACCTATCATATGGAAAAGAAGGATTTAATTTTGGACATGCCGGACGGTGGCAGGATAGTGATGAAGCAGATGACGGTGGCAGAGTAGAAGTTTGCTGATTCCCGGCGGGCGGCACGGTAACGGCTTATGAGTATAATAATGCCGATTGGGGAGATCAGCTTACCTCGTGGAACGGGGAGAGCATAACATATGACGCGATAGGCAACCCGCTTTTATACCGCGGCAGAAGCCTTACTTGGACGCAGGGCAGAAGGCTTGCTGGCATAACCGCAGAGGGGCTGAATGTCACATATACCTATGACGAGAGCGGCACAAGGGTAGGGAAAACCGTTAACGGCGTAAGCACGCAGTATTACATTAACGGCTCGCAGATACTTGCGCAAAAGAGCGGGGAGAATATATTATACTTCCTGTACGATGAAACCGGGTCGGCAGTAGGGTTTAAGTACAATAATAATCTGTATATCTATCGCAAGAATTTGCAGGGAGATATTCTTGCGGTGCTGAACGGGCAGACGGGCGCAGTGGAGGCAAGCTACACCTATGACGCATGGGGCAGGGTTATATCCTCGACCGGCGCGCTGGCAAACCTGAATCCGTTCAGGTACAGAGGGTATTACTATGACAGTGAAACAGGGCTGTATTATCTGCAATCCCGCTACTACGACCCGGAAACGGGAAGATTTATAAATGCGGACGGCGTAATTGACGAAAGCAATCTTAATGTGAATGGATTTGCGTACTGTGGCAATAACCCGGTTTTGAGAAGTGATAAGAGCGGATATGCATACTGCAATACAATATTACCAATCAATTGCGGTGGATATGTTTCTAATGAAGTGGAATTTCTAAAAGCATTCAGTAGCAATTATGGATTTGACTTTGAAAATTTCCCGTCGTCTGATGCGTGGTTATCTAGCAGAATCACGGATATACGAGTAGCAAAACTGCGGTATGAAGAGGATTTGGGTAGCAGAATAAGAGATATAATATATGACGGAAGTGATTATGCGTTAGCACAAAGTGTAATTGATTTAATGACAATTGACAGAAATACGATTATTTCCAAGGCGTTATCGTTAGTGCAGATTGGTGATTTACCATATGCGACAAGTATCAGGACCGTATATGTTGTATATTATACAGAGGTATTGGATCGATTTGAAACTTTTATTTCAGCATTATTTAACTGTGAGATAGAAATACAAAGACAGTGGGTAGCGATGTTTTATGTCGGGGCAGGCACATTGGAAAACGGGGATATGTTTTTTGAACATCATTACGCAACTCATAAAAAGCGTCTGCAGGAAGATATATATTTTTATTTTAAGAGGTGAAGGATATGAAGAGAATGTATAAAATATTGTCGGCGGTTTTCATACTTGCGCTTGCGGTGCTTGCGGTCGGCTGCGCAAAAGAGCAGTCCGAGCAAAATGTAAAGGATATGGTGCTGAAAACACTGGAAATGCATGCAAATACGGAGGATTCTGAGCCGCTGTATGCATCGTATATTCAGGGGTTTGAGAATGATAATATGTCGGATGCGGAAAAATTCAGGGCTGATGTAGGGGACAAGCTACTTGTTGTACATAACGGAAACAGAAGCATATATGCTCTTAACGGCGCGATGACAACGGCATACAAAGATCAAAGAGCAACTGAAGAAGCTGCTGGCGATAAGAGCAATTATGTGCGGGATTATGCGGCAGTGATGCTGCGGCTGCTTGAGGGCGGCGTAAAGCAAGAGAACGAGGGAAAGGCTGATTTTGCGCTGGGCGAATCTGTTTGTGAAGGCGATAGCATAATGTGCTATATGGCGCTTATTGATGCAGACGCGATGACGGAGGAAGACAGGGAGCTTCTTGGCGGCGCCGGTCAATATACGCTTATTGCGTATGTCTGCTTTCCGGGCAAGGACAATGAAAGCATGAAAAAGCCGACAGTGCTTTATGTGCAGGTATATGCCGATTCGGTAAGCGGGATAAAGTTTTACGGGCACAGAAAGCCGCCGTATGGGATATCCGACAGCGCAGACCCCGATGCAAAAAACGGTATAGGTGAGGTTTGGGAGAAATAAGAGGCTGTTGAGCATATAAGCGGAGAGAAAAATGTTGTTTTTCAGGGGGGATGAGTTTTGAAATGGAGGGCAGCTTTAGCTGCGGGCGTTTTAATTGCGGTGTTTATCTGTTCAGGATGCGGGATGAATGGGAAAATCACGCGGGAACAGGCGGTAAAAAGTGCCGAAAGGTGCAGGACGGATATTGAAAGAATTGCGGATAAGTACAATGCGGGACTTTATTACGAAGAATGTACGGAGCAGTTTGTTGAAAAGTATAAAAAGCACAGCGAATTTGATTATCTTTCGTCTGTTTCGTATAACTGCGCGGCATATTACAGGCTTATGCTGGACGAATTGCACTGCGCAGAGGTGTTTTTTGCACTGAATGATAAAAATGAAAGCAGTTTAACGGTGCTTTACAGCAATATGAATATGCAGGGTAAGGATGAGGTGGAAGGCTTTGATATCGCGTTTATAACGGAGCTTGTAAATTTAACAGCAAAGCGCACCGTAAGAGAATCTGACTGGACGGGAATGCTGAAAAACGCAAACATACAGGGAACGGAGTTTATGCCGCAGGCAATATGCGTAAAAAGCCGTACCGTGGGCGGGACGGTGTTTGCTCCGGGAGCCGAGCTTATCTATTATCGCCCCATACATGATGAAGAATACCTGATATTTCGGGGCGGATTCAGGGAGGCATGATAAATCATGAAGAAGTGCACAAAGAACGGCTTGAGTGCTGCGGTCATGGGCTGTTACGGTGTTATTGCGTTGCTTTTTGTTGTTATATTGCTGGGCGGCTGCAATGCGGAGAGTACAGTGACGCCGGATGCTGCCGGTGCTGTGCAGTGGAAGTATTTGTATTATAACGGCAGCAGGCAGGAAATAGAGATTACAGACAGCAATATTGATAACGATCATATTGTCGTGCCGGAGAATATAGGTGGCGCAGCCGTGACGGCAATAGGCGCCAATGCATTTCACAAAAAGAGGATGTCATACATTACTCTTCCGGGAACAGTAAAAGTTATCAGGAGCGGGGCATTCAGCGGGAGTCAGAATTTAAGAAAAATTGTGCTTCCCGGCGGGGTTGAAAAAATCGAAACTACCGCTTTTTATAACTGTTTAAGCCTTGAAAGCATTGAAACGGAGGCATCTGTGCATTTCAAAAGCGAAAACGGAGTGCTGTACAGCAAAGATATGACTGTGTTGGTTGCTTATCCCGAAGGTAAATGGGACAGAGAATACTATCTTCCGCAGAGTGTTGAGAAAATAGAAGCGGCGGCGTTCGGATGCCGTCCGCGCCTGCGTGATATTTATGTGCTTAACGATAATATTGAATTTCCGCAGGCGGCGCTGTGTACTCAGACGGACGGCATAACGCTGCATGGCAGCGAAGGCTCAACGACGCAGAAATATGCCCGGCAGTGGGGATTTGTCTTTGAAGCGCTTTAAGAAAAATGCATAAGGCGAAAAGACGGACCGATAAAATTCAGAAGGAAAGGGCGCTTAAGGATTTTTATGCGGAATATGCAAAGCGCGGGGTGCAGGTATGATAAAAAATTATGCGGAAATGTATCTGCAATACTGCGCTGATTTGAACGACTGTACCGAGAAAAATGATGTGAGGCGAAATAATGCTGCGATGAAGCAATTTGGAAAACTGTTTCATCAAATAAAAGCGGAATCGGATAAATCATTTCTTTTAGAGCTGCTCAAAAATAAAAACGATCGTACTAAGGCACTTGCAGCGGCTCATTGCTTGGGGTTAGGGGTATACATTAATGAGGCTAAAGAAGTATTATCGGGCATTGCCAATAACAAGGATAATCCGATTTTGGCTTTTGAAGCGCAGGCAACATTAGATGTATGGCAACAGCAGGGCTATTTGGAGTTTTAGATATGCAAAAGCATCGGAGGGATTTTGAACAATGCATTGGTTTTTGCCTTGAAAACGCAAGAATATTATATAAATTTTCGTGGAGAGTCAGTTTTGATATTCCGTACTGGGGGTGAATAAATGGCTAAGGGTGTTTTGAATGTTTCGGTGCTTTTTGTATTGCTGGTTTTTTGCGCAGGCTTTGGCGGCTGCACATATAAGCCGCTTGTTTTGGAAGAAAGAGAAACGGCTTGGAATTATGATTGGAATTGTTATCAAATGATGAAACAGACTGTTGAAGAAGAAAAATTTGTACTTGAAACGGATAAAAGAATTGATAACAGCGATAAAGCGGTGCATGAATACCATATTGATGTGGAGGACGGCGTTATACACATAGTCAGCGTTCCTATTACGAAGGAAGGATATCCAACGGTATCTATTAAGTACACAAGGAAACTTAACAGCAAACCGTACTTAAAATGCAACGGAATGAATATCGGGCTGTTTTCTAAAATCATAGAGATATATACGGGCATAGAGATTACGGAAGATATGTTCGGCGAGCTGTTTTATAATCCCGAACATCAATATAAGGACTCCGGAATTAAGGGCGATAATGCCTATTATAATCGCATGGCCATTCGTCCCGTAGGTATAAAGTATGCTGATTTTTTCCGATTGGGTGCGCTTAATTATTGGCTGCATGCAACATATTCAGGGGGTAAAGCAATCGGATATACAGAGGATTTATATTATTCGGGCTATCATGGCTGCTGTATTGAAGGCATGAACAAGGAGGTTAAATATTGAGCAAAATCCGTTTTTATATGGGATTAGGAAACAGCATGGAATGTGCCGACAAGATAACCTTCAGACGGTGCTGAGCGGCGCGGAGCGGACAGTATGTTCAAAGAAAGTGCAAAGGCAGGTTGAAGCATTGCGGCGGCTTTGATAATTCCGCGGTTAAAGAGGCAAAAAAACATGCGGGCCGGTTAGGTTGCCGGCAGAGCATTTTATAAAAACAAGGAGCGGGAATATGCTGGATATTGATTATATAATGGATTTGCTGCAATGGGACAGAAGCAGTGAAGAACAGGAGCGGGGAATTGAGCTTGCAAAAAGGATAAGATATATAAATGTTTTCTTGCAGCCGGGCTTCCCTGCAGGGAAAAGTACATGGGACAACTGTGCAAAGGTGCTGTCCATGAAAACAAATGCGGAGCTGGAGCCATACATGATAGAGCTTATGGAATGGATTCAGGATATGAACTGGCCGGGGGCATTTTGTATACTGGAAAGATTGAAGGCAATGCAGACAGAGCAGCTTTTTGAGCATGATTACAGAATATGCATGAAATGCGCTCGCGCACTTGGGGACGAGGTGTGGGTGAACAATCTTAAAATGATAAAGGAAAAATAGGGGCTGCGGGGGTGTAAAATGATGAAAGGCCGCAGAATAACGGCGGTATTGTGCCTGATGGCGGTTATAACCGTTTTTGTCGGCTGCACATATGAGCCTACAACCGCTCAGCGGGCTGAAACGGCCGGGCAGGAAAAGAGCCGCATTGAAAAGCAAGAAGAGAACGGGGAGGCAAAAGAGCTTATGACGGATTTACGGGCATATCTTGAAAAAAAGCTGCGCGGAATCATTTCGCAGTGGGACGAGGAAGACATTTACGCTGTTTCGTTTTTCGTTTATGCAAATGAGGAAAATGAATATGGCGGATATACGAATGTTCCGGAGTTTTTCGTGAGCTATAATACGCAAAGCGATTGCGCCGGTGCTGATGAATTATCGGAGGAGCGCTGGAATTATGCCTTTTGGCGTCAGGATGAAATACCGGTAATTCAGGCATCTGAGGGCGATGAGGGGATGCAGGTGCTGTTTAATTGGTATAAGGAAAACGGCATAGACAACATCGGCTATGAGGACTATGATGCCGACTATGACAGTCAGATGCGGTACATAGGCAAGGGGCCTGGGATATTACGAACTGCTTGGCGAAATAACGGCAGTTGCAAATAAGCTGCAAAGCAGCGGATTTATTGAGGGCAAATTCGGAAGACCGATCCCGATAATCATTCATGACCTTGAGTATCCGTGGTATATTATCGAGGCAACAAGAAAGGCAAATCCGGGCGGTGAAGCCGACACCTTTCTTGCGGCGATGAAGGAGCTTGGCTTTGCGGAGTGAAAAACAACAAAAGCACCGTTTTTACATAGGAATGCTTTCATTAAGTGCTTTTTCAAAAAACAGAAACGGAATACGGATGGATAAAACTCGGGAAAGAATTATTGAGCTGTGCCTGCATTTGTTCGGCGAAACGAAAGCCGAAGTTAAACGGAACAATAAGAGCGTGGACAAGCTGATGCAGATATTTGAGCAAATAAAAAAGCAGGACGGGTATGCCGAAGCGGTATATACGGATCTGCTGAATTATGATGATGACAGGGTGCGCTTTGAAGCGGCCGTTTGCTGCCTGAAGCTTAAAAAGAAGGTTCGTGAAGCGGAAGCGGTATTGAAATGCATATCCCGACAAAACTCAAATCCTCTCATTAGTTTCAGCGCGGAAACGGTGCTGAACAAATGGAAGGAAGACGGACAATTATGCAGCTGGAACCGTTACCTTTATAACGCCTGAATACTATCCCCACTGCCTTTGGGAGGGGAAAAGGCTGCCTATAAAGGAGGGCGCGCGTACGGTGGGGTATGTGACGGTAACCAAGGTGCTGAACCCCTTGCTAAAAAAACAGGAGCGAAACTGAAGCCTGCGGGTTGATTTCCGATTATTTTATGTTATAATAGCCCTAAGCTGCTGCTTTGGCGGTTTTACGGCTGTATGTAAATTTGAAAATAATGCGTCGGAGGGAAATATGGATATTTCGGCATACATAAAAAATGAAAAGGAAAGACCGCTTGATGTTATAAAGCCGGACGGCGGTTTTTTCGGCATATTCAGAACGGTGGCCTGCGTGGGGGACAGCCTTGCTTCCGGGGAATTTCAGACGGTTAACCCGCATGGGGGCTATGACTTTAGTGACCGCTACGATTATTCCTGGGGACAGTTTATGGCAAGGGCGACCGGGTGCAAGGTGTATAATTTTTCGCGGGGCGGGATGACGGCCTCTGAGTATGTGGAATCCTTTGCTGACTGTCAGGGCTATTGGAACCCAAAGCTGGCCTGTCAGGCATATATCATTGCTCTGGGTGTAAACGATATTGTAAATCAGCGTCAGGAAATGGGAGCGGCCGGGGATATATACACGGAAAAGAAGACCTTTGCGGCGTATTATGAGGAGATAATCAGGCGGTATGAAAAAATATCGCCCGGGGCGTATTTCTTTCTTACGGTAATGCCGAGGGACGGCAGGAACGGCTTTTGCCTGGAGCAGTTCGGCAAGCTTATATATGACATTGCCAAGGGGCATGAAAGATGCTATGTTATAGACTTTGCGCAGTATGCGCCGGTATACGATAAAGAGTTTGAAAAGAATTTCTATCTGAACGGACACCTGAAGCCGCAGGGATATCTGATGACTGCGCATATGTATATGAGCTATATTGATTATATAATCAGGCAGAATCCTGATGAATTCGATATGGTGGGGCTTATGCCGCAGGCAACCCCGTAACGGGAAGATGGGCTTGCGGCGCCGGCGCATTTGAAGCATCTGGCATAAACGGAAACAGAATAAATTTTTCGGATTATTAAAACGGGGCATGACCGCGCACGGCGGAGCATTCCCCGTTTTTTATGATTATTGCATATATGCACATGCGTGCAATAATATGATTATATCAGCGCGCCAGAACTTTTTTTATAAATGAGGAAACCGTTTCAAGGTATTTCGGTGTATCTGCCATATAACTCATGCCGTGTCCGGCGCCGGGAACCGAAAGCAGCTCTTTTTCGGGGCAGCGGCAGCGGCGGTAGTTTTCAAGGCTCATATCAAAGGGCACAAAGCGGTCGTCCGTGCCGTGAATGAACAAAACGGGAATATCGCATTTGTCCATTGCCTCGACGGCGGAGGCGCTGTCAAGGCGGAAGCCTCCGAAAAGCAGGCAGCCCAAATAAATCAGGGCATACAGAGGAAATACGGGATAATGCCGCTTGCGCAGCACTGTTTTTATAATGGCGCAGGGCGAGGTGTACCCGCAGTCCGCAATAATTCCTTTAACGGCATCTGGCAGGCCGAGCGCTGCGGACATCAGCACGGTGGCGGCGCCCATGGACACGCCGTAAAGCATAATTTGTGCATTCGGATAGCGTGAAAGGAGAAAGTCCACCCACATGCGGCAGTCACGGCGCTCCTTTATGCCCATTGAGAGATATTTTCCCCGGCTTTTGCCGTGAGCGCGCTGATCGACCAAAAGAACATTATAACCCGATTTCAAGGCGAATTTAAGTCCGCCGCAGAAATCGCGTTCGGCACGGCTGCGGTAGCCGTGAAGCATAATTATCCACGGCGCGGATTCGCAGCAAAAGAAGCATTTGCCGCAGAGCTTGAGCCCGTCATACGAGGTTATGCTTTCTTCCCGGTAGGGAACGGACAGCGCGTCCAGTATCAGCTGCCTTGTTTTTTGGGCATAAGGGGTGTATTGTTCGGTATCCGGCAGACGGAAAAATTCCTCCGTGCCGCGCCTTGGCACGCGCATGGCAATGCGATAGCACAGATAGGCGGCAATTGTAATAAGAAGCATGACGGCGATAAGTATGTACAGTATTAGCATCGGCGGCACCTTTTTCGATTTTAAGAGTTTGTTTTGCCTTTATAATAGTGGCATATTGATTATACCGCATTTTTATGTTTTCTTCAATAATGCATGAGCGCATTTTTGCAATCATGAGGCGGCCGGCAGCTGCCGCTGCCCGATGGCCTCTCTTGAGCCAGTAAAGCGCCTTTTTCAAAAACACGAACAATAAAACAAATCAATAAAAAATAATTCGCATATTTCTTGACCTTGACACGGCTTTGCTGTAACATTGGCGTAGAAAGCATTAAAAAGATAAACATAACGGCTTTTTTGCAGGGAACATTCAACATTAAACACGGAGGTACTGTTGTGAAAAAGGTTGCAGTGGTAATGGGCAGCATATCGGATTATGATACGGTAAAAAAATGCATTGATACCCTTAAGGAATTCGGAGTGGAATATGAGGCTAAGGTGATAAGCGCGCACAGAACTCCGGCTTTGGCGGCGGAATTTGCTGCCGGGGCAAAGCAAAATGGAATAGGCGTGATAATCGCCGCTGCGGGAAAGGCGGCGCATTTGGGCGGGGTATTGGCTGCGTATACCACGCTTCCGGTTATAGGGCTGCCGATAAAATCAAGCCTGATGGACGGCATGGATTCTCTTTTGTCCATGGTTCAGATGCCCTCCGGCGTCCCGGTTGCCTGCGTAGCCGTAAACGGCGCGGAAAACGCGGCCCTGCTTGCGGTGCAGATGCTGGCGCTGTCCGATGAAGCCCTGGCGCTCAGGCTGGAGAAGCATAAGGAAAAAATGAGGGCGTCGGTTGAGGCGGCGCAGGAAAAGCTGGAGCAAATGACGGCGGAGCAATAAAAGCGGCCATGCACTGGGCCGGGCAGAGGAAACAGGCGGCAAAGCGGACGGAATAATAAAACAAAAAGAATAAGCGCGATTATCGGAATTGTGAAAGGCGGTAATAAAAATGGCGATAAGCTACAAGGATGCCGGAGTGGATGTGGAAAGAGGCTATGAGGCGGTAAGGCTCATGAAGGAGCATGTCAAAAAAACCATGTGCGCAAATGTGCTTGGGGATCTGGGCAGCTTCGGAGGCTTTTACGAGCTGAACGGAGAGGACTGCGCAGAGCCGGTGCTGGTGGCGGGCACTGACGGCGTGGGCACAAAGCTCAAATACGCAATAGTGCTTGATAAGCATGATACAATCGGCATTGATGCCGTTGCAATGTGCGTAAACGATATAGTCTGTCAGGGCGCGCGGCCGCTGTTTTTCCTTGATTATATAGCCTCCGGGCATATTGATCCTGCAAAAACCGCACAGATAGTAAAGGGCGTATCCGAGGGCTGCGTGCAGGCGGGCTGCGCGCTTATAGGCGGAGAAACGGCGGAAATGCCCGGCTTTTATGCGGCCGGTGATTATGACATTGCGGGCTTTTCCGTGGGCGTTGTGCAGAAAAGCCGGGTGATCAACGGCAAGAACATTAAAGCGGGGGATGTGCTGGTGGGGCTTGCGTCAAGCGGCGTGCACAGCAACGGCTTTTCCCTTGTGCGCAGGCTGTGCACAACGGATAAAGAAACGCTGCTCAAATACAGCCCGGAGCTTGGCGCGGGCTTGGGAGAAACGCTGCTTACCCCCACAAGAATATATGTGCGCACCGTGCTTGAGCTGATTAAAAAATACGAGATAAAGGGTATTGCCCATATCACCGGCGGAGGCTTTATAGAGAATATTCCGCGCATACTGCCGGAGGGTCTCGGCGTGCGCATAAGCTTGGGCAGTTGGGAGAGCTTGCCGGTATTTGATATGCTTGCGCACCTTTCCGGGCTGGAAACGCAGCAGCTTTACAACACCTTCAACATGGGCATCGGAATGGTTATGGCGGTGGAGCCGGCAGTGGCGGACAGTGTGACGGCAAAAGCCAAAGAGCTGGGCGAAAAGGCGTACATAATAGGCGAGGTTATACAGGGCGAGGGAGTGAAGCTGGACAAATGACGGATATTGCGGTATTTGTCTCCGGCGGCGGCTCCAATATGCAGGCGCTGCTGGACACAATAGAGGACGGAAAGATAAAAGGGCGCGTGCGGCTTGTGCTTTCAAGCACTGATAAAGCCTATGCGCTGCAGCGAGCGCACGCGGCGGGCATAAGGACGCTGGTGCTGCCCAAAGAGCCAAAAGAACGAGAGAAGGTAACGCTGGAGGCGTTAAGGGAGAACGGCATATCCCTTTGTGTTCTGGCCGGGTATTTGGGGATTATATCGCCCGAGGTGGTGCGGGAATATGAAAACAGGATAATAAACATACATCCCTCCCTCATCCCTTCCTTTTGCGGCAAGGGCTACTACGGGCATTTTGTGCATGAGGCGGTGCTGGAATACGGAGCCAAGGTTAGCGGCTGCACTACGCATTTTGTTGCTGAAGGGATAGACACAGGCCCCATTATAATGCAGCGCGCGGTATATGTTAAGCAGGAGGATACCCCGCAGACGCTGGCGGATAGGATACTTGAGCAGGAGCATATTATTCTGCCGGAGAGCGTAAGGCTGTTCTGCGAAGGAGCAATAGAGGTAAACGGACGGAAAGTAATCATAAAGGAGAGAAAAGAATGAAAAAAAGAGCATTGATAAGCGTATCGGATAAGACGGGCATAACGGAGTTTGCTTCCGAGCTTGTAAAACTCGGGTATGAGCTGATCTCCACCGGCGGAACCTACCGGGTGCTCAAGGCGGCCGGCCTTGAGGTTATGCAGATAGATGAGCTTACCGGCTTCCCGGAGTGCCTGGACGGCAGGGTGAAAACGCTGCACCCGGCGGTTCATGCGGGCATTCTGGCAATGCGGGATAACCCGGAGCATATGGCTACCCTTGAAAGCTTGGGAATAAACACAATAGATATCATTGCGGTAAACCTTTATCCGTTTAAGCAGACGATACTCAAGCCGGGGGTAACGCTGGCCGAGGCTATTGAAAACATTGATATCGGCGGGCCGACCATGATCCGCGCGGCGGCAAAGAATTATAAGGATGTAGCCGTGGTGGTAAACCCGGAGGACTATGCCGTTGTTATAAACGAGCTTAAGGAAAACGGCGAGGTTTCCATCAAGACAAAGCTGTATCTTTGTTACAGCGTGTTTGAGCATACGGCGGCGTATGACGCACTTATTACCCAATATCTGCGCACTCAGGCCGGGGTCGAGGGCTTCCGCAGCAGCTTTACCCCCACATTCGAGCTGGTGCAGCAGATGCGCTACGGCGAAAACCCTGCGCAGCGGGCGGCATTCTATAAGGAAATCGGTTCCTGCCGCGGCGCTCTGCCCTCCGCCGTGCAGCTGCACGGCAAGGAGCTTTCCTTTAACAACATAAACGACACCGACGGCGCACTGGGTCTGCTTAAGGAGTTCAGCGCCCCTACAGTGGTGGCGGTAAAGCACGCAAACCCCTGCGGCGTGGGCAGCGCTTTGTGCATAAGCGAAGCCTTCAAAAAGGCGTATGAGTCCGATCCGGTGTCGGTGTTCGGCGGAATAATCGCCGCCAACAGGGAAATCGACCGGGATACCGCGGAGCAGATATCAAAAATATTCATTGAAATAGTGGCGGCGCCGGGCTTTACCGATGAGGCGCTGGAAATACTCACTCAAAAGAAAAATATCCGTCTGCTGCGCATTGACGGCATAAGCGAGCCGTGCGTAAGCACATATACGGCAAAAAAGGTGGACGGCGGTCTGCTGGTTCAGGAGCCGGACAGCCTGCTGCTTGACGAAAGCGAGCTTAAGGTGGTAACCAAGCGCACCCCCTCAGAGCAGGAAATGAAGGATATGCTCTTTGCCTGGAAAATCGTCAAGCATGTAAAATCCAACGGCATTGCAATAGCAAAGGACGGACAGTCCTACGGCATGGGAGTAGGACAGGTTAGCCGCATATGGGCGGCGCAGCAGGCCATTGAGCACAGCCTTAAGCCCTGCACTGGGGCGGCCATGGCGTCGGATGCGTTTTTCCCGTTCCCGGACTGCGTTGAGGCGGCGGCCAAGGCAGGAATAAGCTGCATAATCCAGCCCGGCGGATCAAAGAACGATCAGCTCTCCGTTGAGGAAGCGGACAAACACGGAATTGCCATGGTGTTTACCGGATGCAGGCATTTCCGTCATTGATTAAGAAACAGCGGTGAAAAATATGAAAATACTTGTTGTGGGCGGCGGCGGCCGCGAGCATGCTATTGTGTGGAAGCTGGCGCAGAGCCGGCATAAGCCGGAGCTTTTCTGCGCTCCCGGCAACGGAGGCATTGCAAAAATTGCAAAGTGCATACCCATAAAGGCGACGGATATCGGCGCCATGGTGGATTTTGCGGTAAAAAACGATATCGATCTTACGGTCGTGGCCCCGGATGATCCGCTGGCAATGGGAATGGTGGACGCTTTGCAGGCAGCTGGGAAGCGAGCCTTCGGGCCCACCGCAGCTGCGGCGCTCATTGAGGCCAGCAAGGGCTTTTCCAAGCAGCTTATGAAAAAATACGGTATCCCCACGGCGGATTATCGAATTTTTGATAATTATGCGGCGGCGGACGAATATCTTAAAAGCGCGCCGATGCCCATTGTGATAAAGGCGGACGGCCTTGCTTTGGGCAAGGGAGTTATAATCGCCGAGAATTACTCTCAGGCATCGGCGGCGGCCAAGGATATGCTGGAGGGCGGAGCCTTCGGCGGGGCCGGCAGTACAATAGTTATAGAGGAATATATGACGGGCCCGGAAATGTCCATGCTGTGCTTTACGGACGGCAAAACCGTGGTGCCCATGGTTACCGCGCAGGATCATAAAAGAGCGCTGGATAACGATATGGGGCTTAATACCGGCGGCATGGGTGCCTTCAGCCCCAGTATGCAGTATGACAACAGCAATGATAAATGGCTTATGGACAATGTGCTGCTGCCTACCGTCAGAGCCATGGAAAAAGAGGGGCGTCCGTTTAAGGGAGTGCTGTATTTCGGGCTGATGCTTACAAAAAACGGCATAAAGGTGCTGGAATACAATGCGCGCTTCGGCGACCCGGAAACACAGGCGGTGCTGCCGCGGCTTAAAAGCGATCTTGTTGATATCTTTGAAGCAATTATTGATGAGCGTTTGGACGAAGTAAAAATAAGCTGGAGCGATAAGGCGGCGGTGTGCGTTGTGCTGGCTTCCGGCGGATATCCCGAAAAGTATGAAACCGGCTTTGAAATATCCGGCATTGAGCAGGCGGAAAAGACGGGGGCGCTGGTGTTTCATGCCGGCACGGCCATAAGGGACGGCCGCACGGTAACCTCCGGCGGACGGGTGCTCGGCGTTACGGCGCTGGGGGACAGCGTTCAGCAGGCCCGCAGGCTTGCATATGCCGCAGCAGAAAAGATCAATTTCCAAAACAAGCATATGCGCTTTGATATCGGAGTAAAATAGCATCTTAAACCCGCCCGGCATCCGCCGGGCGATTTTAAGATAAAGCACAGCCGTTGGGATTGAAAAATAAAAGGCATTAAACTTTTTTCATCACTCTAAAAAAAGCAGTTGACAAACAGGTATTTATTGAATATAATACAGAAGTCGCAGCGGATAAGATAATCCAAAGCGCTTAAGTGGGAGCATAGCTCAGCTGGGAGAGCATCTGCCTTACAAGCAGAGGGTCATAGGTTCGAGCCCTATTGTTCCCACCATTCTTTTTGGTCCGGTAGCTCAGTTGGTTAGAGCGCTAGCCTGTCACGCTAGAGGTCGAGGGTTCGAGCCCCTTCCGGATCGCCAGCCTTTGTAGCTCAGTCGGTAGAGCAGGGGACTGAAAATCCCCGTGTCGGTGGTTCGATTCCGCCCGAAGGCACCATTTGCGGGAGTGGCTCAGTGGTAGAGCGTCGCCTTGCCATGGCGAATGTCGCGAGTTCGAATCTCGTCTTCCGCTCCAACGGCGCCATAGCCAAGTGGTAAGGCACAGGTCTGCAAAACCTCTACTCCCCAGTTCAAATCTGGGTGGCGCCTCCAGAAAAAAAGCACTTGCAATCGCAAGTGCTTTTTCAATTTTTCATCGTTTTGCCGCGCGCTCACCGCCCTTTTTTGCATGCGGCAAGGTTAGTCAGTCAAGGTAAACACTGCGGATAATATCTTCGGCGGTAATGCTGTCGCGCCCGTACAGCGTGCCCGCGCGGTGCCCGGCGGCATTGTGAATCAGCGCTGCGGCGGGGATTTGCCCTCCGCGCGCAAGCACGGCTGCGCATATACCGGCAAGGCAGTCGCCGCTGCCGGCGGTGGCCAGTGCGGGCGTGGGGGAGTTGAGTATCCACACTCCGTCTGAAACGATTACGCTGTACCAGCTTTTAAGTATCACATCGCAATAATATTTTCGGCTTATGTGAAGCGCTGCCGCGACGGGGTTTGCTTCAATTGCCGCAGTATCCGCAAAAAGGGCGGTGTCGTCGATAAGATGCAAAGCCTCTCCTATGTGCGGGGTGAGTACGCAGCGAAGGCCGCGTTCTTTTCTTTTTTTCAGCATATCGCGCGCGGAGTGCAGCGCCCACAGCGCGTCCGCATCCAGCACAAGGGGCAGCTCGCTTTGAAGAAGCATGCGGGCGGTGCCCGCCGTATGCTCCGTGCGGCCCGCGCCCATTCCGAAGGCCGCGGCGTCCAGCCCGCGCAAAGCATCGCCATCCGGCTCGCAGGGCATAAGCAAAAGATGCGGGCTGCGGGCGGCATAATAGGGAAGGGGGGAAAGAATGCGCACCTTGCCCGCCCCCGCCTTTGCCGCTGCCTCCGCACTCAGCATGGCCGCGCCCTCCATGCCGGCGCAGCCCCCTATTATACCCACCGCACCGAAGCTGTTTTTGTGGCCGTACGGGCTTTTGCGCGGCAGAAAGGTGCGCAGATCGCCGTGCTCTATAAGCTGCGCCTCCGCTTTTACGCCCGGAATCAGCGCGTCAATTGCCGCCGGGGCTCCGCATGCGGCGGCAGAGGTCCCGCAGGCGCAGGCGTACTTTACCGCCTGCACTCCTATGGTTATATCGGGATGCACCTTAAACTCGCTGCCCAGCCCGCTGGGCACATCGGCGGAAAAAACAACGGCGCCCTTTTCATGAAGACGGTTTATGAATTCTATTCCCTCTTTTTCCCGTCCCGCCGCAATGCCGTGAAAGCCGATGCCGAATATTGCGTCCAGCACCGCGTCGGCGGGGGAAAGGCCGCCCAAAAGCTCCCGGCACTGCTCCATGCAAAAGGCGGCGGGAGCGCTTTTTTTGCCGGCATCCCCCACAAAGGCCACGCGGACATCCAGCCCGGCTTTTTTCAAAACGGCGGCGGCCGCCATTCCGTCGGCACCGTTGTTGCCCTGCCCGCATACGGCAAGCAGGCTTTTTTTATTGCGCATAAGCGGGGAAGCAAGAATATACTCCGCCATTTTTTCTCCCACCGTAAGCACGGTCCGCAAAACATCGGCACTGCCGAAATATTCCGTTTCCGCACGGCGTATCTCACTTACTGAGGCAACAGGCAGCATGGTCATTCTCTCCCTTCAATAATGCATTGGGCAACGGCGGCAAACTTCACATGAGATATGCTTATATGCACACTTGTTCCGTTGAGGCTCTCAAACAGCTCTTTTGCCTTTCCGTGCAGAACAACATAGGGCTTTCCGTATTCGTTGTGAAAAATTTCTATATCCTTCCACGAAAGATGGTCAAAGCCCCGTCCCAAAGCCTTTGCCGCCGCCTCCTTAACCGAAAACATGCCCGCGGCGGTTGAAGGGTTCAGCTTGTGCAGGGCAAGATATTCCCGCTCTTTTTGGGTATATATTTTTTCAATAAAGCTTTCCCGCCGCAGCATAAGCGATATGCGCGGTATATCGATAATATCCGTTCCTATGCCCAGTATCATTCAATACCTCCGATTTTTTAAGGCTCGCCTTACCGCCCGTGCATGCCGTCTGCGGGCTTGGAGAGCGTTGCTTCGCCGGAGGATATATGATACAGCTCTCCGCCGCAAAGCACCAAAAGCGCGCCGTCGTCATCCACGCCTTTTGCTGTGCCGCTTATGCTTTTGCCGCAGCTTGTAACCGTTACTGGTACGCCCACGGTTAAAAGCAGCGGGCGGTACAGCCCCAGCAGCTCCTCCCTTTTTCCTTCCTCTGTAAGCGTCAGGGTGTGCTCCAGCGCACAGATAACGCGGTTAAACAGCTCGTCCGCGCTGCCGCCGGTGCAGGCGGAGCCTTCAATGGGAGCGCAGACAACATTTATTCCTATACCGATTATTATATCCATATTTTCGCTGTTGCTGGCGCAAAGTATACCGCACACCTTTTTTCCGTTCAGTATAATATCATTGGGCCATTTTATGCCGCTGCCCGGTATGCAGGAGGCCACGGCCACGGCGGCTGCTTCGGTAACAAGGCCGCGCAGGCAGGGGTTTGGTATTTTCACCGAAAAATAAAGCCCTCCCGCCGGGGAAATAAAGCTGCGTCCCAGTCGCCCCCGCCCCGCAGTTTGTGCAAGTGCCCTCACGCAGCTGTAAACCGGCAGGCTTTTAATGTATTCGTTTGTGGAATCCACACATTCCAGAGTAACCGTATTGCAAAATTTCATTTTTTCATCCTCAGCGTAAGGGTATAATTATAACGGCATCAGATATCATCACAGTACAGGTCTTCCTCCGCATCCTCTGCGGGCAGCAGCTCAAGGGTCTGCCGTATAAGCTCGGAGGAAAAACCGCGCCGGGCAAGATAGGCATAAGCGCGGGCGCGCTGCTTTGCCGCCGGCTCGCCCGTTTTTTGCGGGAAGCGCTTTAATGCGCTTGCAGCCGCCTCTTCCTCCTGCTCGGGGGATATATCATAAAGCGCCTCCTGTATCAGCTCCTCGGGAATCCGCTTTTCGTACAGCCGCTTTTTAAGCATAAAAGGCCCTTCGCCGTTTGCAAGCCCGCGCTTAACTATCTGCCCAGCCAAGGCCGCATCGTCAATGTAGCCCAGCTCCTCCATGCGCTTAACGGCGGCCTGCGCGGCCTTTTCGGGGAAGTCCGAAAGCCGGGCAAGAAATTCGCTGCGGCTTTTGGCATTTGTGCGCGAGGCATAATCCAGCGCGGCGTTAAGCGCAGCCGGATATGCATCGGCGGCGGCAATGTCGTTAAGCTCCCTGGGCGACAGCTCCCTGCCCGGAGCCAGCCCGAAATCCGCCGCCGTTTGTATGCAGAGCCCGCAGCGGAATTCACCGTCGATATAAAGATTCACCCGTTCCGGGTTGTGCTTTTGTGCCGTAACAGCGGTTATGCGCATTTTTCCCCCGTATTTTTAATCATTTTTGCTTTTTTAATGCCGATTTTTATACAGAAAATCATACTTCCTACGCTATTATACAGCATACACGCGCTTTTTCGTAATATTTTTGCATAATAATTAACAGAAAATTTACGCCAAACCGCATCGTGGCGCCCGCCCTTGCCTTGACTTTATATCCGTTTTGGGCTAAAATCAACGCATAATTACAATTCGGAGGGATAGGTTTGAAAAAACATCTGATTATTTGCGCCGCTGTAATGCTTGCAATGCTTTGGGCGGGGTGTACGCCCGCAGCGACGGAATCACCTTCTCAGTCCGCAGGCGTCGGTTCCGGCACTGCAAATTCGGAAAGCTTCGCGGGCGACAGGAAGGATACGGGTATAAAGCTTATCGACGGCTCTCTGAGTAGTGTGGAGGAAAACGGTATGGAACATCCCATAGCAAAAATCGTGCTGGAAAACGGCGGCGAGGTGGAGCTGGAGCTCTATCCCGAAAAGGCCCCGGAAACGGTGGCGAATTTCATCTATCTTGCAAATGACAAAAAGCTCTACGACGGTCTGACCTTTCACCGCATAATCGACGGCTTCATGGTTCAGGGCGGAGACCCCAACGGCGACGGCACGGGCGGCCCGGGCTACAATATCAAGGGCGAATTTGCCGCAAACGGCTTTTCGCAGAACGATATAAGCCACAAAACCGGAGTTATCTCCATGGCGCGCCGGTCCTTCCCCATGGACAGCGCAGGCTCTCAGTTCTTTATTTGTGTGGACGATGCCGAGTTCCTGGACGGACAGTATGCCGCCTTCGGCAAGGTCATAACGGGGCTGGATACGGTTTTGGAGCTGGGCAAGGTGCCCACCTATGGCGGGAATTCCGGCACGCCGAAGCAGCGCCAGGGCATAAAGAGTATACGAGTGGATACAAGAGGCAAGGTCTACGATAAGCCCAAGGACGCAAAATAATCGGGAATGCATTAAATAAAGCATAATAGGGGCGGCGCCGCGGCCGCCCTTATATTTATTCCCGGCGGCGTTATGCGCTTAAAGCACGGCCGTATCCCCAAAGACCTGCGGCAAACAGAGCGGAAAATCTCCGGCAGAAACAGAGCGGCTTATATTATAAAACCGTTGACAAAGCCGTGCCGTTTTAGTATAATACACCGTGTCAAAAGAATACGGGGATATGGCTCAGCTGGTTAGAGCGCTTCGTTCACATCGAAGAAGTCGGGGGTTCGAGTCCCTCTATCCCCACCATAAAAGGGCTACAAAATAGATGTAGCCCGTGAAAACCCCGATTTTATCGGGGTTTTCACCGTTTATACGGCAAAATTTCAGCGAACCGTTTTGACAGATATAAAAATGATGTTTTCCCTTTGTTGGATGTCTTGAACTCTCACACAACCGAATAATGATACGCAAGGCAGATAGAAATCAAAATCTATCTGCTTTTTTTATTACCCTCAAAAAAGGAGAACACAGATATGCTACAGAAAGAATTAGCCAAACGGCTCAAGGCTCGGTATGACGCCAAGATGGACGGCAACGAATGGCTGGAAGTGTCCTTGGACGGCGTTCCCCTCTGCCGGATAAAATACAACGGTCAATTTCTAAGCAATGCCGACCAAAACCTCTCGGATGAATACCGCAGTAAAATTGCAGATATTCAGGATGAGATCTCTACGGTGCGAGAATATGTCGGTCTCTACGAGCACGCACCGCAGATGAAAGCCGACGGCGTCTCCGATTACAGACAGCTTGCCGCCTTCGGAGATACCGTATTGGCGGCGACCTACAGCGAAAAGAGCGGCTTTATGTTCTGTACCTGGAAACAGAACGCAGACGGCGACTCGGTGTTCTGGGGAGATTACTCGCCGAATTATGAATATGTCAAGGAAGCCTTCGCCGTGCGTTCCGGTCTCGTCAGCAAGCCCCGTCTCTTCTCCGAAAAAGAATCGGCAGACCTTTATCGCTGTTTGGACTTTGCCAAAGCCAACTGCGAAACACTGACTTATGAGCAGGAACGGCAGCTGGATAAGCTCCAAGAA
>ERZ1026780.782-NODE-782-length-23279-cov-44.025663_pt1 | contig 23279 bp, 49 predicted proteins | sample MGYA00380126_ERZ1026780 | MGnify/ENA primary metagenome ERZ1026780 (study PRJEB33269, sample SAMEA4719762) | human gut metagenome | biome: human-associated habitat; feature: organic feature; material: feces | place: Cameroon | collected 2013-10 ... | reverse complement strand
CAAAAGTCGCCGTTAATTTAGGCATTGCAAAATCAAGCGAGATATTACTCATATAAATATTTGCTTCTGATTTTACGTTAGCAGCTCCAATATCCAGAGTTGCGATTGTGTCGCCATCATTCAAATTAGCTAGTGAGCCGCTTATATAGTTATTGTTTGCAAAAGTTCCTTGGCCGCTTGCACTTGCAAAATAAATCTTTTCAGCTAAATCAAGTTTTTGCAGTTTACGAGTACCCCTACGAGTTCTAAAGCCGCCGTATGGAGTGCAGATATAATTGTTAATATCTTGGGCAGAGCTATCATACATCGGTAAATCCGTTCTTTCAATTAAAGACGGAGTTATTATACCTTTTGTAAATTTAATCTTTTTTTGGACTGTACGAGGCATTTTACCCCCTAACATCTATATATACGCCAGTGTCAACTTCTCTAACTTTCTGTTGACGTGCGTCAATGTTTGTTGCGTTTATCCACTCAAACTGTTCTCTTTTATCCAGTATTTGTAATAAATCTGTATCGCCTGTAATATCCATACAAGCATCAAACGCTAATTTTATTTTAATATACTCCACAAAATACATAGGGAGCTTCATTTCTTCAACATATCGAGTATATTCGATATAGCAGGTTTCACTATCCGTGTTGATAACGTTATCTACTACGTTCAAATCTCTTTCACGGATAGAACTTCTGTATTTACTATCAGAATAGCACCCACGCAAATATAAAAAATCAGACGGTAGAGTAAAGTTATTTTTATACTTTCCGCCCTCTATTGTGCTTTTTTCCAGTTGTATGTATTTGCGAGCAAATCCCCATCTATATCTCTGTAAAGTATGATACATAACTTGAGGATAAAGAAAATTGATTTTCTGTACATCAGGCTCAGTAGACGTGATGAAATCCGGTTTATCTGTTCTGCCGAGCAAACTCATTGCTGCGTATTTTATATCACTAGAATTGTAAGTATCCACATCTACCTCCAAAAAAAATTAAGGGAGGGAGTTACCCCTCCCAGTCATTAAGCCGGAATAGCTGTCAAAGTTGCTTTTCCGTTTTCTGCGGCTGATACATAGTATTCAGCCTTTTTGTGGTCAGTACCGATAACGGTTACAATATCGTTTTTAGCGATGCGTTGGTCAACAATATAACCAGCAGCGGTTACAGTGTCGCCAGCTTCGTTGTAATACAACCACAAAGCAGGTACTACGCCAGTACGAGCGTTGTTAGCGTAGCAGGTGATATTTTCTCTTTTATAAGCCATCTTTCAAACTCCTTATTTTTTAGAAACAACACCCACGATACCGCGGTCATCAATTACAGTTGCACCTGCAGAGAAGTCACCACCTACTAAGTAGGCTTTTTTCTCTGGAATCCAGTCCATAGAGGTTTCCAAATCTTGAGCTTTAGAAAAGCCCATAGAACGCTTGTGATATACAAACCCAGTAACATCAGTAGTAGTTGTCGGCAATCCGCCCTCGTCACGGTCAGCAATCAAAACAAAGCTCAAGCCCAAGAATGTGTTTAATGTACCATTAACCAAGGCTTTTACTGAGTTATAATCTGCTGAGGTGACTTGAGTAGTTTTCAACAAATCAGCCAACTGTTGAGCTGAGTGCAAAAAGTAGCGTTCGGTTGATGGTACGCCGTTTTTGTTCAGTTTTGTGCAAGCTGAAATCAAAGTATCAACTGTCAAAGCCGTATTAGTTGTTCCTACTTTCATATTGGTGGTATCATAGCCAGCGTTCATTTTATCAATGATAATCTGGTCAATACGCAAGCCCAAGCAGTCAGCAGCAACTTCTGCCAATTCGGTGACTTCGGAGAAGTTGATTTTCTTCATATCGAACTTATCTACATAGTCGTATGCTTCCCAATCTTCAAGGTCACACCATACTTGATTGTAGTCAACGTTCATTGCGGTAACATCGGCACCCGGAACGTGTTGGGTCGCCATACCTTTACCTTTTTTACGGAATGCTACACGTTTTCCAACGATGCGGCCAGAAGTATAGACCTTATCTTGCAAAACAGAAACATCTCCGTATGCTCTCTTAACTTCTGCGTCATAGAAGTCTTGAAAGACTTGTGAGATTTTTCTAGACATTTTATAATCCTCATTTTAAGTTAAACCAAATAAAGATTTCAAAAAATAAAGCCTCTATACTCAAGGGATAGCGAACCATTAAAGCCTTTTTCCGGAGGGTTTTTATCCATCTATCTTTATTAAAAACATAATAATTCGCATTGTCAACTAAATTTTATCAGGTTGTGGCAATTTTCCAGTTCTACCAGCTTCAATACGCTGTTTAATAATTTCTGCACGGCGTGAAGATGAAGTAGCACTGTTGTAATATTCTCTTGCCAATTCAGTATCACTAGGAATACCGCCAGAAGCACTAGTAGCCGGGATAATATTATCACCAGCAAATTCTCCGCCGTGACCTAAGCGCATCTTGTTTACGATATTAACCGCAATAGCACCGCCGCTATCCATCATATCCAGTAGAAAATCTTTTTCGTTTTCGTTAAATCTGTTATCATTTTTTACAAATTCAACGTTTCTTGTGATTACTTCCACGGCATTAGAGCCAAGTTTAGCCATTTCATTTTTGACATATTCTTGATTGCGTGCGTCAATGGTGGCTTTATCTTCTACAAGTCCATTCTCGACAATCAACTGGTTAAAAGCGTCTTTCACGGCTTTACATTGGTCTTTAGTCATACCGTTTTCAAAAGCGAGCTTATCAATAGCCTTTAGGTTAGCCTCTAGGCTTTCTTTGTAGTCTTCGTTTTCGTAAAATTCCTTATACTCTTCATTCGGAGTATATTCTCCATAATCTTCGAGTTTATCCGGTACAGTGCCTTTAGTAGATAGTTTTTTGCGCATATTGTTTTCATTAGTCTTTGCGGTTTCAACTTCGCTTTTCAGACTTGCAATACGCTCTTTGACTTTATTAGCACTTAAATTCCCATCTTCGTATAGTTCAGCCTCCATACCCTCAGGTGGTGTAAATTCTGGTGTGTCTGCTCCATCTACTTTGGCATCAGTGTCAATAGCGTCATCGGCATCATTACCGGTCAATTCTACATCATCTTCATTCATCTTTGTGTCCTTTCTTTAATGGTGTATTAACAAGTTTACATATTTCTTGATATGCTCTATATTTTCCCATTACCCAATAATCTGAGTTAGGGTTAAAGCTTGGTACAGGCAAGCTCCATACACGTCCTAGATAATCTAGGACTAATTTTCCCTCATCTGTACCAAAAACTTTCTTAAACATTGATATTCTAAAATTAAAATCGTTATCAATGGTCGTTAGTTTATCTTTCTGCTGCTGCCTTGGCATCTGCTTTTCCTTTCTCGATTGCATTAGATACATCAATTTGACGTTGAGCCTCTACATCTTGAGTTTGAGCCATTTGCTGAGCTTCTTGCTGTTGCAAAGCGGCGATTTCCTCAGGTGAGTTGATTATATCCTTTGGTACGCCCATTTTCTCAAGAATGAACGGTACAGCTTTATTCATATCAACGCATTTCATTGCATATTGACCTTGTGGGTCTAAACTAAACAACATTTGAAGTGCGTTAATAGTGTTCTGTACTTCGGTTTGTGATTGCTGGTTAGCTAATTGAGTGTTAACCACAATAGTATAACCAAAACCATTAAAACTACGCACATCAATTTCCGACGAGATATACCCAAAATGTTGTAGTACTTCAACCACTCTACGAATAAGCGGATATAGAAGCTCATTCATAATACGCCCATAAGAGTTACTCAGAATAGCTTTAAGTTCATTAGCTCTTTCAGCTACCTCTGTTGCTGTTAAATCTCTGCTTGGGTCATTAGGGATAGTGCTGTCCATCATATTCCGCTTAATATTCATTTCCATACGTTCAGTCTGATAAGCTGTGATATCGTGGGTAACATTAACCGGAAGTTGGCTAACAGACGGATTGTTCGTTGCTGTACTTGGGACTAGATTAAGCGCACCAGGCTTCAAAATGAAGTCGTCAGGGTCAAAAGCCGCATCTTGCTGAGCAATAAATACCGGAATCGTAAACGCTAACGCTCTCAATGAGTATTCCATAATCTTATTGAGAGTTTGTACGTCCTTGATAGTCTTTAAGCCTAAGCCACGCCCATAGACTTCTCCACTGCACTTAGTCCAGCGCAAAATCACAAACGGATTAGCCTTATAATCGTGTTCAACAAGGATTTTTTCACCCTCTTTCAAGATTACTGTATAGTGCCATACTTTCAGGTCATAATCATAATAAGTGCTCTCAATGAGCTGTTTTTCCTTATTATCGTCATAACCTTTGTCATCATCGTATTTTGCGTCCGGCCATTGGCGTTTAATCAGTTCGGACTTCATCTTAAACTTACGATAAACTTCACCGATTTCACCAAAAATACCCTCAGCAATAGCCAATTCTTTAATAGGTACAGTTACAAATCTTAACGGGTTTTCGTAAGTTCCCTCCAAGACTAAGATGCACGCTGTACCAGCCACCAAATCATAATAGAACTCAGTGGCCGCAACATCAAAGTTAGAAGTATTTTTGAATACGTTGCAGATTTCAGCTATCTTATCAAGCTCTTTGTTGACTTCGGTAACGTTGTTATCATTTTGACGTTTAATCATATAACCGGCTTCAAACTTAATCCAGTCAACATTGACCGGAGTTAAAATGTTCTGTACACGGTCAACAAATCTATCCGCCGACTGTTCGCCTATTGAAGTGAAGATATTTGTTTCAACATCATCACCCGGTGATTTTTCGATATCACGAGCAGGCATCATATAATCAAAGACTTGCTTGTAGAGGTTATCCCACTTGCCTTTCTTTTGATACGCCTTGTCGCAATCTCTTATAATTTGCTTTGAGGTCTTTTTCATTTTATCTTCCAGTCATTCCAGATGCGCCGCCGAGTGGGTTTTTAGCCACAGTAGTATAAGAACCGCCACCACCGGCACCTTTACCTTGTCTAAGTTGAGTTACTAAGCCTTTTTTCTTTTTAACATCGTTATAAGCCAGTGCTGCGCTTGTCGAAGTAGATGCACCGCTACCACCAGCACCGAGTGCCTTGGCTATATACCCTTTTGTATTAACATTGATTAAGCCCTCTTTCTTACCAGTTAAATCGACTTGTCCAGCTGTCATAAACTTACCGGTGTTAGTGATAGCACCAATAACATCTCCTTTTGCCGCCGATGATACTGCACCAACAAGACCGCTGCCGGTACTCTTCACAACATCAATACCAGTTTGACCGACATTACCTACAACTTTACCAGTTTGTTTAACAGCCTTTTTAACTGCTTTTCTAACTTTCTTAAACCAACCCATAATATTCTCCTATCCTAAAGTGCTTTCGCCTGTTGTTAAATCACGACCTACCGATGAAGTACCGGAAGTCGAATAAGTGTTATCTAAGCCCATTTGATAACGTTGAGCCGCTAAAAGCCCTTTACGTTCGTTTTGTGCGTTAGCTTGCTCTTCTGCTATTTGTGCTTGCTGTTGCGCTTGCTGTTCACGCTCAGCTCTCTGCTGTTTTCTTGCCATTTTAAGCTGTTGCTGCCCCGAATACATCGAATACGCTGTTCCGGCTAAAACAGACCCAGCAATTACCGCCGTTGATATTGCCGCCATTTATATCTCCTTTTTCACTGTATCAGGTTTATACCCATAGTGAGATAATATTCTTAACAGTTTATCATCTCTGTAGCCAATATTAGCACCAATTGTTACAAATTTGCAACTATATTCTTTCGCAGCTTGTTCCATTATCTTTATAATTTCATTGAAAAGCCTCATATTTCCACGATATTCCGGTCTAATATACATAAACAATTCCGAGCATAACATATTACCTCTAAAGTCGGGAATAATCATATATGCAACAACTCCGCTATCGTTAGATAACTCTTCAACTCTTAACATTCCACATTCAGATAGTTTAGTTACATAATCTACCGTCTTATCCAGGTCAGCAAAACAATTAAGTTCTTCTTGAGCTATTTTAGCCCACTTCAAAATCTTCCGTTCCATTCTTTATTCCTCCGTGTTGTGGATACGCCTTTTATTTTTCGTTCAATTATCGGTACGAGCCGAAAAGCGTCAGCACCGTGTGAAGTCCAATCGTGATATGGAGTATTCTTAAAACATTTTCTGTTCTCGTCAAACTCTCTACGATACTGTTTAAGAGCCATTACACCGTCTTTACAGTGCGCCATATCAAATCTACATCTACTAAGTACACTCCGCACCGATTGAATATCAGCATAAACATCATTTGTGCGTGGAGTTACATCTACATTCTTTAGACCAAGTTGCATTAGTTGGTTTTGAATACTCAAAGCCTTTTCGGTCGCCGTTAATTGACGTTGTACGCCATCGTGCGGCAGATGATGGCCGGCATAATTATAAGGCTTGTCTAAGCAGACTTGCGCATAGTGTCCCAGTGAGTAGGTGTGATTTTCGTAATAGTCGATAACATTTATATACCCGTCTATGTACTGTACGAACCAAATAGCCATACTATCCGATACGCCTAAGTCCCACATCGTATGCACTAAATGATTGTCATCGTACGGTACTAGTCCGAAATTCTCGTGGAATTTAGCCAACATATCAGCATAATATGCGCCATAAATAGCACCAGCAAACGACACATAATACTCTTGCTGGATTATCTCTTCTGGTTTGCCACGTTCACGTTCTTCTTCTAGGTCAGCAGGGTCAACAACTCCGGTATCCTCGATAGTTTTCTTTGAAGTATAGTATTTTGGGTTACGTTCTAGGAAGTCCCACATCTCTTTTGCGTGGTTTTCTCCACGAGGCGTAGTGTTAAACATTACCCAGCCTTTTGTTTCCTTTAACATTGGCTCAAGTACAAGGTCGTATAGGTTAGGTTTCTGTAAAGCCAACTCAGATACAACCGCACCGGCGATACCACTACCGACCAGTGCATCATAGTTATCACCACCTAAAAATGATATGATTGAACCCGGCTCGCTTGGACGTGCCGGATTTCTTAATATGAGTTTCATTTCTGAATTATTGCGTTTGTAGACTATTTGAGGCGGTATCATATCCAAGTATTTGAAGCCTTTTGAAGTGATACCCTCCCAGATAGCTCGCCTAACTTGATTTTGTTGCGGTAATAGATACCAGTAATTACCGACCCGCTCCATTGCCTTGGCTACCAAATATTGAAAAGCAAACAAATCCTTACCGGCTCGTCTATGCCATAACATAAACGACATTTTGGTATCGTGTTCCATTAAATAGTCCCACGCCTCAGCTTGATATGGTCTTAATTGTAACATCGGTAATTCTATTTGCATCTTTTCACCTTATAATTTTGTCTAATTTAAAATCAAATATTCGGTATTTCGCTATTGGAAGATTTTTAACTAACTATTTGATTTTCCTTTATTCTATTTTTTAGACAAAATATTATTTGAGTATTCGCCTAGGTCACTTATCATCTCATTCAGTGATTCCAAGCTATAAGATATATGCTCTGAGATATATATAACAACCTTACATAATCTTAACGGAAAACAAAAGCCCAGCACTACACTCGATACAAATACATCAATACAAAGCACAAATGTTACAAATACAAACATTACAAAGAAAAGTACAGCTTCAAACGGATATACAGCTTTTTTAATCATTTTTAACATTTAATTCTCCCAAAATAAAATATCTTTTATAGCGGATTTTATCCCCATAGCGGTTAATATCATCAACCCACTCATCAATTATACTATATTTACCTCTCATATCGTGAATACGAGAAGCTAAGCGCATTATTCCTAGCTCTTTCATAGCTTGCCAAGCCGTGATTGAGCCGTTATCTTTACAAAATCTAACTATTAAAGCCTCTTGATTACTCATTATTAGCCCCCTTATGACCTCTGATTACAATTTCAAGTGGAACAGCATTGCCCTCAGCGTCCTTTTCTTGCTCGTTTTGAGCCACAACCTTGTCTATCCAGTGGTATTTATTCTTCAAAATGAAGATACTTCCCACGGCAGAATAACGCCCCTCTGCCATTCTACGAACAATACGATTTTCAAGTGTTGCTTCAATCTTTTTTACCGCTCGAATTATCTTAATGTTGTCTTTATAGCGCCTTTTTAAGTACGCCCATATATCATCGTATAAGTTCTCTGCTACAAGTAACTCTTTGATGTAGCATATACCCTCATCAGAGTTGAGCCTGTCCTGCATACGGTTCAGAATACCCATAACTACATCAGCGATATACACTATAGGCTTTGTCTTGGCGTTTGTCTTTCTTACCACTTTTTTCTTTAAAGTTTTCTTCTGCATTTCAGGCTCTCCCCTACACTATGCTTCAGGTGTTTGAGTTGTTTCTTCAGCTTGCTGAGCCTTAAATTCATCAACACGCTTTTTGAGCTTATCATACCCAATTTGAGGGTTAAATTCAACTCCTAATTCTTTAGCCTCTGCTTTCAGTGCGGCAAGTTCAGGAGTATCACCGGTAGGTAGTTCGACTATTACCCCCTTAAAGCTGGTTTCATCAATCCATTTTGTGCCCTTAAAACGTTTATGGAGCTTAGAGCATAGTTCAGCGTCTGTTTCCATCAGTTTAACTACTTCTTTCTGCTCTAAGCCCAATTTAGCCATTGCTTGACTAATACCATAGCCGTTATTGATAAGTTCAATTAGCTTGTGTTGTATTTTTTCCATAAGTTTCTCCATTAAATTCTGGTTGACCATTTAACTCGAGGCGCATAGCGTCAATTTTTGTCTGTGCCTCATCTCTTATTTTGCGCATTTCTTCCGCCTTGGGGTACATAACCTCTAAAGCAGCCTTTGCACGTTCAATATCTGGGTACACATAGGCTTTAATCTGATATGTTTCACCAGCGGCCGTGTGTAATCTATAGCTACGGTAGCCATTATGGTCTATCATTTCAGCTGTTACAATACCTTCATAGACATTGTTTTTTTCTAAATCGATATAATATACTTTTTGACCTAACATATTAACTTCCTATCGTTATAATATATTAAAATTTAATAAAATCAAGACTTATCAATAATCAAAACTATAACTTCATCTTTGACTATATCTAAAACAGTCATAGCTTTTCTCCTGTTATAATTGAGTATTGCCCGCAGATTTCCCAAAGTTTATTTTTAATTTTTCTAGTGCAAACTTCACAACCTATTTCAAAATTAAAATTATCTTCATTTATAGGATAAGAAGCTTCAACAAAAGCAATATCTTTACCATTAGGATACATAAACAGCCATTCTACAATAACACCTTTTTTGATACCGGCGATATGTCCTGATGAATATACTCTTTCTTTATAAATTCTATCAATATCTTCCGGTGTGTATTTAATATCAGTCATCTTGTTTTAACTCCGTCTTAAATAAATCATTTATGTTTGCTTTGGATTTACCTATATATTCATAATTTTCTGCAAACTGTGTATATCTCAGGTCTCCATCTGTAAAAGAATTAACATAATACCTTTTATAAATTCTATGAGGAAATATATCATTGACGCGGCCTAAAAAGGTTATAAAGTTAGCACCAACCTCTATGATATATAGCAAACTTTCGATTCGTTTATGTTTCCAAATTTGTCCGACTTCTGGTTTTATCATTTTTCATAATCCTTTAAATCTTTAGCAATATTATATTCTGCTGGATTGAATGGTTTACAATGCAGCCAAGAGCAATTCCACCCCTTTCTATAAAATCCCTCTGCTGCTTTTTTGCTCAAATATCCAACGCACGGGTCGTCTGTTTTTTTTAGTCCGTCCCAAAATTGACATAATACTTTATCTTTTATGATTTTGTCCCAATTATATTCAGGCTCTACAATTTTCCAGTCATCAACTGTTAAATCTTTATTGTTAATGCAGCACGTGTGGACATGATTATCACTTTTATAACAAAGAAGTCCATCATTACTCAAAAACATAAGGAAATTACAGCTTTCTCTTTTTATTTTCCCACCATTCAATAAATGTTTCTGTATTTTCTCATCACAAAATTTCATTTAAGCCTCCACAATATTTTTAATTTTTTCGAGTTTTTTCAATGCTAGTTCCGCAGTTGGGAAAGTTGCGCCATCTGAGCTTATAAAATCGACCCAGTAGATATAAATACGTCCGACCGGCAATATAAACTCAGCTACTTTTTTCTTTAGTTCAAATTTTTTCGTACTCAATAGATACATTTCATTCCTCGCAAACATCATCAATTATTTTATTATATTGTTCAGCTCGTAGCATTCCGTTAAGTTCACCATACTGTTCGGCAGTGATTAGACCTTGTTTAATGTATGGGGCTTGCAGCCTCAAACGCCGCCGCTGTACATTTATTTGTTTAAGTTTATTTGTTAAAACTTGTATTTGTGTTTGGAGTTCCCAAACTTTCATATCAACCATTTTGACCTCCCTGTAAGTGGTTGTGAAAGCCCCTCCGTAGAGGGGTAATCATAACTACTTATGCTGATACTTTCCGCCCTTTTTATCCCATTTACGTTCCTTGTTGATAAGTGATTTTTCAAGAGCTAACTGAGCTACTAAGCGTTTAGAATAATCATCACTTTCTTCAATAATCTTATCCAGCATCGGTGAGATAAATTTTTCAACAAATCTAGGAGCAAATCTAGAAATTCCGACGGCCGCAATAAACATATCCGCCATTTCCCGTGCTTCTTCGAGGCAATTTTCAGCGTTTTCATATTCTTCTTGTTCATCGATAAATTTATCTAACTGAGCTTCAAGTGTAACATCCTTAAAGGTTTCTTCGTGTTCTTTTTTGAGAATTTCTAATAACTCTTCCCAAGTTTCAAAACTACGGTCATTTATGATTTTAGAAATAATATCTTTCAAAGTGCTATCTTCGTTAATGTTTTCAATTTTTTTGATTTTCATTTTTAATCCTTTCAATTTTTTGAGTAAGTTCTTTGTTTAATCTTTCAGCGTCTTCAAGAGTGAGCGGTATTTTTACCGGATTCATTCCATCATCAGCAAATAGTAAAAGTCCACTGGTGTCGATGATAACTTTCACCATTATTCCATACTTGTCGCTATACATCTAAAGCTCTCCGGTAGGTATCTAAAATCAGTTCTTGTTCGTCACGGTCGGCGGCGTTCATCTTGCGCAGTTTAATAACCGCTCGCAAAGCCTTAACATCAAAACCTGCAGATTTTGCTTCGGCAAAAATATCACGAATATCGCTTTGAATGCCTTTCTTTTTTTCTTCCAAACGTTCAATTCTTTCAATCAGAGAACGCAAACGGTCAACGGCAACTCCGCCAACAATATTGTTGCGTTCATCGTCTTCCTTGGTCACAAAATTAGTCTGTTTCATTATTCTCTCCATAAAAGTTGGTTATAATAATCACAATTTGACTGAAATTTACAGTCTGTAATTGTGCGTTCAAAATCTTGGCTTTCAGCATATTTTTGATATACTTCAAAAGTCATCTCTCTATCAATACCGTAAGCGACTAGCATAGCTACTAATGCGGCAGCGATTACCCACAAGCTGATAGTTAAATTATTCATTTCTCAATTCCTTAATCAAAGTTCTAACCAATTCAACAACCTCAGATGATAATTGTTCTGTTACAACTTCATCAAAGTATCCAGTTTTGTCATCGAGTAATTTTTCGATAGCCTCTTCTTCAACCTGTTCATCACTGAGTTTGTACGGATAGCATACTTGACCTTTTTCGTCTTTCTCGTCATAGTACCCCTCTTTTTCCGGCGCAAAGTGACTAACATAGGAGTTATCGGTAGTTAAGTTTTCTTTGACTGCTTTTTCAAAATTGTTAAAAGCTGGTAATTTTCTCAATTCTTTTAGTAACATTTTAGACCTCCATTTAAGTTACATTTACCTTATAGCACTATCATTTTTAATAGTCAATACTTTTTTTATTAAAAATAATATTTTTTTATTTGTTATTGTATAATATATATATTTTTTCTTATTTTTAAACCTCTTTTTTTATCCACAGGGTTATCCACATTATATTAACAGGTTATGCACTACTTATACCAAGAATTAGCAACAAGCCTTCTTTTTATCTTTTGTCGCTCTTTTTGGTAAAATTCTTTTTCTGTTAAGTTATTGAATAATAAGTAATCTCTAAACTGTACAGATACTAATTTTTTAAGATATTCTTGAGTTTCAAAATCTATCTCGAGATAAATTTTTCCATCGTGTAATAATCTATGTTCTTCCGGCGTAAGCGGTGCGATATTGCGCAAATCATACCTTAATAGTTTGTTACGTCTAGAGTAGATGTGATGACCAACACAACCTCTTTTTCCGCTATATATTGACGGTTGCGTTGCCGCCCACTCTTGTACGAGTTTATCTAATTCGTGTTCTATATTACTTACCGCCATCTTTACCTCCAAATAAATTGAGCTGTCCTATATCTTGTTGTTTGCCCAATATGAAGTCGCAGATAAAATTTCTTGCATAATCAGGACTTATCATTGAGCGTTCTTCACTGCATACTCCGGCTTTTTTACTTCCTGCCGCTTGCCAAACTATTTTTTGTTTCTTATCATTTTGGTAACTTTCACCATAAGTCTGGTCGCAGTTGAAATACCAATAGCCCGTTGGTTTCTTAAAATAATCCCCTCTTTCCATTCTATTTTTATCATAAACGGTCGGCGCCGATAAAAAATTATTTTTTAGATAGTGCATACTATCATCGAACGGATTTTCAATAATTATCCTTATTCCTTTTGCCAAACAAATAGCTACCAACATATTTAACAATTCAAAGAACTTTTGACGATTCCGAGAGCGTTCTAAAATTTTTTCAAACTTTTCTCTAAGTGTTAAGCTCTTGTAGTTGATGTTATCTAATTTATAGTAACACGGATTCGTGCTGCCTGTGAAATAAATACAAGGGAAAAAAGCGACAATTAAATCATCTGGTATTATATCATCAAACACACTGGGCTTGTCGTTATATCCTTTTTCTATTTCAGCAAACAAATCTATAACGTGGTCGGTTTGTCCGAAGTTGTTTTGTATGTCATAATCCTCTGCCGGAATACCTAATTTTATAAACTCGTTCTTAAAAGTCCCAGATTGTTCAAACATACAATGTACTTTGCCTTTAATGTTCATTAATCCTCCTCCATTTCAAAATCATTATCCTTGCATTTTTCAATATAGAGCTGGTGAAAGTCTAAATCATTATATGTTATCGGCGGACTTTTTTCCAGCCAAGCGTTTTTCATACCATACATATCACGGTATTTAATAAATAAATTTTTAGCCGTCTGTATGCGTTTATCCGCTATTCCCCAGAGTTCCGCACAGTCGCCGAATAATCTCAATCTACTATTTGGGATTTTGCGGTCAATAAAAAATATTCCCGGATTATATCCTTGTATTTCAGAGATAAATTTTTTCTGTTCAGCGGTGCCGAATACCGGTAATTTTCCGACTGCAAATCGGAGAGCCTTTTCGTAAAATCTCAGCTGAATATATACCGCATACCTAAATATGTAGTCTTGGACGTACTCGTCTATGTTTTTGAAGTTGTTTTTTTCAAAGGTCTTCAAATCAATAAATCCATTTAATCTCAGGTAGTCTATTCTACATTTACACGGTATTCCGTCTTCTTCCCAGAATATTGATACCTCAGGATAACCACCCTCAAATAAGTGCGGTGCAAGCCACTGATTAACATATCCGGCGTGAGTAATTAGTTTATTGTACTTGTCGAATGTTATCGGATAACGACCTTTACTCTCAAATTCTACCCAGTTACGATAAGCCTTTGAGAGTTTATTCTCGCAGTAATCCGGTATAACCGCATATCGTTCCTTAAAAACCTTTTCACCCTCCAAATATAGACAATGAAACATTGTGCCATCAGCTAAAAAATCCGTCTTTTTAGGTTCATACAATGGATTATACACCGAATTAAACCAAAAATTAACCGGAGATTGTAGCAATTCCTTGATACCGGTAGAAGATAACCCCTCTTGAGCGTGATATTCTTCTTCCGGCATATTAAAATATATTCCGTTTTTCATTTTTTTACACACTCTAAAAACATTTGATTAGCTTCTATTTTACCTAATAAAGCAGCTTCTATATTTTCTTGTGTTTTATATTGCTTAACCAATTCTAGAGCCTCTTTAAGGACTTCTAAACGAATTTTAGTTTCTTTTATCATTTCTTCTGTCATATTGACCTCCCTTTCAAATCCTTTATATTATAGAATTTTGTAAATGTCAATATTATTTTTAATAAAAAAAGTATTGACTATTATTTTTAATAGTGTTATAAGGTGAATGTAATTAAATTTTTTAGGAGGTATAAATGGATAATTTAATGACAACTTTAGAGCCTATGCAAATCGAGAGTTACCGAATTGATGAACAGGCTAAACTAATCTCAATCACCGATGCTGTTAGCTATGATAGTACTATTAGATTTTTGAAAGAAGTTAACACAAAGTTAAAAGACTTCAAATCTCAGCGTGAAAAATATATCAAACCAATGAAAGACAGTATTAAAGCTATAGATGAAAAATTAAAAGAACCTATCAAACTTCTTGAAGACACAGATACAGCTTTGAGAACTAAACTTAACGCTTATTTATTGGAAGTGCGCAAAAGAGAAGAAGAACGGTTAATTTTAGAACGCAAAAAAGCCGAAGAAGACGCTATCCGTGAGATAGATAAGCTAGAACAAACTAAAGCACAGGCCGGCGAATATGATGAGGTTACTCAAAAAGCTATTCAACGTACTATCGAGAATAAACAGAACAAAGCCATTGAAGCAACTGTTTTAGATAATAAGATAAACTTATCTACTAATTCCGCATCTGTGTCTATGGTATGGGATTTTGAGGTTACCGATAAATCCTCGTTACCTCTCGAATATCTAAAAGTAGATGAAGTCGCTATACGGAACGCTATCCGGAATGGTGAACGTAATATTTCAGGTGTTAAAATTTATCAAAAACCACAACTTTCTTTGAGGTAATAAAATGAACAAAACTGTCAATCAATCTATATCTTTACCGGTTGAGTTATTAGAAAAACTTAAACAAATGGCTCAAAAACAAGAACGCCCATTATCTTGGGTAATTGTAAAACTTATTATTAAAGGATTATCAAATGATAAAAAAAAGTAAATTCGGCGATTATCAAGCCACCAAGTTAATCGAGGCTCTTGGTAAAAGAAAACCGGTCACTGTTTTAGCAGGCTCTCCAGAAAAAGCTAAACTATATTTTGCGTTAATTCAGGAACACGCCAAACTATATGAAGCTAGAGTTAATCAAATCGCTAATTATAAGCCTTGACTTTTCATTTAAGAGGTCGTAATATAAGGTATTCTTCGTTAGACCTCCTAATTTAACAAGAATAAGCTCCGAAAGGGGCTTTTTTTTATTAAAAAAGCAGAGCCAAAGCCCTGCTTTCCGTTATAAACAATTAAGAAACCAAATGTAATTTATCATAAAAAATAAATATGTCAAATAAAAAAAAGCCCGATTTCTCGGACTTTCTTAACAATTATCTGAAAGGAAAAAAACATGATTAATACTCAAGTCTTTTACGCTTTCAATTATAACACACTTTAAGCCTTTGTCAAGCTCTTTTAACTTGATACATAGCTTGATTGTTAGTGTCAAGCTAGTGATTAAGTTAGTAGTTCAAAAAAAGGCGAGGTTTTTAAGCCCCGCCTTGCCGCACTACTTCGTGTGGAATAGCCTCGAACAACAAAACTTTACCACAAATTTAATGATTGTCAACAAAAAAGTAAGGCAAGGTTTTTTATTCCTTGCCCTGCCCACTATTCTGTTAAGTAGCTTTCAGTAATATCAATCTAGCATAAATTAAAACATTGTCAAGTATTAAGTTTGTGACAAATTGTCAGCGACTGGCTATTTCCATTTTAGAAAATACCACTTGGTGTTGTCGGATTTTATCAGCGATTCCTTTATTCATAACGCACCGCATTCTATGGTCGGGGAACATTTCTTTAAGTTCGTGGTAAAACTCTATTAAGTCGGCGGACTTCGGCGCATTTACAACAGTTAGGCACTTGTTAGGAATAACTGCGCCCCACGCACCGTCCACTCGCATAAGGTAAATATCCTTAATCATTTTACCCCCTTTCAACTGTTCGGAAAAACCGAACAACTCTTGACTACTGGTATTGTGCCTCATCTAGCTCAACCAAGCAAGATAAAGCATCGCCGTAGGTTACCACCTTGTATCGGCAGCTATTTATTATCTTTGCCGGTGGTGTCGGTGTTACTTCTTGACTTGCGCAGCTTAGCAAGCAAAGCAGGGCTAATACGCTGACTATAACATACATCGCCACTTTCCAAAGCGGTTTCCTTGAGTTCGGCAATCTGCTTGCTGGCGTCCAGTATCTTTTGATTGTAGGCATTAATTATTCTCCCGTTTGTTTCAACTTGCATTTTTAGGGCTGTTTTCTCGCTTTGTAGCGTGGTTATTTGATTTTGTGCATAATTTACCCTGTATTGATTAAATAACCCCCACACGGCTAAAAAAGCGCATATAATTAAAACGTATTTCATAATAACGCCCACCCAATAACAAAACCGCTAATCATTTCAGCCCAATTTGTCGGACTTTTTGCAAATTTACACGGCGGAAAATCCACCCAAAAACACGCATTATAAATAAAAGCTATAGATAAGCCGGCAATCATAAACTGCCAACCGACTATTAAAGCAACCGGAATTGCCCAAACCGTATAACGAATAAGCATACCGATGAAGCAATATCTAATCGAACGTGGCTTAAATTTTAACCATTTATTAACCGGAGCAACAAGCCAATTCATTGCCGGCTTGCGTCCTTTTTTCTCTTGCTGGTTAATATAAATATCGCTTTCAGTGCCGCACTGGAAATAATAGAAATGTCCCTTACACCAGAAAACATAAACTAAAACGCCGGCCAACATTGATACATACCACAAATAGCCTTTTACCAGCCATTCATACAGAAAAACGACCAAAACACACAAAATCATCTGTATGCCACGATATTCTAAACCATCGTGGTATTCGTCTTCATAGCCGCCAAAAAAACGCCGCCACAAACTAAAAAATATTCCCATCAGTCTATTCCCTTAAAAAATAAATGATTGCCGTGTACATAACAAGGTACTTTGCCTTTAGCCCACTTAGGCATAGGGCAAGCCTTAGGGGCGTAATAGTGAGTTGCTCCGCTGGTTATATCGTTATAAACTCCGCCGGTGACTTCCTTAATTAGGTCAAGCTCTCGTTTTAACTCAACATAGGTCAGCTTTAACATTTTTAATCTGTTTGGGTCAGTAGGATTCCAGCAACTGAATTGCCACGGTTTAAGACACGTTTCCGCAATAGTTTTGCCGGCGTACCATTTTTTAGAATTAAACCTGTTTATGATTGCACAGCATACCGCTTTCATTCCCTCGTTATCTTCGCCACGAGCTTCGCCCCACATAGTTCTTGCAAGTGTTAAAATATCTTCTTCGGTCATTTCATACTCCAAAAGTCAACATACTTTGTAAAAGTGGTGTTAAATCAACTATTTTATAGAGATGATAAACTATAAGCAGACTGATTGCAACAACTAATATTAAATAAAACAAGCTAACAAGATTATACCTTATTAGCTTTGCTATTCTTTCGTACTTTTCTAGCTTTTTCATACTTAGCCTCTTCTTGTAAAGCCTTTGCCTTTGCCTCACGATACCGCCAATAGAAAAAAGCTAGCGATATACAACTTATCAAAAAGGCGTTGATTTGTGGCACAACATTCGCTATTGTTGTTAATACATATGAAAGGGTTATTCCAAACACAGAAGTAAGCCACGCATCTATTTTAATTAGCATTCTGTTCTCCATACTCAACGCCTCTTAATATAAATTAACGCTATATTTTTGGATTTGTCAATACCCCATTGCTAAATAATATCTTTTAGCCTTGTCTTTTGGGGCATCAATATCATCAAGAAACATATACGCATCATCGATGTAGTCTTCGCTTGTTTTGCCTTGTTTGTATTTGTCTGAGTAGGTCATATTCAATACATAATACCAATCAGCCGGATTAAAATTAAACCCTTTGGAGTTCAGCACTTTTGAGGTTTCGTAGTAGCTCCATTTTTCACCGGTAGAACCATCACGATTTTTCATTTTAGATACGGCGTATTCAGCTGTTTCTTTTGTGAAATTAGGATTGATTAGTAAGTCAATTTTAACTAAAAACTTTTCCACAAGCTCAGGATTATGTTTTTTAACTTCTTCAACAAAACAGTCTATTTCCCTTGTTAGATGCTCCATATTTTTAGAACTATCTAAATGGTCATTTATCAGTTTCTGAAACGTCATTTTTCTCTCCTTTTATTTTTTTATCAACAATACGAGAGGCTTCTAATACTTGTTTAGTTAGCCAACTAAGTATTTTTTCATTACCTAAGATATAACCAATTATCATATAAAAGCCTCTCATATTATCCTCCTAGCAACAAGGTGTGTTATAAATTATAACGTGTTCGTCTGTTACACTTCCCATATATCCAAAGTAATCTACGCCTTTTTTAAGGGTGTTAGAATATACTATATTACCGAACCTATCCCATAAAGGGACTGCGGTAACAGTACCGGATATACTTACATTAACGACTACCGGCAATACGGCGGTAGATGTGTTTACAATGTTAGGGCAGATGTAAAAGCAAAACTTCCTTGTATTACTAAATACCGGGGTATTTGCAAAGGTGAGCACAAGGTTTCCGGAATCAACGGTTGCCGTTGTAGCGCAATATTTTCTTGTCATAGTATCCCCCTTTAGATTACAAATTACCATAGCAGTTATTCAGACTGTTAATTCCCAAGCCGTTTATAATACCGGAATTTGGGCATACAGCACCAATTCCTGTTACAGACGGGCGAACTAACATATTGCATCTAATATCCGCAATAGATGCGGTAATAGGCGCAAGTTGGTCTTTCATAAACAACTGGTTTTGAAGCAGCATATTCATACGCTGAGCCTCAGACAGTTTATCTCTCAAGTCTTGATAACCGTAGAAGTCAATCTTTGCTTGAGTTGTTTGTGCGGTAGCATTAACAAGCTCACGAGTTGCGGCAGCCTGTTGTTCTACTTTGTACTGAGTTGTTGCAGAATTGATGATTTCAGCCTTTTCAGCATCGCAAGTGGCTTTAAAGTTTTGAAAGTCATATCCCGGACAATTATGGTTTCCGTTCCAGTTTCTACCACAAAAACCAATAATAATCAGAATGAATAACGCCAAAAAGCCAATTCCACCCCAACCTAAAGTTTCTTTATCCATTTTATTTTCTCCTTTTGTCCCATTATTATTTGAGCGTTGCAAGTGATTTTTGCAGCTGCTCTAACTCATTGACGGGGGACTGTTCCGTTAATGAGTTATTTCCACTTAAAAAGCTCTCAGCCTTATTTAATCCCTCTAAGATTTTTTGTTTACTTTCGCCTAGTATTAAACCGGCCATAGGATTATTTATGAGTTGCCGAGCTTGATTTATATGCTGTACTGTAATTCCCGCTTTACCTAAAACAACTCTAGGATCGTTTGTTAAATCTGTTAGTTTGTTTGCAAAGTCATACGCTTGACTTAGTGTCTGTAGTTTTTCTTGAGGCAGGAATTTTGACATTGCCTGTATCATCGCTTCCTTGCTGAACATTTTTACCCTCCAATTTTGTTACTTTTTCATTCAACGACAATATGGTTGCTGACATTTGCGTCATCATAGCTTGTGTTTGTTTTAGTGTGTCTTGAAGTTCTTGATTGATTTCTTCCGGTGTCTTGGGTTGTTTCAATATACCGGCCTCAATCAATTTCTTTTGAAAACCTTTAGCGGTTTCAATAGCTTTATTATATTCTTCGGTAGTGTATCCAATCGGTTGACTAAACGAGTTAAAAATTTTTCCGCCTTGGATAAATCCGATAAAACTTTGATTGTAGTTATCCATAACAAAATACTCCTAAATACAATTTAAGAGTATCACTGTTTTATGTTATATAAATTGAGATTAAAAAGTAATTATAATGAAGTTTCCAAAGCCTTTATAAAGAAAAGGTTTATATAGGGTATTGCTCTGTTAATGATTTCTTCGTGCAGTGTTATAGTATATCTCACAGAATAAGTTAATTTATAAGCCATAACCTTATGAGGGGTTATGGGAGTAGTGCAGTATTTTAAGGTTAAATAATTCTTATCAAAGTCATTTAAGGGTAATTTACTAATAAACTCTTTCAAAATATCCTTATTGGGATAATTTGATAAAAAGTCTTTAATAAATTCTTTCTTAAAATCACTCATTTTTTTAACGCAAAAGCAATTAAGCCACGGCGGATATGTGGAAAGCGAGGATTTAACCCACGATATTTTGTCTTAACGTGTACTTTTTGCTCTACTTCCATTATTTAACCTCATTTGTTACAGTTACATTATCATTTGCTGATACCTTTTGAGTGGTATCTGTATCAGATGATGTCGGCCACAAAAAAGCAAATAGCATAAATACAAAGAATAAAACACAGACAGCGTAAAAATGATACTCACTTCTACGAAGTTGTTTTTCTACTATTTGCATTGCAAAATTCTCATTATCCATTATTACCTCCTATAACGGTAGATTACCATTCCAATTCTCAAAAGTCAACACTTCAACATTAGGAAAATTCTCAGATTGTGGAATATCTCTCAAATATTGAAGATACAGCAGATAATTCCGATAAGTGTCTTCAGATTCTGTTGTATCAAGTCCAATAGCTTTCTGTGTTTCGTAACGCTCCACTTTGTTTAAGGTTTCCGCCATATATTCGCCGCGAATACTTCTAACTTTGTTGGCGTTTTCGGCGTCTAATTCTTCTTGAGTTGGTTTTTTAGGCTCTACAATTTCAAAATACTCCGGACGTTTATCCAAAATTTCAAGCCCATTAGCCACAACATAATCCACCATTTTTGAATATTCGTCACAATCATATTCCCCTTTGTCGTTACAGTAAAGTTTATATCCTAATTCCATAGCTTTTTTACTCCTTTTTTATTAAATTTAACCGTAAATTATATATTTGTCAAACACAAAGTCGCACAATGTCTATTATGGATACTAAAGTAAATAAATCCGGCGATACGATGACGGGAAAACTGACTTTTGCTCATGGCAATGTAGTTGCAAAAAGTAATGCTTATGCTTGGAACGATACACCTGCAGTAGATACTTATTACGCTACTAGTGAATTTGTAGATAAAAATGGCGAACGTATGGGAGTTTGGGAATTTTCTAAAAACAAAGACGGTACAAACTCTATGAATATAGTTATTAAACATGGAACTGGCAAGGGTTGGGACGCCTTTCGCTTATATGCAAAATCAGATGGCACAAGTTGGGCTAATGTTCCTAGAAGTAATGTTAATGGCAGCATTTTAATCACCGATTCTCACGCCTCTCGCTATATGCGCTTTGGCAATGGGTTGCAGATTTGTTGGGGCGCGGGGACTGGCGTGCAAGTATTTCTGCAGCCATTCCGTGATACAGATTATATGATAGCCGATAGCGACTTAACTTATCACAAATACGAAGGAATGTGGACGACAAACAAAACTACGACACAATTTGAAGTAAAAAATTCTGGTAATGCTCAGTGGATTGCAATAGGCTATTGGTATTAAAAAAGCGGGGAATATCCCCGCTTTCAACGACTAAGCATTTTTGTAAATGCAAAGTTAATATAACAGATTAAAATTAAATTGTCAAGCCGTTCTTTTCCAAATATTTAAAGCTAGGTTAGTACAGCTTAAACTACCAGTTAAACCAGAGGTTGCAGCATCTCGAATAACACCGACGCTGGTGTTTGAGTTCCACCCCACGCCATTACTAGAGCCTGTGCCGATATTTGAGTTATAAGCATTCGTCGTAATCCAAGTTCGAGCGCCGTCCCTTGTAAAGGTTAAACCGCCGTTACTTTGACTATTTGTTAAGCCTAACGCCTTTCCATTACCATATACCGCAACAGTGCTACTCACGTTTGTAACAATTTGAGTTGCGACTATTTGCCATTGACTTCCAGCAATTAAAGAGGTTAAAGGGCAACTATTTTGCGTCCCGATATAAATTGAGCCGACTGGATATAAAGTAGACAATAAATTGCTGTACTGGTTATTCATAATAGACACTATACGACTTGATTCATTTGCTGCCCCCTCAGTACTCAGTACGGTGTCGGCTGATGGTGTGGATAAGTCTTGCTTGATTGAGGATTTTTCTACTTTATCAGACGTATCAATAGTAGTTGCCGGCATAACAAATACTTTACTACCATCAGAAGCTACTGAATATCTAACATTGAATATCCATCGCCAGCCAATTTCAGTATCATATCTGCATACTTGTTTCATAGCTTTGTATGTAGTTGGTTTAGAATAATCACTATCCAAAACGTTTACGATGTTGATTGTATCTGTTCCGTTAACAATCTTTAATTGTGTGTTATCTGGAATTATTCCGACCGCACTAAACAGCAAGTCAATTTCATACTCATAACCTGCTTTTAATTCATAAGTGCCTTGGTCTGGTGTAAATGTGATAACGCCACTTTGTAACACGCCGTTAAATCCTAGCTGATTAACACGCCCGACATTTTTCACAATGTTCTGTTTGAGTTTTAGTGGAGTAATTGCGATCGTATCATCTAAACCAGATTCAGCTTCTTCGCTTGTTGCTAATCTAACAATACCTTTTACAGTTTCAGAAGCATCATAGACTTGTGCCGCTTGTTGCGCTTGTTCTGCCCAATACTTAGAACTTCCCTCTGGTTTTTCGGTTATTGTACCGATTGCCCAAAGTTTGGCATCATTAGCAGATTGTACTGCTGCTTTAACGTCCACCATATTTTCAGATACATTGTTTACAGCGGTTATGTTTGCAGATACATTGTTTATGTTTGTTTTATTTGAAGCTACGTTATCAATATTAGCTTTGTTGCCCGCAACTGCATTAACATTATTGATGTTCGTTGCTACGGTCGTTATATTGGTTGCATTTGCAACAGCTTTATCAATATTAGCCTTGTTGTTGTCTACAGCCACAACGTGCTCCATATTTTCGGATACGTTTTTGGTCTGTTCGGTAATACCGGCTACGGTTACAACGTCCATAATATCCGGCGCAAGTGCTTCCATTGCTTCGGTATGCGGCGCTA
>ERZ1026780.781-NODE-781-length-23307-cov-12.189532_pt1 | contig 23307 bp, 21 predicted proteins | sample MGYA00380126_ERZ1026780 | MGnify/ENA primary metagenome ERZ1026780 (study PRJEB33269, sample SAMEA4719762) | human gut metagenome | biome: human-associated habitat; feature: organic feature; material: feces | place: Cameroon | collected 2013-10 ... | reverse complement strand
TACTTCTTCATTCACTATTTTTATAGTTTTTCAGTGCTTTCGCCTTTGGCATGTTCCACTGCAAGCTGCATCATTTTCGCCGTGAAACGGCGAGCGGTTTTTATCCTTGGAGCAAAGTGGAAAGCCCTCGTAAGAGGGTGGCGGAGGGATTGTGTGGTTGGCGGCATGGAAACTCGTTTCCAATGACGCAAAGCGCACAGTCGCACCGCCAAATGCGAAGCATTCCACTTTGCTCCAAGGCTGTTTTTTATGTTTTTGTTTTTTGTTCCCATCCATGTACATAATCTATCCCCAGTATTTATCCACTGACCCCATCAAATGGGGCGATTGTAGGCGGAAAAGGCGGAAAGCACTGCAAGGGAGCGAAAATGTGTCATTATTTCATACTTACATATCGGGAAAAAGAAAAATCATCATAAAAATGAAAAAAAACGTCAATTTGATAGTGATAATTATTTTTTTTTCATAAATTTGGGGCATTAAAACCAACTTTAAAAATTAACAAGAACAAACAACTTAAAAACAAACAAAAAAAATGAAAGTCGGTATTCCAAAAGAAATCAAGAACAACGAAAACCGCGTTGGCATGACCCCCGCAGGCGTTGCTGAATTAGTGAAAAATGGTCACGAAGTATTTGTACAGCACACAGCTGGTGAAGGCAGCGGTTTCCCCGACGAGCAGTACACTGCAGTAGGTGCAAAAATCCTCCCTACCATTGAAGATGTGTATGCCACAGCCGACATGATCGTAAAGGTGAAAGAGCCTATCAAGCCTGAGTATAAACTCATCCGCAAAGGACAACTCTTGTTCACTTACTTCCACTTCGCAAGCGATGAAGAGCTCACCAAGGCCATGATTGAAAGTGGCGCAGTGTGTCTCGCTTACGAAACTGTAGAAACTCCCGATCGCCGCTTACCATTGCTCGTGCCTATGAGCGAAGTGGCAGGTCGCATGGCAGCCATCAACGCTGCTTACTATCTCCAAAAAACAAAAGGCGGCAAGGGCAAACTCATTGGTGGCGTGCCTGGCGTGAAGCCTGCCAAGTTCCTCGTGCTCGGTGGTGGCACCGTGGGCGAAGCTTGCGCTCGCTATGCAGCCGGCATGGGTGCAGATGTGCTCATTACAGATGTGTATCTCCCACGCCTCCGTCAACTCGACCTCGAAACTCCTGCCAATGTTCGCACGCTCTACAGTTCCGAACACAATATCCGCATGGAATTGAAGGATGTGGACGCAGTGATTGGATCGGTGCTCATTCCTGGCGAAAAAACTCCATACCTCATCAGTAGAGAAATGCTCAAGGAAATGCAACCAGGCACAGTGCTCGTCGACGTGGCTATCGACCAAGGTGGCTGCTTCGAAACATCGCGCCCAACCACCCACTCCGAACCAACATACGAAGTGGACGGCATTCTCCACTATGCAGTGGCAAACATTCCTGGCGCAGTGCCCAACACATCAACCATGGCTCTGACCAACGCCACCCTCAAATATGCCGTAAAACTCGCCAACAAGGGCTGGCAACAGGCATGTAAAGAAGATGAGGCACTCTATAAAGGCCTCAACGTGGTGGAAGGAAAAGTCACCTTCAAGGGCGTAGCTGAAGCATGGAATCTCCCCTACGAGCCCATCACCCTCTAAACACCCCCTAATCCCCAAATAAAACCGGGCTGCCCCACCAAAAGGCAGCCCCTTTTCTTTAGTTACAATAATAACAAACCTAAATGAATCATGTAGATTGATTATACTTTAGGCTTGTCAAGCCGCCATTCAGCCCGGCTGTGTAGGAGCCCATATTCGAACCATCACGAATCACATTCTTGATTTGAAGCGGCTGATTCAGCACAAACATCATCACCTCCAGTTTATCGCCAGCAAGCAGCATGGAGTTTTCGCTTTTCATCACCGCAAACATATTGTTTCCTAAGGCCACAAAAGTCACCGACCTGTCGTCGCCCCACTCCACTTCTATCAAGTCGCCATCGCCCACTGTGCTTGCCATAATCACCTTGGTGGATAGAAAGCCTGAGTTGACGACCGATTTTTTCACATAGTCGCTCCAGCCCAAATACCCCAGGTATCTTGCTAAAATGCTCAAAGAGGAACGACGCGTGGTGCTTTGGCTATTGATATAGCCATAAAAGCGCTTGAGCGTGGTGGATGAAATATCTTCACCCGTCACAATTTTCACTTGAAGTGCCAAATAGTCGAAGTCAGTAGGAGAATCTAAAGAGTGCTTGAGTTTACCCCTTATTTCTTCCTTCATTCGCTCTATATATTCCTGTTCTGACATGTTTTGTTTTCGTTTACTTCTGTTAGCTTTTGCTTGAATGACTTAGAAACGCATCATTTAACCCAAATCGGTCATTAGGGCTTAACAAGCATTAATACAAAATTAGGTATAAAAATTTGAGGAAACAATATGCCAACCCATACCATTTCACTCCAAACCATTCCAAACCGTGCCATTCCGTATCAGTACAAGCCAATTCTGTCGAACTAAAGCCCTCATATCACCATCACACATTAATAATAATAGCATCAGCATCGGCACGAAATATGTCGGTTCTTATTTACAAATCATCACAAAAAGGGTGGAAAACACGCGAAACAAGAATAATTTCACGCCGCACGGATAGAAAAAAGTCGGAAAACGATATTATCGCCATGTTATAGAACCAAAACACATCCAATAAAGCCAAAAAGTGCCATAAAAAGCCATTTGACACGATTTGGCATTGTTTGCCACATTATGGCATTTGTGAAAAATATACGCATATCGTAATTTTGAAACCGAAGAAATGACGTGGCATATCAATGCCCAACGCTAAAAACTTCATGAACAACTGAATATGCGCCTTACACATAACTAAATGTGGATGGTGCGTGGCATAAGAACTAATTAAAATAAAAAAACTACATAAACATCTAAAAGCGTCATCGTTGCTTCGTCAGAAGCTGTTAGAAACGAGAATATTCAAAATCCTGCAGCAGATGGGCAGAGACGGAAACCCACGCTTTTCCATTATGTAGCCTTCAAAAACTGAACTAAAAGATAAAAATGCCTTCTTGGGTTTCAATAGGCACTATTTGGATCATCTATGGGACTATTCGGAAAAGGTAAAGGTGGCGGACTGATGAATGTGATCCGCTGCGACGAGGAAGAGTATTTGGTATGGAAATGGCGTCCATTAGGCCAAGATGTAAACTCTACCACCAGAGAAAATTCCATTCGATACGGAAGTAGCCTTCGTGTTAAAGACGGCGAAGTGGCAGTATTCGTGTATAAGCAAAAAGATGGTGCTTTTCAAGACTTTATCGTCGGTCCTTACGACGACACCATCAAGACCGCAAACTTCCCTGTTCTTTCAAGCATTGTGGGTATGGCTTTCGGTGGCGAATCACCATTCCAAGCCGAAATCTACTTCATAAACTTGCAAGGCAACAATCAAATTCAATTTGCCATTCCGTATTTTGATGTCACAGACCCTCGTTTGCCCGATTTCCCCGTTCCTGTATCGGTACACGGCACTCTTACTTTTAAACTTGAAGACTACAAAAATTTCATCAAATTAAATCGCCTTGTAAATTTCGATCTCGACTCGTTCAGAAACCAAATAAAGGATGTGATGACCAGAAAAATCAAGGGCATTGTAGCAAATGTGCCCTCTGATTTGAGTATGCCTTTGGTGCAAATGGAACGAAAAATTGATGAAATTAGCGAAGTGCTGGAAAATCGCCTAAAAGACAGATTAGAAGAGTTTGGTGTCACTTTGAAGCATATTGATATAGGCAACATCTTGATTGACAAAGAATCCGTGGGCTATTCCGAGCTCAAAGAGCTTACTGGCGGATTAACTGCGGAGACAATGAGAGCCCAAGCATCTTTAAACATAAAGAATATGCAAGACACACAACGCCTCGGCTTAGAGAATATGGCAGAAACAATGCGTATTCAGCGTGAGGAAGCTCAACGCGCACAAAGGCTTCAAACCGAATCCAACTTTATGGGCGCACATTCTCTCGACCAACAAACCAGCGTGCTTCAAACAGCTGCGGGCAGCCTTGGCCAAATGGGCTCAATGGGCGGTCTCGGTGGCGATGGTGGCATGAACCCTGCCGGCATGATGACTGGCATGATGATGGGCGGTGCCATGGGTGGTCAGATGGCTGGCATGATGAACAATATGGGGCAGCAAATGCAGAATGCGATGAACACTCCACCACCTATGCCTAATGTTCAATACATGCTTGCAGTCAACGGACAGCAAACAGGCCCATTTGGAATGCAGCAACTGCAACAGATGGCTCAATCAGGGCAATTAACAAAAAATACTTATGTGTGGAAGCAAGGCATGGCGCAATGGGAACTGGCAGGAAATGTTGCAGAGCTCGCAAGTCTATTCGCTCCTGCATGTCCGCCACCACCACAAGGAATGCCTACACCCCCTCAAATATAATTTAAAAACACAGTGTGCTTTATGGACGAAAATAGTTTTTACTCCGTCGACCGTTTGGTAGAATTCGGTCTTGGAATGGCGATGGCTCAGCAGATGGTTCAGATGATGAATCAAACCATGCAGAGCATGTATGTGCCCGGCTCTATCCATTCGATGCCACAAAAGCCAGCACTCCAAACAGCCTCTTCCTCTTTGGTGTGCTATGTAGGAATCGATGGAAAGCAGGTTGGTCCCTTGAATGAAGCCGAATTGGCAAAGCTTGTTGCCAATAAGCAAATCAACAAAGACACCTACGCTTGGATTCCAGGAATGCCTGCTTGGAAAGTAATTAGTGAAATCCCCGAAATTCTGAGGATTATAGCATTGACACCTCCACCAATCCCATCAAACCTTTGAAATTATGAAATTAAACATTTTTCTTACGTTTATTAGCATTGCTATTGCAAGCCTAATTGGCTATCTCGTGTTTAATGTGGCAGAAGGTCAAGAAAACGACATTTTATGCGGTATTGGAAGTGGAATTTGCTTTGTGGTAATGCTGATACCAATGTTGGGGTTGAAATATCAATCGAGCCGATTGGGCACGAACATTCGAATCCTCTCGACACTGTTTTTTATAGCCTTCTTGATAAGTAATTTCTGCTTTGCAAGATATGGTATTAATATGCCATACTACATCATTACCGATGGATTACTCTTGGTTATCTACGTCGCTATATTCTATAAAATGCAAGGAATAAAAGATATTTAAAAATTTCAGAACTGCAATTATCTCAACGCCCGAATTGAAACAGGGTGTGTAATAGAAAAAAGAAATATTAATTAATCACCTAAAAAATATAACTACTATGTTTTCACAAGAATTAGAAAACTTGATACAAGCAACCCTTGAAGATGGTATGCTTGAGGATTATGAAAAAGCGGCACTCGTAAAACGCGCACAAGCAGAGGGCGCCGACCTCACCGAGTTGGAAATCTACATCAATTCCATCTTGCAGAAGCGCAAGAGAGAGGCCGACAAAGAAAAAAATGCAAAGCTGGAGCAGATAGCCCAAAAGAAGAAAGAGGCTCTGCGCAAATGTCCAAACTGCGGTGAATCAATTCCCGTTATGGCAATTTCTTGCCCTAAATGCGGTTATGAACTGTCTGATCAAAAGGCGGTGTCTTCCGTTCAAACACTTGCTGACAAAATCCAAAAAATTTCTATTGGTCTCAGGGAAGTGAAAGCATACGATGAAAATGGAAAGGATATTATCTATCAAGATATTATCAATACAATATCCATGTTCCCAGTTCCTAATACCAAGCAAGACATCATTGAATTCTTGACTTTGTCGTGCGCTAAAGCAAAATATAAAGGCGGATTATGGGGTACTATGGGTGGACGCATACAACTTTTAGCCATAATCGCAATTGTAATCGCTTTAGTGGGGTTAATCATTGGAGGCGAATTATGGGAAATTGGAGTAGCAGAGTTCAGTATCTTAGCATGGTGCTTAATATACTTCCTTCTTACTTCTAAAGACATCATTAGATACAACAAAGTGGCAGCAGCTTGGCAAGACAAGTTTGAACAAGTTATGCTCAAGGCGCGCAGTTTACGCGCTGACGCAGAGCTCACACAGCAACTTGACTATTACGAGAACCTGTTAAACAAAAATAAGCAGTCAAATAGCAGCCTCTTAGCAGCATTCACAGCATTCAAGAGAAAGTGAATATAAAATAAACAAACGAATATGAAACGAACAATTATTTACGTATTCGGTCCTAAGCGGCTGGCATCGCTCTACTTCGCAAACAAGGAACTGGAGCAGAAAAGTGGCGGTTGGCTGAAAATCGGGCAGACATCATCTTCCGATGATGGCATGGACAAGCGCGATGTGGCTATTAACAGAATAAATCAGGAAACAAAAACAGGAATTCCTGAGGTGTGCCAGTTGTTCGATGTCTTTGAATATCCCGAACAGCAAGGAAACACCGACAACAAGATTCGCAATATTCTGACCGACGACATATACAATTTGGAATGCTCACGAACTCACAACAAGGAAATTGAGAAATACGAAATTAAGGCTGGACGTGAGTTTGTGTATGGCGTTACAAGAAATCAGGTGTTCAACGCCATGGCAAAGTTTGAGCGCGACATCATATTAAGCGAATATGGCAACGAAGGCTTCGATGCGCTAATGGAACTCATAAAAAAGAACAACACTGATGTTTCACCATTTGAAAACGGGGAAGATGCCGACGCCAACGCTATAATACCAACTACAGATTCTGAATTTAGCGACAAACTATGGTATGCCGTGATTGAAAAGATTAGAGACCATGTGCACACCCACATCAACAAGCCCGTCGGCAGACCATACCTCGGCTTCAAATCGCCCACACATGACAGCTTCGATTACTGCATGAGCTACAGCGTAAGATACGACCTGACTAACATAGCAATTCGCACTCACAGTGGCGAAGATCAAAAACAAAAGATGATAGAATACATCGCAGCAAACGAAGACATCCGTTCACAGTTCCCGAATCTGATAATGGAGCAAGGGGCAAAGAATAAGGACAAGTGGTCATGGATCATCTCTGACACGCTCGACAAGCCATTCAACGAACTGGTTGACTGGTTCGCCACCACCATTGTAACATTCTACAAAACATTTGAAAATGAAGGGGAATCAACAACAAACTGCCCATGCTAATTAATAGCATACTAATAATATACAAAAAAAAGTATGGCAATAAATAAGAAGAGTAACAAAAAATGCATGTCATTCAGATGCTGTTGAACATAACTACATCTGACAAATACAAAAACAATTAAAAAATTAACTAACAAGCCTGCTTAAAAACAGGGAGTACTATAACTAATAAATAAATAATAATATGTCGGTTGAAATTGAAAAAGTACCAACTGTAGAAGATCATAAGATTATCTACAAGTATACGTATGGTCCTGATGAAGCTAAAATATTCTATAATAATGATGGTAGCATTAATGCAGATAATACATATAGTGAATGGTATTTAAAAAAACACAAATTAGGCCGTTTTGCCAAATCAGACGATGATGACGCAAAAAAAGAGCGTTCAAAAGCGAAATCCAAATCTGGAGGGGGAAGCTGCTTACGCACTATCCTTTGCCTACCTCTCAAAGGGCTATGGTGCAGCACGAAAAGTTTCTTAACACTACTTGGCTTGGCATTTATTTTTAAATTGTTCGGTGATGATGAATAATTGAGGATGCATTACTTCTAAATACAGCTATCGCTATTGAAAAAGATGTTCAAGAAAATAGTGAAAACTATTATTGCAATTATTATAATTCTTATTGTAATTATTATAGTTGGGGCAATACTGATTACCCCAACTATAATATTATACAGAATTTCAACGATACATTCATGGTTCATTGTCAATGTTTGGCGAATTTCGGAGATTGAGACCTTAAAAAGAAATCTCAGAAGAGCATTTCCTAACAAGGGAAATGCTGAAATAAAAAAAATAGCGACCAAATGCGTTGAAGGAAATATGGATTTCATAATTGAGTATTTTAAAAAGACCATCTACTGCGAACATCAAATAAAAAAACACTGTAAATTCACGAATTTGGAATTACTCTATGAAAAGTTTCAAAACCACAAATTTATACTATGCTATGGTGGGCACATGCTGAATTTTGAACACCTTATATCTCTACCAATGCACACAAAAGAATATGGGATGTGTCAATTATACTTGGGGAACACAAAACAAAAAGGGAAAATAGCGAAATGGATACAACGAAACAGAGAAAAATATGGAGGTATATGCATTCCAACCAGTTCTCCGATAAAAACATTGCTCAATCTTAAGAATGAAATGGACTTGGGAAAGTCATCAAAAAAAGGTTATTTATTCGGAACTTTAGCAGATTACGACACATTAAGTGACGACATGCACGTTACCACCTTGTTTAATAAGGATTTTGAGGTTGTAACCGGTTCGGAGAGAATTGGAAGAAAATTTAATATGGCTTTTGTGTATGCACATATCCGACGTCCTAAACGAGGATATTACGAAGTGGAATTCAAAGAATTAAATCCTACCGACTTGGCAACAAACCCATACGCATATACAGATGAATTTGTAAGATTATTGGAAGCCAACATTAAAGAGAGTCCAGAGCTCTGGCTCCAATGGTCTGAACCACGCTTTTAGCCCCCCCAAAAAATGCTTTTGTTAATCACAAGGAAATTTGTAAATTTGCAGGAATGATGAGGCAAAGTGAAAAAATGAAGAGTGGACGGCTGGGGCTTTATGTGGCTCTGCTGGTGGGCGCATTGGTGGTGATGGCTCTGCTGCGCAACTGCGGGGGCGGCGAGATTCCGCTGCAACCGGGTGCCGACAATGTAAGCAAGAGCGGGGGCGACACGCTCGATGTGGCTATTGAATACTCCCCCATCAGTTACTACACCTACGCCGACACGCTCGGCGGCTTGAACTACGATTTGCTGCGCATGGTGTCGAAGCGCATGGGGCAACCTATGAAATTCCATTCGGTGGTGACGCTGAGTAAGGCGCTGGAGGAGCTTGACCGTGGCACCTACGACTTGCTGGCTGGGCAGTTCCCATCCACCACGGAAGCGCAGGAGAAGTATCTATTTACCGACGATGTGTTTTTGGATAAGCAGGTGCTGGTGCAGCGCAAGGACGCGAAGGGCGGCACAGCGGTGAAGTCGCAACTCGATTTGGCTGGCAAAACGGTGTGGATTGTGAAAGATTCGCCTATGCGTGAGCGTGTGGAGGCGCTGAGCCGTGAGATTGGCGACACTATCCATATACAAACGGAAAACAGTTACGGTCCTGAGCAACTTTTCCTGAAGGTGGTGACTGGCGAAATCAATTACGCCGTAATCAACAGCCACATTGCCCACCAACTTGCAAAGAAATATGCCAACAAGGTGGACGTGAGCCGCGACATCAGTTTCTCGCAACTCCAGTCGTGGGTGCTGAAGAAGGGCAACACGGATTTGTGCAAAAAAATCAACGAGCAAATCAAAGCCATCAAAGCCGATTCGCTCGCCTATTCCACCCTGCTCCACCGCTATTTCTAACCATCAGAGAGAAATTAGAGGTTAGAAAAAAGTCAACAAGTCTACAAGTCAACAGGTCAACAAGTTTGGGGACTGGTGGTCCCGATTGGGTCTGCTTGGGTCTGTTATGGGTCCGCTTGGGTCTGCTATGGGTCTGCTTGGGTCTGTTATGGGTCCGAGAAGCAGAACACCGATTTAATCCATTTACACCTATTTTAAAAAATAAAATCACATCATAACGTAGGGACATGCCTTTGGCATGTTTCAATGGCAATCAGCATCTCACCACACATTATGATTCGGGGGATTCGTTGGCTTTTAATTTTTGGATATATGCCAGCTCGCTTACGGCGTAATCTTGGCTGGTGGGGTCGTCGAGAAGGGATTTGAACACTTTTTCCGCCTCGTCAAGTTTGCCGAACTCAATCAGCGAATAACCGTGGCGGCGCTTCAAAAACGACAGCAACTTCTGCACATGCTCTGGCAGGTCGTCGTCATCGGGGAACTGCTGGCGCACATCATCAACAATCGTTTCAATCTCCTTAAACACTCGCAGGTCGCCACTATTGGCAAGCACATTCACATACTCCATGGCATGGTGAATATCGCCAGTGCTTTTCACCATATTGAGGTAATAAAACGCCTTCTCAAACAGGCACAATTCGCAGTAGCAGAAACCCAAACAGTAAACTGCTTGCAGCAATTGCTTGGTGGCTTCCTTGCTCACCGAGAAAAAGCGGTGGCGTGTGCTGCGATACACATTCTCGAAATGCGCAATAGCCTCGAAATAGCGGTTGGAGAGCATGTATCGCCGTCCCCAATACATATTGTAGGCAATATCGGTGTCGGTCACATTCAAGAGCAACTGCTGCTCCTCGGTGAGTTCGTCGGATTTTTCCTCCTTCACCTTGATAAGCGCATCTTTCCACATATATTCGGCTTCGGCGCGCATCTGCTCTGCCGAGGCGTAATCGTAGCCCATCAAGAATGTGATGGCCAAAGGAGTCTTGTCGCCAGCGGTGGCGGCAATGGAGTTGCGCATATTAGCATCGCCATGGTCGAGAGCCACCACCACACGGAAAAATGCGCTGTGGTCGGTCACGCCTGCCTCACGCATAGTGATGGTGAGCGCATAGTTGGCATTGGCGTTCTCGCTCATGGGCGTGTGATATGTGGCAACAGCAGTAGCCACCGATGAGCAAAACGATGGGCTGTCGGCGTTCTCGTTCACTATAAACGCAGCAAGGTTCACATCCTCCAAAATGCAGTCGGCGGCATCATACTTGGTCAAGCCGCCATCGTTCACCACTTGCAGGCGTGAAAGTTCTATGTCGCTTCTGCCAAGCATACTTTCCAGCAGATAACCAAGGTTGAAACTCTTATCATGTTCAAATTCCAAATTGGCAGGTGGCAACTGACCGTGCCTCAACTCCTGATTTCGAATCAGGAACAGTTCACGCTTGCGGTCGGAAAAAGTGCGCTCTACATCGAGCGTACCCTCGTCGCGTGCATCTTCCAAGGCGTTTTTCAGTCGGTCGTTGTAGGAGCGTTGCGCCTGAAAGCAAGCCGCAAGCGATTCGGCAAGCAATTGCACCGTCGTCACGTCGGCATAATAGGAAATATGCACCGTCACTTCACCGTCCTTCTCCATGTTCTCATACGAATATTTGAAGCGGTATTCAGTAAAGTTGCAAGTGTTGCACACGCTTCGCACAATGTCGATATAGCGTGCCGGAATGTCGAGGATTCGGGGATATAGCACTTCCACGCCGCCATTACGATTGGCGTAGGCCACGAAATGCCCACCTTGAAAGTCGAAGTAGTATCGGTCAAATCCTCTCGGTTTGTCCTCGTCGTCGGCGTCAATCTGAAATTTGCAGTTGTATTGGGCAAAAAATTGCTTCAGCACCTCCACAGCATTGGGGTACGACGCACCGTCAGCGCCCGATTCGCCATCAGATGCAGTATGATTGGAATCAGCCTGAAAGCGGCTCTTCACGTAATTTATGCCTTTATTTAAGAGAGAGTCAAAATCCATATATGTTTTTCGTTATGTGTTTTTTATCACAATCACAAAATTAATCACAATTCCCCACATTACCAAATCCACCCACATCTTCCCCGCACCCTCACCCCACGCCTCACACAGATCCCTCCCTAAACGGATTTGAAAAATGAAGTTTACACATCCTAAATGATGGTTAAATCCACAATGGCTGACTTCTCCAATCAACAGGAAACCCCATCGCCGCAACATCTACGGTTGGAAATTCAATCAAAAGACCTTTAAGTTTGCTTTTGAAAGACACACCTTTCCCCATGGAGTCGAGCCAATAAGCAATGCAACAAGTTATAGCGTACAACTTATTGCCATCAACACCTTTGGTGTTAACCCATGCACCACGCATAGATGAACGCATCTGAGGCGCATTGGAAAGTCTACGATTCCATATTCTTGAATGATGTGCACAACAATTACGAAGAACTGTAAGACTACGCATCCAACTTTCAAGAACTTCATGTTGAGGAAGATTGAACTGACGAGCAATCTTTTTCTTAGTCTTGATATCCTTGCTGTTATAGTATAGTTTTGACAAGGTTCCAAAAGACGCAAGTTCAAGTGTCTTCCAAGAGGGAGGAAAAACTGGCCTATCATATTTCTGCCTATGCTCTCTTATGAAGTCCTCCTTGCTTCGCTGAAGTTCTCTGTCGACGGCGTTCATATTCTCTATGAACTTATGCTCATCGTCTGCCAAATTGGTGTCATAGAACCAAAATGCACCATGGTGCATAGAGAACTCATGATTGACTTTTGTGCGAAGTGCAATCTCTATACCTTGTATAGCTTCAAACATCAAGCATCGTAACTGTGTGTCGAAATTATACAATGCAACCGCATCCTCAAATTTGCTGTTAGGCTTGAATATGTGAAGTTTCTTGTCTGCTTCCATCGGACGCAAATACTGCACAAAGCGGAAATAGCTAACTTCACTAAGAAATTTTGTCGCTGCCACATCATTATCAAAATGCAACCCCCTGTTTTTTAGCAAGGCTACTTGGTCCGTGATGGACAATGGAGATTTAGTATAGAGTCTAACCATAGTCTATAAAACAAAAGACCCGCCCTGGTTCGCTGATCAGATGGGAAGCGTGGCGGATTCTGTTGGTACAAAGATAATCCTAATTTCTGTTTTTACCAAACTTTTTTAAAAAAAATATTCTAAAAAATCATTTTTTTTGACTAATGTGACTAATGTTTTATTAATGTTCATATAATGTCTATTAATGGAAATTATTTCACATTGTATGGAAATAAAAGGAGAGGAGAGCCTGGGGGCTCTCCTCTCTGGATATGGGGTTTATTGGGATTTATTCGCTGTTTTTAGATGAATTGGGTGATTTCCCACACGAAGGCGCGAAGACCGAGTTTTGGAGTGAGGCGGTCTTGCTCGTGGAGGTAGTCGAGCACGCGGTCAACACGGTCGTCTTCCACCATCACCATCATTGCGGAGCACATTGATGGCCATGCGTGTGAGCCGTAGTGTGGCTCGCCAGTTTTGCTACCACGGCCGAACACCTGTTCCCAAGCTGTGAAGCCTCGGCACCCCATTTTGTTGAGGTTTTCTACGATGCGCTCATAGTAGGCTTGGTCGAATGCTATAAATATTGCTTTCATTATTATTCTTGATTTTTAGAGTTCGACATTTCCAACGCCTTTTGGAGCTTGCGACGCTGACGGCGCACACCATTGAAGGCGAAGATTGTGTAGAGTGTAGGCACGAAGAGCAGAGTAAGAATGGTAGAGAATGTAAGACCACCAATCACGGCAACACCCATTGGTCGCCACATTTCTGCACCTTCACCCGTACCCACTGCCATTGGCACCATACCGAGGATAGTGGTGAGTGAGGTCATCAGCACAGGACGCATACGGCTCTTACCAGCGTGGAGCACTGATTTGGTGATACTCATACCACGCTCACGATTCAGGGTGATGTAGTCGATGAGCACGATACCGTTCTTCACCACAATACCAATCAGCATAATACCACCAATCATTGACATCACATTGAGGTTGGTGCCTGTAATCCACAGAATCAGTACCACACCTGAGAATGCAAACATAATTGAGGTCATGATGATACCTGGATAAGTGAACGACTCGAACTGCGATGCCATCACAATGTACACAAGGATGATGATGAGCACTGCGAGCATAGCCAAGTCGCGGAATGAATCCTGCTGGTCTTCATACGAACCACTCAAGTTGATGCTTACGCCTGATGGCACCTCCATCTTGTCAATCAGTGGTTGGGCGTCGGCAATAATGTCACTCATTGGGCGGTCTTGCACCACGGTAGAAACGGTGATAATACGCTCACGGTCTTTACGTTCGATGGTTGGTGGGTTGAAGCGTTCGACCACAGTACCCACTTCTTTCAGGCGCACGCCCTTGCCTTGGGCATTGAAGAGCAGAATGTTTTCGATGTCTTCAATCGACTGGCGGTGTTCGGGGTCGTACATCACCTTGATGTCGTATTCATCACCATCTTCACGGAAGTATGATGCAGTAGAACCATTGATGCGGTTACGCAAGGCATTTGCCGCTGTGGTGAGGTTCAAGCCATAGATTGCGAGCTTTTGACGGTCGAAGTCAACTTGATATTCTGGCTGATAGTTGTCACGGCTGATACGAATATCGGCAGTACCCTTCACGCTTGAAAGTATTCGCTTCAATCGCTGAGCCACGCTATCGGTCTTTTCCAAATCGTAGCCATAGATTTCATAGTTGATGGTTGACTGGCCGCTCATGCTGCCACCACGGCTACCACCCACATTCACCTGATACTTATCAAGCTCTGGATACTTCTTCAAGTCTTCACGCATGAGTGCAGCCACTTCGGTAAGGCTCTTAGTACGCTCCTTGATAGGCTTCAATGTGATGTTCATTGAAATAATGTGTGAACCATTGCTCTGCATAGAAGCATAGGTATTGTCGGTACTTGCCTGACCTACAGTGTAGTTGAACTTATCGATTTCAGGATATTTCTTGGTCCAGTCCTTGTAGATGCGCTCGGTCAAATCCTTGGCGATTTCCACACGGGAGCCCACAGGCAATTCGAGTGTGATACCCAAACGGCTGTTATCGCTGGTTGGGAAGAATTCCGAACCGATGAACTTGGTGAGCTGCATTGAGCCGAAGAATATGAGCAATGCGCCAGCGGTGGTAATCCAGCGGTGCTTCACCACTATGCCGAGCAACTTCTGGAAACCATCGTCGAGCTTGTCGAGGAAGCGCTCGATTGGACCGTAGAACTTGGTGAAGAGTTTACCCTTCACTGGTTGCAGACGGAGCAACTGGCTACAAAGCATTGGGGTGAGCGAAAGTGCTGCAGCGGTAGAAATCACCATCATAATGGTCACCATCCAACCCAACTGACGGAAGAGCACACCGGTCATACCAGTTACGAGTGTCAATGGGAAGAACACCGCAATCAAGGTGAGTGTAGAAGCTACTACTGAAATTGCCACTTCATTGGTGCCGTGCACAGCAGCCTGTTTCGGGTCGGAGCCACGCTCAATGTGCGTGGTCACGTTTTCAAGCACCACAATGGCATCGTCCACCACCATACCGATAGAAATTGACAATGCGGAGAGCGACACGATGTTGAGCGTGTTGCCGGTGGCAAGCAAGTAGATGAATGAGGCAATCAACGAAATAGGGATGGTGAGCGCAATAATCACGGTAGCGCGCCAGCGTCCGAGGAAGAAGAACACCACAATCACCACGAAGAGCAACGCGTATTCCACAGTCTCAACAAGTGAGTTGATGGTGTTGCGAATGTTGTCGCTGGTGTCCACAATGTAGTCGAGCTTCACATCAGAAGGAAGTTTCTTCTGAATATCGGGCAAGATTTTCTTAATCTTGTTGGAGATTTCCACAGAGTTGGCGCCACTTTGCTTCTGCACAATAATCATTGCACCGCGCTGGCCATTGTTGTAGGTTTCTTGGGCACGTTCTTCCACAGAGTCGTCGATACGAGCCACATCGCTCAATCGCACCACAGCGCCATCTTTCGAGCCAACCACAAGGTCGCGCATTTCTGTTGGGTCCTTAAACTCACCTTGAACACGCAGTGAGTAGGTGTCGGAACCCATATCAAACGTACCACCAGGCACATTCTTGTTCTCGGCTGCCACGAGTTGAATTACAGATTCAGCTGTGAGGTCGTAGGCTTCCAAACGGGCTGGGTCGAGATAGATGTGGATTTCGCGCTTTGGCGCACCAGAAATTGACACGGTACCCACACCATCAACACGTGCGAGGGTGTTTGCCACGTTTTCGTCAAGAATCTTATACAATCCAGGCAAACTTTCATTAGCCTGTGCCGAAAGCAGCACGATAGGAATCATGTCGGTGCTGAACTTGAAGATGATAGGCGTTTCGGCATCATCTGGCAGCATACTCGACACCATGTCGAGTTTGTCGCGCACGCTGTTGGTCAGCACATCAATATCATAGCCATACTCAAATTCGAGGGTGATGATAGAAATGTTCTCCTTTGAGTTACTGGTGATATGCTTCAAGTGCTCCACCGAGTTGAGTGTGTTTTCAAGAGGGCGGGTCACATTTTGCTCAATATCTTGCGAACTTGCACCTGAATACGTAGTCATTACCATGATGGTATTCGTATCGATGTCAGGATAAAGGTCGATAGGAAGTTTTAGCAGTGAGAACAAACCGATAATCACCACAGCCACAAACACGAGGATTGTGGTTACCGGTTTCTTAACTGCACTTGAATATAAACTCATAAATGTTTCGTGTTAAATTCTTGTTGTAATTGAAGAGAGTTACTGCTTTTATTTGGCAAGCTGCACCTTGGTGCCGTTGGTAAGACGAGCCTGACCCTTGGTCACTACACGCATACCTGCGGTAATACCTGATTTGATTTCGTAGCGGTTGCCGATGCGGCGACCCACTTCCACTTCACGATACTTCACGGTGCCGTTGCTTTCGAGGGTGTAAACGTAGCGAACGCCAGAGCCAATTTGCTTCTGCACTGCCAAGTCGCTAATCACCACACCGGTGTTGCGACCAAAGTTGAATGTAACGCGTGCAAACATACCGCTATGCACTTTGTTGGCACGATTTTCGATAGTCACTTCCACTTGGAATGTGCGGGTGTTCACATCCACGCTTGGGTGAATGAGGCTCACACGGCCGTTGAAGGTCTCACCTGGGTAAGTGTCGAAAGCCACAGTCACAGGCATACCGTTTTTCACGCTTGCCATTTCGGTTTCGTTCACAGCCACCACCACTTTAAGAGGGTTTTGCTGCTCGATCACAAGAATTGGCAGTCCTGATGGAAGGTCGCCAGCTTGATAGTTGCGCTCGGTCACCACACCGCTGATAGGGCTGGTGAGCACAGTGTTTTCGCTCATTGTTCTCAATGAGCGGCTGCTACTTTGGATAGCGCGCACTTGTGAATCGTAAGCGGCTTGGAGTTGGTCCACATTCTGTTGTGTGCCACCACCCACTTTCACAAGTTGCTTAGCGCGTTCAAGGTCACGCTTAGCGTTGGCAAGCTGAATGCGCTGTTGGTCGATGGCTGCGTGCTGTGTAGCCACGTTCACATCGTCGAGAATCACCACGCGCTGTCCTGCCGACACATGGCTACCCACATCCACGAGCATACGCTTGATGCGGCAACCGTTGTTCGACATGATGTTGTTTGTCTTGTAAGCCTCAACGGTGGCAGTGTATTCACTGGTTTGGTCCACAGTCTCGTTGTTGGCAGTTTCCACTTCCACCAATGGCAGGTCTTCTTTCTCAGCTTGTGCCGAAGAGTTGCTTTCATCTTTCTTAGAGCAAGATGCGAGCATAGAAGCCGCAATGGCAAATACCATCAAATAATTAAATGACTTTTTCATAAGTTATATCTGTTTTTTTATTTTGTACTTGTGTATTTGTAGATTGGTGCATTACCGAGCACGAATTCGAGGTCGCTTTCAGCCACCAGATAGTTGTAGATTGACTGGTAGTAACTCAAGCGAGCCGACATCAGTGCGTCTTCGGTGTCGCGGAGCTGGAGGAATGTGCCAGAACCAATCTTGAACGACTCTTGCATAATGTCGTGTGCCTTTTCAGCCTGCTGCACGCCTTTGGTGTTGGCGTCCACTTGCTTCAGGCTCTTGGTGATGTTGTCGAGTTCGTTCTGCACCTGAACATTGAGTGATCGGGTGAGGTTTTCGCGTTGCCACTTCATTTCGCGCACAGCGATTTCGGCTTGTTTTTGCTTGTAGTAGCGCTTCCCACCCTGGAACAGTGGAATTGACACCGACAAGCCTACCGATGAAGAGCCCGACCATTGGAAGTTGGCCAATGGGTTGCCGTTGGTCATTGAAGAATAGCCCAAGTTGGCGGTGGCAGCGATGGTTGGAAGCCATGATGCTTTCTGCACGTCGAGGGTCTGACGAAGCAAGTCGGTCTGCAAGTCGAGTTGCTTCACGCTGGTGTTGTTCACCAATGAGGTGTCCATGGTCATAGCGCGGCCATACATGGCGGTTTTGAAACCCTCAAGCGATTCCGATGTGCTGAAATCCACGTTAGCATCCATAGCCATGAGCAACTTCAACTGCAATTTCAGTTTGTTGATAGAGTTTTCTGCATCGATGATTGATGGTTCAAGGTTGGTGACTGCCACATTTGCACGGAGCATATCATATTCTGAAGCCACACCGATTTCATGCTTTTTGGTAAACACTTCGGCGTTCACCTTCGATGTTTCATAGTTGGCAAGAAGCACCTTTCTTGAATCTTCGGCGAGGAGCAGAGCATAGTAGGCGTTCTTCACTTGATTCACGAGCGAGAGTTTTGATGCACGCGCTGTTTCAAGGTTTTGAAGAATCTGAGTGTCGCTCAATTTAATCGACTTCCACACCTGTGGCACATAAATTGGAATGCTGGCGGAAAGGGCGGCTGTGTAGGTGTTGTCACGGCCCATCTTAATGGCTGCCACGCCTTGACCTGTGTCCATATACATGGTCTGCTTCATCAAAGTGCGGCTGTACTGACCTGCAAAACTCACTTCTGGCAGAAGTTGTCCCCAAGCCTCACGCTTTGAATAATCCACACGCACGAGTTCCATGCTGTCGATTTTCACCGTTGGATTTTCGTTGAGCGCAATGCGAATGCAGTCGTCGAGCGAGAGGTTCAATGCTGCTTGCGCTTTTCCCAAAAATGTGGCTGCGCCTATCATCAAGGCTGCCACGAAAAGGGTTTTCTTCTTGTTCATCTTCTTTTCTCTATGTTTTGTTATTTGTTATTCTTAGTTTGATACTCTTTAATCAATTCCAATCCCTTTGCCGATGCCACGCCTCGCAGGAAATTGATAAACGCTCCGTCGAGCAGGTCGATTTGGGTGATGCCGTATTCGGCTATCTGCTTATTGTTGTGAAGTGTCTTCATCGACACATAAAACAGAAACGCCGCCACTTGCGTGTTGATGGAGGTCTCTACAAGTCCTTCCTCCTGCGCACAGCAGAGCACCTGCGCAAGTTCCGTCACGCGCTTGTGGTCGCACCTCTTGTGCAAAGAGACATACAGGTCGGGGTAAATGCGCTTGAGGTCGTCGTGGAAGGTGACTGGCATCTTCACCATTCGCTTACGCATATAGTTGAATGTGCCGAACAGCGCCTCGAAATAGTTGCTTGCATTCGAAAAAATTGCCTCAAAGTCGGCTGTGCTGTTTTTGTAGTCGGCTTTCAAACATTCTTTCACAAGCGACTTCTTGTCGGGAAACTGCTCATAAAGCGTGCGTTTGGAAATACCGCAACTGCGAGCCACCATATCCATAGTCATTGATGCAATTCCTACGGTGAATAGCAGTTGAGAAGTTTCCTGTAAAATGCGTTGTTTTAAATCCATAATAAAACCTTATCTCTTTCTCTCTAATTCATTGAAGCTAACTACGATAATATCAACTACTTATCGGCGCCTCAAACCTAAAACAATATACTACTTGAAAATTATGGTTACAAAATTAGTAGAAAACTTTCAAAACTAAAAAAGTTTTCACGGTTTTAACCACAATTTTTCCGATTTTCACCATGATTATTATGCCTGGCGAATTTTCAAGCCCATATTGCCTTATTTTACGCCACAAATTTACATACCCCAGCACCAAGGCACAAACAAAACCTACCACCACCCCATTTTCATAGACTAAACAGCCGTTTTTGGCTATTGAATGGATTCAGGCACGATGAAACAGAACACAATATTATATGAAAATGAAAATGAACATTTTTTTTGCTGTTTTGTGGATAATCAATTTTTTGAATTATCTTTGTAAATTGTTACATAACTAAAAAATAAAAACCACTGTAATATTAAAAAATGAGAAAGACGTTATTAGCACTTTGTGCTTCAATCTTGGCTTTCGGTAGCATGTATGCTGTACCGGCCAAACCAGGAAAGCCTCTCACATTTACCCAAAGTGATGGCACAAAAATCCAAGTTAGTATGGTAGGCGATGAGTTTCGCCACAGTTTCGTGACCACCGACGGCATCACCGTGGCGCAAGCCGAAAATGGCGATTTCTATTATCGCACACCTGCAGGCATTTCTGACCGACTCGCCCACAACGCCACCGACCGCAGCGCATCGGAAGCAAGTTGGATTACCTCACAAGCCGAGGCTTTATCAATAAGCGCCACTCCGAGTAAGGCAAGAAAAAGAGCCGCTGCTCAAAAAAGTCCACAAGTGCCTTGCACTGGCAGCCCAAAAATTCCTATCCTGCTCGTGCAATACACCGACAAGAAGATGAGCAACACCAAGGAGGATTTTGAAACCATCTATTCAAAAAATGCCAAGAGTGCGAAGCAATATTTCGTCGACCAGTCGAGAGGCAAATTCTCTCCTCAATTCGACCTCTACGGTATCTACACCCTCTCCAACAACCGCGCCACCTACGGCGGCAACGACAGTAACGGCAACGACAAGGGTGTGGCTAAGATGGTGGGTGAGGCTTGCCAACTGGCTGAAAAGGAAGGCATCAACTGGAAGGACTACGACAACGACGGCGACGGCGAGTGCGACGTGGTGATTGTGGTTTACGCCGGTGTGGGCGAAGCACAAGCCTATGGCATCGTGCCTAATGCTGTTTGGCCTTGCCAATGGCAGTTGAGCAATGCGCATATCTATGGCGACGGCCCAGGCAAGCTCACCCTCGGTGGCGTGGGCATCGACAAGTTTGCCGTGTTTAACGAAACACGTGGCTCAAGAGACAGTGGCACCCAGCTCGACGGCATCGGTACTTTCTGCCACGAGTTTTCACACTGCCTCGGTTTGCCCGACTTCTATGACACTGAATACACTGGTGCATACTTCGGTATGGGCAACTGGAGTTTGCTCGACGGTGGTTGCTACAACGACGATGGCGACACCCCATGCGGCTACACCGCTTACGAAAAGGAATTTATGGGCTGGATGAAAATCAGCACTCCAGAACCTAACACCCAATACTCGCTCGATGCTATCACCAACGCCAACGCTGTGGCTTACAAGGTGGTGAACGACAAGGACAAAAATGAATACTATGTGCTTGAAAACCGCCAGTTGACTGGTTGGGACGCACATTTGCCAAGCCACGGCTTGCAAGTGACTCACGTCACCTTCAACCAAGTGGCATGGGACAGCAACTCGGTGAACAACTACGACTTGCAACGCATGACCATCATTCCTGCCGATGGCAAACTACTGATGAGCGGTGGTGCGGCAAGCGAAACCGACATGAAGGGCGACCTTTATCCATACAAAGGCAACAACCAACTCACCGACAAGTCGAGCCCTGCCGCTAAGGTAAACACTGGCACCTACATGAGCAAGCCTATCACCGAAATCACCGAGACCAACGGCAAGGTGAACTTCTGGTTTATGAAAGAGGCTATGCCAAAAACATCTCCTGTGCTCACCGAGGCTACAGATGTGACCACCAATTCTTTCACCGCTCACTGGACTGCTGGCAAAAACGCAAAAAGCTACACGCTATATGTGTATAACGCCGACAAGGTGCAACCTGCCACTTTGCTGAACGAGAGTGACTTCACCGGTGGTCTTCCTACCGGTTGGACACCAATCAGCACTGGCACCTTCCAAGACACTGGCTACTTCCGTCTTGGCACTGCGAAGGCTAAGGGCCATGTAATCAGTCCTAAGGTAAACGTGACCGACAACCAAGGCACCACCACAGTGAAAATCACCGCTAAACCTTGGTCTACCGACGACAACGTGACCATGCGTGTGTCGGTTCTCGACAGCGTAGGCGCAACTAAAAGCACCAGCGATGTGATTCTCGATAGCAAAACCGACAAGGAATATGTGATGGTTCTCGATGGCGGAGCAAGCAATTCTCGCATCAAGATTGAAAGCATCGCAAACAGAAAACGCGTGATGCTGAAAACGGTGCAAATCTACTCTGGCAACGCTGCCGATATGATGGCTGCCGCCGAAACTGGCGATGCCGACACCCGCACCATCACTGGCATTACCGACACCCTCTACACTGTGAAGAACCTCACCCCTGGCGCTAACTACAGCTACAAGGTGAAAGCACTTTACCTCGACGACACCGAATGTGAATGGAGCGAAGCAAAATCAGTGAAGCTCCTCGCCGGCGACAGCCTCGTGGGCGACGTGAATGGCGACGGCGAATTAAACGCAAGTGACGTTACTGCACTCGTCAACCGCCTGCTCGGCACTGAAGACAAAGCAGAATACACCTACGACATCAATGGCGACGGCATCATCGACGTAAGCGATGTGACTGCTGTCATCAATATTATTTTGCAAGGCAACAAATGAGCACCCACTGCAAAATAAGCGATGTGACGGCGTTTCTGCGCCGTCTGGAAATGAACAACGACCGCACTTGGTTTAAGGAGCACAAAGCTGAATACGATGTGATCCGTCAAGCGTGGGAAGCTGATATCGAACGCCTCATCATGCTCGTGAGTGAGTATGATGAGGGGTGTAGGGGGCTCGACATCAAGAGCAGCGTGTATCGCATCTACCGCGACATTCGCTTCCGAAAAGACAAAAGTCCCTACAAAAACTATTTTTCAGCCGTGATTGGAAAAGGTGGCAGGCACACTAAAATTTCATGCAACTATGTGCATTTCCAACCTGGCAAACTGATGATTGGCGGTGGCATCTGGTGGCCAGAGCGACCTGTGCTCAACGATTTGCGAAGCCTGATTGATGCCGAGGGCGACGAGTTTTTGAAAATCGTCAAAAATCCCGCTATCAGCGATTTCTTCCATTGGGACTGCGACACGCTGAAGAAGATGCCGAAGGAATACGACGCATCAAATCCCATGGCTGAATACCTGAAGATGAAGGAATACATCATGATAGCCGACCTCGACGAAGCGTATTTCGACTGCGACGACTGGGTGGCAAAGGTGGCAGACGACCTCCGTCGCCTCCAGCCCATGCACGACTTCCTCAACTATGTGTTCGACCTCGACTAAAACATTTCCACCTCCATTGAAAAAAAGCCATAAGAGGCAGTGTCAATCCCCCGACACAGCCTCTTCCCTTTTCCCCAAATTTTCACCTCAGTGGAAAAATCCTGGGTATATATTATGCATTGTAGCCGAATCGTCAATGGAATAAAAAACAAAAACATAAAAAACAGCCTTGGAGCTATGTGGAATGCTTCGCATTTGGCGGTGCGACTGTGCGCTTTGCGTCATTGGAAAC
>ERZ1026780.780-NODE-780-length-23325-cov-7.959132_pt1 | contig 23325 bp, 10 predicted proteins | sample MGYA00380126_ERZ1026780 | MGnify/ENA primary metagenome ERZ1026780 (study PRJEB33269, sample SAMEA4719762) | human gut metagenome | biome: human-associated habitat; feature: organic feature; material: feces | place: Cameroon | collected 2013-10 ... | reverse complement strand
TGCAGGCGTACTGGCCGGGATAGGACAGGGGCTTGCGGATGGTCAGCTGATAGCCCTCGCCGAACAGCTTCTCCACCGTCTCCTGGGTCAGGTGGATGTGGCGGGCGGATGTTTCGATCATAAAGCTCATAATAGTGTTCTCCTTTTCTTTATCTCAGTCCCGCGCGCCTGTTCCGGGCGCACGGAGCCGGGCTTTTATTTTTCCTTCAGCGGGTACAGCTCCTTTTCAGAGATGCGCTGCAGCTCCTCCAGCTTGCCGATGTAGAAGTACTGGCGGCTCTCGGCCACCAGCGTACCCACCACGCGGACGTTGTCGCCCCGGCGCATGAGCCGCGCCTCGTCCGCCAGCTCCTGCCTGTCCCCGATGCGGACGGTCAGGCCGAAGCCGGTGTCGATGTCCCCGGCGCTGTTGAGATACCACCACGGGAAGCGCAGCTCCACCTTGCGGTCGGCATAGTTGCTCTGGGCGCCGTGGACATATTCATTTTTCACCTGCTCGAAGGAGCGGGGCACCAGCTCGCCGTCGGGCATGGGGAAATACATCGTGCCGTACAGACGGCTGAAGCGCTTTTCCCGCTGGTTCTGGCGGCTGATGATCAAAAACAGGATGACCACGGCGAACACCACGCCGTACAGTCCGTGTCCCCGCACGATGCACCAGATGAAGGCGGCGATGGCAGCGATGAAGGCCACGCGATTGATGGCGTCCTGTCCGCCCCAAAGATCTTTCAGTCGGTTCATAGGCACTCTCCTTTTCTCAACAGTCCGATTCTACCACACCGCGGCGGCGTATGCAAGGGAAAAAGCCACAGGAATCCGTATTTTCCCCTTGCATTCGCCGGATTTTCTGCTATAATCACACCAGATATTGACCGGCGCACATATTGCCGGAGCTAATAGGAGGCGCATACTATGTCCGTTAAGCTGGAGCTGTACCGTGTGTTCAAGGAGGTGGCGGAGGTGGGCAACATCACCGCCGCGGCGCAGGCGCTGTATATCTCCCAGTCCGCCGTGAGCCAGTCCATCAAGCAGCTGGAGCGCGATCTTCAGACGCGTCTGTTCGCCCGGAACAGCCGGGGCGTGTCCCTGACCGCCGAGGGGCAGATGCTGTATGAATATGTGCGCAGCGCCATGGGACTGCTGGAAACAGGCGAGGAGAAGCTGAGCCAGACGCGGGAGCTGCAAATGGGGCAGCTGACCATCGGCGCCAGCGACACCGTCACCAGCCAGTTCCTGCTGCCCTATCTGGACGAGTTCCACAAGGAGCATCCGGCCATCCACATTCAGATCATCTCCGGCCGCAGCCACAAGGTGCTGGGGCTGCTGCGCTCCGGCAAGGTGGACATCGCCTTTGCCAGCACGCCGTCGGACACCTCCTCCCTGCTGCTGTATCCCTGCTTCGACACCCACGCCATTTTCGTGGCGGGCGCCGGATATCCCTGCGACTTCGACCACACCTATACATTGGAGGAGATCGCCGCGTTCCCGCTGATCCTGCTGGAGCGCAAGGCGTCCAGCCGCCTGTATCTGGAGCGGTTCTTCCTGCAGAACGGGCTGAAGCTGAACCCGGAGATCGAGCTGGGCGCCCGGAGCCTGCTGGTGGATCTGGCGGCCATCGGCTTCGGCGTGGCCGGCGTGACGGAGGAGTTCGTCCGGAAGGATCTGGAAAGCGGACGGCTGAAGAAGCTGCACACCACCTTTGAAATACCGGCGCGCAGCGTGGACATGTGCCTTCTGAGCGACGTGCCGCAGTCCGCCGCAGCGGAGCGGTTCACCTCCTTCGTCAAGGACAGCTTATCCAAGCAATAACAGGGGCTTTACGCCCCGGCAAAACCGACAAAAAGCGGGGGAACACAGAGAAATAGTTCTCTGTTTTTCCCTGTCGCTTTTCCCCGCGAAATCAGGTATAGTGGGGATACTACCATCGATTGACAAGGGCAGACACGGTTTTGACGGGCAGAAATGCGCCCATACCGCGTCAAGTCCCTTGACAATACGGCAGTATTCTCTGCGGGCCTTTCCTTGTCTGGGCACATTTCTGCTCCGACAAAACTGCCCGCACCTGGCAGCGATGTGTTTTCGAGTGATTTTTGGTTTTTGAGACGCCGCTGGGCTGACGCCCAGCAAGGCGAAAAGGGCAAAAAGCGCCGGAAAGACGCGCTGTCAGGCGTGTTTGCCCTTGTCAATCGATGGTTATATTTATATTTTTGAGAGGAAGTGGTGGTCATGCAGCAGCTCAAGGAGCGCATCCTGCGGGAAGGTCGCGTCCTGCCCGGCAACATCATCAAGGTGGACGGATTTTTGAACCATCGGGTCGATACGGCTCTGATGGGGGCGATGGCGGACGAGTTCGCCAAGTATTTTGACGTAAAAGATATCACTATGGTACTGACCGCGGAGGCCAGCGGCATCGCTCTGGCCACCATCTGCGCCCAGCGGTACGGCGTTCCCATGGTCTTTGCGAAGAAGGCCAAGAGCGACAACATCGAGGGCGGCCTGTACCAGAGCGATATCTTTTCTTATACCTATAAAAAGAAGGTCACGCTGCTGGTGAGCCAGGACTGGATCACCAAGGACGACAAGGTGCTCATCATCGACGACTTTATGGCCAAGGGCTACGCCATGCGCGGCCTGATCGACATCGTCAACAAGGCTGGCGCAACCCTGGCCGGTATCGGCGTGGCGGTGGAGAAGGGCTTCCAGGACGGCGGCGACAGCCTGCGCCGGGAGGGGTACCCCATCAAGTCGCTGGCCATTATCGACAGCGTCGATGACGGCGTGATCCGTTTCCGGGAGGATAGCTGACATGAAAAAGGTCTTGGTTCTGGACTTCGGCGGGCAGTATAACCTGCTGGTGGCGCGGCGCGTCCGCGAGTGCGGCGTATACTGCGAGATCAAGTCCTATCGCCTGAGCATGGAGGACATCCGCGCCTTCGCGCCGGACGCGCTGATCCTCACCGGCGGCCCCGCCACCGTGTTCGAGCCCAACGCCCCCATGGTGGACAAGGCGCTGTTCGAAATGGGCATTCCCGTGCTGGGCATCTGCTACGGGCAGCAGCTGATGATGCATCTGCTGGGCGGCCAGTGCCGCAAGGCGGAGACGCGGGAGTACGGCAAGATCGAGCTGACCCACATCGCCTCTCCCCTGTTCGAAAACGTGCCGGAGACGTCCGTGTGCTGGATGAGCCACGGCGTGGAGGTGGAGCGCATCGCGCCGGGCTTCCGGGTCATCGCCACCACCGAGGGCTGCGGCTTCGCCGCTGTGGAGAACGCGGAGAAGAAGCTGTACGGCGTACAGTTCCACCCGGAGGTGCTGCACACGGTATACGGCACGCAGGTGCTGGAAAACTTCCTGTACCGCATCTGCGGCTTCAGCGCCGAGTGGACCATGGCGTCCTATCTGGACGAGGCCGTGGCGGAGTGCCGCCGCCAGATCGGCAGTGGCCGGGTGCTGCTGGCGCTGTCCGGCGGCGTGGACAGCTCTGTGGCGGCGGCGCTGCTGCAGCGCGCCGTAGGCGACCAGCTGACGTGCATCTTCGTGGATCACGGCCTGCTGCGCAAGGACGAGGGCGATCAGGTGGAGCAGGTGATGAAGCACCAGTTCCACGTGGATGTGCGGCGTGTGAACGCCGGCGACCGGTTCCTGAGCAAGCTGGCCGGCGTGACCGAGCCGGAGCACAAGCGCAAGATCATCGGCGAGGAGTTTATCCGCGTCTTTGAGGAGGAAGCCAAGAAGATCGGCGCCGTGGACTTCCTGGCACAGGGCACCATCTACCCCGATGTGGTGGAGTCCGGTCTGGGCGGCGAGAGCGTGGTCATCAAGAGCCACCACAACGTGGGCGGCCTGCCCGACTGCGTGGATTTCAAGGAGATCGTGGAGCCGCTGCGCCGCCTGTTCAAGGACGAGGTACGCAAGCTGGGTACGGAGTTGGGTCTGCCCGATGAGCTGGTGTGGCGGCAGCCGTTCCCCGGCCCCGGTCTGGCCATCCGCGTTATTGGCGAGGTGACGGAGGACAAGCTGGCCATCCTGCGGGACGCAGACGCCATCTTCCGGGAGGAAATGCGTCTGGCGGGTCTGGATCGCAGCACCAGCCAGTTCTTCGCCGTGCTGACCGACCTGCGCAGCGTGGGTGTCATGGGCGACGAGCGCACCTACGACTATACGCTGGCGCTGCGGGCGGTGCAGAGTCAGGACTTCATGACCGCCACATGGTCGCGCCTGCCCTACGAGCTGCTGGACAAGGTGTCCGGCCGCATCGTGGGTGAGGTAAAGCACATCAACAGAATTTGCTACGACATCACCTCCAAGCCCCCCGCCACGGTGGAGTGGGAATAACCCTGACAACAAACAGCGCTGCCTGATTTGGTTCCAAATCAGGCAGCGCTGTTCTGTTTGCTCTTTTACACTACCGGTTTATCAGCTTATAAGCCACAACGCGGGCATCATCCACGGCGATCTGTCCATCGCGGTTCATATCACATGTAAGCAGCTGCAGCACATTGCCGGCACCCGCGGTATCTGCGTACAGATTGGCGTGGTACAGCTCGTAAATGTACTGCGCGTCATTGATATCCACCGTTCCGCTGCCGTTGACATCTCCGCTGTACCGCAGAGAGGTGGACGACCCGGTGCCAACTGTGATCTGCTTCCGAGTGGCAGACACCGTGTTGGGAAGGTTGTCCGCTGTCGCCACCAGCCACACATAAGCGCCGTATTCCTGCGACCAGAACATAGGTTGGCTTCCGTAATACAGCCCCTTGCCGGCGGGCAGCGCCGTCCCCGGCACCGCCTTCAGCAGCACCACCTCGTCGCCGTCCCGTTTTACAAAGGTACTGGCAGTAACGCTGATACGCGGCTGCTGGGTCTTGGTCACCGTCACGGTGATGATGCCGCCGGTCATTTCAGAGGCCGGGATGCGATACCAGTTTTCGCGCTCCATGGCTTCAAAGGTCACAGTGCGGCCGCTTCGCTGGGCGCTGATGGTGTAGGTGCAGTCGTCCGTCGGATCAATAAAGAACTGGAATTCCTTGTCATTTTTGGCCTGATAACTACCCTTGCCGTCCATCACATCCGCCGCGCCGCTGCCCACGAACACCACCTGCGTGGTACCGGACTGCGCCGCCTTGATGACGGTGATGACCACGTCTCCGGTGATCTCCCCGCCGGGGATGGTGTAGGTGCTGCCGTTGGCAATGGGGTTCACAAGGCGGCCGCCCACCGTGACGGACACGGCGTAATCATAGTTGTTGGCGCGGTTCACAGAAAAGATATAGTCGTTGCCGAACGTCGCCTTTGACGACCACTGCACCACATCGTCCTGACCGCTGCCGGTCAGCTCTACGGTGTACGTCCGGGAAACGGGTTCAGAGGCATAGATCACCAGATTGCCGGTAACAGCGCTCACCGTGTACGTTCCGTCGCCGTTGTCCTCCACAGCGACCGCCTGCCCGTCCATTTCGGCGGTAAAGCCGTAGTCCATCCCTGCCGGGGCAGAGAAGGTGTAGTCCTGCCCCTTCAGGACGAAGCTCGCGCCGCTGATGCCCTCCACATCCGGCAGCTCCACGGCGCAGCCGCCCGCGTGGATGGTCACGGTGCTCGTCGAGATATCGGCGGCACGGGCATCCCTCAGCGCATTGACACCGCGATCCACATAGGCCTCCGTCAACGTCACCTGCGCATCGCCCACCGCCCGGACGTTAAACGTCACAACAAAAGACTGTCCGATTCTCTGTTCACCGTAGCCCGCGATGGTCAACGTACCATTGCTGTCCTCCACAATCTCCGGCATAGCCTCACCGGCTGTTGCAATGCCCCCATAGCCCAGCCTCTCGCTGTCATAGCGCAGCACGAAGTGGTACGCGTTGTAGCTATCGTCATTCTCATCCTGTGACGTCAGCTTCAAAGCGACCTTGACGCTGCCGCCCTCCGCATTGGTGGTATCGCTGTACAGCAGCGCGACACGAAAAAGCGCCGGCTCCTCACCCGTTACACGGGCAGGCAGCACGGCGCAAAGCAGAACAACGGCCAAAAGCACAGAAAGAATCTTTTTGGTAACATGTATCTTTTGCATTTGTGATCCACCCCTATCCAATCAGGAAATTCTCGCCTTGTAGGGTCCTGAGCGACAAAATTCCCCCTGAATCCCGCAAAACCAACAAAATTCTAACCATATTATGTCATTATTTGCAAGACCTTTGCCGCAAATTACATATAGAACTTGTCAAGCAGTTTTTGTGCATGTTGCACAATTCGCTTCAAATACGGTATATTACGCTGCGTTTTATTCTTATTCAGTCAATTATCAGCAACTTTTACGGTAGCATCCACCGAAAGACAATGCCGCTGATTTAGATTTTCACACAAACGCGCCCAGGGGCAAAGGCCTTTATCCGGCCTTCACCCCTGGGCTTGATCAGTCTGCCTCGCGGCAGGCTCCATTTGTTTGTATGGTTTACTTTTCCAACCTCACAGCACACACTATGCCGACTTAGCTTTCACGACCGGATCCTCTCCTTTTGCCCACCCAGGCCATACCGGTAAGGGATGTCAGGGCAAGCGCCGCATACAGGCCAATGCCCATATCGGCAGTGCGGGGAGATGTCTCACCGCTGAGCGTGAAGCTAAAGTTGGCTACATAGCCGTTGTCGTAGTAAACCGTGCCGAAGTGGTAGCCCTGCGCCAGCGTAGCTGTATACACGCCTTTCAGCCGCACGATGGTTCCCTTCACGGTGTAATCGCCGCCGCCCAACTGCGTACCATCCACATAAACAGCAGAAACCTTAGTGCCTCCACTGTTCACGCCGAATTGCAGGGTTGCACCGGCCTTGCCGTTCTGTCCATCACCTGATGTCAGGCTGTATGTTCCACCATAGCTGCTTCCGCTGCGCAGTCTGTATCCGATGGCATAAGTAGCCGGTTTTCCGGTGTGCACCACGAGAACGCCGCCGCGCACCTCTATGAACTCTCCATCGGCATTGGGCGTTGAAGTCAGTGTTTCGACCTTGCCATCGATGCAGCGATACGCGGCCATACTGCCGACGCTGACCCCGCTGGTAGCAAAGGGGATATTGATGGTCAACAACCGATCTCCCGTGCTGGAAATAGTGGTCGCAGGCGCATCGTCAACAGACTTGGAAAGCGTCATGTCCACGAATTCGATCTTCTGACCGGCGGAGCGCTCCTCAATGGCTGCGCGAACAGCCGCATCGACCTCTTCGGCCGTTTTGGGCGTGATGGTCAGAAGCAGCGCCACCTTCTTGCCGCTTTCGGCATATTTGTCTGCAACGGCATCCAGTCCGCCAACGGTCGTCTTGCTCACGTCAGCCTTCGGCTCGCTGCCTGCGGCAGGCGGCGTGGCAGGCATCTCAATCCTGACCTCAAAGCTGACATCCGTGCCCGGGAGCACGATCATATCAACCGTGTAGCTGCCAGCGCTGTCCACATTGACCAATGCGGTCCTTGTCTTGCCGTCCTTCGCAGCAACGATATTGTACAGCCCGGTTTCCACGGTCTGGAAGCTGTACACGCCATTGGCATCGGTCGTAGCAGCGGCAATCTTTCGATTCCCCAGCATCAATTCAACAACCGCGCCAACTGCCGGGCGGTTACCGAGTTCGACAGATCCGGTAATCGTTGCCTTGCGGACAGCATTCCGCACCCACCTTGCATAGAGGGTCATGTCATGGTCGGCAAGCATATTGCTGCCGAAATTCCACGCATTGGTGCAGGCTGCATCCGTATACCACCCCGCAAAGGTATACCCCGTCTTGGTGGGAGCTGCGGGCGCGGTGATGGCCGTTCCGTAGTCCTGCGTGATGGACGCGACCTCGCTGCCGCCGTCCGTATCGAACATGATCGTGTACTGATTGATCTTCCACTTCGCCGTAACGGTCATATCCCCCGCGGGCATAGTCCTGGGAATTTCCATATCCCACCCCGTAAAGGTATATCCCGTCTTGCTGGGAGCTGCGGGTGCGGTGATCTCCGTGCCGTAGTCCTGCGTGATGGACGCGACCTCGCTGCCGCCGTCCGTATCAAACGTGATCGTGTACTGGTTGATCTTCCACTGCGCCTTGACGGTCATGTTCTCCACGGGCATAGTCTCAGGAATTTTCTCGCTCCACCCCGCGAAGGTATAGCCCGTCTTGGTAGGAGCCGCGGGTGCGATGATGGCTGTGCCGAACTTATAGGTCTCCTTGCTCACCGCCGTGCCGTTGTCGGCATCCACCGTCAGCGTATAGCTGTTGCGGGTGTAATAAATGTTCACAACGGTGCTGCCATTAGCGGCAATGGTGGCCTGAGCGACCGTGCCGGCAGTAAAGCCAGCCTTATCTTTGACGACAGCCATGGTCTGCTCGCCAGTGGTGCCGGTCATGGGAACAGTCTCCACATCATATCCGTCTGTCAGCGTCTCATAGTGATGCTGCACCGTGTAGGCGGTGTCGGTGTTGGCCGTCCACTTGGCGGTAAAGGTCAACGCGGTCTTTCCCATGGTCTCGGGGATGGCCTTATCCCAGCCGGCGAAGGTATAGCCCACGCGTGTGACCGTGGGTGCCGTAATGGCTTTGCCATAGGTACCGGTGGTGGTCGTTCCGCCCACGCCGCCATTGGCGTTCCACGTGATCTTATGGGTGTTGTTGAAGAAGGACAGCTGATAGGTAACACTGTACGTGATACCCTCCACGGTCTTGCCGGTCAGCATGACCGGCATGGACTTGCCGTCCAGCACGGAGATATACGTACGCGCAGAGTCTTTCAGCTCCACACCTGCCTGCCGTGCCACGGCCAGCATCAGCTCCATCTGCTTGCCGCCGGTTCCATCTTTGAAGGACACCTCCGGCTGATCGCCCACCTGCACGGAGGTGATCTCCCCATATCCAAACAGTACCGTCAGGAAATCGACCGTCGTAAGCTTCACAGCAGGATAGTCCTCATCGATGAGCCGCGTCTCCACGTCATAACCGTTCAGCGTCAGCTCCGCGATCTGCTTTCCTTCGATCAGCAGCTTTTCGTTGGTAGGCACCACAGCACCTGCCACGTTCTTCTCCAGTGCGGCGACGGACGCATTTGTAACAGCGGTCACAAAGGCGTTGTAAAGCTTCGCAGTTTCGACGCTATAATCCCCCCGCTGGTCGCCGTTCATCTTCTGATAGTAGCTCCGGGCAATGCCGAGCTTTTCACCGGCGAAGTCATCTCCCATGGCTATCAACAGATACAGATAGCTGGTCCACTTGGCCGTAATGGTCAAATCCCCATCAGGCATGGTAGTGGGGTTCTGATCCCAGCCGTCGAAACGGTACCCCTCTTTCTCAGGAGCTTCGGGCGGAGTAATGGCATCACCATAGTATTTCTGCTCCGTATGATATACCTTGCCCGACTTGTCAACAACGAATTTCAGCGTGTACGGGATATGCTCCCACTGTGCTTCCAGCGTCACGGTACCGTTGGCCTCCGCCGTCAGGTTGCTGACAGTCTGGCCGTCCGTATAGGTGGTATTGCCCAGCTTCCACCCCGTGAAGCGCCAGCCCGTCCGGGTAAAGCCGTTGGCTGCGAGAGCTTGCTTCGCGTCATAAGTGAAGCTCTGGTCAGCCATGCTGCCCTCGCCGCCGTTGGCGTTGAATTTCACCGTGTATGTGTTGGCGCTGAAGCTGCCGGTGATGGTCACATTGTTGTCCGGCATGGTGAATTTGCCGTCCACAGGCTCTGCACCACTCACCGTCCAGCCGCTGAACGTATAGCCGGTCTTGGTCGGATCAGCTTGCACCGCCACAGCCGTGCCGTAATTGACGGGTGCCTGGCTCTTCATCTCGCCGTCCAGCATGTACGTCAAGCTGTGCTGATGAACCTTGGTGGTTGCCGTAAAGGTCAGGTTCCGCGCGGGCATCTTTTCGGGAGCAGCAGGGCTCCACGCCGACACATCGTAGCCTGTCTTCGTGTAGGTATAGGCGGGAATGTCCGCGCCGTAGGTCACGCTCTCGGTCTTCACCGTCTGGCCGTCCACCTGATAGGTGATGGTATAGGTGTTGATGCCCCAGCGCGCCGTCAGCGTCTGGTCTTCCGTGATAGTCACGGCAGTGCCGCTCATCACCTGCGTCTCGCCATCAAACCAACCATCAAACGTATAGCCCTCCTTCGTCGGAGCGGGCAGAGTCGGATACTTGCCGCCATAGGTAACGGTGATGTCCTCGCATGCGCTGCCGCCATCCGAGTCAAACTTCACCGTGTACTGATTGGCCGTCCACTTGGCGGTCAGGGTCTGGTCTGCGGTGGTTTTGACGTCCGTGTCCGCCGTCACCTTTGTACTGCCATCGTACCATCCGTCAAAGGTATACCCCGTGCGGGTGGTGGTGGGCAGATCGGTATATTTACCGTCATAGGTAACGGTGATGTCCTCACATTCGCTGCCGCCGTTGGCATTGAACTTCACCGTGTATGTGTTGGCGGTGTAGCCGCCGGTGATGGTCACATCGTTGTCCGGCATGGTAAACTGGCCGTTCTTAGCCGTTGCGCCTTCCAACTTCCAGCCGCTGAAAGTATAGCCGGTCTTGGCGTCCGGGGGTGTCACCGTCACAGTCTCGCCGTAATTGACCGTCCGGGTAGTTTCCTTGCCGTCCAACACGTACTTCAGCGTATGGGAATTCACCTGCCACACGGCTTCATAGCTCCTGCTGCCAATGCTGCCTACAGCGATGACCGGCGCCATTTCCGTGGTGGTACCGCTCTTCCAACCCCGGAAGGTGTATCCCTCCCGGCTGGGAGCCGCCAGCTTGATTTCCCCGCTCTCCACCGTGTAGCTGGCAGGATTGCTCTCGGCATTGGTACCGCCGTTCAGCTGATAGCTGATGGTGTAGGAAATAGGCGTCGTGGTGGCATAGAGGTATACCTGTCTCGCCGGCATAGTGGCGGGCGGCTGGCTGCCATCGCTCTGCGTCCACTCCGACACGGTATAGCCGGTCTTGGTGTAGGTATACAGCTTGTCCAACCTGGCACCGAACTCCCTTGTGTCGTTGACATTCTCCAGTATCACGTTATCTACGGAGTAGGTGATGGTATACGACACAATGCCCCAGTGCGCCGTCAGCTTTTTGGCGCCGGCAGTGCGGTAGAGCGTGGTATCGTAGATTAGCGTATTGTTATCATACCAGCCGGTGAAGGTATAGCCCTCCTTTGTCGGCTTTGGCAGGGTGCCGTATGGTCGATCGTAGGTGACAGTCTTGCTCTCACACGCACTGCCGCCATCCGAGTCAAACGTCACCGTGTACTGATTCGCCGTCCACTTCGCCGTGATGGTCATATCCCCTGCGGGCATGGTGGCGGGAATGGTCTTATCCCAGCCGTCGAAGGTGTAGCCAGTCTTGGTGGGGTCTGCGGGCTTGGCGATAGCCGTGCCGTAGTTCTGTGTGATGGCCGCAATCGCACTGCCGCCGTCCGTGTCGAACGTGATCGTGTACTTGTTGATCGTCCACTGCGCCGTGAAGGTCACGTTACGCGCCGGCACGGTCATGTTGGTCGTATAGCCCTGCCAGCCCTTGAAGGTATGTCCCTCCTTTACAGGAACCGCAGGCGCGGTGATGGTGCTGCCATAATTCATTTCAGCACTCTCGACAACCTCGTCACCGTTCTTGAATGTCACCGTGTACTTATTGATCGTCCACTGCGCCGTGATGGTCATATTCTTCGCGGGCATGTTCGCAGGAGTATTCTCATCCCAACCGGCGAAGGTGTACCCCTCTTTGGTGGGGTCTGCGGGTGCGGTGATGGCCGTGCCGTAGTTCTGCGTGATGGGGTCGATCTTACTGCCGCCGTCCGTGTCGAACGTGATCGTGTACTTGTTGATCGTCCACTTCGCCTTGATGGTCAGGTTGTTGGCGGGCATGGTGTCGGGAATCGTCTTATCCCAGCCCCCGAAGGTGTAGCCAGTCTTGGTGGGGTCTGTGGGCTTGGCGATAGTCGTGCCGTAGTCCTGCGTGATGGACTCAACCTCGCTGCCGCCGTCCGTGTTGAACGTGATCGTGTACTGGTTTGCCGTCCAGTTGGCGGTATATTCCCGATCACCGGTGGCATTCTTGATGGTGACAGTCTTCTCCGTCCCACTGATGTCCGTGCCGCTCCAGCCGGCGAAGGTATAGCCCTCCTTGGTGGGGTTCTTGAGGGTAAAGTCTCTCTCCACCGTGTAGCTGTTGGGATTGCCCTCGACCGTGCCGCCGTTCAGGTTATAGGAAATGCTGTAGTTGACCACCTTCCACTGCGCCGTAACGGTCACGTCCTCTGCGGGCATGGTGTTGGGAATCGTCTTATCCCAACCGTCGAAGGTGTAACCCGTCTTGGTGGGAGCTGCGGGCTTGGTGATGGCCGTGCCAAACTTGACGGTGCCGGTGGTATAGCCGGTGGCGTTCTCTTTTCCGCCGTCAAAGTTCCACGTCAGCTTGTAGCTATTGCGGGTGTAGTTGATCCTTACCACCGTGCTGCCGTCGGCTGCGATGGTGGTCTGCGTGACCGTCCCGGCGGTGAAGCCCGGATAGGACTTGGCTGCGGCGGCTGTCGTGGAACCGGTGGTGCCGGTCTTGTTCTCCGTCTCGTGGAGGGTATAGCCGTCATCCGCAAGGTTTTGCCAATAATGCTCCACCGTATAGGCGGTGTCGGTGTTGGCCGTCCACCGGGCGGTCAGAGTCAGATTTTCGCTGGGCATGACCTTGGCTACAAACTTCGTTTCGCCGTTGTACCACCCGGCGAAGGTATAGCCGGTCTTGGTGGGGGTGGGGAGGGTAATAGCCTCACCGGGGAAGGCCGTGATAGGATTACAGCCCTCAAAGGTCAGTGTCACCTTACCACTCCACTTGCCCCGCATAAGCTGGTTAATCGTCACCGTGTTGCCAGTTGTAATGCGGTTGGCCTCCATGGTATAGCTTGGCAGCGTCCATGTTTCCGTGCTGACGGCACGATACTCGGCTCCTGTCTTCATCTGCGTCAGCGTATCACCCACCATGATACGGGCAGGCAGAGAATAGCTGACCAGATTGTCCGTGTAACCGTCGGTGGAGCCGCTGGTGAAGCTCTCGTTCAGCTTGGCATCCGCCCCTGTGGTGATTACACCGCCGCCGGTGGTCTGCGCAACGCCGCCAAAGGTTCCGTTGATATTCAGCGTACCGTTGACGAGCAGGCTGCCGCTCTGACTGAAGCTGTTAGTCGCCAGCACGCCGGAAGAAGGATAGGACTTGCCGCTTTTATCCGCCTGCTGCCAGCCATCCGCTACCTGCAGACCTCCGGACACATTCAACGTAGCATTCTCCGCCACAGTCACCGTTGCACCGGGCATGATGCGGTATAGATTCGCCATTTGATAGCTGCCGTTCTTCAATACCAGATCATAGGTATAGGGAATATTTAAATACATCCCCGTGGAGCCATAGCCGCTCAGGTCAAACTTTCCGCCGGTAGCGCCTCCGGAAATGGTCAGGGTGGTCTTACCAAAATCCTGCAAATCGATGTTGCCAACCGTCGTCTTTACCGCTTTACCGGCGTCATAGGTGGCCGTCAGGGTGGAGCCAACAGGCAGATAGATCAGCCCGCTGGCGGTGCCGATCAGATCAATATTCTGCTGATGTATACTGCTAAAGAAAAAGAGGCTTGTCATTCCAACCACGGATGCGCCTCCCTCCACCACCATGGTGTTCTGCACATTGATGGTGGCGTACTGGCCGAAGGGAAAGCTCTTGGCGCCATACAGCGCGTCCGTATTGGTACCTCCGGCATAGTCGGTGACCAGATAGGGGATCTTGACAGTAGCGCCATTGGCCACACGGGTGGTACCGCTGCCAGTGATCTTGCCATACACCGTCAGAGCACCACTGTTAGCCACCTGCACCGTGCCATTGCAGACGATCTCCGCGTAATCGCCGGAGGTCTGACCTTGGGCATTCTGATCCTTCGCGTGCTGTACGCCTCCCACAATCAGGGTACCGTTCACCGTCAGGGTCTTGCCTGCTTCCACGGTCAGCTTACGGAAAGCATTCCGGGTGGCGATGGTAGGGCGGGTGCATGCAGTCGTTCCCATCTGATATCCGGTTTCATCGCTGGCGCTGAAGGGCACCACCAGCGCCACACCCGCGGGGATGGTCAAATCGGTAGAAAGAGTCGCATCTTTGGTCAAAAGCACCGTGTCACCAGAACGTGCTGCCCGCACCACAGCCGCAAACTCGCCCAGCTCGCCCTTGTCCATGTTCCACGCCTCGTAATCGCCGGCAGGCTTGTCAAACTTGGCAACCAGCGTTATTCCCTCTTTGGCCACGCAGGTATAGGTGTTCTCCAGCGAGAGCAGCTTGTCGCTGCCGTCAAACCAGCCGTAGAACTGGCCGCCGTTTTGAGTCGTGGCGGTGTAGGTCTGCTTGGAGCCCTCAGAAACAGGCTCACTCAAGTTGTCACCGCTGACGGTGCCGTAACTCTCGTTGGATGACTTGACGTCCACCATCACGTCTTTCCCGCTGGACAGGAAAATATTCCGGATCCACGTGGTGTCTTCGCCAGCGAAAGTTTCACCATCCCACGGCGCATCATTGCAAAACAGGAAATAGACGGTTTCTTCGGCATTCACAGGAATGGCAAGTGTCTCCCACTTTGTCATGCTGCCGGAAAATTTATCCATTTCATCAATATTCCACGCACCAGTGACTTCTCCATAGTCAGCGTCAAAACCCGGAGCAGTCCCCTTCGCGTAGACAAGGCCATCGCCTGTAAAACGCTCATTCCAATCGTCGTAACCCCACGCTTCCGAAGAAACCTTGTAGTCGAGCATTAAGGTACCCGCTTCATTTGCCGTAATGGAAAGCGGCGAGCTTGAGCCTGTGATCATCTGATTGCCGGAAGCGAGACTGCCGTCCTCCAGCTGCGTCCAGCCCAGCGTTCCTTCAGTCTTTACGGTTAGATTTTCATATCCCGCAAACACGGTTTCGGCATCCATAATTCTTACTTCGTATTTGTTTTTGGCAGGATCCGCATCGGCCACAAAGGTATATTCGCTCTTATGGCTCAAACGGACAGTGTCACCGCTGCGGTAGAAGCCCTGCATGCACTTGTTTTCCGCACCAATCGTTGCTGTGATTTTCACGTCGTGCGTCTGCGCCACTTCTATCTGCGTTCCTGAAATTAAGTTCTCCGGATCCTCGCCATTATCAGAGTAAATGGCGGTAACGCCATCCGGTAGGGTTACAGTAAAATTCGTTTTCTCCAGTCTAACGATACGAACATTAGTCAAATACCCCGAATCCACCCCGTTATCCGCATAATCTCTATATTCAATAGAAATTTTATCGCCATTTTCCTTCAGATTTATGGCCACTGTTTGAAACAGTGATGTCTCAATATTGACTTTTTCGCTTGCGCCATAAAACGTCTTATCAAATGTCCAATCACTATTTGCGACACCAAAGTTGTTCTGCGCACTTGTACTCGTTTCGACCGCATAGTCAAAAACCAGTGCGTAATCGCCCCGTGCAACGGTTTTGTCGATCGTAACGGTTATTGCCAGCGCTGGATACGCAAAACTCGTCGTGTCCCTTGTTGCCTTCAAAAACCATTTCGTCTTTTCTTCATTTTGCAGTAAATGATTCTGGTCTCCTCCGTTATTCTCAACCTCCACCGTCACCCCCTCCGGGCACTCGGTGACAATCTCCACAAAGTCGCCGGTGACGGTGCCTGTTCCGGCAGCGGCAGCAGGAGCCTCCTGCTGGGACGCCTGTACAGGCGCTCCCGCCGCGTCTGCGGGCGCACCCGTCCCCTCCGCCTGCGCGGGAACGACCACCAGACTCATGAGCATCACCACGCTCATGAGCAGGGAGACTGTTCGCTTCCAAAGGTTACGTTTCATTGTCTCTTTCTCCTTTGTATATATTTTTTCGTTTAATTTCCGATTTTGTTTTCTGTTTCTCGCGGCACTGCGGCGCGCGCAGTGCCCGGAGAAGCAGAAAGCACACAGGGGGTATCGCCATGCGATACCCCCTGTGAAGCGCTTTACGCAGCACTCTTCACGGAGATATCTCCTTGTGCAGAGAGCGGATGGGGCTGCCCGATCAGGCCAGCGCGCCCCAGGTGTTCACGCCCACGATGCCGTCCACGGCCAGCGCCCGGGCGGTCTGGAACTTGACGACAGCGTTGTAGGTCTTGATGCCGAAGATGCCATCCACCGTACCGCAGTCATAGCCCAGCGCGTTCAGTCTGGTCTGCAGGGTCTTAACGGCCTCGCCGGTGCTGCCGCGGCACAGCAGCGGCATGTTGCTGGTGATAGAGGCGGTCTGCGTCTCCACCACGGTGGTGCCGGTCACGCCCAGCGCCGCCCAGGTGTTCTTGCCGACGATACCGTCAACAGCCAGGCCGCGATCCTTCTGGAACTTCACAACGGCGTTGTAGGTCTTGGCACCGAAGATGCCGTCCACCGTACCGCAGTCATAGCCCAGCGCGTTCAGCTGCGCCTGCAGGGTCTTGACATCCTCGCCGCGGCTGCCGGAGTAGACCAGGGGCATATCCTTGGTCACAACGGAGTAGGAGCCGCCGCTGGAGGGTCTGGACGGAGTGGGAGGCGTGGGATCCTTGTCGAACACGAAGTTGACATTGACACTCTCAGCCGCGTCCACCACGCCGATGACGTTGTTAAAGGCTGTGACCATCGTCTTGACCATTTCCGTGGCGTTCGCTGCACCACGCAGGCTGGACAGGGCGGTCTTCAAGTCGCCCAGGCCAATTCCATCGCCCTTGGGCGTGATGGTGATGGTGCAGCCCTTGTTCAGCGTGGCAACGCTGGAGCCAACGGCCAGTTCGGTGCCCGCACCCACGTACAGGGTGATGGTGTTGCCCTGATCCGTGCAGGTGTCCAGCTTCACATGATCACGGATCGTCGCGTCCATGGCGCTCATGTCACTGAAGTTGTCCAGCTTCAGATCCTCGGCCTTCTCAAAGCGAAGATACTCCGTGCCGATCTTGGCATAGGAATCCTTGGCAATGAGGATATAGCTGTCACCCGTCGCCTGTGTGCCGGCGGTGATGTAGCTGGTCAGTGCATGCCAGGCAGCGCGGGCAGCATCGGTGTCGGTGGTAGCAGCGATCTGGCCATTCGCGTATTCGCCGAACGTATAGGTGCACGCCTTGCCATCGATGGTGGCATTGATCACGCCGCCATTGAAGTGGTAGGCATTGCTCAGCCAAGTGGCAAGCCTGACCTCACTCTCACCCAGTGCAGCACCGGTATTCAGCGTAAGGGTATGTGTGCGGGTACCAGTCACGCCCAGAGACGCCACGTCGGTCATCCGCGCAGTGACAGTCACGCTGTTGGTGTTCACCGTGGCGTCGGCAGGCAGCTTCACCACGACATTGTAGTCACTGTCGACCGTGGCATCCACAGTGGTGTTACCGGAAGTCACACCGAAATAGAACTTCTCAGTAGCCCCCTCGGCGAATGCGGTTGCGGGGAAAATGCTCAAAAGCATGACCAACGCAAGCGCTGCGGACAAAATAGCTTTTTTCATTTTGATCCTCCTAAAAATTTTTTATAATAAGTGTGCATCTGCACATTTATTGCGGCTTTCAGCCCGATCAACGGGGCAGCAGAAGATAGGTGGAGTGGCCCGCGCCGCTTCGCTCCGGGCGAAGAACGGTGCCGGTCTTTGTACGGGTATGCGTGGCCGCGCAGCGGGTACACCGCGCCGTCTCCGTCCCGTCAAGGACGGCGGTGGCGTCGTTGTTGAAGCTGTAGCTGCCAAAGCTGTGCCCCGTGGCGGGAATGCGGTACTGATCCCGGTCGATCTCCTGCGCGGCCTTGTCGTCGGCAAAGCACGCGCCGCAGGTGGTACACACCCAATACGCCGCGTGACCGGGCGCGGTACACGTGGGCTCCACGGCGTTCTCCTTCTCCAGTGTATGGCTGCACGGCGGCAGGGCAAACACGCCGTGCATGGTCTGCGCCACAGGCACCGTCTCCGGCCCGTGGGTCTGCGTGGTGTCTGTCTTATCCGTCGAACTGATGCTGCCGGTGGTGTAGCTGGTGACGGTATAGTCCGCCAGCGTCCACGCATCGCCGGAAAGCGCCGTATAGCTCTTTCCCGGTGTCAGCGTCACCAGCCGCATTCCGTTCCACACCCGGCCGTTCAGCGGCAGGATGGTGGTCGTATCGCCATAGGCCGCCCTCGCGCCGATCTGCAGGGATTGCTCACATTTGCCGCCAGATCGCACCTCAACAGTCCCGCCGACAGCGCCCGCCTGCACGATGCCGCCGAAGGCGGCGCCGTCAGCCACGGTCATGCGGCCGTTTACCGTCAGCACACCGCCGGTGGCAAGGCCGGCCTGTTTCAGCATGTCCGTGGTGGGATAACACTTCCCGCTTAGGCTGTTCTGCTTCAGTCCCTCCGTTACATACAGCGCGCCCTTTACAGTCAGCGCCGCATCGGCATCCACCGTGATGGCCGCGCCGGGCAGAACACCCAGCTTGCCGGTGACGGCATACTCTCCGCCGCGCAGCACATACGCATAGCCATAGGGCATGGGGAAAAACGCGGCATCCGCTGTCGATACCAACACGCCCAGAACGTTCATCTTCAGATCGCCGAAGGCGGCGCCGCCTGTTATATCATAGGTCACGCGACCCAGATCATCGTTATAGCCCCGAATCACATCCGCCGGATCCACGGTGCGGGTGAGCACCGCGCCGTCAGACAGCGTCACGATGCCCGGCGCATGGCCGCAGCCCACGATCACAGCCACGCTGTCCGTTTTGTTGAACATTCCGCTGGCGTACAGGTTGCAGCGGCCGCCCAGAAGCGCACCGCTCTCTATCCGCAGCGGGCAGCGAATATTCTGCATGGTATATTGGGAAAAGGGGCTCTGCCCCGCGTTTTTCAGCGCAAGGGTGTTGCTGCCGCCGGAATAGTCGTAAACGATAAACGGTTCATAGACTGCGGCACCGCTCTGCGCCGTCACCTGTCCCTCTCCGTTGGCCATGCCAAAGCAATCCAGCACGCCGCCGGAGGCCACCGTGACCGTTCCGCGGTTGACCATCCGGCCAAAAGCGCCGGAGGTGTGTCCCTGATAGAACTGCCCGGGATAGCCGATCACGCCGCCCAGCCGCAGAGTCCCATCTACGGTAAGCGTCACGCCGCTTTCCACCGTGAGGGTGCGGAACGCCTTGTCGGTTGCCGCCAGCTTCGGGCTGTCGGCAGCCGTACCGTCCCGCGTACCCGTGGTGCTCACCGTCTCGTCATAGGGCACATAGAGCGTGACACCGGCGGGGATGACCGCGTTTTCCGTCAGCGCAGCATCCCGCAGCAGCAGCACCGTGTCGCCGCTCCGGGCATCGCGCAGGGCGCTCGCCGGATCGTCATACACAAGACCTCTTGTCACGTTCCGCACAGCTGTCACACCGTCCCTGCCGAAAACGGCCATCGGAGCCATATTACCCATAACGGTAAAGGTGTACTGCGGATCGGTGGATACCAGTATGCCGTCCATGATCCATCCGTAGAAACGGCAGCCGTCGGCCGGCACAGCGGTAACGGTCAGCTCGTCTCCGGCCTGTCCCTCCCACGAAGCCGGCGTCACGCTGCCCCAGTCGGGATCGCTGGACACAGGCTCGACCCGGGCACTCCCGTCCGAGAAAATGATATCCTTCAGCCAGACGCAATCCTGTTTGCCGTTGATTGAGCCGTTCTTTTTATACGCAAAATAGACCTCGGTCGTCTCATTGGCCGTCGCCGTAACCTTCGTAACACCCAGCTTCCAATCCTCCTCGCCATACACGCGGGCAGCGCCATACTCACCCACCGCCGTGCTGTAATACGCCTTGAGGACATCATTGGCGTCATGCCTCTGCCAGACAAGCAGGGAATCGGGATTGGTCTCCGTACATGCATCCCAATCATTGTTGCCGCCCTTAATCGGTGTAGAAAGCCTGTATTTGTATGCCAGCACGCCGCTGCCGGTCACGGTGATACGCAGCACGGAGTAAGAACCGGATATCTTCTGGTTGCCGGAGCAGAGGCTGTCCCCGTCCTTGGACACCGTCCACGGAAACCATTTGGCCTCCGTGTTCACCGCAGTCTCCAGCTTCGTGATGCCGCTGCACGTTATCGCGCCGCCTGTGCTCAGCGGCACATAGGACGGCTGATCCGCAGCCGCAGCGATCTGAAAGGAAAATAAAGAGCCTATCAGCAGCGCAGCCAAAAAGCACGCGACCGGCCGCTTCGTATGATCCCGCACGTTATTTCCTCCCATCTTTTCCGTTAAAATGTTCCGCAGATGTGAAAACACATCTCAGTTTATACGCTCGTAGAGCGCCTGATAATCCAGAATATCGACCGCCTTGTCACCGTTGACATCCGCCACAGCGCGGAAATAGGCGTCATCGCCCTTCAGCGCATCCGGCACCGTACCCACCGCCAGAAATTCAAAAAGACTTTGCATATCGACCGCGTCGATGGCTCCCATTCCGTTGACATCGCCGCGCCGCGCCAGCACGACCGGAACATCCGGCGCAGCCTTGTAGCTGTGGGGAACATAGCCCTCCATGCTGAATTCCATGGCTTCGGCGCCGCGGACGTACAGGCCGTATTCCTTCAGCGCCGTGCCGACGGCAGCAAGCTGTCTGCCGTCCCGATCACGCAGCGTAATCTGCAGATCGCCCCCGAAAGTCTCGGGGAGCGCGACAGAGCCGCGGGCAAAGTACTTGACATCATCGCCCTGCCGGAGCGTAGCGTCCGGACAGCCGGCAGCAGAAACCGTGACCTGCCCGTTATTCAGGCGCACCTCTCTCAGGCTGGTACAGCCATCGCAGCACAGCCAGATAAGCTCGGCGCAGCCGGAGACATCCAGCTCTGCAAGCCCCGTGTTTTCCAGATCAAGGTACACAAGCTCACCGTTGTGCGATAGATCAATGGAAGCTATCGGGTTATCGGAGAGCGTTACCTCCCGTAGCTCCGTGAACAGCTCCAGGCCCTTGGTATTTCCAATGCCCCGATTTCCGCAGTCCAGATATTTCACCGCATCGCGCATGATCATTCCGGTCCCGCTCGGGTCGTAGGCCTCAGCCAGATAGCGCCGCAGATTCTCATCGGGGAAGTTCTCCGTGCTCAGAGCGATCCTATCGGCTTCCCGGATGGTCACCCGGAACGCGGGAGATACGGCACCCATAAAGGATGCCGTAACAGAGTAGCTCTTCCCCGCTTCCCACGGTTCCTCCGTCTGGTCAGTATTCCATTGCACCGTCTGGCCGAAGTGGTCGTTCAATTTCGCCGCTGTACCGGAAAATGTTTTTTCCTCGCCGTTCTCCCGGTATGTCACGGTATAGGTGAGCTCCGGCGCGGCGTCCGGTGAATACCAGAAGTAGCTCGTTCCGTCCGGCTCTTTGATCCAGCCGCCCGACCCTTCGGATATCACCACATCCGCGCTGTTGGCCTTCACGCTGGCATCCGATGCCATGGACATCCTGCACAGAGACAGTGCCGCCGCGCAAGTCACGACCAGTGTCAAAATCCGTTCTGTCTTTTTCCCTCTCTTGGTCATCGTCCTCCGGCGGCCTCCTCCATCTCCATCCCCCGTTTATCCGCGCGCTTTGCCCCTCCGGGGCAAAGCGCGTTTCGCCGTATGTACGGCGAGCTGACATGTATTTGATTTCATCTGTGCAGCACGCAAAAGCGGTGACACATCAAGCACCCGCACAAAAGCAAAAGGCACCGGTGTCCGCCCGGCGGGACGGCAGATATCCGTCCACGCACAGTCATCTGACGACACAGTGCCTGATCACGTCCGCAGCACGATGCTGCACCCGGTATTCGGTTGACCCCGTTTGTGCGGCTCTGATCCGCACGCAGATCCCCCAAATCCACCGCATTGCGTCAATTTCCCACTAATTTGTGGTTCCAGCGACCATGCTGTACCATACTTTTCCGAAAAAGGCAAGTGTCCTGCCGCAAATTTTTCAGTTTTTCCTTTTCAAAATGTTTTTCGTTCCGCCACCATTGTGTCCCGTCCGAAAATATGGTATGCTGGGGAAAACAACAGACAAAGGAGCGCTTGATATGCGTCTGATCTCATGGAACGTCAACGGCCTGCGGTCGTGTCTGGGCAAGGGATTTCTGGATTTCTGCGCCTTCGCGGACGCGGACATCATCTGCCTGCAGGAGACGAAAATGCGCCCGGAGCAGGCGCAGTTCGACCTGCCGGGCTACCGCATGTTCTGGAACAGCGCGGACAAGGCCGGCTACTCCGGCACCGCCGTGTTCACCCGGCGGGAGCCGCTGTCCGTCACCTACGATTTCGGCGCGGACATTCACCGCCACGAGGGGCGGGTCATCACCGCCGAGTTTGAGGACTTCTGGCTGGTATGCTGCTACACCCCCAATTCCAAGGATCAGCTGGCGCGGCTGGACTACCGCATGGAATGGGAGGACGACCTCCGGGAATACCTCCTGGAGCTGGACGCGGTGAAGCCGGTGGTCTACTGCGGCGACCTGAACGTGGCGCACCAGGAGATCGACCTGAAGAACCCCAAAACCAACCGGCTGAACCCCGGCTTTTCCGACGAGGAGCGCGGGAAGATGACCCAACTGCTCTCCAGCGGCTTTGTGGACACCTTCCGCGCCCTGTACCCGGAGCGCACCGGCGCCTACTCCTGGTGGAGCTACCGCTTCCACGCCCGTGAGAACAACGCGGGATGGCGCATCGACTACTTCATCGTGTCCCGGCGGCTGATGCCCCGGGTAAAAAGCGCCGACATCTGGCCGGAGGTCACCGGCAGCGACCACTGCCCGGTGGTGCTGGAGCTGGCAGAGTGAGCGCCTGACAAACTACCACATACCGCCCGGCACCGGGCATAGGAGGAACACCATGGAACGGACATACATCGACACACTGGCGCAGCTCATCGCGCGCAGCCCCACCTGCTACCACGCGGCAGCCACCGCCGCAGAGCTGCTGGCGGCGGCCGGATATGCCCCTCTGGACGAGGGGCAGCGCTGGCAGCTGCGCCCCGGCGGGAAATATTACATGACGCGGGGCGGCTCTGCCCTGATCGCCTTCCGGGTACCGGAGCACGCCCCGGCGGGCTTCCGTCTGGCGGCGGCGCACGGGGACTCCCCCTGCTTCAAGCTGAAAGAAAACGCCGCCCTGCGGGACGGCGGCTATCTGCGGCTGAACACGGAGGTCTACGGCGGCCTGCGCATGTCCAGCTGGTTCGACAGGCCGCTGTCGGTGGCCGGACGGCTGTTCACCGAGACGGACGGCGTCCTCCGCCAGACGCTGGTGAACATCGACCGCGACCTGCTGGTGATCCCCAGCGTGGCCATTCATTT
>ERZ1026780.779-NODE-779-length-23328-cov-6.302325_pt1 | contig 23328 bp, 17 predicted proteins | sample MGYA00380126_ERZ1026780 | MGnify/ENA primary metagenome ERZ1026780 (study PRJEB33269, sample SAMEA4719762) | human gut metagenome | biome: human-associated habitat; feature: organic feature; material: feces | place: Cameroon | collected 2013-10 ... | reverse complement strand
CATTCGGTTTGCACGATAATTCAGCCCGTCTTCCCTAAATCAGAAACTCCAATCATATAGTGGTTCGTAGAATCTTGTCGCATTCCCGAGCGTGTCGCTCATAGGGCATTTGGAGGGGCGGCGCACATTTTTTTTAGGTTCGATGATAATAAAGCAACGTTCTTTGCGTTAAGAAGATAGAAAGGACAAGTTATTACTCTCTAAAAACGCTTTTAACGTTTATCAAGCCTATGAAAAATTTTACTCCGGAAGAACTCAAGCCCTCGGCATTGTCGCTTATGCTGATCAGGCAGATTGCCTACACCTACCGTGTGTCGAAACTCACGGGCCGTCCACTCAACTATTGCATGAACTGACATGAGCACCATTATATCCCCTTCGCTTCTGGCCGCCAACTTCGCCGACCTCAAGAGTGAGATAAACATGATTAACCGCAGTGAGGCCGATTGGCTCCACTGCGATGTGATGGACGGTGTGTTTGTGCCCAACATATCATTTGGCTTCCCCGTGCTCGAGGCGGTGGGCAAGATTTGCCAAAAGCCGCTCGACGTGCACCTCATGATCGTTCACCCCGAGCGCTACGTGGAGCAAACGGCGCGCATCGGCGCCATGATGATGAACGTGCATGTGGAGGCGGTGACCCACCTCAACCGCACCATCCACGAGATCCACGACGCGGGTATGAAGGCGGGCGTTACGCTCAATCCCTCCACGCCGGTGTCGATGCTCGAGGATTGCATCGAGGATGTCGACATGGTGCTCCTGATGAGCGTCAACCCTGGCTTCGGTGGTCAGCGCTTCATCGAGAACACCTACGCCAAGATAGGGCGCTTGCGCAAGCTCATCGCCGAGAGCGGTTCGAAAGCCCTCATCCAGGTGGACGGCGGCGTGAACGGCGAAACGGCCCCCCTTCTGGCCAAGGCCGGGGTAGATGTGCTGGTGAGCGGCAGCTACGTGTTCCGCGCCGACAACCCTGAGGAGCGCATCCATCAACTCAAGAACCTATAAGCACATGAAGAAAATAGCATTGTCGCTGCTGTTCGCACTGGTTGCCCTGACGGCCAGTGCGCAGTCGGCGTTGAAGAGAGTGTATAACGAGGCCATCGATCCCATGGCCCAGATCGACAGTGCCCTGGCTGCCGTGCGCGCCGAGGGCAAAGGCCGCCTGGTGGTCTGCCAGGTGGGTGGCAACTGGTGCCCGTGGTGCCTGCGCTTCGCCGATTTTATGGAGCGCGACGCCGAGATAGCCCAACTGGTGGCCAACAACTTCGCCTATATCCATGTCAACTACAACCCGCGCAGCAAGGCGGCACAACAGTCGGAGGCCCTGATGAAGCGCCTCGGCAGTCCGCAGCGGTTCGGGTTCCCCGTGTTTGTGGTGCTCGACCAGGCCGGCAACGTGCTCCACATCCAAGACTCCAGTTTCCTGGAGGAAGACAAGGGTTACAGCAAGGAGAAAACGCTTCGCTTCTTCAAGGCGTGGGCACCCCAGGCCGTCGACCCGAGCAACAATGTGATGCGGACTATAGAGGCGCGTCGCTCCGTGCGCCGCTACCTCGACCGCCCCGTGGAGCACGCCAAGCTCGAGCAGGTGGCACGCGCAGGCATCCTCGCGCCCAGCGGCATGAACCTTCAGCCGTGGCAGGTGCGCGTGGTGGAGAACAAAGAGTGGATCGACGGCGTGACCGACCTCTTCAAGAAGGCCAACCCCGACCAGGTGAAGCGCGACGCCCATTTCAAGAACATGTTTCGCAACGCGCCCAACATTATCTGTGTGGCCACACCCGACGGCCAGCCTTCGGTCGACGCCGGCCTCATGGGCGAGAACATGATGCTCGCTGCCCAGTCGCTGGGGCTCGGCACCTGCTGCCTGGGAGGCCCTGTGCGCTTCCTCAACACGACAGACGCATGTAAGCCTTACCTCGACAAGCTCCAGTTGCCCGAGGGCTACAGCATCTGCTACATCCTCGCCGTGGGCTATCCCGACGAGAGTCCCGAGGCCAAGCCGCGCGACATGGGCAAGCTGCAATTCATCAAATAGCCGATAGGCAGGTCAACGACCCGCTTCTAGCGCCCTGCAACACCGCCAAGGCCAAAACGCAACTTAAGCATAGACGTTGAAAAATGGGTTGATTATATGAATAATCTCAAAGTTTTCATCTCTTCCACATTTCGCGACCTTGATCAAGAGCGCGATTATTTAGTGCAGAAGGTCTTTCCTGAAATAAACGACGAGTTAGACGGTATTACTATCAGTGAGGTTGATCTCAGATGGGGCATCACCGACGAAGAGAGCCGTGAGAAACGCGTGGTGGATCTGTGTTTACAATATCTTTATGAATCGAAGCCTTTCTTCGTAGGCATATTGGGCGAACGCTACGGTTCAATCATCGCTCCCGAAAACGTTGAGCTTTCGCCTCTTGTAGAAGATGCTTACCCACAAGTGGGCGAAGATTTGCAACAGGGGATGAGCGTCACAGAAATAGAAATTATTAACGGCGTGTTTCGTGCCGCCAAAGACAATCAACCCAAAGCCATTTTCTTCGTTAAGGAGTCAACGAGCCCTGGCACGGGAGAGAACATGGCGAAGTTTCAGAAGTTGCAAGAACTGAAGCGCAAGGTTCTTTCTCAGAAAGACTTTCCTGTCCACACTTATACAGAATTGGAAGATCTGGACGAGGTAAAAAAATTCATTCTTGATAGTTTGGGTAAAGGCGGGGAGCACAAACATGCACTTGCTGACTCCACCATATCCCCCATGCTACAGGCGTACGACCAAAGGCTCAAGACATTCAGCCATATGAATGATTGGACCAGTGACAGCCCGCAAATTTTAGCACAATTACAAGCAGTTATAGAGCGGGCCAAGCCGTTGGCTGTGCTAGAGGGTATGGAGGGCTTAGGCAAATCTGCTCTTGTAGCGCGCCTGTTCTCAAATGTTGGTGGCAACAACCGTCGATGTATCTACGTCTATGGAGACACACCCCTGTTGCCATCCACCAACTCGCTCATGCTGGGGATTATTCTTAGTGAGGCCCACCGTCAACTGCAAGGTGAGTATGACCAAAAAGCGGCGCGAAAAGGATGGTCAGGATGGATAACACGCAATTTCAAGAGGATTGACCTCAACATAGAGCAAAACCTTGTGGAGGAGATGGCCAAGCAGAAATGGTGCTTCGTGCTTGACGAGACCTGTGCCTTGCGTTTGATGACCATTTCGTCCACATGCTATGTATTGCATCCCCTTGTCAACGCAATATCGTTTCTTGAGAAGAGCTATAAGATAAAGATAGACTATCGCGTGTTATTGGTGCAAAACTTAGGATCCCCCTATGGCGCATCACTTGACGCTCACGAACGCTTCGTGTTGCCCAAGCGGCAGCCAACAGACGGATGGAGATACATCGACACCTATCTAAAGCAATACTCAAAGCACCTTGGGGCAGAGCAGGTGAGTCAACTAAAATCATGTTCGTTGATGTGCCATCCGCGGTCTGTTAGTTTGGTATGCGATTACATGCGCTTATTTGTTAGGCACGAACAGTTGCCAGCCTTCATCAAACGACTAACCACCTTCACCACTACGAGCGATACTTATCGAATTTATTTAGATCGTCTTGACACCCTTCTCACACGAGAGCAGGCAAGACGGCTAACGGGTCTCATCTCCATATTTTCGTGCGGTCCCTATATTGGCGACCTTAAGAACCTCTGTGGACTGTCCGATATCGACTTTTACAGGGCGTGGGCTTGCCTAAGCCGTCTTACGGTAGAGTCGGAATTAGGTGCCATCCGATGGAGCAACGATGCGATAGGAAGACTCGTTGTCTCCACCTATGACCTTGCTGACTCTACTTACCGCCAACAGTTAGCTAGCGAGTGCAGCCAATACTTCTTTAACGAGATAAAAGATCTTTATACGCCAGAGAAACTTCAAGGTGATCTAAGGAATAAATGGTGGCTGTTTAAGAGAAATCTCATCAGCAGCATTGTTGACAAGTGTAGTGAGAGCATGGGGGAGTTGCACATGATGGACGATATGAAGCTACTTCAAATCTTTATAAAGAACGGGGTGTTCAACCTCGACTTTATTCGTAGGAACATCTATCACGAAGTGAAATCTAGTATAATATTCAATAACCTAATGGGGGCCATGAAAAAATCCCAAACGACTCTTGAGGAGCAGAATGGAGGCAAGACGGTAACGTTTGGTGAAGTGGTAAGCGAATCTGGCAAATATGTAAATGAAAAGGTTTGGCAATTTGCCGCTCGTTATCGTGAGCCCACCATTGTGGAGTTAACCTGCTATTTAGAGGCCCTACGTGAGGCTCGCAAATGGAAACAACTGGGCAATGAGTTGGCCAATCCGGAGGTGCTCAACTATGTATGGCAGACACCTGTAATAATAGACTGTTGGAACGTGGCCATAAAACAGGGTGGCGTTTCCATTATTCAGCCTGATATGAAAGAATACGATAAAATGCTACTCGTTTCCTACGCACTGCGCAATTCAGAAGGTATAGCCTATTACAGTAAGCATCAGGCAAATAAATAGTATGAAACTCGCTCGCTATAATTGTAACAAAAGATCAATAACCTATCTAAACAAACCATCAAATGAAAAAACTGTTGTTTCTGTTTGCTGCCGCCATGATAAGTATGACGGCCATCGCCAAAGAGGTGACGCTCGAAAGTTCCTTTCTGGATAATATTACTTTCAAGGTGGCTGACGGATTGGAGTGTGTCTATAGTGCCGTAGACTCAGCTAAGGCGGCCGATCGAGCCGAGGAGGGCGACCTGCGATACATCTTCGTATCGCCCAATGGCCAGAAACTGTATGTGTACCTTTACGCGATTGCCAACTTAGATAAAGAGAAAGCCAGTGCCGCACCCGACACAATGCTACTTCCTGGCCTAAAGGATCTAAATATCATTGATCGACAACAACCTGTGGAAGGTGAGCTGGACCGTATCATCACTATCAAGAATAAGAATGGTAGCATGCGGCGTGAATACATAGGATTCTATGCTAATGGCATTATCTGTTTCTCTGCTGAGTCTCAGAGTGGTGATTTCACCCTGACAGACCAAACGGCCAAGTCGGTAGACGATAGTTTCCGATGGGTAAATTTGTTGCTGCTAATTATATGTATAATTATCTGTCTAATTCCATCCTTTATGATATCGTCCGCTTGGGAGGAGCGAAAAAGCAATTTGCCTAAGTTTTGGAAGGGCATACTGAAGAGTTTCGTCTTGTCTATCGTTATTGGTGTCGCAGGAAGTTTGATCTTTGGATTTCCAATGTTGAAAGCTGTCCTCTGGATGTTGGTTATTACCGTTTTGGGTGGCATGATGTTATGTATGGGCGGCACCGTCATCTGTTTCTAAATCCATGAACTGTTGAACGACTGATGATCATCATGCTGCTGATGGGAGCGCTGCTCCCGTTGGCGGCCAAGAACCGGGCGCAACAGGTCATTGCGCACCGCGGATATTGGAAAACGTCGGGATCGGCCCAAAACTCGCTGGCCGCGCTCTACAACGCCCATAACATCGGGGTCTACGGATCAGAGTTTGACGTGCACATCACACGCGACGGCGTGGTGGTGGTGTTCCACGACGACATTGAGGACGTCAAGATAGAGGACGCCAACTACGCCGACATCAAGAACAAGCGCCTCAGCAATGGTGAGACGTTGCCCACCCTCGCGGCCTATCTCGCCGCCGCCCAGTCGCTGGGCCACACGCGCCTCATCCTCGAGGTGAAGGAGCACGCCAAGAAGAGCGATGAGGACCGCTGCGTGGACGCCATCCTCCGACAGGTGGCCAAGGCCCATCTGGCCGACCGCGTGGAGTATATCTCGTTTATCAAGCACGCCTGCGACTACCTCGTGGCCAACGCCCCCAAGGGCGCCAAGGTGAGCTATCTCAACGGCGACCTCACGCCCAAGCAAGCCCAAGAGGCCGGCTACGCGGGCATCGACTACGAGGACCAGGTGTGGCGCGCCCACCCCACATGGATCAAGGAGGCCAAGCAGCTCGGTCTCATCACCAACGTGTGGACCGTCGACAAGACCTCCGACCTCAAGTGGTTCCTGGCCAAAGGCATCGGCTTCGTAACCACCAACGAACCCGTCAAGGCCAAGGCGCTGTAACCCCACCTGCGGACGACAGGCGCTAACCCAAAAGCACACCGCCGACAAAACCGGGATATCCTGATTTTGTCGGCGGTGCCGTGTTGGCAAGGTTTGTCATTCAACATTCCACACTCAACTCACTCCACATTCTCAACATCCCTCCCCCAAACCTACATGGTTTTTCCGATCACGCCCGGGTTCGCTCCCAAATACGCTTTTCTTGCGCATTTTCGCAATCGCTTGACATTCAACCACTTATCATCAGGAGGCCACATTTCGCATCCCACATCCCACATTCCGCATGATGAAAAGCCATCTTTCGAGGCTCGAAACATGCCCTTTCGAAGCCCCTTCTCTTACCTTTCGCATCTCGAAAGCTTAGCTATCGCAACTCGAAAGGTGCCCAACGCCACAGGCGGCCCTTCGTTTTCGGCGTTTTGGCCCTTCCGTTTCGCCTTTTCGCACGCTATTTCAGCCAAAAACGCAACACAAGTTTTTTGCCAATTTTTCTTACTGTTGGTTGTTGAATGTGGGGTGGGGATGGGGTTGTTAAACTTCGAGAATTCTACAAATGGTATAATGGAAAAGCCACAAATATAATAATTTGGGGGCGAACGTCGTTAATAAGAATATGAGAGACAATCAAGAAGAACTATTTCCGATGGTCGACGAGAACGGCCAGGTGCTTGGAGCCGTGAGCCGCGGACGGGCCCACGACGGCAGTAAGATTCTGCATCCCGTGGTCCACCTGCACGTGTTCAACAGCAAGGGTGAGCTCTACTTGCAGCATCGCCCGGCGTGGAAAGACATTCAGCCCAACCGGTGGGACACGGCCGTGGGCGGCCATGTCGACCTGGGCGAGAACGTGGAGCAGGCGCTCCACCGCGAGGTGAGGGAGGAGCTGGGCATCACCCAGTTTGCGCCCGAGAGCCTCGGCCATTATGTCTTTGAGAGCCTGCGCGAGAAAGAGCTGGTCTATGTGCACCGCTGCGTTTACGACGGTGAGGTGTGTCCCAGCAAGAGCGAGCTCGACGGCGGGCGCTTTTGGAGCCGCCAGGAGATTCTCGACAACATGGGCAAGGGCGTCTTCACGCCCAACTTCGAGAACGAGTATCGTAAGTTTTTCGGCTAACCCCCAATCTGCCATGGAACCCAAATTCATCATCACCCTCGACGGCTATATGCGCATCGGCCAAGTAAGGATGCACAAGGACCTGTTGCAGCCCCACGACACTTGCATCGGCGGTGGCTTTTGGGAAATCGACTACGCCTCGATGAGGCTGCTGCTGACGGGCAAGTCGTTCGACTACGGCAAGCCCAAGTGGACCCTCGTCACCGGCAAGCTCTATGTGCCCAGCGCCTACCGCGGCATGCAAATAGAATACACGGGCAGCTCGCTCGTCGACTATCATAACCTGTCGCAGGAGTTTGAGATAAGCTATTATTAGCCCGTTGGCATGGGGCGATTGGTCCCGTTGGCATGGGGGTGGTTCCGCTCAAGGGAGAGACATTGTGGGGCGGCGGTTGCGTTCTGCGATGAGAAAAAGTGGGGCGGAAGCACAATAAGGCGCAAGGCCAATGCGTTATGTTAGATGGAATAATCTCCTGATTGAAACTTAAAAAAACAATAACAATTATGAATTCAGACATTCAGGGCATTTACGATGCCCGCGAGCTGGGCAAGCCCAAGTTTGTGGTGCTCGGTGTGCAACACCTCTTCGCCATGTTTGGCGCCACCATCCTCGTTCCCCTCATCACCGGGCTCGACGTGAGCGCCACGCTGCTCTTCGCAGGCATTGGCACGCTGATCTTCCATCTGGTGTCGAAGATGAAGGTGCCAGCCTTCCTTGGCTCCAGCTTTGCCTTTCTGGGAGGATACGCTTCCGTCAAGCAGTTGTGCGTGGCACAAGGCCTGACCGACGTGGTGGCGCTCAATTACGCTTGTATCGGCGTAGCTGCAGCGTCATTGTTGTATTTTGTCATGGCGTTCCTGCTTAAGATGTTTGGCACGGAGAAGGTCATGCGCTTCTTCCCACCCGTGGTGACCGGACCGATGGTCATCGCCATCGGACTGACGCTCTCGGGCTCTGCCATCGCCAACTGTCAGCAAAACTGGTTGCTGGCCATCACGGCCATCGTCATCGTCATCGGAACCTCCATCTGGGGCAAGGGCATCGTCAAGATTGTGCCCATCCTGCTCGGCGTGCTTGGCTCGTATGTGCTGGCCGCCGCCATGGGCGAGGTCGACTTCTCCAAGCTCAATGAGGCGGCGTGGGTAGGCCTGCCCATCGACATGGACCGCACGGCCCTCTCGGTGGCGAAGGATCCCAACTTCGACCTCATCGTAACGTCGATCATCGCCATCTTCCCCATCGCTTTCGCCACAATCATGGAGCACATCGGCGACATGTGCGCCATACAGAGCACCGTGGGCCGCAACTTCATCAAGGACCCGGGACTGCACCGCACGCTCAGCGGCGACGGATTGGCCACGCTCCTCGCCTCGATATTCGGTGCGCCGGCCAACACCACGTATGGTGAGAACACGGGCGTGCTCAACCTCACGAAGGTGTTCGACCCGGCCGTCATACGCCTGGCCGCCTGCTTCGCCATCCTGCTGAGCTTCTGTCCGAAGTTTGCCTGCCTCATCGGCCTGATGCCCGCCGCCACCATCGGCGGTGTGAGCCTCATTCTCTATGGCATGATCTCGGCCGTGGGCGTGCGCAATCTCGTGGAGACCTCGGTCGACTTCTCCTCATCGCGCAACGTGTTTGTGGCCGCCCTCATCATGGTGGTGAGCATCGGCGTGCAGTATGGCACCGACGGCGGTGTGAAGATCGGCTCCGTGGCCTTCTCGGGCCTGGCCCTCGCCGCCCTCGTAGGCATCCTGCTCAACGCCATCCTGCCCGACCAGCTCGGCATGAAGGTGAAGAGCTTCAATGGGAAAGATAAGAAATATAAGAAAGAAAGAGAATAAGCCAATGGCTTAGAAGCCCGGTGGGACTGCTGGACTTCATGGGCCGGTAGGCGTGAAACGAATGATGGGCCTAATAGGCATGTGGGCGGTTGTTGCGTCAGCCCATTGCCTATTAGGCCCATCGGGTTTGTTTGGCTTTTAGGCCCTCAAGCCTATCAGCCTACCGCTTGCTCAGCAACTTGTAATACTCGGTGGCTCCCAGCAGGAAACAGCCCGTGCCGAAATCCTCGAAGTCGGGCACCGAGGTGTAGCTTACCGGTTGGCCGTCGGAGGGCTGCTTGCCCGTGCCTTGCACATATCCCAGGAACCCGTCGGGATGGAGGCAGATGCGTTCCATGCCCTGCCAAGCGCGGTCGGCCACGGGGCGATAGGTCTTCGCCTTGATGAGGCCTTGGCTGATGCCCCAGCTCAGGCCGTAGAGGAAGAGCGCCGTGCCCGTCAGCTCCGGGCCGGCATAGTGGGTCGACGTCATGCTCACGTTCCACAAGCCATCTTGGCGCTGGCAAGCCGCAATGGCGCGCGTCATGGTCAGGAAGTCGGCCTTCAACTCCTTATAATATTTGTGGCGCTTGCCCACGGTCTGCAGGGTGCGCACCAGGGCGGCGTACACCCATCCGTTGCCGCGGCTCCAATAACACTCCTGGCCGTCGGGCTCACGGTAGGGCGGCACAAAGTCGGCGTCGCGATACCACAGTCCGGTCTGCTCGTTGAAACAGCCGCCGCCACACTCGTTGCGCGTCCAGCGATACGCCTTCATGGCATAGTCCATGTAGCGCGCGTCGGCCGTGGCCTGGCCCACCTGGGCGTAGAGCGGCAGCGCCATCTGCACGGCGTCGATCCACGACCAATAGTTGTGGCGCCCCGAGGCCATCTGTCGGTCGAGGTTGTTGCGCACGATGGGCAACACCTTCGCCGCATCGTCGCCGGCGTAAGGCAGCAGGTCGAGGTAGGTCTGGCAGCAACACTGGTCGTCGGCGTCGGTGGTGGTCACCCCGTTGCGTGGCGTCCATTGGTGGAACCGTGCCCAGCGCAGCGCATAGTCGACATACGTCTCCTGCGGGTCGACGGCCTGCAGCGCCATCAGTCCCTCGTAGTAGACGGCGCGCGTCCACAAGCTGCTGGGGCGCACCTTGCGCACGAAGGTGGCCTGCGTGGGATCGGGGTGTTTCTGCATGAAGTAATGGTTGGCCTTGCGGGCGGCGGCCAGCACGTCGCCCGCCTGTTGGGCCATGGCCGTGAGGCCCATAAGCGTGAGGCCCATAAGCGTGAGGAAGCGTCTTGAAATCATGTTCTAAGTGGCGTTTGTTTTTATGCTTTGGGCAAATTTACAAAATTTATCCTATGCCGAGTGTAAGTTTACAACGTTTTTTTTCCCGCTTTCATTTATTCTTCGTACATTTGCGCCATAATTCATCAATTCGTCATATCATTATCGATTATGTATAGAACGAAAACTTGTGGAGAGTTGCGTCTCTCCGACGCCGGCCAGGAAGTAACACTCGCCGGATGGGTCCAGCGCACACGTAAGATGGGCGGCATGACATTCGCTGACCTGCGCGACCGCTACGGCCTCACACAGCTCGTGTTTAACGGAGCCGTCGACAAGGACCTCTGCGACCAGGCCAACAAGCTCGGTCGCGAATACTGCATCCAAGTGACGGGTACAGTGTCGGAGCGCGAGAGCAAGAACAGCAAGATGCCCACTGGCGACATCGAGATCATAGTGAGCAAGCTCAATGTGCTTAGCCCGAGCCTCACGCCGCCCTTCACCATCGAGGACAACACCGACGGTGGCGATGAGCTGCGCATGAAATACCGCTACCTCGACTTGCGCCGCGCCGCCGTGCGTAAGAACATAGAGCTGCGTCACCGCATGACCATCCTCATCCGCAACTTCCTCGACAACCAGAAGTTCATTGAGGTGGAGACCCCGATCCTCATCGGCTCCACACCCGAGGGAGCCCGCGACTTCGTGGTGCCCTCACGCATGAACCCCGGACAGTTTTACGCCCTTCCGCAGAGCCCGCAGACGCTGAAGCAGCTGCTTATGGTGGCCGGTTTCGACCGCTATTTCCAGATTGCCAAGTGCTTCCGCGACGAGGATCTGCGCGCCGACCGTCAGCCTGAGTTCACACAGGTCGACTGCGAGATGTCGTTTGTCGATCAGGACGATGTCATCAACATCTTCGAAGAGTTGTGCCGCACCCTGTTCCGCGAGATTCGCGGTGTGGCGCTGCCCAAGCCGCTCGAGCAGATGACGTGGAATGAAGCCATGCGCCGCTTTGGTAGCGACAAGCCCGACTTGCGCTTCGGCATGGAGTTTGTGGAACTGAAAGACGCCTTTGAGGGCAAGGGCGAGTTTAGCGTGTTCAACGAGGCCAAGTACATCGGCGGCATTTGCGTGCCGGGATGTGCCAACTATAGCCGCAAGCAGCTCAACGAGCTCACCGACTTTGTGAAGCGTCCGCAGGTGGGCGCCCAGGGCCTGGTGTTCATCAAGTATAACGCCGACGGAACGGTGAAGAGCTCTATCGATAAGTTCTATTCGCCCGAGACGCTGGCCGAGATCAAGCAGGTGATGGGCGCCAAGGACGGCGACCTCGTGCTGATTCTCTCTGGCGACAACGCCAACAAGACACGCGTGCAGCTCTGCTCGCTGCGCCTGGAGATGGGCGACCGCCTGGGCCTGCGCGACAAGAACGTGTTCAAGTGCCTGTGGATCATCGACTTCCCCCTCTTCGAGTGGAGCGACGAGGAGCAGCGCCTCATGGCTACGCACCACCCGTTCACCATGCCCAACCCCGACGATATACCCTTGCTCGATGAGCATCCTGAGCAGGTGCGCGCCAAGGCTTACGACTTCGTATGCAACGGTGTGGAAGTGGGTGGCGGCTCGCTGCGTATCCACGACACCCAGTTGCAGGAGCGCATGTTCGAGGTGCTCGGCTTCACCCGCGAGCGTGCCGAGGCCCAGTTTGGCTTCCTCATGAACGCCTTCAAGTATGGAGCGCCCCCTCACGCTGGTCTGGCCTTCGGTCTCGACCGCTTCGTGAGCATCCTGGCCGGTCTCGACAGCATTCGCGACTGCATCGCTTTCCCGAAGAACAACAGCGGACGCGACGTGATGCTCGACGCTCCGGGAGAGCTCGACCCCAAGCAGCTCGACGAGCTCAACCTTGAGGTAAAGGCACACAAATAAGAATCCCCGTCAGCACAAGACTGACACAACTCTACCCCCCTATTCATCCATGGGAGGGAGCTAGCAGTTATATTTCAACTCAAAACTGCGGTGTAAGCAACTGATCCCCCCCGCTTGCACCGACTGCGAAAGCGGCAGCACTTAGCGAAGTGTGTAGCCGCTTTCTTTTGGTTTAGGGGGATGGGCATTGTAGGCTTAATGGGCGTGAAGGGCCTGGTGGTCTTGATAGGAATGATGAGCCAGCTGGGTTCCTCCTCATAAATAATGATTTTCATGCAATCGTTTGCTCAATAGCGAGGAAAAGCGTAACTTTGTACCCGATAAGGAAGCATACGGGTGTGGAGAAGACATTCTTTCGCCGCACCGGCATACACACCGTCACTGCACCGCGGGACGTGTTCCCGAGTACATTTTTTAACAACCACATTATTTTAAGAACATGGTTTTACAAGACCTCCAAAAAGATTTCAAAGGTTCCAATTGGAAGCGCGAGATTGACGTAAGAGATTTTATCCAGGCCAACTACGAGCCCTACAACGGCGATGAGAGTTTCCTTGCCGGCCCCTCCGAGAAGACAAAGAAGCTCTGGAGCATCCTCTCCGACCTTTTTGAGGTGGAGCGCGAGAAGGGCGTGTACGACGCCGAGACCAAGCTTCCCCAGAGCCTCGATACCTACGGTGCTGGCTATATCGACAAGGACAGCGAAGTGGTGGTGGGTCTGCAGACCGACGCACCCCTGAAGCGAGGCATCTTCCCCAAGGGAGGCATACGCATGGTGGAGAAGGCTCTCCAGGCCTACGGCTATGAGCTCGACCCCGCCACCAAGACAATCTTCACGAAGTATCGCAAGACACATAACGAGGGTGTGTTCTCGGCTTACAACGACGACATCAAGGCCGCCCGCCACGCACACATCATCACCGGTCTGCCCGACGCTTACGGCCGCGGCCGCATCATCGGCGACTACCGCCGTATCGCCCTCTATGGCACCACCAACCTCATCGAGGAGAAGAAGCGCTACTTCAAGCGCATCGACATCCAGGAGTTCACTGAGGAGATCGTGCGCCACCGCGAGGAGATCAGCGAGCAGGTGCAGGCCCTGAAGCAGTTTGAGCGCATGTGCGCCGCTTACGGCTTCGACGTCACCAAGCCCGCCACCAACGCCCGCGAGGCTGTGCAGTGGACCTACTTCGGTTACCTCGGCGCCGTGAAGGACCAGGACGGTGCCGCCATGTCGCTGGGCCGCGTCTGCGCCTTCCTCGACATCTTCATCCAGCGCGACCTGAAGAACGGCACGCTCACTGAGGAGGAGGCACAGGAGCTCATCGACCAGATGATCATGAAGCTGCGCATCGTGCGTTTCCTCCGCACCCCCGAGTACAACGACCTCTTCTCAGGCGATCCCATCTGGGCCACAGCCTCTATCGGTGGTATGGGCATCGATGGCCGCTCAATGGTTACCAAGACCGACTATCGTTTCCTCCACACCCTGTACAACATGGGTCCGTCGCCCGAGCCCAACCTCACCATCCTCTGGAGTGAGCGCCTGCCCGAGCAGTGGAAGAAGTATTGCGCCAAGGTCAGCATCGACACCAGCGCCATCCAGTATGAGAACGACGACCTCATGCGCGCCGATCTCGGCGACGACTACGGCATCGCTTGCTGCGTGAGCCCCATGAAGATCGGTAAGCAGATGCAGTTCTTCGGTGCACGCGCCAACTTGGCCAAGTGTATGCTCTACGCCATCAACGGTGGTCGCGACGAGATGACCGGTCACCAGATCGCTCCCCGCTTCGCGCCCATCACATCCGACTACCTCACCTACGAGGAGTTTATGCCTAAGTTTGAGCAGATGATGCGCTGGTTGGCCAAGACCTACGTCAACGCCCTGAAGATCATCCACTACATGCACGACAAGTACGACTACGAGGCCTTCGAGATGTCGCTGCACGACGGCGATGTGGAGCGCACCCGCGCCACAGGTATCGCTGGCCTGTCGATCGTTACCGACTCTATCGCCGCCATGAAGCACTGCAAGGTGCGCATCATCCGCGACGAGACCGGCCTGGCTGTCGACTACAAGATTGAGGAGGGCGAGTATGTGCCCTTCGGCAACAACAACGACGAGACCGACTCTATCGCAGTTGACCTGACTGAGAAGTTCATGGAGTACCTGCGCCAGCACCGCACCTACCGCAACGCTGTGCCCACCCAGAGCTTGCTCACCATCACCTCTAACGTGGTGTATGGCCGCAACACCGGTTCCACTCCCGACGGTCGCCAGAAGGGCGTTCCGTTCGCACCGGGCGCCAACCCCATGAACGCACGCGACGTGAAGGGTGCCGTGGCTGCCCTGGCCTCAGTGGCCAAGCTGCCGTTCCAGCACTCACGCGACGGTATCTCATACACCTTCGCCATCGCCCCCTCGGCCCTCGGCAAGGAGAAGGACATGCAGGCCACAAACCTCGTGTCGCTGCTCGATGGTTACTTCACACCCAACGGTGGCCAGCACATCAACGTCAACGTGTTCGACCGTCAGCTCCTGCTCGACGCCATGGATCACCCTGAGAAGTACCCGCAGCTCACCATCCGCGTCAGCGGTTACGCTGTGAACTTCGTGAAGCTCACACGCGAGCAGCAGCTCGACGTGCTCTCACGTACCATCAACCTGGGCATGTAATAAGTCCCACGGTATCGCATTGATACACATCATCATACGAAAGCCATTTGCTCACCGCACAGCAGCGGAGGGCATTTGGCTTTCGTTTTATTCACCCACACCCGCAGGGCCCACTCGCATCGCCCCGTCGGGTAATAGAACACGCTATATATCATGACCCATACCATTGGCCACATTCATTCCATGGAATCGTTTGGCACCGTCGACGGACCCGGCATACGCTTCGTGGCGTTCATGCAGGGCTGTCCGCTGCGCTGCCAATTCTGCCATAACCCCGACACGTGGGACCCGCATGGCAAATGCCAGTACGAGCTCACCCCGCAGCAACTGCTCGACGAGGTGCTGCGCTACCGTAGCTTCATCAAGAGCGGCGGCGTGACGCTGTCGGGTGGCGAGCCGCTGATGCAAGCCGACTTCGCCGCCGAGTTTTTCGCCCTCTGCCAGGCCGAGGGGCTCCACACGGCCCTCGACACCAGTGGCATCTTCTGCTCGGGCCGCGCCCTCGATGTGCTCAGCCACACCAACCTTGTGTTGCTCGACATCAAGACGATGGACCCCGACCTCTATCCGCGTCTCACTGGCCAGCGGCAGGACAACAACCTGCGGTTCCTCGACGAGCTGCAGCAGCGCGGCATCCCCACCTGGGTGCGACACGTGGTGGTGCCCGGCCTCACCGACAACGACGAGTGGCTGCACCGCCTCGGCGAGCACGTGGCCCGTTACTCGGTGGTCGAGAAGATCGAGGTGTTGCCCTATCACACCCTTGGCACCTTCAAGTATCAGGAGCTGGGCCTCCGTTATCCGCTCGAAGGCGTCGACCCGCTTCCCGCCGACCGCGCCCAAGCCGTGCGCCAACTTCTCTCGGCCTACAAGCCTTGCCTCTAACCGTATCCATCCCAAAAGGGCGCGTCGACCAAGACCCTATCAGTCTCATCGACGCGCCCTTTGCGCCTATTGGTGATGGCACCCCAGCCCACTTGGTGGTTGCAGATACCTACGCAGGGTCTTGCCAGCCTTTATGTTCATAACCGCTGCCGGTACGTTGGTGTGGGTGTTCAGCGAGGGAGCGTCGTTATAGATTTGTCTTTCCTATTTTGTTTCAACCTTTCCGTTCTCCAGGCAAACGATGCGCAGCTCGGTGCCGTTCTTCAGCTTCACGATAATGTCCACGCTGTTTGGCTCGTTTGGCTCGAAATAGTTCACCGATGCGATGTCGCCCGGCTCCGTGTCGGAACTCGGCTCATACACGCATACGAAAAGATGGCTCCACGCCTCGCCCTTCTGGCGAGTCACGAACGTGAGAACGGGCCGCTCTTCTTTCACCAGAGGCCTGATCTCCACCTTCTTCTTCGCAAGGCAGCAGGAAGGGTTGGCAAAGAGTAGGCAAACCGCACCAACCACGTGTAAAACTCTGTATTTCATTTTGTTTTTTGGGGGGGGCGTTACGTTTATAAAACGTATGGCTTCGATCATTTGTGTAGAAAAAAGCGTTTTAATTTTGTTTCGCTTGGCCATTCTGTGGTCCACATTCAACCACTCCACATCCGAAGGACCCATTCCACATTCTCAACATCCCTCCCCCTAATCTACACTGTTTTTCCCGTCGAGCACCGCCTCGCTCCCAAATACGCCATTCTCGCGCATTTTTGTAATCTTCTGACATTCAATTATTTACCATCCTAAGTAGCCATTCCGCTCTCTCCACGCCCCATTCCGCCTTGCGGTTAGGCATGTTTCGACCCACAAAACATGCCCTTCCGCACCTCCATCCCTTACCTTCGGCATCTCGATCCCTTAGCTATCGCACCTCGATACATGCCTAACGCCCCAGTCACCGCTCCCCATCCGCCCTCCCAAACGCCCAAAACCGCCTTCCCCGCCCTCTATTTCGACCGAAAACCCAACACAAGATTTGCACCAAAAATATTGACATTGAGCGTTTTTTATGTGGAATATTGAAGATTAACTGAGGTAGAACCATGAGTTTTACCATTCGTAATAATAAAATGCTGCTCATTTATGTGGCGTGGTATGTGTCTTTATTCTTGCCTATTTCTTGCAACTTATGATTATTATTCATATCTTTGCAAGTGATAGGTTGCATTCGGCCATTAGGGGAATCTTTCTCAAGGTGGGATCGTTTGTTCCTATACTTACACATGCGTATGACGCATAGGTGCGCTTATTTTTTAACTTACTCTCATTTAAACTAATGACAATGAAACAGTTGAAACCTTTGCTCATTTAGGCTTTATAGATTCTCTTTACGGTGGAGAGCGTATAAAATTAAGCCAAGAAAGCTAATGATACAAAATAGGTGAAACTCTAAAAATGAGGCGGAATAGTAGTCTCATATATGCAATAATTATCTAAGCCATATTGTTAGTTATCATGTTAAACTCTAAACCAACAACAATGCTATTTCATCCTGATCTATCCAAAATGTTTTTCAATCTCAAATGTATACGCTTGTTTTCGTTTCTGCGACAAGGCATGGGTTTGTACGGATTGAAAGCGCCAATTGCGCATGTGCTATATGATTCATGCCAAATTACGAGAATGTTAGTTATTCTCGTCTTCATGTGTTTATCTGTTTCTACCGTTTCTGCTCAAAGCGTAGTTGATCGGCTTTGGAAAGAGGCCGACAACGCCATGACAGCAGAAGATTATGGAGCAGCCACAAAAGCGTTGGAGAGTATTGTTATGCAAACTGGAATGGTTGACGACATCGCTATAAAAAGCCGAATTTATCTTGCCAGTATTGCATTGATGGGCAACGACCTGCCACGTATATATGAGAGTTTGGCCTATTTCAACTATCTAAAGCAAAAGGGAAAGGCCGATGAGATGTCCTTGATAGCAGCCGACGAACTTCAGTTGCGCTATGATAGCCTTCTGCAAGCGGATTTTAACACGGAATTGGCCGATGGGGTGTATTTCTCAGACAGTCATAATGACCAACGTGACCCCACAATGTTAGCTTGTATTTATACGTCTGGAGACAAGAAATACATTAGAACACTGAAAGGATGCAGTTTGATGTATAACGACACCTACAACGAACGCGGTGGGCTTAAGATGTCGGCAAACATTACCTTAAATCAGGACAGTGCCTATGTGGCTGTGTGGAATGGCGCCTTACGGGAACGGCTGGCGCAGACAGATTTTGCTCACTCGCTCATTGATGAAGGACGTGAGTTTAAAGCTTCAGTTTATCAAGACATTGCTAAAAATAATTACAGTACTAGTGAAACAATTATCGGCACTATCGCCACAGAGGTTATAGGTGGATTGTTCTCGCTCTTAGGTAATGCTGTCGCTGAAGGCAAGACAACCTGTATGTTTAATGAGGCGACGATGAATTATCATGACGACCATTCGCTGAAGGTTAAATTTCTTAATCGCAAGGTGAGTGGAGCTACCGGAGCTCAGACTAAGATAACCGATGACCGTAAGGTGTTTCATCTATGTAAACTTTATCCCCACTACGAGATATTCTTCTACAACAAGGCAGCTAAAAGTATCGTAACTGCTGCAGGAGAGGTAAAAGAAAAAACGCCTGATTTTCAACGTTTTTGGTATTTCCATCCAGCTGTGTTCAATGCGCGTGTGCGAGAAAAACTCGGATTGTTGGAGCCTGGGCAGAGCGTAAAGTTAAAGAAGATTCGCGAGCTTAACAATTTTATGTATTGCATGTATGAGTATAACCATCTTTTTGCCTCCATGCATACGGATACGATTGCTAAGTTGGTGCCGCCAATGTCAGACATGACAAGTTTATATGACGAGAAAGGCTATCTTGCTCTTAATTATAACCCGAAGGATAATAATAGCAAATTTGATTTCTGTGCCGTGAAGAACGATGCGGCCTTGTTGTATACTTACATAAAGACCGACACGATTCCAAGCGTAGGTCATCAATCGATATACGACTATAAGGGCAATTATTGGACGGGCCAACTGCTTGATGGCCAGCAGAGTGGAAAAGTGTTCATGAGAAGTGCTGATGGAGACACCTATGATGGAAAGGGCATTGATTTCATAAAGGAAGGCCCCGGTGTATTGCGTTTTGCTAACGGGTGCATAGTCGATGGAACCTTCAATCAGGGACAACTTGTCGATGGCTCATGGAGTTACAATCATAATGGGATTGTTTATAAGCGCGAAATGCAGGGTGGGATATGGCTCGATGGTAAGAACCTGACGCCCACCGAATGGGTGAAAGAGGTAACTACACCTAAGCCTGTAGTAAAGAAGAATGTTAAGAAACGCAAATATGCCAAAAAGAGGAGGACAAGAAGATGATTACGAAAAAGGTTTTGTGGATACTGCTTATGACAGTGTTTCCACTGTTGAGTGTAACGGCTCAGAGTGTTAATGACGATAATGATTATCAGAAATATCTAGAAGACCAGCGAAAGACTGAAGAGGCCATTGATATTATTGAGAATAGTGGTGTCCTTGAACGCAAGGCGAAAGAAGCGTTGGAGAAGCATCGTAGAGAAATGCTCAAGCGGGAAGAAGAAGCCCGGCTGAAACGCGAAGCGGAAAAACGCCGTCAAGAACAGGAAACTCTGCGCAGAAAGAAGGCTCAACAACAAAAGGAGTTGGATGCTAGGCGTCGGCAAGAGCAAGAAGCCATACGCCAGCAAGAACAAATGGCTCGACGCCAACAGATGGAGGCCGAAGCCGAGGAAAGACGACGAGCTGAGCAGATTGAGGCTGAAAGGCGCAGAGCGGAGCGCATGGCTTTGCAGGAGGCTAGAGGCCAGGCTGCATATAGGGAAACTATGCAAAAGACGGCCGTGGCTACCGCTGAAAGCCATAGGAACATAGACAGGCATGCGCAAGATCAGGCGCGAGTCAGGGGCGAAGTGGAACAGGTTGTTGCTGCACGTCACGAGGGACTCACGCCTCTGACGGTTATATCTAAAGCTGTTGTGGCAACTGATTCTAAAAGTGGAAGCGGAGCTAAGTTGATGAAGATGATGCGCGATAGAAATGACGCTAAGCGAGAGCAAGAAGTCGCTAATGACGTGACTGAGTTTGTGAAAACCTACGCCGACGATGTGATTAGTTCAGGTTTTGACCCCACTATGTTTTGCAATTATCTGATAGAGAAAGCCTGCGAACGTCACAAAGTGAGTAAACTGGCTTTTACAACCATGTCGTGCGATGAGCAAACGAGAGCGAAGATCATTGCCGATATCGAAAACGGTACTGCTAAGGCCAATAAGCTGATACGACAAAAAGAAGATGACTGGAATGCAAAGAAGAACGTACCAAAGTGGCATGATCTCTCAAATGCGATGAACGACAACCAACTCATATCTACGCTTAACATTATGTCGACATCCAACAAAGGAAAACTCCCTACGCCGCTTTGTTCTGACGATAATTATTACTACTATATGCTCGTCAATAGTGGTGAATTGGCTCGTGTGTCGAAAACGAAGAAAGGAGCCATTGATATTATTCAATCCGATTTGCGTTATGCTACTGGAAAAAGTTTCAGTGGCTTTCTGAAAAATGGAGCCGATCCGGTTGTGACTTACAGTCAGGCGTTTAAAAATGGAGCTGGTTTACGTCAATACGCTATTAACAAGGACGGAAGCGCCAAAGGTAAAAGCGTCAATGAGGCTGGCGCTTCGCATGAGTACAGTATAGGAAAACCGGCGGTTAAGTTTTACACCGGCATTGGCCCTGTGTTTGTCAATGAATATGCTGATACCGAAGAGCGCAACCGCGAGGGGTCGACAAAGATCTTTGTAAACTTTACAATTCTAAACTCTAGCTTCAAACATAGTTATGATTTGATTAATGGGGATGTAGAACATGAGACTAATGCTGACGCTCACGGTTCGTTCTACGAATCAGATAAGGGAGGATCAGTGTACTCTTCTGTTTCTGCAAATAATAAAGAGTTCTCACCCAAAGGGTATGCTAAAGTAAAAAGTGGAGTAGGACCTGGAGGACATGTGTCTGGGAGTATTACACCCAATGAATCTTACAGTCTTTCAGCAGGTGTTGGCGGCATTGCAGAACTGGGCTTTTCAGAGAACAACAAAGATGGGACTTCATTAGGAGTGAATGTGAAGGCTGGAAAAGGGAAAAATAGTTTAGCTTATTCTTATGAGAAGAATGAAGATAAAGTAGAACGTTCCCATAAAATACAGGGTGGCGTAGGAACATCTTACTCAAGTATTTCTGGCTCTGTAAAAGCTACAAGCAGCGATGATTCTGAATATACGAAGATAAGTCGAAAGCTCACCATCAGTCCTTTGGATTGGAGTAACGATTATGTGGGTGTGCAGGTTGGCGCGAGCATTGGAGATAGCTATGAAAAGCATGAGCAGAGCAATGCTGATACGCAATATATTAACCAATTGCCAGCTGATATCGCTGCACGTTTATATAGAGGAAAGATAGCAGAAGTCAAGAAACAAGGAGTAGTTATGTATGACAATTTCGAAATTGATGATGCCGACGTGTTATCGAAGAAACCAGTGCCTGCTAGTGAGATGGATAAGATGATGAATATGATGGAAAATGTGTTAGAAGAAAATAAGAACACACAAGATTACGAAGTGCCCAAGAGCAATTTTAATGGGTTCACCTCATGTTACGCCCTAAGTGAGGATGATGGTTCGAACAACTAAAGCCAACCTCAAGCATCACTCAGCAACCGTAGCTATCCCCGCATCATGAGCTATAGCGGCTATCACTCGTGTCAGAGTTGATAGCCGCTCGCGTTTTTAAGTGTTTCCCCATTTCCGCTCGTATTTCATATAAAAAACAGAAGGAATGAGATACGGCCTGTTATTATTGGGCCTCCTGCTGGTGGCTTTCGCCTTGCAGGCAGGGGCTGGGCGTTAGGCGCAACCTCAAGGACGGCGAAAGGATCCCTTGTTGGTGGAATAAACCGCGCCTTGGCAGGCGATTCCCACATCAGCGCCCGCTAAAGCGTGGCGGTGAGGAATGATGCGTTGCCAAAGATGTAGAGCACATTCTCGCAGGCTGGCACCAGGATGGTTTCGCCCTGATGGATGTGCACGCCATTGATGTTGGCCTCACCCCACAGGCACATGACCACCACAAACGAGTCGGTCTTGAAATCGACTTGCGAGGCCACCTGCACCACCACGCGGTGAACGATGAAGTGTGGGCAGTTGATGAGTTGCGATATAGGCTTCGTGCTGTCGTAGCTGCTGCGATACTCAGGCCACACCTGGTAGTCGATGGCGTCGCGCGCCTCCTGGATATGCAGCTCGCGCGGCTTGCCATGCGCGTCCTTGCGTCCGAAATCGTACACGCGGTAAGTGATGTCGGATGTTTCCTGAATCTCAGCCAGGAAATTGCCGGCGCCAATGGCGTGCAGTCGTCCCGCCGGCAGGAAATACAAGTCGCCGTCGTGCGCCTCGTGGGTGGCGATGACCGAAGCCATTGGGTTCTCGCCATTCTCCTCATTGTCGGCGCTCACCAACCGTTCATAGTCGTCGGGCGTGATGCTTTTCCTGAGGCCGCTGTAAATTTTCGCCCCCACATCACTCTTGATGACATACCACATCTCCGTCTTTCCGGCGCAGCCGTGGCGCTCCATGGCCAGTTCGTCGTTGGGATGCACCTGCACGGAAAGGTCCTGTCGCGAGTCGATGAATTTCACGAGCAACGGAAACTTATTGCCGAAATGCTTGTAAACCTTGTTGCCCACGAGCAGTCCTTTGTATTTGTCGATGAGTTGGGTGAGTGTGAGGCCCATGTCGATGTCGTCCACCAGTCCGCGGTCGATGGCCACGCTCTCGTGTCCGGGCACGCCGCTTATTTCCCAGCTCTCGCCGATATTGGGCTGCGCCGTGAATATTCCCTTGAAAGGCGCAATCTGATAGCCACCCCATAATGTGGTTTTCAGGTAGGGTTCAAATTTATAAGGCTTCATATCTTTGTTTTATATATGTTTGGGTTAAAGCGTTATCATCTTACGACAAGTGTCATGTCGCTTCGTTGGGTACGACAGGTGTTGCTTTGTCATTTCGTAACATCAACGGGCAGGTGCAAATTTACGGAATCTGTTTGTAAAAGCACTCCCTCTGGGTTCGGAATTTGATGGAATGCTTGGTCATTTGGTCCATTTCATGGCACGTTTTCTCGCCATGGCAGAGTTTAAGCAAGCTTAGCTCTGCTCATCTGGCTTAACGAAAACCTTCCATTTCATGGCACGTTTTCTCGCCATGGCAGAGTTTAAGCAAGCTTAGCTCTGCTCATCTGGCTTAACGAAAACCTTCCATTTCATGGCACGTTTTCTCGCCATGGCAGAGTTTAAGCAAGCTTAGCTCTG
>ERZ1026780.777-NODE-777-length-23343-cov-12.289720_pt1 | contig 23343 bp, 20 predicted proteins | sample MGYA00380126_ERZ1026780 | MGnify/ENA primary metagenome ERZ1026780 (study PRJEB33269, sample SAMEA4719762) | human gut metagenome | biome: human-associated habitat; feature: organic feature; material: feces | place: Cameroon | collected 2013-10 ... | reverse complement strand
AGCCAAATCCATCTGAGCAAATTGGAAATATGCCGAAAGCGTTCTTTCGTAATTTATAAAAAAAACTCGAAATTAAGCCTAGTAAATAAAATAAATAGGTTGCGGACTGTCTGAAAAATGTTTCAGACAGTCCTTTTTTTGTTTAACAACATATTGTATAATATTTGTATGGAAACAAAATTTTTAAAGCCACGGACTGTGTTTCTAGGCGGTTCTGGAAACGTAAAAAGAATAGGAATCGGCGGAAACGAGCCTGTTTCAATTCAGACAATGTGGAAAACCGGCATTGCTGAAATATGCGAAAACGATGAGAAATTGACTGAGCTTTTAAAGCAAATAAATATTTTAAAATCCCTGGGATGTGATATTCTAAGGTTTGCTGTTCCTGATGTAAAGAGCGCCGAGGCTCTTGTGCGGATTCAAAATAATACGGACATGCCTTTGGTTGCGGATATTCATTTTGACCATCGTCTGGCCCTTGAATGTCTTAAAGGAAACGTTGCGGCAATCAGAATTAATCCTGGAAACATCGGAAACAGAAAAAAGGTGGAGGAAGTTGTCTGTGCCTGCCGCGAAAAGGGAGCGGCGATACGCATTGGCGTTAATTCCGGAAGCCTTCCTAAAGACCTTGCTGAAAAAGTTGAGAACGGACAGATTTCCAGGGCAGATGCTTTGGCCGAGACCGCAGCCCGCGAGGCGGCTGTTTTTGAAGAACTGAACTTTGACCAGTATGTTGTAAGCATGAAGGCATCTAGTGTCCAGGAGACAATCGAGGCGAACGAGTCTTTCGCGAAAAAATACGATATTCCGCTTCACATCGGTGTTACAGAAGCGGGACCGCTTATAACAGGAATTGTAAAGTCAACGATGGCTTTTACGCGGCTTTTAAATGAGGGAATAGGCAGCACAATCCGAGTCAGCCTTTCTTCTTCGCCAGAAAATGAGGTTATAACAGGCCGCGAAATTCTTCATGAAACAGGAAAACGTAAGGGCGGAGTTACTATTGTTTCATGTCCCAGGTGCGGAAGGGAAGGCTTTGACGTCCACGGATTTGTCCAGCGCTGGCAGAATGAGCTTCTTTCAATGAAAAAAGAGATTACCGTTGCGGTCATGGGTTGTGTTGTTAACGGTCCGGGCGAGGGAAAGCATGCGGATTTGGGGATTGCTGGAGCAGGCGGAAAAGCCATTATTTTCAAAAAAGGAAAAATTATACGAACTATAAACGATTCTGATGCCGATAATGCTTTTAGGGAAGAATTGAATTCTCTTTAAAAAATTAATGGATTTTTAAGGACTTGAAATGAAAAAGAACGGATTGTTTTTCTTGTTTTTCTTTTGCGCATTAAATTTATTTTCAAAAAATATAAAAAAGCCGGACTATATTCATAATTATGAGCGGACTTTGGAAGAAGCCCAGATTTTGTTTGATGAAAAGTCCTACGGCGAGGCGTTGAATCTGGCGGAAAAGGCAAAAAATTCTAAAAAAAATCAGTCTGAGTATGAGATTTATGTTCTTGAAAATTCCTTCAAACCTGCGGAAGTAAAACGCAAGGGCGACTCGCTGAATGCGATTCTTGGAATTCTTTCTGAACGGGAAGATTTTGAGGCTATTGAAATAATCAGAAGAAATTTCAGAAAATACGGCGAGGAGACATTCAATGATTCAAAATCAGTTTTGCTTTCTTTTTTAAGAAAAAATGCCGCTTTTCCAGAGTCGGACTTTTTGATTGGAAAAATTTACTGCCTTGAAGGTGAATATTCCATTGCGTATGACTGTTTTTTTTCAGCGTATAAAAATTCAGAACTTCTGGAAATACCAGACGAAAAGTACGATATTCTTTACGAGCTTGCAAATGTCAGCCGCCTTCTTAAAAAAGATGGAAAATACGAGGAATTTTTACTTCTAATCTTGAGCCAGAGCAGGGAATTTAAGGATGAGACTTTTTCTGCGGCATTGAACAAAACTTCAGGAAGTACGAGAAGCGATTGCCTTGAAAAATTTTTCACACTTTACCGTTGCTCTGATTTTAGTCTTTTAAAAGCATATTTTGAGCTTTCTGATTTTTATATGGACAATAATCTTAAGGAAAAAGCGTTGAAGTCCAGTCAGCTTGGTGTGATTACGGCATACACAAAGATTATCGATGTGATAAAAAAAAGGAATGCGGAATTTGAAGTGACCGGGCTTGCTGATGTATTGAAAGAAGTCCGTTTTTATCCGGATATAATTCAATGGGGTATTGAAAACGATATCTGGAAAGGTTTTTATATGCTTGCGGAGCTTAACTATCTGAACGGCAACCTGATTTTTGCAGTTCAAATGTTCAATATTCTAAAAGACAATGAACCGGAAAACTACTGGAAAGAAAAAGCGGCTGTCCGTTTAAGCGAAATTATTCCGGACTGATAAATTAATAGTGCAGGCCCAATCCGATTGAAAGTTCATACGCGCTGACATTATCCCTCCAGTCGTGATTGAAGAACGATTTAAGCTTAGGCATTTTTCTGCTTAAATCGACGCCAAGACTTGCGCGGACTTGAATTCCCCGTATTCGGAGAGGATATATGATTCCTTCTATTCCGCCGCACAAAAAACCGTCCTTTGGATTGAATGCAGTTCCGGAAGCTTCGTTATGGAAGAGCGCGAAATCAATGAACGGCGAAATTTGAGCTTCTAGGTTAAAATATTTTGCAAATTTTATTTTCTTGATTACAGGAACCTGGTCCCAGTAAATTCTGCAAATTCTGATTGGAATATCAAGGTTTACAACCAGAGCGCCGGCGGAATCACAGGCTTTTTCCATCATATGACCGGATTCTTCGTTAAAATACTGCTTGTCTCTTACGCCGCGCAGCCGGCTTCCGAATGATTTTGTTCCGTTCATTACGGCAAATCCGTAGATGTCTGTGCAAATTGCAAATCTCTTGAACGCTTTGTATGCCAGAATTTCACCTTCTACGGAAGGCTTGAATGTATATGTCTGGAAATTATATGCAAAAGAATTTGTGACCGAAGCTGAAAGTCCGTTCCTGAAATTTTCTATCCAGTTTACACGTCCTGTTGAAAGAGTCTGTCCAAAAGAAATTTCCGGGCTGGTTAAATCCGTGTTGTTTTCGTTTATTCCGTCAAAATCCCAGTAATATACGCCGGAAAAGAACGGAGTGTAATAGATTTTTCCCCAGTTATCAATTTCCTGTATCGTTATAGGAATTGAAAGGCCGATTTTTTCGCCAAAATATGTTCCGTCCCCATAATGAACGTTTGTGCCGTTTACATCCTCGTCTTCGTAATCCAGGTTTCTTGCAAAAATCTGGTTCGCGCTTGTTACCACAGAAAATTTATTGAAATTTTTTGTAAGAGTCACTCCTGAGTCAATTTTCCATTCAGGTGTGGAATTTCCGAACGTATACGAAAACTCCAGGCTGTTGTTCCATGCCGCGTCTATTGTACCTAACTGAAAAGGTGTTTCAAAATCAAGTCCCAAGCCCAGAAGGTAATCTTTTACGCTGTCGTCATCGTTCAGCTCCATGGCAAATTTTCCTTCGCCGGTCATTGTTTCCATTGAGCCTAAAAAATTTGTGTCTTTTACTTTTACGGTAAGATTAAGCGAATCGCCGGAACTGTATTTTGGATACGGAGCTGCTATGAAATGCATTGAATCATGGGTTGAGATTATTAAAAATACGTTGCAGATATCCGATTCGTCCGGTTCTGAAACAGAAAAATCAACGTCGACTTTGTCAAAGTTTCTTGTGTTTTCAATCTGCTGCTTTACATCATGGATGTACTGCATCAATTCTTCTTCGTCTGAAAAAATTCTTTTAAAATCAAGCGGAACTTTTGTTTTTAGCGCATATTCACGCGTAATTCCTGTGAATTCGGAGCGTGAGCCTTCAAGATTGTATTCAGCATCTTTTATTTTATATGATGAGGCTGAAAGAGCAGCGTACGAGAGCAACAGGAACAGATAGATAATTGTTTTTTTCATTTTTTAATATGCGCCTTTTCCGTTTATTACAACCCAGACGGTTTTTATGATAATCCATATATCAAGCCATACAGACCAGTTCTGTATATAGTATGTGTCAAGATTGATTCTTTCTTCATAACCGGTGTCTGAGCGGCCGGAAATCTGCCACATTCCGGAAAGCCCCGGTGTTACAGTAAGAATATAGTCGGCGTATTCTCCGTATTTTTCCAGCTCGCTTTCTGTGACAGGACGCGGACCTACAAAACTCATTTCGCCTATAAAGATATTCCATAGCTGAGGAAGCTCGTCAAGGCTGGTCTTTCTTAGGAATTTTCCAAAGTTTGTGACGCGCGGATCATCAATGAATTTACGGTCTTTTTCCCATTCTGCGCGGCGCACCGGATCTTCGGCAAGGATTTTTTCAAGCATTTCCTGGGAATTCTTGTACATCGAGCGGAATTTCCAGCATTTTATATATTTTCCGTTTTTTCCGACCCGCTTATGACCATAAAAAACCGGTCCTGGCGATGTGGCTTTTATTCCGATCGCAATAACAATGGATACAGGAACTACAATAATTGCCGCTATAAGACAAAGAACAATGTCAATAAGTCGTTTTAAAAAGAGATTCCATCGCTTGGTAAGGTTATGCGTCGCGGAAAAACCAAGAATTCCGCCCAAGTCTCTCAACTGGATGGATGATGTGTAAGTGTCCTGTCGGTTGGAAATGTAAATCGTATACCTGTAAGAGGACATCAGAGGGCGTTTGTCTCCCTGAAAATCACAAATCATTGCGACTTTTATTTTTAGACTTTTTATTATCTCAAGAATTTCTTTTGAATCCGGAAAAACCGGAATTCCGCTGCTCATGTAGCATTCGTTTGCGGAACTGTCGATTATTACGGCTGGCTTGTAGCCCAGATCAAGACGTTTTAGAAGTCTTTTTATTATTTCATTTGCGCTGTCTCCGGTGCAGTAGATTACTGCGGGAACACCGAAAAAATTGAATTTTCCAAAAAGATGCCTTGAAATCTCCCTTGCGGTGGGCAATCCTATTGATGAAACTGGAATCGCAAGCAGAAAGGCGCAGACAACTCCCCATGTGTCGCTGTCCTTTATGAGGTTTTCGGCGATTGCACCGGTTATGCTTTCATTGTCATTAACAAAGAAAACCAGCGACAAAGAGATTCCGAAGTAGCAGAAAAACGAGATTGTAGTCATTTTCCTGACTTCCTCTGAAGGAGAAAGAAGAATTCCCGGATAAAGTCCGCTCGCGTAGAAAATAACAAGAATTATCGGAAAGAAAATTGAATAATAAATAAATGACCTGAAATTTATTGCAGACGGATTTATGAAATTCATTATAAAAAATGCAAGCCCGACGCAGCAGAAAAGCGCCACTGCGTCAGAAAACATAATCATAAGTCCTGAAAGAAAAGAGCTTGTTCTGTTCCTGTAAGTTTTCTGAAAATAATTAATAAATTCATTTGTGGTCATAGGCTTAATATTTTAACTTTTTAACGGTTTCTTGTACAGTATTTAAGAACTCTCTCTGAAATCGCTGCTCTGTGAAAGAACGTGCGTGTGAAACAATTTCTTCCTTTTTGAATATGCCTTCTGAGTCAAGTTTTTCAAATTCCAGAATTGCATTTGAAAGGGATTCAGTTTCCTGCTTTGGAAAAAATATTCCGGTTTTTCCGTCGATTACTGTCTCTAGCGCGCCGCCGCGGCCAAACGCTATTACAGGAGCGCCGCAGGCTTGCGCTTCAAGCGGCACAAATCCAAAGTCTTCCTCCGCGCAGAACAAAAGCGCCTTGCACCGCTGAAGATTGTCCTGAAGAACCTCGTCGCTTGCCCTTCCTAAAAAGGTTATGTTTCTGCTGTTGCCGGCAAGTTTTTTCAGATTTTCCATTTCTGAGCCGCCGCCGATTACTACAAGCTTTTTTCCTAGTTTTTTGCACGCAGAAACGGCCAGGTCGATTCTCTTGTAAGGAACAAGCCGGCTGAACGCCACGTAAAAATCTTCGCGTGGTTTTTCCACGGGATTAAAGCGGCTTACGTCAACCGGAAGGTATATGACCTTCGCGTCCCGGTTCCAGAATTTCTTGATTCTTCGCGCGATGAATTTTGAATTTGCGATTATTGTGTCAATCCTCTGGCTTGAAACGTAATCCCAAAGCCTGAGAGAAGGAATCCATCTGTTCATGAAAAATTGAGTCAGTTTACCGCTTCTTTTTTTGTAGTCAAAGAACAAATCCCATGCGTAGCGCATAGGCGAGTGGATAAACGCTACATGGGGAACGTACGGCGGAGTTATTACACCTTTTGCGCAGCATGAGGAGGATGAGATTACAAGGTCAAATCCTGTGAGGTCAAAAGATTCAAAAGCGGCCGGCATGAATTTTAAAAGTTTTGTGTAAATTCTGCTTGCCATCGGAAGTTTCTGAAGTTTTGAAGTATGGATTTTGTTGTTCAAAAAATGGTTTCCGATTCTTTTTTTATCGTATACCAGTGTGAAAATTTCCGCGTCCGGGTAAATTTTCAGCAGGTATTCAACGAATAGTTCCGCGCCGCCGTAATTTACGAGCCAGTCGTGTACAATTGCAACTTTCATAGGGATTCCTCTAGCGTTTTTTGTATTATTGCCGCAGTTTTTTCAAATGAATAGATTTGCGGAAATTCCTTTATTTCATCAGTCTCGTCTTTTATAGAAAGCAATTTTTCCGCCAAATCGTTACAGTTTCCGGCTTTAAAAAATGTCACCGGAAAATCCCTGTAGATTTCCCTGAATACCGGAATGTCAGAAATAATCGCTTTTGTTCCAAGGCTCATCGCTTCAAGCGGCGGCATTCCGAAACCTTCGTAAAGAGATGGCTGGATAAGTCTTTTAGTCTTTCTGTAAAGTTCGTTCAGTTCCTCATCGCTTATTCTGCCGGTGAATTCTACAGAGCCTTCTGGCGCATCTTTAATCTTTTTGAAAACAGTCTCGTCGGCGGTGCGGAAATTCTCGGAATTTCCCACGATTTTCAGCGTTAGGTTGAAACCTTTTTTCTTTGCGATTATCAGCGCGTCGATTAAAACGGAAAGTCCCTTGTGCTTTTTTATGTTTCCTACAAAGAGTATTGAATTTTCTTTTTGTATTTCGTGCGGGCTTTCAGGAGGCACACTGGAGTTTTTGCTGTTTTTTTCTGCGCTTTTTGTGTCCCGGCTGAACCAGTCCGGAACGGCATTGTACGTTACGACTACAGGTTTTCTGCACTTTAAGTGATGGATTATGCGTTCCTTTGAAAATTCTGAGACTGTAAAAATTTTTTCAGATTTAAGAACTGCGTATCTATAGAAAAATTTCCGTGCTAAAGTTCCGGTTTTTGAGGCAAGTCCCGGAACATCAAGAAAAACAACATCGTGGATTGTGGTAAAAACAGGAATTTTTATTCCGCCGGTTATTCTTCCCGGAACATTGAAGTATGGCGAATAAAAAATGTCGCATCCGTTGATTTTTTTTAAGATTTCTTTCGGAAAGGCGAAAAGTTCCTTTAATGAAAATGTTTTTGTGTCAAGGCTGATGACAGTTGTTTTTTCATCCTTGAATTTTTCCAGCTCGTTTTTATCTCCAAGAAGCGTACATTCATTTTTCTTAGTAAGATAGGGAAGAAGCGCATTTAAATATGAACCGACTCCTCCGCTGTTTGTCATTCTGCAGTCTATGGCAAGTTTCATACATATAGAATAGAATAAAGTGTTTATTTTTTCTACAAAAAATGATAGAACTAGAGGATGTATTTTACAAAAAAGATGATAAAAAAAGGTTGTGTTCTTATTCTGGCGGCATTTCTTTTGTCAAGTGTGTATTTGAATGCGGAAACTTATGGAACCCAGCAGCTTATTCCTGCCGGACACTGGGTTTATGATGCGCTTTTTATGCTTTCAAATGAAACTAAGCGGACTTCTTTTGCGACAAATGCCCCTATTCCTGTCGGCGAGCTTAAAATGTACCTTGAACTTGTTCCTTACGAAAAATTGAGCGACACTGGAAAAAATCTTTACGACAAAGTTTCCGGCTATCTTGAAAAAAAAGCGTTCAGCATAGACATGGGGCCGGTTTACTTTGGCTTTAACCTGAACGCCGCGCCCGGAATCCTTTATAAAAGCAATTCAGAGCTAGACTGGTCTTTTGCGACCGATTATACAGGACACAAAAATTCTGTTAATGGGTATGAGATTTTGTCGCCGGACAATTATAGAAACAAGTCTGATGGTTCTAATATTGATTGGGATGATTTTAAGGACAAAAATGGGCATCTTCCTGTTATAAAAGACAGCGGTGCGAAATACGGCGCATATTCCGGGTTTATAAATTCCTATGGTTCAAAATCATTCGCGGAGTTGCCGCTTTACCTTGGCTGGGGCGACAGTTTTGTGATTCATACAGGAATAAGCCTTGCGAAAAGTTTCTGGGGAATGGAATCTGATTCAAATGTTACGAATATTTTCTACACTTCTGATGACATGGATTTCATGTGGCCTAAGTATTCGTACGGAAGCGCCGGAAAAACGTTTGAAAAATGGGGCGTTAATGTTAATTTCGGCCGGCAGGGGCTTCAGATTGGAAAAACCCTTACAGGTTCTGTGATTTATAACTCGACATTTGAAACGGAAGGATACTTTCAGCTTAATCTTTATTCCCCAAGACTGAAATATAATCTTGATGCGGTTCAGGTAAGCACAGACAAATATCTTTACATGCACAGCATAGAGGCCCGTCCGTTTTTTAACTGGATTCGTCTTGGAATCCTTGAGGCGACTCTTGTTCAGAGCGGTTTTGAAATCAAGCACTTTAATCCGCTGATGATAATGCATTCTTTCGGCTCATGGGAAGACAGCGACTACGTAAGCGATATTGAAAAAGAATATTATGGCGAAGCTCATATCTGCCAGTACATGGGAATTTCGCTTGAGCTTACACCATTTAAATATTCAAGGCTTTATTTTCTGTATGCGCAGAATGAAATGCAGACTCCTTTTGAGCTGGGCTCTGCAACTGCTAATTCAATCCCGGACGGAATCGGTTTTCAGACGGGATTTGAGCTTACAGTTCCAGACAAAAGCAACGGCTGGTGGACAGGAACTCTGGAAGGCGTGTATACAACACCGTTCTGCTATATAAAACAAGGCGCTGACTGGTCGCTTTACAGCACAAGGAATGATATGCAGTCAAATTCGGGTGTGCCGCTGTGCTCTTGGATTGGCTCGCCGTTCGGTCCTGATGCTGTTGGTTTTCAGGCAAGGATTGGCTACAGCCAGATTTCAAAATGGAATGCCGAATTGGATTATCTCTTTTTGGCGCACGGAACAAATTCATTCGGTCTGTTCAACAATACAATAGAAATTGACGGAAAAAAATATTATGCTTATTATCCGAGCGTATTAAGAAAGCTGGGGCTTGTGACGGACGAATATGCCGAGGAAATAGCGCGCACTTATGTTCTTACAGGTTCTGTGCAGTTTACAAACAGAATCATGGCAAAAGCTTCGTATAATATTACGCCGCAGATGAGTCTTTCCGGAAGAGCGACCTATTCGTTCATATTTAACAACAGGAACGAAGAAGGAAAATTTGGCCACGGATTTGAATGTTCCCTGATGTTTGAATATACACTTTTTGAATAAGGTTTTTATATGAAAAAAATTATTTTATCAGTTTTAGCGTTGTTTTTGTGCATTGAATTTGCCTTTGCCCAGAAAAATCTTTCCGTAAGGGTTGATGATGAAATTTACAGCATTCTTGAAATTGCGGAAATGAAAGGGTTTTGTGGTTTTTTGCCGGGCGCAAAACCGTATACAGTTTCAAGAATTTTCAAGGCGATAGACGAAATCTTGGAGCATGAAGATGAACTGAAGCCTTCCGAAGTGGAGATTCTTGAAAATTTCAAGGCGCGATATGAAATAAATCCTGAAAAAAAGAACAATGCAAGACACCTTGCGGTTCAGACAAAAGATGAGAAGTATCATTTTTCTTTTCTGTATGATTTTGGAATTGAAAGCAATGTTTCCGGCGGAATTTACAATGATTCAGAATTTAATTCGGTCGGCTTTGATTTTTGCCCTGAATTCAATTTTCGCGGCGACATTACAAAGTATGTTTCCTACGGTTTCAGTGGAATTTTTGATTTTACCTATATGCCGCTGATGGAGCAGGGGGAATATTTTATCGGCTATTCGTGGTTCGACCCGGATGTGGAGAGATATTTTAATGATGAAATGACTGATGAGACAGAACGTGCGGAGTTTGAAAAAAATAAAAAACGTACAATTACAAAATATCTGAACAACAGTTATCTTCCGTATTCATATAAAAAACCGTGGGACGGACAGGTTTATCTTCTTTCAAACCTGTCAGCTTCCGGAACAGAAGGCTGGGCTACAGAATTTGGCGTGAGCGGAAGCGTTCTTGCGGAAATCAAAGCGTCTTTCCTTGATGACCATATCACAATCGGAGCCGGACGGCAGTCCCATGAATGGGCTGCAATGGATAACGGAAGTTCCCTTGTTCTGAACAGACAGGCCAGGCCATTCTTTGAATTTAATACAGGCGTTGAAATGTTCAGCTGGCTTAAATTTTCAACATTGGCTGGCATTCTTGAATATCCAAATGCAGACTACATGAATTCAAAGTCTTATCCTGGAAATAATATTGAAGGCGTGGATGATTCCTATTTCTGGCAGAACGCATTTTCCTTGAATATGATTGAACTTGACTTTAAGTATCTTCACCTTGATTTCGGCGGTTCAGTTGTCTATCCGAAGCGTTTTGAAATCGGCTATCTTTTCCCGCTTTTTATATACGTTGAATATCAGAATCATACCGGCGACTGCGACAATCTTGCGCTTTTTGGCGATATAATGCTCAGAAAGCCTGGGGTTGGAAAAATCTGGGCTTCAATTTATTTTGATGAGCTTAACATTCAGAACAACTGGTTCAAGGATACCCGGGTAATGTTCGCAGGACAGCTTGGAGCAAAGGCTGTTATTCCGTGGCTTCCGTTTGCCAGCGTTTCTACAAGATATACAAAAGTCGAGCCGTACTGCTATACTCATCACGCGATAAACTATGTTTCAACTTACAATCATTATGTAATGGAAAATTATACAAACAACGGAGATAGCCTTGGTTATTATCTTCCTCCGAATGCGGATGAATTTTTCTTCAGGTTTGAAATGAAGCCAAGAAGCTTTTTAAGCACCGCGCTTCAGTATCAGTTTATACGCCACGGCGCGGATTATGGAAGCCAGCAAGTTCCGGGAAGCTCTTTGTATTCGGAATTGAGCAAATATAACCGTGACGAGCTTGAAAAATATTTTTTGCATGACGGCGCGTACAACTGGATGCACATGATAAAGCTTGAGGCGACTTTTGAGCATAAGAATATCCGCAGGGATTTGCAGCTTAGCGTGAATTTAGGATTCCTTTACAGTTATTACACGATGATAGACAGCAACGATTATGACCGGAGCATTTATGGAAAAAACGGAAACTGCAACAATGCGGATTTTTCAACGCCATATCATTTTGTAGACAATGAAGAGTATCCGGTTCAGTTCGGTGTTGTCATGGGCTGTGGATTTAAAGTTCTGTTCTAGTTTTATTGACATCAGCTTTTAGGAATTTCTTAAAGTTTCTAAAAGTTTTTGAGCAGCCGCACCGTACGTGTATTTTTTTAAGATTTCATCAGGAGCGGCGGTTTTTCCTTCCAGCAGTTTTTTCAGCTGAACATCTGTGTCGTATGGTGAAATGTAGAGGGCTGTATCCGCATAAATTTCTGGTAAAGACGCGGTGTTTGAGACAATTATTTTTGCGCCTACAGAAAGCGCTTCCAGCGGCGGAATGCCGAAGCCTTCGTAGTAGCTTGGAAAAACAAAGGCCTTGCAGTTTTTCATCAAAGACTTTACTTCTTCGTCTGAGACATAGCCGAGCAGAGTTACATTTTTCAGCGTTTTTAAGTCATGCAGCTCTTCCGGAACGAGTCCGCTGATTGCTTTTCCGCTTACGGCAAAAGTTTCGTCGGGATGATTTTTAGCATATTTGCATATCCATGCCAGATTCTTGCGTTTGCTCAACGAGCCGAGCGTAAAATAAAATTCACCTTTTTTTAATGAAGGAAATCTTTTAAGAATACATTCATCCTCTTCTATTGTAGTAAAATGATCCCAGCCATTTGGAATTACACAGATTTTTTCAGGTGAAATTTTATATATCTCTGCAATCTGTTTTTTGCTGAATTCTGAAACTGTAAAAACAATTTTTGCGTTTTTTGCAATGTTTTTATAGTTCAAGAGGCTGTATGCCCTTACAAGTTTGTCTTTTAGGCTGGAAAAATCGTTTGGAAAAACTTTTGCGTAAATATCGTGCAGAAACGCATAGCCGCATCTTTTTCCTAGCGGGGCAGTATTTGAAAAATTTAATCCGGTTGAGCCTGTTCGTCTGCAATATTTCGGAAATTCAATTAAATCCCAAAATGGAAAATTCTTTATGATTTTTTTTGAACGGATAATCTTTATGTTCCTAAAATCTGGAATCATTTTTGGATTTGCGGAAACAAGAATTGAAAAATCATCCTGTTCCGTTAATATTCCGTCAAGCCGCTTGCAGGTTTCCCATGAAAAGCGCTCGATTCCAGTAAGATTTCTGTTCAAAAAGTTTCCGTTTATAAGAATTTTTCTCATTTTGGGCTTTCCGTTTTTAATCGCGAGAATACAAGTCTCTTGTGTAGACTTTATTTTTTACATCTTCAAGCTCTTTGTTCCAGCGGTTGGCAAGAATTATATCAGAGTTTGCCTTAAACCACTGCAAATCTTTCGTAACTTTTGAGTTAAAGAAGTTGTCTCCGCCAGTAAAAGTCGGTTCGTATACGATAACCTGAATTCCTTTTGCCTTGATGCGCTTCATTACGCCTTGTATGGAACTCTGTCTGAAATTATCGCTTCCAGATTTCATTGTAAGACGGTAAACACCTACTGTCTTAGGCTTTTTCGCAATAATCTGGTCTGCAATAAAATCTTTTCGAGTGCGGTTGGAATCAACAATAGCCCGTATAAGGTTCTGTGGAACATCAGAATAATTTGCCAGAAGCTGCTTTGTGTCTTTAGGAAGACAATATCCACCGTAACCAAAACTTGGATTGTTGTAAAAATCCCCGATTCGCGGGTCAAGGCTGATTCCCTCGATAATTTGTTTTGTGTTCAATCCGCGAAGCTCCGCATAAGTGTCAAGCTCGTTAAAATATGCGACACGCAGCGCAAGGTAAGTGTTCGCAAACAGCTTTATCGCCTCGGCTTCCGTGCAGTGCGGATTTAAAACCTGTACATCTTTTTTAATCGCACCCTCCTTTAAAAGAGATGAAAACTGTCTGGCTTTTGTTAAAAGTGTCTCGTCATCTTTTGGGTAACTTACGACAATCCGCGAAGGATAAAGATTGTCGTAAAGCGCATGTCCTTCCCGCAAAAATTCCGGGGAAAAAAGCATGTTTTTATAGCCGGAAGATTTTCGCAAGTTTTCTGTATATCCAACTGGAACTGTTGATTTTACGACAATAGTCGCATTTGAACCAGATTTTTTTACAAGCTCAACAACAGTTTCTACGCTTGAAGTGTCAAAATAGTTCTTTTCTTCGTCATAGTTTGTTGGTGTTGAAATAATGATAAAATCCGCATCCCTGTATGCGTTCATCGCATCAGTTGTTGCGGTTAAATTCAAATCTTTTGTTGAAAGATATTCAGAAATCTCCTTGTCAACAATTGGAGATTTCTTGCTGTTAATTAAGTCTACTTTTTCTTGAATGATATCAACGGTTTTTACTTCGTTGTGCTGTGCTAAAAGTATAGCGTTTGAAAGCCCAACGTAGCCTGTTCCTGCAACTGCTATTTTCATTCTTTTATTTTAACACAAATGATTCTTTTTTACTATAATTTTCATCTTTTGCTGAGAAATTTTCCAATTTTTCTGAAAAACGAAAACTGCGCTTCCATGAAATTAAAAAGCCACGGCATTTTTGCTTTTATGTCTGCAATAGTGAATACAATCGGGCTTTGCATTATGCTTACAATTCTTTGGTCATTTATTAGATGGACTTTGTTGAACTGAAATTTAGGGTCATCTATCATTTTTTTTATGTCGTCTGAAATTTTTCCTTCAGTTTTTATCCGGTTTTGAAGTTCCTTGTCCGCAAGCTTGTAATATGGAATGTAGTTTTTTCCTGAAAATTCGCTGGAATAATAATGGATGATTTTTGCATCTTTTAAAAATGCCAATCCGCCGTGGCTTGGCTGGCAGTTCCATTCTCCGTCCAGCAGCCGCATTTTTAAGCCTGTTCTGTAATTGGCTTCATTCAGCGCGCTTTGGTCATGGAAATCATGTTTTTGGTACGCAGAATATTTCCACGCTTCGTTCCATTCCTTAAAAAGATTTTTTGACTCTTCACCTTTTCTGGCAAAAATAACTCCGCCATTTATATTGCAGTCCGCGGCTTGTGTTCCGTGGAATCCAAGCTTTTTGTCTCGCTCTAAAAAATACTTTTTATGTATATGCTCATCCAGCATTACGTGTCCATCAAGAATTCCTGCGGTTTTATACGGTGTCTTTTCAATCTCTGAAAGGTCATCTGCAATTATTGTGTCGCAGTCAATGTATAGAAAGTCATCGTCAATATATTCTGGAATTGAAGTTTTTATGAGCCTTGAACGTTCTGCATTTGAGACTTTTTCATCAAACTGGACAGAAATTATTTTTGAAACATATTTTTTGATTTCTGCGCGCTTTAGGGAATCTGAATTTATTGAGTCTTCGGTTTTATTGTCCACAAGAAGAACTACGCTTGCGTCCGGCATAATATTCCGCAAAGAATAGGTTGACATCAGCGCCTGCTCGTAATATAAGTCATTTTTGCCGGAAACCAGAACATAAACGTAAGTCATAAAAACCTCATGAATTGGAATTTATAATATTATAGCATAAAAAGAGGGCAGTTCTACATTGATTTTGTGAATAATCCGAGTTTTTTTATTTTTTTTCTGCCGCAAGAAAAATTATTTCTGTTTTATCATGATTTAAAAACTCTATACTTTTTTAACTGAAAGTTCTATACTCTCCTTATGTCAAATATTTCTTTAGAAAATAAAACTGTTTTTGTTACCGGCGCAGCCGGATTTATTGGAAGTTTCTTGTGTAAAAATCTTTTGGAAAATGTTTCCGGTATAAAAATTATAGGAATTGACTGTATAACTGACTATTATGATGTTTCGTTGAAGCAGGAACGTCTTGATATGCTTTCTTCATTGAAAAAAGATTTTACTTTTGTAAAAGGCGACATAGCGGATAAATCCTTGTTGGATTCCCTTTTTGAAAAGTATAATCCTGCTGTTGTGGTTAACCTGGCGGCGCAGGCTGGCGTCCGCTATTCAATTGATAATCCCGATGCATATATTCATTCAAATATGATTGGTTTTTACAATATTCTTGAATGTTGCCGTCATAATCCGGTTGAACATCTGGTTTTTGCCTCTTCAAGCAGCGTGTACGGTTCAAACAAAAAAGTTCCTTATTCAACAGAAGATAAGGTTGACAATCCGGTTTCGCTATATGCCGCGACAAAGAAAAGTAATGAGCTTTTTGCGCACGCGTATTCAAAACTTTATAAAATTCCATGCACAGGCTTGCGTTTCTTTACTGTTTACGGACCTATGGGACGTCCTGACATGGCATATTTTAAATTCACAAATAAACTTGTAAAAGGCGAGCCGATTCAAATTTACAATAACGGTGATATGTACCGCGATTTTACTTATGTTGATGACATTGTGAAAGGTGTTCGCGCAGTTATGCAGAAAACTCCGGAAGCTACAGATGACGGCGCGTTATATAAAATTTACAACATTGGAAACAGCAGGCCGGAAAGTCTTATGCGCTTTGTTGAAATCCTTGAAAATTGCCTTATAAAGGAAAATATAATTTCTGAGCAAGGTAAGAAGGAACTTTTGCCAATGCAGCCGGGTGATGTTTACCAGACGTTCGCTGATGTTTCAGACCTTGAGAAAGACTTTGGCTTTAAACCGGCGACCACTTTGGAACAAGGTCTGGGCGCATTCGCAAAATGGTATAAGGGATATAAAAAATAGGAAAATTCCATAAAAATTGCAATTTAAAATGAACGGTGCTAAAAAAAAGCATCGTTCATTTTTTTTATTTCTCAATATACTGAAACCAGTTTTTATCATCAAATATATTGTCTTTTACTGCATACCATTCGTCATCTTTTATGTTAAATTTTTTATTTTTTCTTATTCTTGTGCTTTCCGCAGGGGCATTCGACATTTTTATAAAGTCGTTTTTAGTTATACCCCCCCCCAGACCGTCTGAAAACTCAAACATACAAACAAAACACCTTTCTTAAAGAAACTCTTTTTGTTTTTTTTGAAAGATTTCTCTATAAGTCTTAATCTTTTTTATTTCTTATTTTCAGGTCAATGCCGCCATCATCTGGCTGATATTCGAATCATGAGGTTATTTAACTCTTGTGCGAAGTGTTTTAAAATTTGTTGCGGTTTATATGGAATGTTAATGCTGATTTATTATATGACTATGAGAATTTTAATCTTTAAATAAATTTTTAGTTTCTTTTATCCTTGAATCCAGCGTTTTGCATAAGATTTCCGCGCGTTCCGGCTCAATGTATGGATTTTGTGATATTAGTTTTCCGAAGAATTCTGAAACGCCGTTGAGCCTCTCAAAGTCCAAATCCGAGCAGTATTCCTTGAACGGAATTCTTTTCATCTGTTCTTTCTGGTTTGAGGCGAACGGTTTTGCTTTTATTTTTAAAGATTCGCGCAGGTATGGATTTTTTAGGTTATAAAGGATTTCATCATGGAACATTGAAGTTCCGCTGTCGAACACTGGAGCAAGGCCAATCCACTCAAGAGTGTCGGGATTCCTTAAAAATCCGAAGTTGTTGTAGTGCCTGTCGGTGTTTGCAATTATAAAGTCAACCGTGAGCATTCGGCAGATTCCCTGCTTTAATTTTTCTGTATCCTTGAATCCGAACTCCCTGCAGCAGTTTATAAGGTGGTTGAAATTTGAAGTGCTGTTGTTCTTTTTTAAAGTATTCACAATGTGCCAGGCCGGAACAAGCTCTGTCTGCGGCGACACAAAGTCTGGGCATGATGAGTAAAAAGTTCCATCGTTTTTTATGATTTTGTATTCAACGTGTTCAATTCCAAGCCTGCCGCAGATTTCTGATGCAAGAACCTCATTGAAAGGTTCCTGCTGCCAAAGGCTTCCGGCTTTTAGAAGAATCCGCTCTCCATTGTTTATTATCCATTTTTTCTTGAGCCAGCCGTCGGATGTGTTGTCCGGGGAAACAAGGTTCAATGTGTCGGCGCTGTCTGAATTCAGAACCCCGAAGAGGGCTTTTCCTACGTCATCAGAAAAACTGTTCTGAAAGAAATTCACGTCTTTCCAGGACAGGCCGCTTTTTAAAGGCTTTGCCCAGTAGTGGTCAGAAAGACTGAGTCCGTAGCTTTTTTCTATAAGATAATCTGTAGTGACATTTCCAAGCTGCTCAAGGGCTGTGTCAAGATTCTGGCGGCTTGCAGGAATTGAGCGGCTTTTCCACCAGGAGCGGAACTGGCTTTTTAAGGTTTTTCCTTTTTCATTTTCCGGCAAGATTCCGATTGGAAGATGCTCCCTGCTGATTATTTCAGAGACTTCGGAGATTTCCTCATCCTCGGTAGAGAACCTTAAAACCGGAATATCTTTGTGGCAGAGAATGTAGTTCATCGCTCCTCCACAATTTTCCATTCAACAAGGTTTCTTTCCTTTGTAGAAAAACTTGCGCCTATTTTTATAATCCGTTTTCCGCTTGACTTGTACGGCCCGGCGTATTTTGCCTCTTCAATCTGATTCAATGCCTCGTCTGCGCTCTTGTCCCGCTTGAATTCAAAGATGAATACATTGTTTCCGTTCAAAAGCACGCAGTCAGCCCTGCCGAACGAGGATGTCTCCTCGACAGTTGACCACTGGCCCAGCAGCGTGAACACAAGGTAGAACACATTCTGGAAATTCTGCTCTATGACACTGTCCTGTTTTTCCTTCCTTGCGGTTGTGTAGGGAAGAGTCGCAAAAAGAGACTTGAACCTTGCCATTACGCTTTCTATGTCGCCTTTTTTTATGTCGCGGGCAAAGGAAACAACATCAAGCCCTGTGGAGCGGTTGTTGTTCAGGATTGCCGGAGCAAGAGAGTTTATGAACGCGTACTTCACCTCGTTGTTCGGGTATTTTAAAAGATAAACGCCGAATTCCCTGTCGTAGCCTTTGATTGTGAGATAGCCTGTCTGATAGAAAAGCGGAACCGGGTTAGGGTTGTCGCTCCTGTAGTCCTGGAGCTCCTGCGCGGTTGCCTCCACGCCGTTTGAAAGATCCATGTAGTTCATCGTGCTTTCCTGAATCTTTTTTATAAGGAAAGTCGGTGTTCCTGTTGCAAACCAGTAAAACGAGAAGTCCTTTGAGTAAAGAGCGTTCAGAAGACTGAACGGATTATAGACACCGTCAGCCTCATGATGGAAGTGGTAGCCATCATACATCTGTTCAAGCTGGTTTACACATTCTTCTTTTGAAAGGCCGTTATTTTCAGCGAATGCTTCTATCTCAGGGGCGAGATTTTCAAGCATCTCTTTTTCTGTGATTCCGCAGGCTGTTGCATACTGGCTTGTGATTGATATGTCGTTCAGCTGGTTCAGGTCGCTGAATATGCTCACCTTGCTGAACTTTGTCACGCCTGTCAAAAACACAAATTTAAGGTCCTCGTCAAGGGCTTTTAAGGTTACGTACAGTCCGCGCAGTGTCTCCCTGTTCTCGTTTACAAGACTTTCGTTGTTCTGCGCGTCAAGAAGCGGCTTGTCGTATTCGTCTATAAGAACCGCCGCCTGAAGACCTGTTTTTTTCCGCGCGGTCTGCACAATGTTTATAAAGCGTCCGGCAAAATTTGTCGGGTCCAAAGGGTCTTTGTAGTCAGCTTGTATTTCATATTTTTTTTCATATTCATCCAGCTGAAGATTTATAGTTTTTTCAAGAGAAACCTCTTTTGAAAAGCTGTTCTGCGCAAAATTCAGATAAATTACCGGATAAGCTTTCCACGCGTCCGGATTGTCCTTTTCGAGCTGCTCAATCTTCAGTCCATTAAAAAGTTCCTTCTTGCCCTCAAAATATGCCTTTAAGGTTGAAAGAAAAAGACTTTTTCCAAAGCGGCGCGGCCGGCTAAGAAAGTAAACCTTTCCTGAATGCACAAGATTGTACACAAATTCCGTCTTGTCTATGTAAATGTAATTGTTTTTTCGTAAGTCTTCAAAGCTCTGGATGCCAATCGGCAGTTTTCTGATATTTTGCATGGAACAATGATAGCATAGAAAAGGGGAAAAATAAATTACTATTTTTGATTACACCAGAATGCGACTTGAGGTTTTATTAAAATTTTTGCTTTAGGTTAAAAAGATATTTATACAAACCTAATGCAGAAAGAGAGGATTTTATAAAAGTTCCAGCGGACGGATTATATTTTAAAATCATTTTCATTTCTTCCTTAGGATTTTTGCCTGTCTTGCAAACAAAAGAGGCTTTCTTTTTGAAAAAACTTTCAACAATAGCTGGATCTGAAAGAATTACGTCTTTATGTTTTTCAAAAATTTTTTGCATAGCAAGAACTGCTTTTTCAGGATGTGTTGAAATGCTGTCTTTTTGAAAAAATGTATTCACTAGTATTTCATTTTGGTAAAATATTCGGTATTTTTGACTCAATCGTAGAACTTCATCCCAATCTTGAAGTCGTGGCATTCTCGTATCGAATATTACATTTCTAAAGCATTCTGATTTTCCAAAAATAGTCTGAGTTGAAGCGCAGTTGTATTTTAAAATTTCTTCGTATGAAATCTGCTTGTTTTGGTCAATGTTTGGAAAGTTATGTATAAATTTATTTTTTGGAGTACGACATTCCATTTTGCAAATTACAATGTCTGCATCATTTTTTTTCAAAAAGCAAAGTTGTTTTTCTAATTTTGTTGTAATCCATAAATCATCACTGTCATTAAAGGCAATGAATTCTCCGGTTGAAAGTTCGATTCCTTTATTTCTTGCAATACAGGCGCCGGAATTCTTTTCTAATTTTACATATTTTATTCTAGAGTCATTTATTGATTTTAGAATTTCTTCAGTATTATCAGTTGAGCAGTCATCAACAACAATCACCTCGATATTCTTGTAAGTCTGATTTAACACAGAAGTTACAGAGTCAAGAATAAGCCGGCCGCGGTTGTAAGTTGGAATAATTACAGATACTAAAGGTTCGTTTTGCATGGTTTATAATTGCTAATTTTTTTTATTAACAATAGCAGAGACTACAACCTGTACTATGACAGCAATGGAAGTTGCTATTGCTCCGGCAGTATTGCCTTTTGTGCCTAAATAGATGGTTGCACCTATTCCTGCGATTCCAAATATAAATGATAATATTTGACCAAGTATTACAGATATTATATTTCCTTTTACTAATGCTGATTGAGATGAGTCTTCTGTTTTTGCATGGTTTTCGGCTAATTTTATAATTCGTTCTGGATACGATTTATCGATTTCTCCATAACCTTTTAGAATGTCAGGATGGGGTATAGCACCTTCGAATACAACTTGCTTTTCTTGGTAAAGAGCAACACCAGCTTTATCTGTTGCCGAAGCTTTTTCGTTTTTTGTCATTTGGTTTCGTGGCATAAGAAATTCCTATCTTTATATCATTTCCTGCTTTGCTGAACATACGTGCAACAAATTCAAAATCTTTAGCAATAGAACTTGATTCAATTTTTTGAATTCTAGGAGAAATCGAATTAATTTGACCAAAAAGATTTTTGTAGAAATATTCCATGACTTTCCTCCTGAATAATATTTTAGCACAAAACTATTTTTTTGTCAGTTGTAATTTACAACTATAAATAACACTGTTTTTCTAAAAAATGTCCATAAAGAGTTTTGAAGTAAAAATACTTTTTGTTTTTTTATGTGAAATCAGAATTCAATATAATTTCAACTTTATTAAAATCAGTTTTAGAAAATCTTTTATTACATTTTTTTTCATCTTCTCAACAACTTTTAGTTTTTTATAGAATTCAAAATTGTTTTTGTCAAAAATACATTCATCTCTAGTAAATAAAGAATCTTCCATTGTTTCCGGCATTCTGTTCCAAGCACTTACGTCTGTTCTTTTCTTTGTTGCTGCACGGTCTTTTATTCTTTTTTCTATTTGCTGCGGACTTCTGTACTGGTAATGTTTTACAAGTATTTTTTCAGGTGCCATAATGCCGATATTTATAGGATATTGGCTTGCAACTCCATTGTCCCATTTTATGTTTTTTCTATATCTAAAAAATCTGCCTTCTGACCAGCATGTCGGTTTTAAATATTTTATATAATTTTTATCTTCTTCAAAATTTCCAGAAAAATCATATTCTTTTAAATCTTCTTTTGTAAGAACATAATCAATTGATTTTTTAGAAACCCATTGGAATCTTTTTGGTATTTTTTGCAAGAAATTTCTGGGATTTTCAATATAAACTTCATCTGCATCCAGTGCATAACACCACCAGTCTTCTTTTGAGGAAAGATGCCGGAATTCATTAAAAACATCAGCTCTCATTCCTCTTCTGAATGGACTGAAGTCTTGTTTCCATGGTGTGATTATTTCATCCTTCATGGACTGTATAATTTCCCATGTTCCGTCTGTAGAGCCGTTATCTATTATAAAGATTTTATCAGCCCATTTTTCAGCTTTTTTTAGAACATAGCCAACAATATCAGCTTCATTTTTTACAAGCATTATTGCAAAGATTTTCATATCCGCATTTTAGGGGTACTTTTTGTTTGTCCTTTTTCTGCGGATATGTTTTTTTTAGAAAAGTTTTAAGGCAATTCCAATCCGCAGTATAATTCTTTTAAGCAGTGATTGCTGCAAAGAATTGCGGACAGGTATTTCTTTGTACCCCCCCCCATGAGTTTTTAGTTCGTTGTTATCAAGCAGGCAATCTTTTTTGTCTGCCAAAAGTTGCTTAAAGTTTTTTTCCTTTACATGCCTAAAGCAAATTCCGTCTTTTTTGTTTGCAAGTGAATTTCTTAAGTCTAGTCTGGCTTGCATTTGCTTTGGTGAGCGGAACTGGTAATGTTTTACAAGAATTAGTTCCGGTGCTAAAAGTCCGGCATATTTAGGGTAGTGCGATGTTGCGTCAAATTTCCATTCAAGTGATTTTCTGTAACGGAAAAATCTTGGCTCGCTCCAGCAGGTGTTCCTTAAATATTTTATATGCTCCTTATCTTTCTCAAAATCGCCAGTAAAGCTATATTCTTCTGCATCCTCTGTTGTTAAAACATAGTCAAGAGATTGTTTTGCGACTAGTGAATATTTTTTAGGAATCTTTGCAAGAAAATCTTTTGGATTGTCATAATAAAATTCATCTGCATCAAGTTTAAAGCACCACCAGTCTCCGTTTTTTGCTTCATGCCTGAATTCATTGAATACATCTGCCCGAAGTCCGTTTGAATATGGCCTAAAATCCTGTTTCCACGGCACAACAATATCATCTGCAAGAGACCTTATAATTTCCCAAGTTCCATCAGTAGAACCATTGTCCATGATAAAAATTCTGTCAGCCCATTTTTTTGCATCAAGAATAACACTTCTTACTATGTCAGCCTCGTTTTTCACGAGCATTATGGCAAATATTTTCATATAGTTCCCAGTTCTATGATACATTCAGTTGCTTTTCTGTTTTGTTGTAATTAATAATTTTAAGTTTTTTTGTTGATTTTGGATACGATACTGTTGTATTGTTTGTTTTTTTTATAAATTTGATTTTCACCTTTTTTATTTATTTCAAAAATATCGAAACAAATATCTTCTTGGTTTGTAGAATTAACCATAGGCTGAATTTTTATTGAATTTTCGTTTTCTTTGTCAATAACAAGTCCGTATACGCAAGATTTCTGATTTTGGATTTTTTCTGAGTAAGAGTCATAAAACAAGTCTTTTTGATCTATTTTACCTGTAAAAAATTTTCAGAATACTGGTGTAAATTTTTCAATTCCAGTTTTATTTAAATGGTTATTATCATAAAAATTATAGTCGCTTAAAGTTAAATACTCTTCTTTGCAAAGATTAAAGTCATAAAACTGGTAGCCGAACTCTCTAAGAAATTGTCTAACATTTGAAATGTAAATGTCATAGTTTCCAGATGCATTTAAGAAAAAATCACTTATTAGCGTTGAATAAAAAATTAATGGTATGTTATTCTC
>ERZ1026780.776-NODE-776-length-23351-cov-8.371394_pt1 | contig 23351 bp, 15 predicted proteins | sample MGYA00380126_ERZ1026780 | MGnify/ENA primary metagenome ERZ1026780 (study PRJEB33269, sample SAMEA4719762) | human gut metagenome | biome: human-associated habitat; feature: organic feature; material: feces | place: Cameroon | collected 2013-10 ... | reverse complement strand
GAGGCATACATGAGCTTATTACAGCTCTCATCAATGTCGAAAAGCTCTGCCTGTGTCGTCTGATACCATGCATCCAGCTCTGTAAATGGTACGTTCTGTGCACACCATTTTCCGTCCGTCCCTATGGTTTTGTTGATCCACGCAAGTGCATCCTCAACGGAGCCGTTGTTTGCTGCCGGGATGGAGATGAAATTCTGTGGGATGTAGAGGGCTTTCGCCGTCGTCTTGTCCGCTCCGATGGCATACTGCTTCGTGTCATTGTTGACTGCGAGGTTTTCCAGCGTGATCGACGCGATGTCGCCGTACTGATTTTCCGGGAATGCCGTCAAGATCTTCGGCACATTCCATGCGGCATTTGTCGGCACGGTAATCGTCGTGTAGATGATATCACCCGCCTTGCACGGCACGACCACGCCGAGGGAGCCGTATACCTGAGCGCCGGTGCCGACCGCACCACAAAAGTACGGCTTGCTGCCAGAGATGTGCTTGCCGTACCCGAGCTTCTCGACGGAGACACTACCGTCCTGAACGGTCGTGGTCGCCTCCGGATGCTCCGTCAGCCAAGTGTTCACCGCAGAGGACACCTGTGCATCCGTTGGGCCGGGGAGCGGTTCGCCAACCTGCACCTCCTGCCCGTCTGCGATCACTGCCTCTGCGATCTGCGTTTTGTCCGCAGGAGTGAGTACATAATCGTCACCAGCAGGCCCCTGCGGGCCGGTCGCGCCCTGTGGCCCAGTCGCGCCCTGTGGGCCGGTCGCGCCTCTCGACGGCTTCCCGGTATCCTCGTCCCCGAGATACCAGTTGCCGTTTTCGCCGATCGTCGGCGTAATGCCGTCCTTGCCGTCCTGCCCAGTACCGCCCGACCCGCCCGCCGGAATCTCATAGGTATTCGGAAGCCCCGGAAATGTAATTGATTTTAATGGTTTTTTCACCAACTGCCACCTCCCAAAATCAGAATCTCATACGGCACGCTTGCGAACGTCGCCGTGATCGTATTGGGCAGCGCGAACACCGCGCGTCCGCTGCTGTTGTATGCCACACCGCCGTATGCGTACTTCTCCGCCTTTGCGCCGGTCGCGGTCATGGACATATACGCGCTGAAATCTTCGCTGCAGAATGAATACACGACATTGTTTCCCGTGAGCGTGCTTTTCGTGTAGACCAGTGCAATGGAAGGGGGACTTGCTTGTACCAGCTGCGTTTCAGCCTCGCTCAGCACCAGTGTTTTCTTATCGCTGGATACCTCCTCCGCCGTCATGGTCCTTTTGACGAGTACGGGGTACTGGACGCCCTTCACAAGCACCGACCCCAGCGCGTCATACGCCGCATCTTTCGTCACGGAGATATCCGAAGCGCCCGGCGTGACCGTCTTGCTCTGCAACTTCATCGCCTGAATGGTCTGCGCGCCCGCGAGATACTTCCCGGCGGGGATGGTCTGCGGCCGTGTGGACGGCGCGTAGGCCGCCGCCGCAAGGCTTTCGATCTCGCCCGTGACCTTTCCGCCGTTGACATACGCCGTGTACGGACTGAGGATCTGCGCGGCAGTCGCTGTCGCGTCAGAAATGTCCGGCCGCGGATCATAATGCCCGGCCTCCTCAATCAGCTGCTCGATGGTTTTCTTTCCGGTAAACCCGAAGATCGTCCGCAGCGCCGACGCCAGCGCGTCGAGCTTGCTCTTTGTGACTACTACCTTATCGTTCTCAGCCATATGTCGCCCCGTCTCCGTCCGGCAGCGCGGTCAATACCGCCTGCACAAGCTCCGCCTTGTCGGCGTCCGTGAAATAATCCGTTCCCTTGACGGGCGTCTTGCCGTCCGCACCCTTCGCGCCCGTGGTCCCTGTCGCACCCGTAGCGCCCGCTGGGCCTTTGATGTTGACCGGTGTCGGATTCTCCAAGCCTCCGTCGTTCGTCCAGCTGATAACGCCCTCCACGCTGACGGACGGCGTGAACGTGTAGCCGTTCTGTCCGCTCGTTCCGTCACCTTCGGTCGTCAGCGCCCGGATGGTGATGTTTCCGTTCCCGTCGTCCTCGACCACGGTCTGGAAGCTGTCTCCCTTCGGCCCCGGCCTGCCCTGCGGGCCGGTCGCGCCGTCCTTGCCGTCTGCTCCTGCGGGGCCTGGCGGCCCCTGCTGGCCCGGTGGGCCTGCCGGTCCCCGGATGTCTCCGAGATCAACGGTGCTTCCGTCCGTCAGCGTAAAGATCAGATGCCCTTCGTCTGATACCGCCACAGCCTTGATGCCTCTGGAAATGAGGCCGTGGATCGTCACCATCACGCTTTCCGGAATTTCGATTTTCATACCCTCGCCTCCTTATTCCACACGCGCAATGTTCCCGCTCGCAAGCGTGGTCCGGTTGCCGTGCGTGTATAAAATTTCGTACCGGTAGATGCCGCGCGGGAACTTGGCCGTCACCTCGTCCGTGAACGCCATCGTTACCGTGTTCTCGTCTGCGCCCGTGAAGGAGAACTCCTGCACGGCCTTCTTCGTCCAGTCGTAGAACGTCACCTTGATCGTGTCCGTCTGCCCGATGGTCACGTCCGCGCCGTCCTGGTCCTCCAGCTCCAGCCGGAGCCGGAGGGAGAACGTGTCTCCCTCATACCAGCAAATGCACCCGTTCGCAATGCGCGGGCTGACCCGCGCGCCGGGGATCGTGTTTGCCGCGCTCATTTCTTGTCTCCTTTCCTTTTGTTGGCCTCCTGCCGCCACTTGATGATGTTGTCCCGCGCCTTATCCGCATCTCCTCCAATAGCCTTGTACGCGCTGATGTAGGCATTCTTGAGCCGTGTCGCCTCGTCTCCGGTCGCTGCCAGCCAAGCTTCCTTGAAGTGCGCCGTGAGCTGCGAGGACAGCGTGCCCTTGTCCACGCCGTGCTTCATGTACTCCTTGGCAACCTTCCGCGTATCGGCCAGCACGCCCTTGTCCACTGCGTCGAGGAACTGCCCGTACTTCTTCCATCCCTCGCCGCCCTTCCACTCTTCGAGCGTCCAGTAAACGTCGTGCTCGTCCTCCGCTCCGCAGTACTTTTGCAGATAGTCGGAAACCTCGCTCTCTGGCATGGAGCCGCCCAAATAGTCCTCCTTGAGCTGACTTTTCAGCGCGCTCTTCACGGCCTTTTCCGCATCCTCCTGCGTCTTTCCGTCCGCCACCTTCGCGCTGACGGCGTTCTGGTAAAAAGCATCCCATGTATCGCCGCCCGCTTTCAGCGCCTCCCTGTACCCGCTCCAAGGCTCAAAGCCCGTTGTTGAGTAGTTTGCCGCCAGCAATGCCGACTTCTGACTCCCGGTCAACTCCATGCCGTCGAGGATGCCCATCGCTTCGTCGCGCTTACTTCCGGAAATCGTCTTTCCGTCCGCGTCCTTCTCGCCCTCCACGTTCGCAGCCATCACTGAGTAGGCAATGCTTGCCGATTCCGGAACGCCGTTGTCGGCGAGTTTCTTAAACTTCTCAACATATGCGTCCGCTTCATAATCGTCGAACAGTACGCCCTTTGCCTGTTCCGCCGCGTAGTCGTAGAGCTTCGCAAGCATTTTCGCCTGCTGATCATCGCCCGCGCTCTGGAATGCATCAGACTGCACAAGTTCATTGAGGCTGTTTCTGACTGCCTCGCTCCACACCATGTCATATGTCTGCTTCTGATATGCCTTAAGCTCACGCTTTTCGTCGTGGATATTGAGGGAGGACGGCGTGTCCGCCGGGGCCGCGTTCGCGTATCCTGCCTCGTACAGTCTTGCCACTGCCTGCACGGCTTCGCTGCTCACATCTACATCCCGCACCTGAAACACGTGCTGCACACGCATCCGCAGCGCGTCTCCCGTCAGCCCTTTCAACAGATTCCTGTTTGCCGTCTGCATTGCATCGTCATACGCCGTTCCAAGCGCAGGGGATACCGTCTTGACCGTCCCGAGAATATACGTCTCCAGATTGTTTGCCGGAAGCGAAAACCCATATGTGGCGATCTCCTTTGCCAGATTCCGGATGTCTCCGAGCATATCGTTCCCGTACCGTTTCAGGTAAAGTGTCAAATCTCCCTTGTTCTTAATCAGGTCTGCTCCGTCCGTCACGAACTTGTTGATGTTTTTCCCGTGCGTGTCTATCAGCTCCAGCACTTTGTTGAGCTGCTCCACGCTCTGCGAGTTGAAAATGTCATAGAATCGCTCTCCCGACAATGTGCCGCCGATCAGTTCCACGACCTCCTCGCCGCCAATCGACGCGGCTCCCGCGATGCTGGATAGCAGATCCTCTCCCATGCCTTTCAGTACGCTCAGCGCCGTCAGGTTTCCGTCGTCATCTCTGTATTTCTTGTCTCTGTGCTTCAATAGCGCCATGAGGAACGTTACCGCCGTAGACCATATATAGCCGCCCGCTGCGGAAACGAACGCCTGCCCGGCGCGGCGGTTTGCGCGGCGCTGCACTTCGATGGATGCTCCGCTGCGCTTGTAGTACTGCGCCTCTCCGATCGCCTGACGTACCGTGTTGTATACCTGCGCCGAGTCCGAACGGAACATGGTGACTGCTTTCGCCAGCGCGTTCTTGCTTTTGCGCAGCCTGCCCTGGTGCATTTCGTCGGATGTAGACTGGCTTCGCGCCACAGCGTCGTTGAAGCGCTCTGCGACCTTCTGATAGAACGGGCTTTGCCCTGCGTCGATCTGTTCCTGCGTCCCGATTTCCAGCTCCGGGTTTTCTCTTCGCACGGCGTTTTCTGCCCACGGCCACAGCGTGCTTGCTGCCCATCCGTCCATGGCTGTGATCGCGCCGCCTCCGAACGCAAAGTTCAACACCTTGTTGTTCTGAATCTTTGTCGGATGATCCTTGAGCTGCTTTGTCTCCGGCGTCGCGTAGCCCATGAGCCGGTAATCGAGCATCTTGGTATACTTGGAGATCAGCGTTCTGTCGATCTGTGCGATCTGCTTCGGGCTTGGCGTGTTCTCCGCGCCGAGATACGCCGCTGCCAGGGGAATGGAGCCTGCCTGCTTGAGCACGATAGACGGATTGAATCCGAACGTCGCCGCAATGTAGTTGCTGAATATCTTGTCTGCGGCAGTCGTTACAAAGTCCTGTTCACTGCTTCCGCCCGCCTCCAGCTTTGTAAGCTGATCCATGATGTATTTTTCTGTTACCTCGCCCCATTTCCCGTCGATCACGGTTTTCATGGAGGTCGTACTTCCGCGCCAGTTGAGCAGTGTTTTCCAGTTCCGCGCCGGGATCGCCATTCCTACGAAGCGTGACGTCTGGCTGACGTTCCGCTCGAAAGCGTCGTAAGCGCCGATGTTGTATGTCGGATTCTTGGACACCTGCCGCGTCTTGAGGTTTCCGACGCCCTCTGCCGTCGCGTCATAGATGCCCGGCTCACTCTTCGTGAAACTGCTGTTCGTGAAGATCGGCGCATAGTTTTTCCCCATGGCCTTGTCGTATCCATACAGAATGTTGGATACACGGTTGATCTCGCTCTTTGCGTATCCGTTGTAATACCTGTCCAGCACGTCCGCCAGCGCCTTTTCCTCAACGGTCAGGTCGGAAACGATCGCCTTTACCGTCTCCGGCGCAAGCTTGATCGTAGTCCCTTGCGCGAACGCCTCCTGCCGCTTTCCCTTGCTGTAAAGCTCCCGGTTTGCGAATGTGCGGCCGCCCGCCATGTGGCGGAGATTATCGTAGTTCCTGCTTTCCAGATACATGTGTACCTTCTGTGCTGGTGTCATGTATACCGTGACGGTTTTCCCGAAGATCGGTTTGTCTCCCATGCCCAGCTCCAGCAGCTCCGGCACCTTGATCTCGTACCAGATCGCATCCTTGCCCTGTCCATCCGACCGCATGACCCATTCCCGGTTTTTCTGCATGAAGTCCTTCAAGATCTGTGCCGCCGTGACCTGATACGACTGCGCATCGCGTTCGCCCTTCTCCAGCTGCTTCGCCATGCCGTACCATGTGCTGTTGGGATTCCACCCCGCCATGCGTTCCAGCACGTTCATGGTGCTCAGCTGCTCCATGTTCATAAATCGATCTGTCAGTTTTCCCGTGTATCCGCCCGCTGCGCTGTTGATCTCCCGCACCGAATCTGCATAAACGTCCTCGAATATGCGCTCCTCCGCGTCTCCGAGCACCCGGTTCCGGTTCGCAAACTCTGTCCGCAGCTCTACCGCCGCCTGATACAGTTTTCCCAGCGCGTCCAGATCCATGTCCCCGATCTTTCTCGCGTCCAGCCTCGTGACGATGCGCTCAAGCTCCTTTGACGGCAGGAAGTTCGGGTCGTTTGCTTTCGCATCCTGGTACATCTGCGCCAGATCCCGCCACGTCGCGTTGTACTTTCCAGACCACTGCATTTCGTTTGCAGTGCCGACGGCGTAAAGATCAATATCACTCAGCACCTCGTCGAACTGCTCGCGCAGCTCCTCCGGCGCACGGAAGCGATTCTTGTTGAGCCATTGCAGTGTCTTGAGCGTTTTCTTCTGCAGCTCCTGAAGCTCTCTGCGCGCCTTCTGCCGTGCGGCCATATCCTTGCGGTCCTGCCGCTCCAGCGCCCTGCGGTTTGCCTCTCTGGCCTTCTCGCGCTGTAGCCGCTCGTCGATCCGCGCCTCCATCGCGTCAATAAGCTTTTCCTTGCTCTTGGCGAGTGCGGCATCCTTCTTCTGCAGCCGTTCATCCGTGCGGGCCTCCATCGCTTCAATGAGCTTCTGCCTGCTTCTGGCCGTCGCTGCGTCCTTCTTCTGTAGCCGTTCATCCGTGCGGGCCTCCATGGCCTCGATCACGCCCGCATTGTTCTGCGATCTCTGCGCATTGCGTTGTGCCGATCTGTCCCGTTCTGCCTCAATGGCCGCCGTCTTGTCGCCCCGAAGCTTCACCTCAAGCTTTGCCTTTTCGGCGAAAGTCCGCATCGCCCAGTCCAGCTGCCGCTCCATGTTTTCAAGGATCGCATCGTCCGATACAAAATCCTTTCCGGCCAGTGCCTGCGCGTACTCAGACAGGCTCAGATTCTGATCCTGCGCTTCCTCCGCTGCCTGCACGATCTGCTCCAGCTTTTGCCTCTGGCTCCCGCCGGTCTCGCTGAACGTGTCTGGTGCCGCCTCAGACAGTGCCTGTGTCCACGCTTCGGCGCTCCGGTCTGCGGTGCTGTCCGTGAGATAGATCCCGGCCTCGAACGCTCGTTTGCGGAAGTCGTTCCATTCGCTTCCGAATTCCCGCCGCGCGCGTTCGCTGACATAGAGCCGCCCGTCTCCCACGATATCCGGCACAGCGTCCGGCTGCTTCCGCAGGCTCTCCATCATCGCCCCGGAGGAATAAAGCCGCGCGAGGAACACATCGCGGTCTGTCTGCGTCAGCTCTCCGTTCGCGTAAATGCGGTCGGCGAAATAATCGATCACGCGGCCAACGTCCGTCCTCTGTGTTTTCGATACGGAGAACATTTTGAACAGCGTGCTTTTCAGCTCCCGCTGTGCAATGGTCGGCAGATTGACCCGATCTGACCGTCTCCTGTCCTCCTGATCGTCCGTCGCCTCGGTGACCGAAAATTTATCTTGACTTTTCTGCTCCTGACTGCGTATACTGTTCTCAGAAGAGTTAGCGTCGGCGGCATTATTGCCGTTAACCCCGGCAGCGAAAGTCCGGGGGGCGTTGTCTCTTCTTTTTTTCAGCGCAAATGTGTATACAAAATTTCCGTCCTCGCGCTCCATGACGTCCAGATTAAAGTCATACACGCCATTTCTCGACGGCTGCTGTTCGTCAACGTAGTTGATTGCATTTACGAAATAATTCCAGCGTTCGCTTCCGTCGTGCGCAAGCGTTTCCTTAATTCCGCCCTTGCTGGCATCATAGGTCGATTCGCTTGCGATCTCCCATATATCATCCGCAAGGTTCAGAGAAATAAGGCGCTCCGTCCTCGTCCCTCTCCGGTTCCCGAACGCCATTTTCCCGGCGAATTCCTGACCGTTGGATTCTCCATCAAACCGTGCAGAGATTGAACGCTCTTTGCCGTCCTGCAAAATTGTAAGCTGGAGAGGTTTCTTCGACCAGACAGACTTAATCAGGTTGTAAAGATACTGTTGCTTTTCAGTTGCAGTCATATCGCTGCTGAAATCGCTTTTGTAGGTCTTGAGTCCATTCTCACCATACCCGATCATACTGTACGCTTCCGGCGGGCCTCTGGTCCCGCCGGTTTTTTCTGCCGTCTGCGCTGTCGTGCGCGGTTCTGCCGCCTCCCGGACGGTCTGCTGATACTGCTCCGCGTGTGCGCCGAATGCGTTGATCCCAGCATAAGCGTCCGCGTAGATTTCTTCCTTGATGGCATTCAGCGCTTCATCAAACTCCGCGTCCGTTCCCTCTGCCGGCACGTCATTGACGCCGCGCCGGGAACGAATGTATGTCTCGACGATTTGGTCAAATTCTTCCTCGCTGAACGTATCCCGAATGTGCTGTTCGATCTGCGCATTCAGTCCCGGCGTGTTGTCTGCGATCCAGTGGTATGTCTCATGAGATGCCAGCTGATCAATAGTCGCCCGAAGGTTGTCCGCCTGAACGATGATCCTGTCTCCGGTGAACACCGCCGCTGCGCGCGCTGTGCCGCCGTTTGACGTTCTGACCTGCAAAGGCCCGAGCACATATGTCGTCTCAAGTCCTGTCCGTTGCTTGACTCTCGCCGCGGTCTCTTTCATGCCTGCATCCCAATTTTCCCGCATAAAAACCGTGTTGCCGCGATAGCCCGTCCCACGGCTCACCCCAAGCTCAACGGTGCTTACTTTCGGGAGCCGAAGATCTCTTGCACGATTCTGTCTTTCAACTGCTGTTCTGCTTTGCTGAGCGGCCGCGTTTGTTTTTCCTGCCCTGCCTGCCACTGCTCCAAACGGCTTTCCGGCACGTCGATCAGACTCCCGTCTCGATCCTCCATCAGGTACGACGTTTTCTTGCTGCTCTTCAAGTCTTACCGCTCCTTTCTTGTTTGTCTCCTGCACCGGCGCTTCTTTCTGTGTCGCGGTCTGTTCGGTCTGCTTTTGCCCCGGAAGCGTCGGCCCCTGTGCCAGCTCTTCTGTCTCCTGAACCGCCTGAATTGCCGTCTGCGTCGGCGCTTGCTGCGGCCCTGCCGCCTCCTGCGCTGCCTGCATAGGTGTCTGCTGTTGCTCCGCTCTTGAAGACTTCTGCATTTGCTGCGCTTCTGTGCCGCCCGGGATCAGCTCCAGCGCCGCTTGGATCGCTTCCAGCGTTGCGTCTCGCGTGTACCCGCTCAGCTCCGTGCTTGCCTTTGCCTGCGCCGCTGTGAATATCTCCCGTGTTTCCTGTGCCAGAATGCGCGCTTCTTCCTCGTTCTCTACAGTCAATGTGCTCAAGTACGAGTTTGTAAACCGACTGTTCAGCCAGTTCATCATATAAGCAATGTCCACCGCCGCACCGCTGTCTAGTCCGTATCTGTCTGTATAGTCCCGCTCTATCTGCTTTGTCCTTTTTGCAAACTGCTTGTCTGCGTCGCTCCAGCTTCCAAATATCTCGTCTCTTCGTTCCGGCTCCAGTGAAAACACTCTGTCTTTTCTTGCTTGCGCCTGCTCGTATTTTGTGAGCTGTGGTTCCTTGTTGAAGTCGATTTCCCGCGTCTCTGCTCGCCGTCCGGCGTCTGCTTGCGTTCTCTTCCCGGTCTGCGTCTGTACATTCTGTACTTCCTGTGCGGCCTGTGCGGTCTGCATGGGCGCCTGCTGCGGGGCCTCTCTTGCCGCCTGCCGTGCATCCCGTTCGTCCGCATACTGGTTGTACGTCTGAAAAGCCGCCTCGTCCTGCGCGGCCTGATCGGCCTTGACCGCCGAATCCACGACTGCCTGCACCTCTGCCGTCTCCGGCATCTGACCGGCCTTTACCTTGTCCATGACCGCCTGTGCTGCCTCTGCGGTCGCCTTGTCTCCGCGCTTTTTCGCCATCGACTCCACGGCGTCCATGACCTGACCGATCACGTTCAGCTGTTCGCCCTTGTTGTATGCCTCTGTGACCTTGTTCGTCCCCGCATACGCTCCGGACATGGCGAGACCGGAAATGCCGCCCGCAAGGAACGAAAGCCCGTCCTCTTTCAGCATGTCGGCCAGCGTCAGCGCAAGCGCCTTTTCCTTCGTATTGCCCTTCGAAAGATACTCCGCATACGCGCCCATGACCTCGCCTCGGTCGTGCTTTGCCACAACGTCGTATATGCGGTTGAGCCAGTTGGACGCGATCTCTTCCGCACCCTCGGACGCGAAGGCACGCAGCGCTTTTTTCCACACCTGTTTCCCGCTGAGCATGGTCTCAATGATGTCGCCCACGGAGTATTTCTCCGTGAATCCCTCGATAGCGCCCTCTACGATGCCGTCAATAAGCGCCTCCTGATTGGATTTGCCGCTCTGAATTCCCGCATACACGGAATCCGCCGCGACCTGCGACCCCATCACCCAGTTCATCGTCTCTGCCACCGCCGAGGACGCCGCTTCTCCGCTGAGTCCCGTCGTTCCGACGATTGCGGTCGATACGGCCATGTTGACCGCGCTGTCCAGCGCGGATGTTCCTGCCTGGTACAAAAACTGTCCGACCGGCCCCATGCCCTCCATGACGCCGCTTCGGATGCCGCTCGACTCGTGCGTTGCAAAATACAGCGGGCTGTAGATATTCGTCGGCATATCCTCGTTCTGGTATCCGCCGAGCCCCTTCGGCAGAATGCCGCGAAGCGATTCGATGTTTCCGAGCGCCTTGAACGGGGCAAGCAGGGAAGACGCTACGGTCGATGTGACCGGCGCGTCTTGGCCGAACTTCCGCGCACTTTGTGACCGCTTCTGATAATCCTCGAAGTCCTCCAGATACTGTTCGTATTCTGCCAGCCGTTTGATCTGATCGTAGGAGTATCCCTTCTGCCGAAGCTTCCATTCTGCCCCTTCGTTATCTGCCAGATATCCGGTCTTGTTGTATTCCCGCAGAAGCTCCCGCGTCTCTTCATCCAGCGCGCCGATCGTGTTCTCCGCCTGCCCCAGTGCGCGGGTGGAATCCAGCGCCGCTTTTCTGGTCTCCATCGTGTCGATCTCGCTCTGTATGTCCATGACCCCGCGAGCCTGCCTGCGCGTCCCGTTTTCATCGGTGTACCAGGCCGTCCCGTTCTCGTCAAACTGATAGTCTCGGAAATGCTCGTCGGATTTCTGCTCATATAGCTGATCCAGTTGCTTCTGCATTTCTGCCGAAGTCCGCTTCATGCCGCGCAGCTGATCCGGAAGGACCGTCTCTCTGTATCGCTTTTCCTGCTCTGCCGCCCGTCTTTCCAGCTCCCCGTCGAACTGATTCAGTCCAATCAGGCGGCTGTAGTCCTGCCCGGCATTCGTCGCCGCCTGCTGGGCTGCCGTTCCGGTCTGCACCTTGCGCTGAAACTGTAGATGCTTCTGAATATCCTGTGCCGCCTGTACGCGCGGCTGCATATCCCCGTCGAGCTGATTCAGGCCGAGCATGCGGCTATAGTCCCGCTTCTGGCTTCCGCCCGCCTGCTGGGCAGCCGTTCCTACAGATACCCTGCGTGGGAATTCCGTCTGCTTCTGGTACTCTGCGACATACTGCTTGTACTGCTGATACGCCTCCTCATAGCTCTGCGGCGTCGCCTTCCTGGTGTTCGTCCGGTAATCCGGATTATACGGGCCGTTCTTGACGTTCTGCCCGCCGCCGTTGCGCAGATAATCGTCAAGCAGTGCCTGACCGTTTGTGCTTCCGCTGCTGGACTGTCTCGAGATGCCGTATCCTGTCTCCTGCTTATACTGATCGAGAAGGTCCCGCCCTGTTTGTTTCTTCTTCGCCATACTCTATCCTCATACGCGCGGGATTCCAAATCCGGCTTTGTTCAGGATTCCGACCAGCTCGTTGTACTGCTTCTTCCCTGTCGCGGTGCTTGTGTCGATCTGCGTGGACATGGTATAGAACAGGTCAAATGCCTTATCCTTCTGTCCCGCCATGATCCACTCGGTCATGCCGCGCTTGAGCTGGTTGTACGTCTGTGCCATTGCACCGCCCGCTCCGCCTCTGTTGTAGGTGTTGTCGATATACCCCTTTCCGCTTCCGGTTCCGGAGCTGCCCGCTCTTCCGCCTCCGCTGCCGCCGCTTCCGCCTGCGGCCCTCTGCTGCGACTGCCAGTATGCCTGCTCCTGCGCGGCCTTCTGCTGCCAGTAGCTGAGCTGATCGGACCACTGCGTGTAATCTTTGTTCCACTCGGAGTCGTAGGCGCTCCGCGCGTCGGCAAGGTCATTGTAGTAGTCCGATACCGTATCCCGGTACTTGCTGTAGTCCATGCTCTCCCGGCCGCTCACGAGGCCGTACCGGTTGTAGAGATCCTGCCCCTCGTCCTGATACCGGCCATACGCCCGGTCGTATAGCTCCGGCACAATGTCGTTCAGGCTCTGGAGGTATGCGTTGTAGGTCTGCTGCCCGACCTGCTCCGCGTAGGTCGAGCCGTAGCCGCCCGTGAGGCTGGCCGCCTGGCCCATCGTGTCCTGCATGGCCGTCCTGCCAAGCCTCTGATACTGCTCCTTGTACTGCTGATACAGCGCGTCCTGATTGAGATCGTATTGAAACGGCTTGCGGTTGGTGATCTGATCGTACAGGCTGTCCAGCTCCGCGTCCCACCGCGACTGATACGCGCCCGGCCTCCGGCTCTGCACCTGCTGGAGGTACGCCTTTGCCTGCGAGACCGCGCCGGAAGGGGAGTAGCCCCGTTCGAGATTCCCAAGCCTGCCCGCCGTGTAGTCGGAATATCCCGGCAGCGTGTTCCGCGAGGAATAGCTGCCCTTGTAGTTCTGCGTGTTCTGGCCCTTGTTGACGAGCGTGGACTTGTACTGCCCGTCGGCCCCTACGCTGTCGATGCGGTAAGTGCCTCCCGCCGTGACCACCTCGTCGCCAACGCCGAGGCCGGACGGCGCACGCCCATCATCATTTACTCTGTACAGTGCCATCTTCCGCGTCCTCCTTCTCCGGCGGCCTTGCTGCCTCTGCCGCCTCCTGCATCTCCACGAGCCTTTGCAGCTCCGCCCGGTAGCTGTCGAGCACGAGCGCCGCCACGACCGGCGGCAGCCTCGACCCGTTCAGCGCCTCTGCGATCTTCTTTCTCAGCTCGTTTACTTCTTTTACCATCATGTTGCCTCCTCGGTACCCTCCGTGACGTTCCCGGAGGTGTTGATGCTGGCCCCGTTAAAGGTGAGGCTCGTTCCCTTGATGCTGACATCTCCGTTTGCTGTAATGTGGATATACGCGCTGTTGTCGCTCAGCGCCAGATACACCGAGCCGCTGTCCGCCAGAATTCGCACGGCTCCATAGGAAAACAGCTCCACCGCCGAGGACGCCGTGCTGGCGCCCGTGATGCTCAGCCATCCCCGGTTGCCAATGTTGAGGTTGAGCGAGTCCAGCCCGCCGTTTGTGTTCGTGCTGACCGTCGCGGCCAGCGCCGTCAGCTCCTGCACGTCCGCGATCAGCGACGAAAGCTGCATCTGAATGCTGGTGTAGGAACCGTCCTGATTGAGCAGCAGATCGCTTGCCTTGATGCTGCCTGTGATGTCCGCACCCGTCGCGGTCAGCTTGCCGCTTGCATCCACCTTGAATGCGCTCCCGATGGAAAGCCCGGACGTTCCGAAATAAAGCCCGGCCCCGCCCCATGTGTTGTCGGTGCGGTAGATGCTGCTCTCGGAGATGCTCCACGGCCCGAAGCTCGATCCCGCCGCCGCCGTGACCGTTCCGCTCAGCTTCGCGTCGAATGCCTCCAGCGTCCCGGAAGGGAAGTGGAGCTTCTTCTGTGCCAGATAGGCTACCTCGCTGCCGCCCTGCCAGAAGCTGACCCTGCCGGCCGTGACGGTCAGCAGCTCGTTCTGCGTCCTGTCGATGACTTCCTTGTCGTTGGATACGGTCGTTTCGATGTTGCCGACGCCCACGCCATAGACCGGCGTCACGCCGTTGTAGTACAGTAGGCCCGTTTTGACGTACTGCTTCGAGTTCACCGTGAAGGCGTTGTTGACGCCTGCCGAGAACTCATACAGCTGCCGGATGCCGAACTCGTTTCCGTCAATGGTCATGCTGGCCTCCTGCCAGTACTTCCCGAAGTCCGACACGGCCACATAGTTTCCGCTGAGCTTGAGCTTGAATGCCTCGGAATTCTCCGCCGCGAAATCCGCCGTCTTGATGATGAGCGTCTTGAGCGCCGCGAAGCCGTTCAGCTCCGTCAGCCGCTCCTCCTGCGACAGTGCGCTTGCATCGATGGCCTGCGAGATCTGCGTGAGCACCGCACCCGCCGACCAGTCCGCGCCGTTGAGTTCGTCCGTCAGCTGCACCAGATACCGCCGCAGCCCGTCCAGCTGCTGCGCGGCGTCTCCGCCGGTCATGGGCGGGTACTGTAAAGTCAGGCTCCCCATATGCGCCTCACAGATGTATGAACGGGGCCGTCATTTTCGGCATGTTCGTCCGGTTGTAAAAATCCTGATACGCCGTGTAGTAGGCGTTGTACTTGGTCATTGCGTTGTTGTACCGCGTCATTTCTCCGTTCGCGTCAGAGATCTTCATTTCCAGATACCAGCGGTAAATTTCGTCATACGGCCACGGAATGCGCAGCTTCGTGTCGAGATCGACCGTTTCCGGATACCCTTCGAACGTCTGTTCGCTTGGCTTCTCCTGCGGCACACAGCCGCACCATTCGCGGTCGAGCGGATCGCGCGTCCGCACCCACGGCTCGCAGACCGGATTCCCGCTCTCGTGTGTTTTTTCTATTTCCAGATAGACCACGCCGTCCAGCTCACTGAGCCAGCGCACCTTATCGATGTTCTCATATTGATTTGGCGTGAGCCGGTCAACGGCTTCGATCGCCTCTCGGATGGTCATGCTCACTGCCTCCTTTTCACATTCCAAATTCGATAAAAGGGCCGCTTGCGCGGCCCTCTTTATCACTGCTGCTGCATTTCGTGGACGCGCTCAAAAAGCTCCGTCTCCTGCATCTGCGCGTGCTCCAGCACCTCGGCCACCGCCAGCGGCACCTCCACGGGTTTCCCGCGCGGAACCTGATATGCCTTGCCGTTGATGCATACGAACTCGAACTGCTGTTCTGTCTCCGATGCGCGCGGCAGGAACACAGTCTTTGTCTCTGCCTTTGCCTCGATATCCTTCGCCTCGATATCCTTCGCCTCGATATCCTTCGCCTTGGATTCCTTTACTTCTGCCATGGTTTCCCTCCTTAGTTGGCCTCGTCCGTGCCGGAGTACTCCGACAGGCTCTCTACGCGGACCATGCGATCCTGATAGAGGATCTTCGTCGCGGTGGAGAACTTATAGCCGAGCGTGCTGAACTGGTTCAGCGGGCCGCCCGCCTGCTCCTTGCTCTTGACGATCATTTCCAGACCGCCGCCCTCCGGATCGATCATGCCGAAGGCGTCCTTGCCGAGGAAGAGCGTGGAATACACGCTGTAGTAGGTCGCCGCAGGCGTACCGCCCGAACCGGCTGCCGTCTTGACGGGGCAGGTGCTGTTGTTCCAGATCTTCGCCTCAGTCGTCTCGATGAAGCGCACGCCGTGCAGCTCGCCGATCTCTCCGGTGAACAGCGGCGTGACCGCCGCATACTTGTGCGCCTCGATCCACTCTTTGTTCTCGCGCAGGTCATACGCGACGGACGGGTGGATGATCGCAACGTACTTGCCGTTGATCGTCGGCGCCTTGAGCTTTTTCAGCGTGGTCACGGCCTTGTTGACCTCGGTCGGGGTCAGCTTGGACGTGGTGTCCATGCCCGCTCTGGTATCGACGGCGGTATGCGCGCCCGCCGTGCTCACCTTGTCGCAGTACTGGACGGTCTGTCCAGCTGCGAGGGTATCGCGGACGAGCTTGTCCTGCGTGGTTCCCGCCGAAGCGCCCAGCTCCTCGGTCGCGCCAAGGATGGTGTTGTCGATGGCGTGCAGCTCCAGCTGATCGGATACCGTCAGATAGGTGCCGTACTGGAGAATACTCGCCGTCATGCTCGACTGGCCGAACTTCTGTCCGGTCGGGATGACGCCCTCGGTCAGCGCCGAAGCGTCCGCGAGGGTGTTCCACTTGCGCCATTCGACCTTCTTGCCTCTGCCCTTCGGCAGCGGCTGCTTTCTGGCGAACTGCGCGTGGATCAGATTCGGACGCGCGTTTTCCAGCAGCTCCGTGTCGTAGTAGGTCTTCATCAGCGACGACAGGTCGTTGGGCGCTGCGAACGCCTGCGTCGTGCCGTCGTATGCGTTTACATAGTTCTGCGTGGTGTTGACCAGCGTACCGGCGTCCGGTGCGTGGCATACCTGCATGATCTCAGAAAGTGTCTTCAAAATATAGCTCCCTTCCCGGGGCTAAAGATGCTTAGAAGGTGATCTTCTCGCCCCGATTGACGCGTGCGCGAATTTCGTCGCGCTGTTGTTTCGTGAGCTTTCGAGGGTCAAACTGTACGGGCATGCCGTTTCCTGCGTTGGCCGCGCCCTCCGGAGGACGCATCCCGTTTGCCTGGATACCGGCTACGATCTGCTGCTGTGTTGCCTGCGCGACGGCGCGCGTCCGCGCTGCCGCCAGCTCTGCCTTGTGCACGACCTCATAGGCCGTCAGCGCTGGGACGCCGTTGGAGACCAGCCGCCCGAAGTCCGGGTTTGCCAGCTCCTGCGACAGATCCGCCTGCGGGTACATCGCCTGCACCTCCGCGAACTGCCCGACGATGCGGTCAAATTCCGCCCGCCGCTGCATCTCGCCCTGCGCCGCTGCGTTCTCGCGCTGGAGCGCGGCGTTCTGCCGTTCCAGCTGCTTCGTGTGCATCAGCGTTTCCAGCGGGATGCCCTTCTCCATGGCCTCGGCCTCGTAAAGCCGCTTGTCGTCGGTCAGCCTTCTGGTCAGCGCGTCATAGTCGATCTTGTCCGGATCGGAGACGTCGATGCCGTACTGCTGGCCCAGCACATCGAGGATGGGGGAGAACTTGCTGATCGTCCGCTTTGTCCCTTTGAGCCGTTCAGAGACGGCGGCTTTTACGCTTCGCTCGTAGTCGGACTTGTACTTGCCCTTGATAAGACTCTCAAAGCTTTCTTCTTCCTTCTGCACCTGAGCGACGGGTGCTGCCTGCGCGGCTGCTGCGGGGCCGGGGGCTCCTTCTGGGCCGTTTGGACAACCGGTCGTGCCGACAAGGGCCGTGGCCGGACTGCTCGTGGTCGGCTGGGCGGGTGCCGTCATGCTGCCCATGCCGCCTGCGTCGGCGGCGAAAAACTGGAATGTAATTTTGCGAAGCATAATGCTCCTTTCTGCCCGTTGGTGGGCGATCCCATGAATTTATCTCGTCGCGCTGTGCGCGGTCGATACGTTTTCTGCCGGTCAGTCCGGCTGTGTGCTCTTCTGCGACTGCTCACGCGCATCCGTCACGGTCTTTGCCTCCGTGCCCGCTCCTTCGCCTGGCATTTCTGCCTTTGCATTTCCGGCTGCCGGAGCCTGTGCCTGTGCATCCGCACCGAGTATCTGCTGTGCCAGCCCGTCCGCCATGGCCGGGTCGAAGCGCTCCGCCAGTGCCAGCGCCATCTGCTGCCAGCTGGCCAGCTCCTGCTGGAGCGTTCCGTTCTGCGCGATCTTCTGGCTGATCTCGTCCTTGCCGTCGAAATCCATCATGTCGAGCGTCGCCAGCGCCTGATCTGCCCTTGTCGGATCGAAGAAACCGAGCTGATAGAATTGCAGCGCCAGCTCGTTCTGGCTGAGCCTCGTATATTCGGAGGCCTTCTGTGCGGATACCTCGATATCGAATACCGGCTTTCGCCAGGACACATCTCCGCCAAGGCCCAGCATCTCCTGCTGCTTGAGGTTTTGGTTGGAGTAGGTGACGTATTCCTCCGTCCCGAGCTGGCCCCGGATGCGGAACTTTCTCGGCAGATCGTAAAACTGCCGGATGCGCTCGATCACCATGCGGATGAGCCGTGCGTATGCCCGGTATGCCGAGCGCGTCGCGTCCTTGGAGCTTCGCCCGGACGCCTCCTGCAATGCGGCAATGGCGCTGGCCGCCGTCACGCCGGAGGACACCGAGCCGTTGTTTACGTCCGTGTTGCCGGTCGTCCACTTCAGCTCCTCGATCTTGTTCTGAATGACGTTTATGTAGTTGGCCGACAGTGGACTGACCGTGATCGGCATCACCGAGTCCTGCCCCAGATTTCCGGCCGCGTGCACGAACGGCTTGCGCCAGTCGGCATATTCCTTTTCGTTGATGCTTCCGTCGCTGCGGATGAACCAGCGCGGCGTGGACGCCATCACGGAGTTTTTCAGGATCGCCTGATTGAGCAGGTCTATCTGCTCCTGTGCGCTCTTGCCGATGTCGATATAGCCGTATCCGGCAATGGAGCCCTTCACCGGGAACAGCGCATCGATCACGAACGGATAATCTCCGTCCTCGTAAAGCCCGCTCTGCATGTTGGGATCGTTCTCGGTCGCGGAAAGGACCGTCTCGCCCACGAATTTGCAGAAGTGGAGCACGCTTTTTCCGTTCTCGATCTTCTTGTAGTACCAGTCCACCACGAGCGATTTGTTCGTCGTGTCCACCTGATCGTCCGTCTTGTACTTGCTGACAAAGGTGTTGTCGCTGCGCAGCGTGTCGCCGACCTGCGGATACCGCTGCTTGAGCACGTCGTTGTCCACCAGCTCCGCGTAGAACAGGTTTTTGCTTTTCTGGATGTCGGTCACGCCCGGCTCCCAGAAGAGGTTGAGCAGATCGATCTCCCGGATGGATACATCCCCGAGTCCGTTGAGCTTGGAGCTGTCCCAGAAAACGCCCCATGCCAGCGTTCCCTGCTTCATCTTCGTCCAGCACGAATCGGAGTATGTCTCCTCGAAATCGTTCTGTTCGAGGATCACCGGCACGATGCTGGTCAGCATCGCCGCCTCGGATCGGTCGTCCGGCTCTCTTGGCCGGATAGCAGGCTCCGGGAACGCCGCCACGGCGTCCGCGTGCTTGCCCATAATGACGTTGAAGAGCCAAGCAGATCGCCACTGTGGGTCGTATGGATTCCCGCTCGGGCTCATTTCCTGCCAGTGCTGGAGCTTCCACCACTGCTCGCAGGCAATGAGCCGCTTTTCAAGCGCTGACTTTCCGGACTTGTACTTGGTCAGCGTGTCCATTGCCGTCCGGATCTGCGCCACGCCGATGGGCTGCATCGCCTCACCCGCTCCAATGTCGCCCAGCACGTCCTGTATCGTCGTCATATTCGTGTTTCCGTCCATGTTTCCTCCTTCTCGCATCAGGCGTCGCTTCCGGCTTCCAGTACGCGCCCGATGCTGTAGAGCTTAAACGGCCCTTTTCCTGTGATCCGGAACCGCAGATGGTCACACCGCTGCGGGCGGATCGGCAGCAGGAACGTCCGCAGTCCGTGTCCGTCCATGTGTCCGGCGTGCCGGAACTCCCCGCAGGAGTCGTACTCGATCCAGAAGTCGCACGCGCTTCCGACGGGCAGCTGCATCCGCAGATTCAGCCGTGAGATGTATTTCTTTCCGACGAGGCCGCATGTCATGATCCCGGTCGTTGCCGACCATGGGATCTCCGGTTCGACGTTTCCGCCGCCGGAGCCGTAGGCCGTGACGAGCATTCCGTCCGCGCGGAGCATATAAAGCTCATCGTCGAGCGCGGCGAACTGCGTCGCGTGCAGCCCATCCTCCCTGTGCCAAAGCCCCTTGAGCGTGTCATATACGAAAAGCTGCCAGGCATCGCTGCTGTCCTGCATCGAGATAAAATACTTTCCGCGCACGCCTCCGGCAGCCGCCTTGCGGTAAAGCTCCGTCCCGAAGGCGTCCGAGATCAGATAGGGGAGGGAGCCGTCATAGACGCACACGCCGTCCCGCGCCTTGTAATAGAGTTTATCGGCAATGACGGTCAGGCTCTGCTCACTTCCGCGCTGCACGCCTCTGGCCTTGATCTCCTTGACCTGATGCGCGCCCTGCGCGCTCGGATAAATGCGGTGAAAGCAGTCCTCTTTGAAGAAAATCGGGCTGTCTGCCAGCGTCGCGGCTCCTGTGAAGCGTCCGTCCGTACCGCAGCTTGCGCGCCATGAATCCGTCGAAATGCCCTGATAGCACTCCCAGTTCTTGAAATCGCCCAGCTTGCAGCAGTACAGCTCGTTTACGGTTTTCCCTTCGGACACGCCGTACCGGCAGCCCCAGAGTCGGTTCCCGCTCTCGGTGATGTAGTCCATCTTCGGCACACGCCGGGCGGCCTTGACCTCACCTGTGCTCTGGCTCGCGTCCGCGTCCACGATCCCGACGATCACAAGGTAGTTGTCGCCGACGTCCTGCAAAACGTGGGAGCCGTTGAGCTTTTCGACCTGATCCGTCCCGTCGAGTCCGCTGATCTGCACGCCGTCGTACTTTTTGAAGCCCGCTCCGATGCCGTTTGCCTCCAGCTTGACGTATACCGTCGGGATGCTCACCCACTGGCTCTGCACGGAACTCCACTGCTTGAGTTCATGCTTGCCCGTGTCCAGCCAGTAGGCGTCATTCGCGGCGTCCTCCGGCATGGCCTGCTGCCGGTATGTGATCGTGATAACGGCCCCGTCCACTGTGCAGACCTTGATGGAAAGCGCCGTCTGCGTGCAGTCCACGAGGTTTTCATGGCCCATGTAGCCGTTGTCCGTGTAGTCCTCGGTATTGAAATACCATCCGTCCGGGAAAACGCAGATGTACGCGCCCATGGACACCATCTGTTTTCGTCCCTCGGAGAGCAGCACCCCGCCCATGTACGGAGCCATGGACAGTGCGTTGTACCACAGCACGCCGTCCTCGATCCATGCCAGCGCGTCCTTTGCCAGCAGCCCTTGGATGTCGGAAAAATCTCCGACCATTGCGCGGGCCGCGCGCTGAGACAGCAGGGGATAGTAGTCCGATGTGAGATTCTGCATCTCGTAAAACTCACCGTCGGCAATGCGCAGGTTGTGGTTGTAGCCCGCGAAGGTCTCCGTCACCATCTGTTCCTGCGCAGGCGCGTTCAGTTCGGGGTATCGCATCATCTCTCCTCCATCATGTTCAGCGGGTCGATCCACTGCGGCTTTTCCGGCACGGCCAGCATCGGCTTCACCGGCCTCGACATGCAGAAATACCGCCATTCGTCCGCAACGTGATCCTCAAGGCTTGTGTCCAGATCTTCCGGCTTGTGTTCATCGTACATGAGCAGCGGGATCGTCCGGAGGAACGCCTTGCAGGTGTTGAAAACGTACATACGCGGGTATCCGTTCTCATCGAATTGCAGCCGGTAGTGGCATTGCATCCAGCCCGGAATGCGTTTGTTGTCGCCCGGCGTGAAATATACGCGGTATCTGGCCGCTGTTTGCGCCACGCTTTCTCCGCGCGAAGCGTCCCAGATCGAAGGGTCGGCGACGCCGGTGATCTGCTTCCCGGCCAGCCACGGATGCTCTCGCTCCATCTTCGCGATCTCTTGGAACTGCACATCCGGCGACCATTTGACGCCGGTGTTCGGCTCGCGCGTGCAGCCGTAAAGCTCCAGAATGCGGTAGATCACGCCGTCGTAATCGACGGCCCACCACGCGCAGGAGAACGGCTTTCCGTATCCGAAGTCGTAGCTCCGGCAGATCGTCCAGCCCGGATCTGGCGTGAACGGCTCGATCACATGGGTGTTCTGCCGTGTCTGGTAGCCCTCCGGGTTGTTGATAAAATCCTCGAAGAACTGGCCCTCGTAGATGTCCCACCGGCCCTCCAGCCATGCCTGCCGGAGCTTTTCCGGCAGCTTTTGCAGCGTCTGTACGTACTCCGGCTGCGTCTCCATGAGCGCCTTGTTGTCGGTCACGAGCGCCTGTATGAACGTGTAGTTCTCCGGCTTTTCGCCTTCCTCAAAAATGCGATCAATGAACAGCCGCTTGAAATATCCGTGGCTCTGGCCTCCCGGATTGAGCGTGTAGTAGGTGCGCTTCGGGAATCCGTTTGTACCGCGCACCGTCGTGTCGATGGCGTCGATCCACTCCTTCTTGAGCTGACCGGCCTCGTCGATGAAGACCACGTCATACTCCGCGCCTTGGTACTGGAGCATATCGTTGTCGTTTGCGCAGTAGCCGAACTTGATCGTCGAGCCGTTGAAGAAGTGCAGCGTGCGCTCCGACTTGTTGTACCGTGCAATCCCGGCCAGCTCCTGCACCAGCACGCTGATGTGGTTGTTGACCAGCTCCGGGTATGTGCGGCGCACGATAAGGATCTTGATTTTCGGCCATTTTGAGGCCAGCAGCTTCGCCTTCGCGCGCACGGCCCAGCTCTTGCCGCCGCCGCGCGCTCCGCCGTAGGCTACATGCCTGTGGCGGTCCAGAAGGAATTTCCGCTGCTTTTCGTTCGGCTCGCCGATCATTATCTCTCTCATCCGGCGTAGTCCTCCGCGTCCTCGCTCATGGCCACGCGCACGCCCTCATGCTTTGCGCTGTCAGCCTCGCTCCAGCCGAAGCGCCGTTCCAGATGGAACTTCGCGCCGTTCGCGGCGGAGCTGTCCAGCCTCTGGATGTTGTAAATCTCGATTCGCCCCCCTGCGCGTGCGCACGTCTCGGCGAACTCCTCCGATACGCTGAGCGCCTGCCACTGCTTCTCGGTCAGCCCGACCGCCTCCAGCAGCTCCGGCAGGCAGGGAGGCCGTATCCATACCTCGCGCATGAGCGGCTTTTTCCCGCGCATCACCGGCACGACCGCCGTCTGCGTGTGTCCGTATTTGTCGAGCGCGGGGCATTGCATCACGATCCGTTCTCCGTTTCTGATAAATTCCCGATCCTCCAGCACCGGCTCCGTCCTCGTCACTGGCTCCCGGTAGCAGATCGATGTGAAATACCGGTCGATCGCGGAGCGAAGCTCCCGCGCGCTTTTGTATACCTTTTCGTTCAGGCTCTTCGCCCCCTTTCGTTTTTCGGAAGCTCTGCCAGGCGCGGAGGTCCCCAACTCCGCGCCCAGTAGGAAGGAAAGAACATGACTCGTACTGCCTCGGGCCTTCGCCCGGCACAGCCTCCGAAATATGCAAAAAAGCCGGACCCCCGCTTTCGCGGAGATCCGGCTTTCGCTCGTCCATATTGCCCTTCGGATGCACAAGCAGCCGACGACCTCCGCAGCAGCGGACAGATCATCGGCTCTGGCTCATCGGCTCTGGCTCTGTATTCACGACTGAGGTGCGCCTGCAATACTTGCAGTACAGCGGGAAGTCCCGGAGCCGTGTGGACTCCAGCAGTCGGACCGACGTCCGTCTGCCGCATATCGGGCAGACGACGCGATCTCCTTCCCTCATTAGCACCTTACCACACTTTTGTTCGCATTGCAAGTACTTTTTTCGCCTCCCCTCGGCATCGTCGCAAAACCCTACACATTTACAAGGCAAGATTTAAGCGGCTCCCGTCCGCTTCAATTTTTCATCCTTTTGGGA
>ERZ1026780.775-NODE-775-length-23390-cov-14.455667_pt1 | contig 23390 bp, 17 predicted proteins | sample MGYA00380126_ERZ1026780 | MGnify/ENA primary metagenome ERZ1026780 (study PRJEB33269, sample SAMEA4719762) | human gut metagenome | biome: human-associated habitat; feature: organic feature; material: feces | place: Cameroon | collected 2013-10 ... | reverse complement strand
TTGCAAATCTGCCTGCGCTTTTATTCTTTTTACAAAAAACTCGACATTCGGGCTATTTACAGAGTAAAAAAATTAAATCAGCTACCAGAAAAAACAGCGGATTTTATGTCCATCGGGGAGCGTTGTAAATTCGGGGATCTCATTCCGGCACTTTTCTGCCGCTTTTGGACAGCGGTATGAAAACGGACAGCAATGCTCCTGTTCAAGCGTTGTCTTTACTTCAACATTAGACCTTGAAAGCTTGCCGGACGCTCCCTCAAAAAGCAGCTTTGTATACGGATGAAGCGCGTCCTTGTACAAAGTACGGGCATCGCCTTCCTCAACCATTACGCCGCGGAACATAACGCCGATTCTGTCGCAAAAATACGAGGCAACCTTTAAATCGTGCGTAATAAAAATAAAGCTCAAGCCTCTTTTCCGGCGCAAATCCTGAAGAAGGTTTATAATCTGCCCCTGAATAGACACATCCAGCGCAGAAACAACCTCGTCGCAGACAAGAAGCCGCGGATTCATAATCAGACCGCGCGCTATAGAGATTCTTTGCCGCTGACCGCCCGAAAATTCAGCAGGACGCCGGCTCAAATCTTCCGCGCACAGCCCGACTTCCTGAATTATTTCTTCAGCGCGATTCCGGGCATCTTCCTTTCCGCGCCACAAAGACGAATAGCGGAGCGCAGATACAAGAATTTCGTAAACCGTCATGCGGGGGTTCAAGGATTTTGCAGGATCCTGAAAAATATATTTCACTTTTTCACGGTAATCTTTAAGCTCTTTTTTTCCGAGCGAAGAAACATCCTTGCCGAAAAATTCTATTTTTCCGGAAGTCTGCCTGTACATCTGCACAATCAGCCGGGCAGTCGTCGTTTTTCCGCAGCCGGACTCACCCACAATTCCGTAAGTTGAACCGGAAGGAATTTCAAATGAAACATCGTTCACGGCATACACAGTTTTTTTATTTTTTGCAAAAAATCCCGCCTCCAGACTAAACTGTTTTGTAAGACCTGAAACTTTAAGCGCGATTTCTTTATTTTCTTCACCAGATTTTATGCTCTCAGTCAAATTTTTCCTCTTTTGAAATTGAAGCCATTTTTCCTTTTGTATAGTGCTCGCCGAATTCAGGCAGCGCAGAAATCAGAGCCTTTGTATACGGATGCCCAGGGCTTTTCATAATCCGCTCAGAAGAACCTGTTTCAACAACCTTTCCGCGGTACATAACGCAGATACGGTCGCTTATCTGCGACACAAGATTTATGTCGTGGCTGATAAAAATAATAGAAAGCCCTCTTTCTTCTTTTAAGCGCAAAAGAAGGGAAACTATCTGGGCTTGAATCGTAACATCCAGCGCTGTCGTAGGCTCATCCGCAATCAAAAGACCGCAGTTCTGCGCAAGCGCCAGCGCAATTCCTATTCTTTGCAGCTGACCGCCCGAAAACTGATGCGGAAACGCCTTTAAACGTCCGTATGAATCCGGCAGTCCCACATCATATAAAAGCTTGGCGGCTTTTTTATCAGATTCTTCTTTTGTAATATCCGGCTCAGAAACCTTGAATGTCTCAAAAAAGACACTCCCGATATTCTGCAGCGGGTCAAAACTTCTTCCAGGCTCCTGAAATATAAGGGCAATTTTTTGCCCCCGGAATTTCCTTAATTCTTTCTGCTCAAGAGCCGTTAAATCAATGCCATTAAAATAAATATGCCCGGACATCTGCGCATTCTGCGGAAGAAGCCCCGGAATCGCAGTGGTTGAGACAGACTTTCCGGAACCGGATTCTCCAACAATCCCCAGAATTTCACCTTTTTTTATATAAAAAGAAACATTCTTTACAGCCGGAGAAAGAACTTTTTTAGCTCCGCGAATCATCTGAAAGGACACAGAAAGATTTTTTACGTAAAGCAGAAAATCCTTGCATTCGGGAAGATTTTCAGAACATTCATCCTCTGAATCTTTACAGGCACCGGCGATTTTCCGCTTTTTAAAGACAATGTTGTACGGGTCAAAAAAATCGCGCAGCGCATCACCAAGAAAATTAAATGCAAGCGTAACCAGAAGAAGCATAAGAACCGGCCACAGAAGCCATGGAAAATTCCTAAGGTTTGAAAGCGTTGAAATATCACGGTTTATCAACGAGCCCCAGCTTACCGCAGGATCGCTTATTCCAAGCCCCAGATACGAAAGGGTTGTCTCGCTCATAATAAAGCCCGGAACAGAAAGCGCGGTGCTCACAATCAAAAGGCTTGAAATCTGGGGGATTATATGCCTGAAAATAACAACAAGTGGCGGAATTCCTTCAAGCTGCGCATCCACAACAAATTCCTCGCGCTTTATTGAATGGACCATTCCGCGGATTGTGCGCGCGCTCCCCGGCCATCCCACAAGGGCAAGAATCAGAGTAATCACCATATAGGAAGTTCCGGAATCCATCTTTGAATTCAGAAGCGAGCGCAAAAAAAGAATAAAATAAAGCGACGGAATAAGCATAAAAAATTCCGCAAAGCGCATTATAGCCCAATCCGCGGCGCTTCCAAAATAACCGGAAAAACCGCCGAGGACAATCGCAAGAAAAAGAGAAATCGCAGTCGCGGCAAAACCAATTGTAAGGGAAATTCTGCTTCCATATACAATCCTGCTGAAAAGGTCGCGGCCAAGATTGTCAGCGCCTAGAAGATACACAGGATATTCAGAGTCTGAACCAAAAAGATGAGTCCTGCACGGAATTATTCCAAGAAGCTTATACGGCTCGCCTTTTACAAAAAGCTTAAAACCGTGAATACAGTCCTCGTCCTTTACACGCACGTATTCCCATGTCGCTTTGTTTATTGCCCGATATTCGCGGACTTTCAAGCCTTTTTTTGTAAGCTGAAGGTTTGCCGGATGAAAAGTATTGCTTTCATAAGTTTTTACAGCCGGATACGGTGCAAAAAATTCCGCGAAAATCATCACAAAATAAACAAGAACAAGCAGAATCAAACCTGTCAATGCAAGGGGACGATTTTTTAAATACCTCAGGAAATTCTTCATCAAGTTCGCTTTTTAGTTGTTTTTCATCCAGTTTTTTATGCCGCGGACAACATCAGAATCTATAACGTGCTCAACGCGGCAGGCATTCTGCTCCGCCTGCTCTTCTTCCAGCCCGGTTATTTTCATAATGAACTTTGTAAGAAGCTGATGTCTATCGTAAACATCCTGCGCTTTTGCCAGCCCCTTTTCAGTAAAATTGATATGCAGGTTTTCATCAATAAAAATGTATCCGTCTTCTTTTAAAATTCCCATAGCGCGGCTTACGCTCGGTTTTGAAACGTTCAGCTTATGGGCAACATCAATGGCATGACATTCATTTTTTTCCTGCCATATCATCAGAATTGCCTCAAGATAATCTTCGCCCGATTCGTACATAAAATTTCTCCTATAAGACCCTTCCGGCTTTTAGTCATTCGACATAATTTCTTTTGAAAGCTCCATAATCATATTATAGACTGGTTTTCCGCCCGGAACCATCGGCAGAACCATCTCGTCTTTATCAACCCTGGCATCGATAACCGCAGCTTTTCCAGATTTAAAGGCTTCATCAAAAACCTGCGCAAATTCCTTTGCGTTGGCCGCCCTGTAACCTTTTATTCCATAAGCATCGGCAAGCTTTACCCAGTCCGGCCCGAAATCCAGAGTCGTCTGACTGAAGCGTTTTCCATAAAAAAGACGCTGCCACATACGCACGTTTCCAAGCGCATTGTTATTTTCAACAACAATTACAATAGGAAGATTATAATGCGCGATTGTCGCAAGCTCGTTGCAGTTCATCCGGAAAGAACCGTCTCCGGCAATGTGAACTACCCGGCTTCCAGTTTTTGAAAGAGAGATTCCAATCGCCGCGCCAGTTCCATAGCCCATAGTTCCCAGACCGCCAGAAGTCACAAAACGGCGTTTCTTGCCGAACGGATAAAACTGCGCAGTCCACATCTGATGCTGACCGACTTCTGTGGTAATAAAGCAGTCATCGCCCGCAACTTCGTGTATGTGCTCGCAGATAAATTTTGGATTTATTGAATCTTTTGGATTTTTATCGTAACAAGACGGATATGTTTTTTTCCATTCATTAATCCTTCCAAGCCATTCTTTGTGCTCATTCTTATTTACAAGCGGAATTAATTTTGAAAGCACATCCTTAACATCTCCCACAACGCTCGCATCTGTGCAGATATTTTTGTTTATTTCCGCAGGATCAATGTCAATATGAAGAATTTTAGCCCTTTCCGCAAATTTAGAAGCATCTCCATAAACGCGGTCAGAAAAACGCGCGCCGACCGCAATCACAAGATCGGCTTCCGTAATGCCCATATTGCTTGCATAAGTTCCGTGCATTCCAACCATCCATGTACAAAGAGGATGGGAAGAAGGGAAAACATCACGCCCCATAAGGGATTGGCTTACAGGAACCGATGCTTTTTCCGCAAGCTCAAGAAGCTCTTTTTCCGCGCCGGAAATTTTTACGCCGCCTCCGGCATAGATTATAGGACGTTCAGAAGCATTGATTATTTCAGCGGCTTTTTTTATATCAGTCTCAGAAGGAGAAGGAACTGTCACCGCGCGCTTAAAACTTGAAGCGTTCAGAGATACCCTTGCAAGAGAGTCAGGGTCTTTGGAAGGTTCAAATTCATACTGAACGTTCAGCGCTGTGACATCCTTTAAAATATCAATTAGAACCGGTCCAGGACGGCCAGACTTAGCAATAAGAAAAGCCTCTCTGATTGTCTGCGCCAGATCTTTTATATCTTTTACAAGAAAATTATGCTTTGTAATAGGCAAAGTTACGCCGGTGATGTCAATTTCCTGGAAAGAGTCACGTCCCAGCAACGCTTTTCCAACATTGCAGGTTATTGCAACAACCGGAACTGAATCCATATATGCGGTGGCAATTCCTGTAACAAGATTAGTCGCTCCCGGTCCGGAGGTCGCCATGCACACGCCGACTTTTCCTGTAGCGCGCGCATATCCGTCGGCGGCGTGGCTTGCCCCCTGTTCATGCGCCGTAAGAATATGTTTAATACGGTCAGAATTCTTGTAAAGCTCATCATAAATATTCAGGATACATCCTCCGGGATAACCGAAAACTGTATCCACGCCTTGCTCTATAAGACATTCAATAACAATCTGAGAACCGTTTATCAACATAACATTTCCTTATTCTGATTTATCCCGAATATCGACAAGTTTTATAAATTCAACATTCAGAATATTTAAAATATACTATAGAATAACGTTTTTTTATGTTGTTTTCAATGAGTTCATGAAACGGCGCAAAAAACTAAAAAACTTGATTTAGCGTATATCGTCAGCAACAATATTCAGTCTTGAAAGTATCTCCTTAAGCTGAGCCTCTGAGATGCCGGCGACTTTTACCGTAAGTTTTCGTTTTCCGGAATCCTTCAATTCGCGTGTAACCAGTGAAACAAGATTTCCGTTCTCCTTTGCAATTTCATTAACAAGTTTTGCAAGCTGTCCAGGAGTATCATCCAGAGTAAGGATAAAGCGGACTCCCTCTTCGCGGGAACCGAACATATCCGTAAACAGCTGGAACAGGTCGCTTTCAGTAATAATTCCCACAAGACAGTCGCCTGAAACCACAGGAACGCAGCCGATTCCATTGTCGACCATAAGCTTGGCGGCGTTTTCAACTACTTCTGATTCAGAAACCGTAACAACTTTTCTGGTCATTATTTTTTCAACAGTAATTTTTGAAAGAAGATAACCAATTTCAAACATATCAAGCGTAGTTGCTTCTGAAGGAGCAGCTTTCGCCATATCCTTTTTTGTAAGGATTCCCACAAGATTATTATTCTTGTCAATTACAGGAAGTTTTCCGATGTTTTTTTTAGTCATCAAAGCCTTGGCTTCTGTAATTGAATTTTCAGGCGAGATTGTAACAGGATTTTTTGTCATTACATTTTTTACAAGCATAAGCAACTCCAATGAAAAAATTTTTAATTTTGAATTTTTATGGATTGTGAAAAAATCGCTCTCATCGAATTTGCAATTTGCTCCAGACGGTTGTGCTCGCGCTACGCTTGTAGATATTCGGGTTGCTTCGCAACTTTAATCTTTTTTATCGCACAAAGTCTTCACAAATTACAAATCCGCTTACGCTTTTATCTCTTGCTCTAAAAAACTCAAAATTCAAGCTAATCAATTATACCACGAAAATATAAAAGTAAATGAAAAAAGTTTAGCCGCCAAGGTATGCGTTCTTTACAGAATCGTCATTCAGAAGTTCAGCGGCATTGCCGGATTTTATAATTTCGCCGGTTTCAAGAACGTAGGCGCGGTCGGCAATGGAAAGAGCCTTGAACGCGTTCTGCTCTACAAGAAGAATCGTTGTTCCATCCGCATTGATTCTTTTGACAATCTCAAAAATCTCGTCAACAAGAATCGGAGCAAGCCCCATAGAAGGCTCGTCAAGCAGAAGAAGCTCCGGCTGGCTCATAAGCGCACGCCCCATCGCAAGCATCTGCTGCTCACCGCCGGACAAAGTTCCCGCCGCCTGCTTAACACGTTCCTTCAGGCGCGGAAAGAGCGAAAAAACGTGCTCAAGGTCTTTTTCAATTCCTGCCCTGTCTTTTCTAAGGTATGCGCCAAGCTGAAGATTTTCCAGAACTGAAAGATTCGCAAAAACCCGGCGTCCCTCCGGAACTTGAACAAGTCTTTTGGCGACGATTTTATCTGCGCCAATATTCGTTATATCTTCACCCTTAAAGACAATCGTTCCAGAGTGTTTTTTGATAATATTTGAAATTGAATGGAGCGTTGTTGTTTTCCCTGCGCCATTCGAGCCAATCAAAGTAATTATTTCGCCCTGATTCACATCAAAACTGATTCCATGCAGGGCTTTTATTGCGCCGTAATTTACACAAAGATTTTTTACTTCAAGCATCATAGTCAGATTCTCCCAAAACGAGCGTTAATTGTTTCCAAGATATGCCTTTACAACTTCCGGATTTGCCCGGATTTCATCAGGAGTTCCTGTCGCGATAATCCTTCCGTAGTTCAAGACCATGATTTTTTCGCAAATTCCCATGACAAGTTTCATATCGTGTTCAATAAGAAGTATTGTAAGCTTAAATTCACTGCGGATAAACGCAATAAGCTCCATAAGCTCCTTGGTTTCCTGCGGATTCATTCCCGCCGCAGGCTCATCCAGCAAAAGCAGCTTAGGATTTGAGGCAAGCGCCCGCACAATTTCCAGCTTGCGCTGCTCTCCGTAAGGAAGATTCTTTGCCTTTTCCTCAGCTTTTCCAGAAATCTTAAAAAGCTCAAGAAGGTTCATCGCCTTTTCAGACATAAGCTGTTCGTCGCGGCGGAATTTTGGAGTACGAAACAGAACATCAAAAACTGAAACGCGGCGCTGATTGTGCAGCGAGATAAGAACATTGTCTTTTACGGAAAGCTCGCCAAAAAGGCGGATATTCTGAAAAGTTCTTGCGATTCCAAGCTTATTCAGCCTGGCAGGATCGAATTTGTTTATATTGTGGACTTTATCATCTTTATCCCAAAAGCAAATCTGTCCGCTTGTAGGCGTATAAATTCCTGAAACCATATTGAACATCGTTGTTTTTCCGGCGCCGTTCGGCCCGATAAGACCAACAAGCTCACCTTCAAACAAATCAAAAGAGGCATCGCTTACGGCGCAAAGACCGCCGAACACAATCTGAACATCAGAACATTGAAGAACCAGTTTTTTTTCAGCCATTACCGAACCTCTTTTTTAGTGAATTTTGAAGGAAGATTTGCAAAAAATTCTTTAAGCCCGCCGGACTTAATCCAGTCAAATGTCCTGACAAAACTGAATTCTTTTGTTCCCAGAAGCCCCTGCGGCCTGAAGAGCATAACAAAGATAAGGACAACCGGATAGAACAGAAGCCTGTAATTCTGAAGGAAACGGAGCGCTTCCTGAAGATATGTAAGGACAAACGCGGCAAGAACAGAGCCAGTCATAGAACCCATTCCGCCAAGAACCACAAAGATAAGATAGTCAATCGACTTTGTAAATGCGGCCTGCTCCGGTTTTATAAAGCCGACGTACATAACGTAAAGCGCGCCGCCGATTCCCGCCACAAAACTTGCAAGGACAAAGCCTGCCATTTTATAGTGAAAAACGTGGATTCCGCACGAATTTGCGGCAATCTCATCTTCCCGCACGGCAAGAATCGCGCGCCCAAAAGTTGAACGCACAATATTCTGAACAAAAACAACAACCAGAACAAGAACAGCCGCAACAACCAGAACCGCGACAGTAGGATTCAAGGTCAGAACCGTAGGAAAAGATTTTCCGTTAGGTCCGCCCGTCCACTGCTTTAAATTCACAAGAATAACGCGGATAATCTCGCCAAAAGCAAGCGTAACAATCGCAAGATAGTCGCCTTCCAGCTTTAACGTTGGAAAACCAATCAAAAAACCAAAGAACGCTGTTATAAGACCTGCGCATACAACAGCAAGAGGAAGCGGAATATGGGCATTTGTATTCAGAAGAATCGTAGCATACGCTCCCAAAGCCATAAAGCCGGCCTGTCCAAGACTAAGCTGCCCTGTAATTCCAGAAATTATGTTTACGCTTATAGCCATAATAGCATAGATTCCTGCAAGCGCAAAAACTCCGGATGAATACGCATCCATAATGCCTGTAAAAGTAAGAAGTGTCGGAACAGCAATCACAACAAGGCTTACAACTGAAAGAATCAATGTATTTCGTATAAATTTATTTTTCATTTTTACCTCATAAAATCTAAAACACTGGAAAACTAAACCTTGACAGTTGTTTTTTTACCGAACAGCCCTGCCGGCTTTACAAGAAGAATTACAATCAGGATTATATAGGAAATAGCGTCCGCATACTGGCTGCTTAAATACCCTTTTGTCAAGGTTTCCGCAATTCCAAGAATTATGCCGCCGGCCATTGCTCCAGGAATTGAACCGATTCCGCCAAGAACCGCCGCCACAAACGCCTTAAGCCCCGGAATGTAGCCCATTACAGGGTCAACCTGCGGATAGGCAGTCGCATAAAGCACACCTCCGGCGCCGGCAAGAACAGAACCTACAACAAAAGTAACCGCAATGATTTTGTTTACGTTTATTCCCATAAGCGCAGAAGCCTTAAGGTCGTAAGAGACTGCCTGCATCGCTTTTCCGGTTTTTGTCTTGTTTACAAGAAAATTCAAAAGAACCATAAGTATTGCGCTTGAAATTATTACAACAAGCTGAAGATTTGAAACAGAAAGGATTCCGAACGTAAAGTTTTTTGTCTCCATAGTAGGAAACTGCCGGGGATCAGGACCGACAAACGGAAGAACGCGCATAAGATTCTGGAGGATAAGTTCAACAGCGATTGCGGTAATCAGGGAATTAAGACGCGGAGACTCTCGCAAAGGGCGGTATGCGAAACGTTCAATCAATATTGACAAAAGACCGCAAAGAACCATAGCCGCGATGAATGCGCCAGCCATCCCAAATGCGCTGGCCCCAAGAGCAACAAGAACAAAGTAGCCGGCGTAAGCACCAACCATCATAACATCACCGTGGGCAAAGTTTATAAGTTTTACAATTCCATAAACCATAGTGTAGCCGAGCGCAATCAATGCATAAATGCTACCAAGCGACAGACCGTTTATAAGCTGCTGTACAAAAATAGAACCAGAATTCACAAGTTCACCCCAAATATTTTAGACTTCATACAATTCTAGTTGTAATAACCAAAAATGAAAAGGGCAAAAAATAACCAATAAGATATTCTGCGCAGGTTTTTACAAAAAAAAACCTGGAGCAATGTATATTTTATCTGCCCCAGGGAAGAGGATTTTATTAATCCGGGTTTATTTTTTTACACACAGCCGATTCGGGCTAATGGAACAGTGATATAATCTGAATCATTTTTTGCATCCAGACCATTTGAACACCCGGCAAACGCAAGAACCGCCACAAACGAAACAAAGACAGCAAGGCGTGACATTTTCATTTTTCTTCCAGGACTCTCTCACAAAACGCAAAAAAGATTCTGCCCCGCTTTTCCCGCACGGAGCAAAACCTTCTATTCCAGGCTATTTTATAAGAACAAATCTTGCAGAAAGCGCAGGAACGGTGACTGTGCCACTGAAAGATTCATCAGAAAGCAAATCAGTTCCACTTCCAGAAATAGTGAAAGTTTTTGCAGAAGTAGAATTATAGTTAAAGGCAATATAAATTGTCTCACCTCCACCAACTTTTTTTGAAACATAGAAATCTTTTTCACCAATTACCTGTTCATTTGAACCATTCCACAAAGCCTCATGTTCTGCACGTATTTCAAGACATTTCTGTGTCCAATCATGAATTTTTTGTTCTCGTGTATTAAAGCCTGAAATCTTTCCAGAAGAACGGGCAACGTTATCAGTACTCCAACCAGTAGTTGTTGTTGCATTATGGTCACCAATTTCATCACCGTAATAAATAGTTATTGGACCGGTATATGCCGCCTGTGCCGCCAAGAGAACCATATTTCGTTTTGCGTAATTGTCACTCTCAAAGCCATCACTGTATTTTTTATTGATCAAGTCTCCAATCCTGAACAAGTCATGATTTGAAAGCATGAAATTCGGGTAATATGTTTCGTAAGAACCATCATCTTCTATGCAAGAATAACCTTTTTCTGAATAAGCTTGGTACAAATAGCTTAAACCATTTGTAATGTTTCCTGTAGACTTTCCTTCCCATTCCTGAGCAAAACCTTGAACAACCTGATAATAGGCTGGGAAATCAAAACATGAATTAAGACCATAACCTTTAGCAGCATTTGAAGTATTTCCATAAGAACTAGAAGTATAACCTGCATTTACTGATCCCATTTGAATAACGGTTGCATCGCCATGCCAGTGTTCGCCAACCATATATCCCAAAGTTCCCCAATCAGAACCTAATGTTCCATTTGAAGAAGCCGCCTCTTCCACAACCTTTCGAATATCATACCAATAGTTATGCCCATTTGTACCTGTATTTTTTGGAAAAACACCTGTATCATTATCTTTGTCGCCCAAACCGACCTGATAACACTGGTCAAAACGCCAGCCATCAATTTTATGTTCTGTAATCCAATAACGTGCAACATCCGAATAATATTTCAATGAATTTGAATTATTTGCATAATCAACAGGATTAGATGTCGAAGGTATAATTCCTGGATTTTTTATTCCATTTCTACTCGGAGAAGAAGCTACACTTCCATTATTATGACCAAATACGCCATCAAGAATAATATTTATTCCATTTTCATGACAAAGAGCAACAAGTTCATCAAATTTTGCCATTGTTCCAAAATGAGGATCTATATTAAAATAGTCATAGGCAAAATAGCCTGTAGCATCTAATTTATCACTTCCATTTGAGTTAAAAATAGGAGTCATCCACAAAGCATTACAACCAAGAGCTTTAATATACGGAATAGCATTAATAATTCCTTGCAAATCACCGCCTTTAGTTTGATTATTCGGTCCCCACATTTGAGTAAAACCAATCGATGGATCACCATCCTGAAAACTTGCAACCATAACCTGATAGATTCTTAGCTCATTGAAGTTAGTAACCAGCGTATTCACCGGCTTTTCAACAACAGAAATCGTGCCGGAAACCGTTTTGCTTCCTGCGGAATTTGAAATTGTTCCAGAAACGGTTATTGTTCCAACAGAAGTTATAAAGTCTGAAACATTGAATGGGTTCGAGCCAGTATTAAGCGTTTTTGTAGTTCCGTTGATTGAAATTGCGTTTTGAGTCAACGCAGATTCGCTTGAAACTGTAATTGAAAAAAATCCGCCCAAGTATGCCTTTGAAGGAATTGTTACGGCTGGAGGAACTGGCTGATTTGGATTTGTTGTTGAAAAATTAGAAGAAAACTTACTTCCATCTTTATCCTCAGTACCAGAAGCACCACCAATATACCAATATTCACCAGCAGAAGGAATATAAAGGTCAGAAGTTTGTCCATTTCCAGCAGAGCCACCCGAACCATTATTAAAGATAATTTTTGTAACTGTACAGCCTAGAGTAAAAATATAATCCGAGCCTGATTTTTCTGTCATTTTATCACCAGGCCATTTTGCAGTGGTTGCAGTTCCAGTCCAAGCATAACAATAATTGTAATTTAATTCTGTAGGCACATGAACTATAATTTTATCAGTAACAACAACTTCCCCCAGCACAACTTCCGCCGCCGCACCAGACGCAACAGTTACTCTTCCGCTTTTTACAACCGCACCATCCTTTACAGCGTAAACATTCCAAGAGCCGGGAGCAACATCAGAAACCCTTACCTCAGCAGAATCGCCAGAAAGCGCGCTGGAAATTTTTGAGTTCGGGTCGGAAACCTGAATCGCGCAGCCGGAACAGCCGTTTGCGGTAATTTTTACGCTTCCGGCCTTCATTTCATAAGAAGTTTTCTCCTTTAAAGCTCCTTTGTTAAAATCCGCAGCAATTGCAGCCGCATCAATCAGGCTTGCGTTTTTATCAAAAGGAATCGCATTATCAATAGAAGAAATTTGCTCGTCAGTAAGGTTTTCTGTATTTTTTCCGCTTTTAATTATTGCCGCGTAAACCTTGCCTTTTTTAGATGTTTCCCAGTTTACGTTTACATGAGTATTTTCACCAGCCTTTATATCACAAACCGCATACAGCGTAATTCCGTCAATTTTAAAACCCGCCGCAGAATCTCCATACGCCTGAACTTCGACCACGGCATTTTTTGAAACAGGAATTCCGTTTATTACCGGCAGAGCACCAGAACCGGAACTAACGCTCACAACACCCGTTTCTTTTGTGAATTTTTCACCGGCGGAGTCAAAGCCATAGATTTTTGCTTTTGCAGACTTTATCTCTTCAACAAAGACAGCCCTTTCTCCTGTAAAAATCGAAACAGAACCGTATTCAGAATAATTTTTTTCAGAAATCAAATCTGAACATGAAGTCGACAAAACTGCGCCAAGAACCAGCGCGGCGAGCGAAAGCACTTTTAAATTTTTCATTTGTTTTTTCCTTATTTTAAACAAGCACCATACTTTTTTAATTACTTTTCCCTAAAAAAATTGTAAGTCCACAATAATAATCTGTCAAATTAATGGTTTGTTATAAAAGGAATTTGCGCGATATATCTCACAGTCCTACGCCTATCCACTGGCCGGCGCGCACTTTGCATTCGGCGCCGTTTTTTGTCTGCTCTTGAATTTCGGGAATAAGGCTGATTTTTTGAGGCTCAAACAGCAGGACAATCGTAGAACCGTACAAATCAAAATAGCCTTTTTCCTCACCTTTGTTAAATCTGCCTTTTGATTTATGGTTTTTAATTCCGCCTACGCTGAATGCCCCTACCTCAATCTGCGCCACTGTGCCAAAATTTTCACATTCCATTATTGTCCACGAGCGGCGGTTTTTTGTGTAAACCCTGAATTTTTCACAGGCGGCAGGCTGCACGCTGTAAAGAGAGCCTTCTATAAAATGATTTTCAGACTTAACTCCGCTGTCAATGTAGCAATAGCGGTGATAATCCGTTGTGCAGAGACGAAAAATAAGACATTCACCGTTCCTGAATTTTTCAGACAGGCTGTTTATATAGCTTTCAGAAGGCATTTCCGCAGGATTCGTTCCCTTGTTCCAAAAAAAACGCCGCGGCGTGCAATTTTCACGCGGTTCAAAAAAATCGCGCAGAGAATAGTCGAACCCTTTTACCGAAAAAACCGCATTTTCCGTTATTTTAACAACGCTTAAAAAACTGTCGCAGGGACTAATCAGATGATTTTTTTCAGAATCAAAAGAAATCTGCTTTCTGCGCGTAAAAAAATCATTGAACGAAAGAAATTTCTGACCTTCAAATTCCTTCATATCAATTTTATTTTTTCTGATAAAGTTTCCAACCATAAAATGAGAGAGCGGACTTCGCAAAAAAAATCCCGCAAGCTTTGGAATCCTGATAAACAGAATAAAATGCAGCAGAAGCCTGCCAAAACACGTTCTGCACAAAAACTCAACGGATTTATCATTCTGGCTGTTATTTTTTTCAGTCATTTTTCAACTCAAAAAACGGAATTTCAATCTTCCGCGCGCATAATCACGCTGTTTTCAAACATAAGAGAAGGATCATTTTCTTTGGCAGGAACATAATAAGCCTTTCCCAAAAGAAGAAGAACAAATTCAATAAGCCCGATAAGAAGCAAAAGCGACTTTCCTACAAGCTTAGGCTTAGGCATTTTGAACGGAGTGATAAAAAGCATTCCCAAAAGAACAAGAATAACAAGGCATGGAGTAATCGGCGGCCGGGCAGTCCTTGTAAAATATGCACATATAAAAACCGCCGGAAGCACAACGGCAACGCTGGTGACAGGCAAACCTTTATATTCAGAACGGCTTTTTTCTGTTAAAGCCTGACGCTGCATTTCATCAACATTAAAAAACGAAAGCCGGATAAGCGCGCTTAAAAGATACAAAGCGCATATACAGATTGCAATTCTTGCCTGGATTGGATGCTCTACAGGATAATGGACATCACCAAGAGCAAGACTGTACACTATCAAAGAAGGAAAAACTCCGTAGCTAATAATATCCGCCATGGAGTCAATCTGAATTCCAAAAAGTTTTTCGTTTTCTGTCCTATTTTTCTTTGTTGAAGCGACCTTTCCGTCGAACATATCCATAATTCCGGAAATCATAAGGCAGAGCAGAGCCAGAATGAAACTCTTGTCGTTGTCGGAAAAAACAAAATGTATTCCGGCAAAAGAAAAAAGCATTCCAACGTATGTCAATACAACAGTATAATTGAAAACCCCAAGCAACTTCATTTTTAAACCTTCTAATCTAAAATATATCCGAACAAAATTCCGTAAAAGATTATCAGCCACGGCTTTACAGTAAGAATTATTACCATAAATTTTTTAAATTTCATTTCAGTAAGTCCGGCGCAATAACAAATAAAATCATCGGGCGAAAAAGGAATCAGCAGAAGAAACCACAGAATCACCGAAAGTTTTTCCGTCCTTTTATTAATCCATTGCTGACATTTATTATAGCGTTTTTCTGAAAAAATATGCTGCATGACAACGCTTCCGTATTTTCTTGAAATCAGAAAAACCGTAAACGAACCAAGGCAGATTCCAATATAATTTGCAAGAATCCCCCTTACCGCTCCAAAAAGCCCAGGGCCTACAATATAACCCACAGTTCCGGGAAAAAACGCAAAAATAACTTTAAAACATTGAAAAACGCAAAGCGCGGCAGGCCCGAACATTCCAAAAGAATCCAGAAACACCTTAAACGAGTCTAAATCAGAAAAACTTCCTTTTTTATATTCACGAAAAAAATAAAATGTGAGCGCAGCAAACAGAACCAGCATGAGCGCAATAAAAATTTTCTTAAAAAGTCCTGATTTCCGGGCAAGCATTTCGCCACAGGAAATTTTCGCAGAGGAAAAATTACTGCTGTTTTCCGTTTCCATCTAGTTTTTCCTTTTAGTTCAATACTTTAAAACATTATGCTGATTTTTTATGTTTACCACAACCACAAAAGTCTATTAAGGTGAATTACCATTTCCGAACTAAACTGCGTTCCCGGCGACATTCTTAAATACGAAGAAGAATAAACGCATAAAACAACAGCGTCCGCAGAATATAAAAAAAACGGACGACCCTTCCAACCGAAAGAGCCGTCCGCGCCTGAAAGGCATTGCCGCCGGGTGCATTCCTTATTCCGGCATAAGCGTCATGAAACCTCCGGACAAATCACGAACCTGAAGGATGATATTCAAAAAATGCACCGACATTATAAGTTGTAGTTCCTTTTACAAAAGTAACATTAGGACTTTTGTTGTAAATGCGTCCGGCACTGTCGCCTGTCGCCTTCCAATCCGGTTGTGTAGTTCCGGCAGGACATCTTGCAAAGTTAAAGCCGGCTATGTCATCATAAATTGAAAGATTAATTGTTGTGTCGGAACCGGTCGTTTCTACCCACTGACCGCTTCCGTAAGACCCGCCCCAAACCCAGGCAAAAATCACAGCACCGTCGCTCCAAATCCAATTATCTGTCGCAGTAACGGTAACATCTACTTTTGCCGGTTCAATTCCCGCTTCGCCTTTTTGCCAGATTTTAAAGTTTCCTCCCTGATAAACAGGATGGTTTCCGTCATAGCCTTCACCAGTCGGAGACCAGACTTCACCGCCGATTGCCACAACGATTTCGCCTTTTGTTCCGGTAATTTTTGCAGCATAAAGCGTTGATGTGCTATTTAAAACTTCTACAGTGTCGTCGTATTCAATGCCAACAGATTTTCTAAGGCTGATTAAGTAGTCAATGTGCTCCTTAAATGTTTTTGTTGTGCCGTAAACGATTTCGCCGCCTCTGTACTGCCAGCCGTCACCTGTAAAGTAATGCTGCCAGGCTACGCAAGGATACCCCGGATGAGTCAAAATAAACGCATACGCCGCAGGAACGTTATCCCACTTCAATTCCCAGTGCTGCTGCGTGCTTCCTGTATCGTGGTTGTCTACAAAAGTAACGGCGGTTGCCGGCGCAGAACGCATTAAAGAAGTAGAATCGGCAAGCAGCCTCATATCCCAGCTGTCAGCAGCGGTCGCTACTCCGTCCACAACTTTGTACCAGCCAAACGCACTGTTAAGCTTCTCCTTCAGAACAAAGTCGAACGCGCGCGATTTTTTTCCGGTTACTGAATTTACAGTTGTTTCAGTTTTGTTCACCCACTCGTTCAAAAGAGTACTCCAGTTACTATCGCCGTCCGGCCAGTACTCGCCTACAGAAAAAGCGGTGTCGGTCATAGCGTTGTAATAGCCGACATACTCTCCGCCAAAACCTTTTACAAAGTCGTAACGCCAGCCGACAAATCCGGCGCGCCTTAGGACAGTGTTCATCCAGCTGTAAATTCCCTGCTGAACCGAAAGATTTGTGTGGTCAAGGTCGCGGTAAGCCGCATAACCCATTCCGCTGTCCGCCCCGCCTTTTTTAGAAGAATTGTACATAGGACTTGCAGAATTTGAAAAACCTTCGTCATCGCTGCAGATAGAATAGTAATCATCCGTCCATCGCGGATTTGTAAAGTCGCCCCAGGAAGTTGTTCCGGCGCGATGATTTACAACAATATCCGCAATCGCCTTGGCAGGATGAATTGCCTGAACCACGCTTTTAAGCTCAGCTTCCATTCCGTAGCAGCTGTTCAAATCGTTAAGCTGAGTCGGAGCGTAACCTTCGGAGCTTGCAGTGTCTGTCTTGCTTGCCGGCGGAAACCAAACGTATTCAAACGTGTTTTTTATTTCATTTGCCGAAGCGAGCATTGTTCCGTACCACGTGTACCATTTTGGATTAGGATTTTCGATTGTGTAGCCGTTGCCGCGAGGCGCGCTGTCCCAGTTAAAGCCCTGGAGCATTACTCCGCTCTTGTTTTCCGTGTAAGTCTGGACATCTTGTTTTGTATATACCGCACTAACAACCTGCGAATTTTCCATTCCAGATTTTGCCGCAACAACTTTTAAAGTTGTTGTTCCGTCTATTTTGATTCCGCCATCTGTGTAAAGCGTGCTTGATTTTGTAGGGTCAGAACCGTTTGTTGTGTAGTAGATTTCCGCGCCGGCAGTGTCGGTAAAAGGGAAAACTGTAATTGTGTTCCAGAAATCGCCTTCAGGAACAGAAAGAACAGGCGTTTCAACCACTGCGGTATTTGTAAATTTCTTTATTACAACCGCAGAAGAAGCCGCTCCATTTTTTACGGCGATTGCCTTTATCGTAACAGTTCCTGAAATTGCGAATTGCACAGTATATTTTGTTCCGTTTGTGGCGCTTGGAGTAGAACCGTCAGTCGTGTAGTAAATTTCCGAGCCGGCCGTTGAACAAGAAATTGTTACGTTCGCAGAACCGTTAAAGTTTCCGCCTGAGTCAGCATCTGAAGAAGAAATTACAGGCTCCGCAACTTTTTCGCCTTCCGCAACCTGCTTTAAGATTACAACCGACCATGGAGCGACACCGTACGAAGTAGAAAGCACCGCAGCATCAATTGCGTTGTCATTCCAGCAGTTAAAGTCGCTTTCAAAATAATTTTGAGTATCCGCAATACGTACCCAGGATTTTCCGGAAGCAGCGGCAGGAATTGTAAACTGAACTTCCGCAGTGTACATATTCATAAACACAAGGTAGTCGCTTCCGCCGGAAACCGTGCTTCCGTTTATGCGGAGCCAAACGCAGCGGTCGCCGTCTGTCAATGTATCAGCGCCGTTCTCTTTCTTAAAGTCATACTGAACGCTGTAATTTGGCTGCTGGAACGCAGGCTCGCTTGCACGCAGTTTCAGCATATAGCTCATAAACTTAAAGTTGCCGTTTACTTTTGCAGTATTGCCGAAAGTTCCAAAGTTGTTGTGGTAAGCGCCGCTTCCACCGGTCGCAACTTCATGAGGCGAAGAAGAGTTTATCATGTTGTAGTTGCTCCAGGTCGCAACGCTGTCTATGTTGTAAGGATTGTTGTTTCCGTTCTGCGTTCTGCTGAACTCGTCGCCCCAGACAATCATAGGAACACCGCGGCTCATCATCTGGATTGCGATGTAGTTTCTGGCAGCCTGGCGTTTATCTTTTGCTTCTGTTCCAAATCCCAGCGTGTTGTAGTCGCCGTTGCCGCCGTCGCTTGGTCCGAATGGCCAGGTCAAAGTTCCGTTCATCGCATTTCCGTCACCTTGATAGCTGCACAAATCGGCAAGAGTAAAGCCGTCGTGCGCAACCACAAAGTTCACGGACTTGTGCGGACCGCCCTGGTCGGCAAAGTTTTCGAAATCACCATTAATGCAACTAAGTATTTCTTTATCATCTCCTGCCCTGCGGTTTCCAGTTCCAACATAAGAGCGGATTGCATCGCGGAATCGTCCGTTCCATTCTCCCCATCCGTCCGGGAAGTTTCCAACTTGATAACCGTCTGGCCATTGAGTATCCCAGGCTTCGGCAATCATTTCCGCATCTTTTTTCTGTCCCAAAGCGATAATGTCTTTAATCGTCTTAGCATCTTTATTGTATGCCCAAGTGCCAGATCCTTCGCGTCCCAAAACAGGCGCAAGGTCAAAGCGGTAGCCGTCAACGCCCATCTCGTCAATCCAGTAAGCAAGGGAATCCAGAATAAGCTTGCGGACAACAGGATTATCGCACTGCAAGTTGTTTCCGCAACCGGTAGTTTCCCAGTAAGCACCAGCATTACCCTTATCAAGAGAATAATAAGTGCTGTTGTCCAAGCCGCGCATAAACGTAAGTTCGGCAGTTTTATAGTTATCAAAGTTAGAATTTTCTGGATCTCCGTACCAAGGACCGCCTTCTCCGGAATGGTTGAACACAACGTCAAGGTAAACTTCCATTCCAGCGTCATGGAACGCTTTTACCATTTCCTTGAATTCGCGCGTTGGACCGCCGTAGGATTTATCGCTTGAATAACGTCTGTCCGGCGCAAAGTAGCCGTAAGTCATGTACGCCCAGTAGTTTCCGCCCGGAGCGTCGTCAGGATTTGCGTCGTTGTCGCTTTCGTGCACCGGCAAAAGCTCGATTGTGTTCACTCCCAACGCCTTAAGGTACGGAGCCAACATTCCCGCGCCTTTGTACGTTCCCTGATATTCAGTTGGAATATTTACAACGCTTTCAAAGCCATCAATTCCACTTAATATAGAAGAAAGTTGCGCAGAAGAAGGATGTTTTGTGATTCCGCGCGCGTGAGCCTCGTAAATAATCGCTTTTTCCTGCGGAATTTTTGGCTTTGTTCCAAAACCTGTGCTGTCTTTTACAACAACAGATTTTGAGGCATATTTTCCTGTGTCAAAGTTTCTTCGTGCCGCGCCTTCAAACACTTCCTCGCCAGTTCCGTACATTCCGCCATTCAGGCTGCCAAGCGCAACCGGGTTTGACTTGTCGTGGCTTATTTCCTTTGAATACGGATCGAACAGAAGCTTATTAGGATTAAAGCGGTTTCCTGCTGCATCAAAATCCGCGACAAAACCAGCGGAACTTCCGCCGCGCTTCCAGTTTTCGTCAAAGGTCCAGTTCGGTCCCCATGCGCGGAACGCATACAAAGTGCCGGAATCAATCCCGCCTATTTTTGCGCGCCATACGTCATCAGAACCCTTTTCCATCCAGTAATCATAGGCAAATTCTTTGCCGTACGCTTCAGTATAAATCTCCAGAAGAATCTTTGTGGCATTTTTTGAATAAACCGCAAAAGTTCCGTTTCCGTCCGTGTCAATGTCCGCGCCCAAAGCGTAAGATGCGCTCGCCCAGTTTGCCTGATCTACCGGCGAATATTTACCGGTGTAAGGATGCCTCATGCCAAGCTCATTGCTAAGCGATCCAAACTGAATTTTTTCTAAAACAACAGTTTCGCCGCTTTTTACAGAAACAGGCGACGGACTTTTATACAGAATCGCGCCATTTTCAGTTATATAAAAATTCCATGTTCCCGGCGCAACATTTTCAATAACCTGCTCGCTACCGTTCACCCCGGAAACAATTTTTGAAACAGGGTCGCAAACCTGAACTTTTACATCAGATTTTTGTCCTTCCGTAGAAAATTTTACAACTCCGCTTTCCAGCCTATAGCTTTCCCGGTCTTTTGTTTCGTTTTTTTGAATATCCAGCGCAATCTGCTTAGTATCAACCAGAGCCGCATGAGCGTTCTGCGGAATCAAATTTTCAACAGTGGAAGTTCCTAAAGAAGATACCTTATCGTAGTTACTTTTTATAAGATTGTAATAAACCGAACCTACCGCTGTACTAGCCCACGTTACGTTTACATTATTAAGAACATCCGGTTTTATATCCATTACGGAATAAATAGTCACACCGTCAAGCTTTGTATCATTTGAATAAGCCTGAACGGCAACAACGCGGTTTTTTCCAACTGGAATCTTGTCAATTTCAATCGGACCGGAGTTTTTTCCTGAAGAAACGGCAACATTGCGAACAACATCTTCCATTCCGCTGCCGCAGACTGTTACCGTAGCCTTTGTAATTTCTTTAATATAAAGAGCGCGGTCCTGATTCGACAGAGTTACGGCAACTATGCCAAACCGTGAATCAGAACTGCGTTCTTCAAGCTTGCAGGAAAATGCAAAAAGACATAAAAAAGCCAGACAACTACAAAAAAATTTCTTCATATCAGCCTCCAAAGAGTTAAAATCTTCAAAACATCTCTAAGTAAGGCAAGAAGTGTTTATAATTCCGTCTAGGGAATTATAAATGCAGAAAATTGATTTGTAAAATTATTTTTTTGATTTTTTCAAAAATAACGAAAAGAACCAAGAGGAGCTATAGTTATTGAGTAAAAACACTAAATACACTGAGTATTTTTACTCAGTGCACTGAACAAAAAAATTAGCACATTATTTGAATCTGCTTGACGAATGCGGACTTCTTTGCGGAATCAAAAAATACTCAGGAAGCGAGCAGCACATTCGCTCATCAAGTCCAAAATTACAAGTTTATAACAATGCGCTTTTAGCAGCATGTTTAAATAAAGATTTTAAAACTGCAATCACAACTCCTGAGTTTTGGGGACGTTTTGTAGAATCATGTGTAGGCGCTCACATTTTAAATAAATCTGTTTCATGCAGTTACAAAGTAAACTACTTGCGAGAAGGCAATAATGAAGTTGATTTTGTAATTTCAAATGCAAACGAAATTTGCGCAATAGAAGTAAAAAGCGGCGCCCGCTCTTCAAATTTGGGAATGAAGCTTTTTAAGGAAAAATATCCCTCCGCAAAAGTCTATGTTGTTTCTTACAAGGATTTTTTAAACGCCGGTTGTATTTTATTACAAGACTTTTTGAATCTCTCTCCAAATGAACTTTTTTAGATGTAAAAAAATATCTTGTGCCCTAAATAATTTTTTCAAGCATTTTATCATCCAAAAGAAAATCAATAATATTTATAAAATAATAGCCTTTTTCTGTCTGATAAGGATTTATTTCATCAGCAGTTACAATTATTTTTTTAAATGAATCATTAACTCTATCCAGAGAAGCGGTTTCTTGTTTTAATTTTTCTGCGGAAGGAATCGAATATGCACTTTGAATATAACAACGGCTACTTGCAAAATTACAGACAAAATCGATTTCAAGTTGATTGTGGCTCTGTTTACCATTCTGGTCAACTGAATATTTTTCAACAACACCAACATCCACATTATAACCACGAAATAAAAGCTCATTATACAAAATATTTTCCATAAGATGAGAAAGTTCCTGCTCACGAAAATTCAAAAGAGAATTCCTTAATCCGTTATCACAAAAATAATATTTTCGTTTAGAATTTATATATTTTTTTCCTTTAATATCATAGCGTTCAGCTTTTTCAATCAAAAAAGAATCTTCAAGATAACCAATATATGAAGAAATCGTTTTGTCGTTTGCCTTTATTCCATTAGAAACAAATGTATTCGCAAGTTTTACAGGATTTGTAAGAGAACCAACAGAGGAAGCTAATACTTCCACAAGATTTTCCATTATAACATCACCTTTTAACCGATTACGTTCTATAATGTCCTTGATATAAACATTTTTAAACAAATCCATAAGATATTTACTTTTTTGCTCGTCACTTTTACAACTTAGAATACGAGGTAAACCACCGTAAGTAATGTAATCTTTCCAGGCAGATTTTCTTTCACCGTTGTAAGCATTAAAAAATTCTGAAAAAGAAAAAGGTCTGACTCTTATCTCATCTCCTCGTCCCCTAAATTCAGTTAAAATATCAGAAGAAAGAAATTTCGAATTACTACCTGTCACATAAATATCAAGATTCTCATGCCTCAAAAGCCCATTTAAAACGCCCTCAAAACCTTCACAAAATTGAACCTCGTCTAAAAAAATGTAATAGTTTTTATTAAAATCCGACGTATGTTCTTTTATAAAACAAGATAATGCTTTTTTATCTCTTAAAGCTTCAAAATCATCATCATCTAAAGGAATTTCTATAATATCATCACTAGCAACTCCATTTTCAAGCAAGTATTTTTTATAAAGATGAAACAAAAGATAAGATTTACCGCAACGCCTGATTCCTGTAATAACTTTTATTGCACCATTCTGTCGCCTTTCAACAAGTCTTTTTAGGTATAAATCACGTTTTATTTCCATATTACATTCTGCCTCAAAATTTATTTCTAAAAAAAATACATAACTACCTTTTTCCGAAATATACAACAATAACATGAAATAAGCAAGAATTAATCATCATAAAATAAAAAATGTGGTCATTTGACTTAGCCCAAGCATTGTTCCAATTGAAGTTGTAACATTTATTTCCAACGCCAGTTTTTTTTTCCTATGATTATTGTCAATAAGACAATTAGTTTTTGGGGCTCTCCAGCCCTCTTA
>ERZ1026780.773-NODE-773-length-23408-cov-7.572732_pt1 | contig 23408 bp, 17 predicted proteins | sample MGYA00380126_ERZ1026780 | MGnify/ENA primary metagenome ERZ1026780 (study PRJEB33269, sample SAMEA4719762) | human gut metagenome | biome: human-associated habitat; feature: organic feature; material: feces | place: Cameroon | collected 2013-10 ... | reverse complement strand
ACGTATGCACGATGTGTGATCGGGGGACCCCCGGGCGTTCGGTTTTTTGGTAAACTATATGCCCGTTTCTTGATTCTAAAGAGGTTTCTGGACATGAAGGTGTGCAAATTCGGCGGCAGTTCGCTCGCGGACGCGAAGCAGCTGACCAAGGTGATCGACATCGTCCTCGCGGACCCGCAGCGGCGCATGGTCGTGGTGTCCGCCCCCGGCAAGCGCAACAAGGCCGACACGAAGGTGACGGATCTGCTCATCGCGCTCGCCCAGGCGGCCCTCGACAAGGCGGACACGAAGGCCCCGCTCGCCGCCGTCGTCGCGCGCTACGCCGCCATCGCCCGCGACCTCGACCTCGGCGCGGAGATCGTGAAGGAGGTCGAGGCCGACCTCAAGGCGCGACTCGCCTCCCCGAAGAAGGACGCGGGCATCTTCATGGACACGCTCAAGGCCGCCGGCGAGGACAACAGCGCGAAGCTCGCCGCCGCCGCCTTCCGCAAGCGCGGCGTGAAGGCCCGCTACGCAAGCCCGAAGGACACGGGCATGGTGCTGGAGGGCGAGAGCGGCAACGCGACGCTCGTCGACGAGAGCTACCGCCGCCTCGCGCGCGCGTTCAGCGACTTCGAGGGCATCGTCGTCTACCCCGGCTTCTTCGGCTACCGCAAGGACGGCACGGTCGCCACCTTCCCGCGCGGCGGCAGCGACATCACGGGCTCCATCCTCGCGGCCGCCGTGCGCGCCGACGTCTACGAGAACTTCACGGACGTCGACAACGTCTACCCCGTCGACCCCCGCATCGTCCCCGAGGTGAAGGAGGGCATCGCCACGATGACCTACCGCGAGATGCGCGAGCTCGCCTACGCGGGCTTCGGCGTCTTCAACGACGAGGCGATCGCCCCGGCCGTGCAGGGCCGCATCCCGATCAACGTGCGCAACACGAACCGTCCCGCCGAGCCGGGCACGATGATCCAGCAGAGCCGGCGCGTGACGCCCGGCACGGTGACGGGCATCGCGGCGGCGGACGGCTTCTCGAACATCATCATCGACAAGTACCTCATGAACCGCGAGATCGGCTTCACGCGGAAGGTGCTCGCGATCCTGGAGGAGGAAGGCGTCGCCTACGAGCACATCCCCAGCGGCATCGACTCGATCTCCGTCCTGATGCGCGGCGAGAAGTTCACGTCCGCCAAGGAGAAGAAGGTCGTCGCGCGCATCAAGCGCGAGCTCGCGCCGGACAGCGTGATCGTGACGCACGACTACGCGGTGGTCATGGTCGTGGGCGAGGGCATGGCCTTTTCGAGCGGCATGCTCGCCAAGGCGACGGGCGCGCTCGCCGAGCACGGCATCAACATCTCGATGGTCAACCAGGGCGCGAGCGAGATCTCGTTCATGATCGGCATCAAGGGCGAGGACCGCGACAAGGCGGTGCGCGCGCTCTACGCGGCGTTCTTCGAGAAGTAAGGGAAAGGCGACGACATGAAGAAGAAGCAGGACAAGGTGACGGCGGTGATCGAGCTGCGCATCACGCCGGCGAAGGACACGGGGTTCGCGAAGATCGCGCAGCGCATTGCGCGCTTCCCGCAGGTGGACGCATGCTTCCTGATGAGCGGCGCGTACGACCTCCTGGTGTTCGTGAGCGGGGCGTCGCTGCAGGACGTGGCGCACTTCGTCTCGGCGGAGCTTTCCACGATCGACGGCGTGCTCTCCACCGCTACGCACTTCATGCTCAAGACCTACAAGGCCAAGGGCCTGCTGGCGGAGTTCGCGGGCGACCAGAGGCTCCCCATCGTCTGAAGCGGCCATGCCCGGAAAGAGCTTCATCGCACGGCACGTCGCCGCGTTGCCGAAGTCGGGGATCCGCAAGTTCTTCGACATCGTCGCGCAGCGCAAGGACGTCGTCTCGCTCGGCGTGGGCGAGCCGGACTTCGATACGCCCTGGCACATCTCGCGCGCGGCCGTGACGGCGCTTGAGGACGGCGCCACGCACTACACCTCGAACCTCGGCACGCCCGAGCTGCGCCAGGCCATCTCCGCCTACGTCGCCCGCCGCTTCGGCGCGCAGTATGACTGGAAGAGGGAAGTCCTCGTGACGGTCGGCGTCTCCGAGGCGATTGACCTCGCCATCCGCGCCATCGCCGAGCCGGGGGACGAAATCCTCTACCACGAGCCGTGCTTCGTCTCGTACGCGCCGACGATCCGCATGGCCCACGGCGTGCCCGTCTGCGTGGAGACGCGCGTCGAGGACGACTTCCGCCTCACGGTCGCGGCCCTGGAGGCGAAGGTGACGCCGAAGACGAAGGCGCTCCTCCTGAACTTCCCCTGCAACCCGACGGGCGCGACGCTCACGCGCGCGGACCTGAAGGCCATCGCGAAGTTCGTCCTGAAGCACGACCTGCTGCTCCTTGCGGACGAGGTGTACTCCGAGCTGGCCTACGACGGCCGCGTCCTCAGCTTCTCCTCGCTCCCGGAACTGAAGGACAACATGGTCCTCCTCAACGGTTTCTCGAAGAGCTGGGCCATGACGGGCTACCGCCTCGGCTACGCCTGCGGCCCGTGCGAGGTGGTGGACACGATGATGAAGATCCACCAGTACGGCATCATGAGCGCGCCCACGCTCTCGCAGGCGGCCGGCGTGGAGGCGATGAACCGCGGAGACGACGACGTGGCGCGGATGCGCGCGGAGTACCGCCGCCGCCGCGACTTCCTCGTCGCCGCGCTCAACGACATGGGGCTCAGGACGGTGCTGCCGAAGGGCGCGTTCTACGTCTTCCCCGACATCCGTCCAACGGGTCTTTCGAGCGAGGACTTCTGCCTGCGCCTCCTGAACGAACACGCCGTCGCCTGCGTGCCGGGTTCGGCGTTCGGTGCGTGCGGCGAGGGATTTGTGCGCATGAGCTACGCGACGAGCTACGAGCAGATCGAGGTGGCCGCCCGGCGCATCGCCGCGTTCGTCCGCTCTCTCAAGTGAACGCAACGAACTCTGCCACACCTGCTTCTTCTCGGCCTACACAATCGCGGACGATTTCGACGAGGAGTACCTGCTCAAGGAGAAGGACGGCGCCCTGCAGGAGAGCCACTGCAACTGGGGCGGCGGGAAGCCCTTTCGGACGTGCCCGCGCCGCGCCGAGGTTGAGGCGGTAGGTGCCGACGGCGACGTCGGGCCAGACGGGGGCGCCGCCGGCCTGCACGCGCAGGATCGCGGCACGGGGCCCGTGTTCTTGAGCGTCGCCTCGGCGAGGAACGTGGAGTTTGGCCGGGCGGAAGCGTGTTCCCTATGGTATACTCATGGTGTCGAATGAAAGGGAAACCATGCGGGAGACAACGTTCGCGGCGAGAACGGAGAGGAAGGGGACATGACACCTGAAGTTGGCGAGACGGATTATCGGATCGGCACGTTCATCATCCGGTTGTTTTGCGGAATCGTCGGAGTGGTCGGCCTTGTGGGGATGGTTGTCGGCCTTGTCTCGTGGCTTGAAGACCGCTCCGCCTACACATCTCTCTGGACGGCGTTGGTGGGGGATGAACCCTATGGCCGTGTCGGCCGTCCCGGCGGGTTCCGCCTGGGCGGCGGGAAGCTCTGGCGGTTGACGCCGAATGGCCTGCTGCCCGCCTGCGGCGAGCTGTGCCTGTGGGTGGCGTCGCTCGCGGCGGCCCTCTTTCACCGTTGGTGGCTGTATGCCCTCATGGTCGGTCTCCTTTTCCTGATGGACATCTGAACTTTTCCTGATGGACATCTGAAACCGGGTTGCCGTCGGATGGTTCCACATGGAACGGCACGCGAGACGGAAAGGCTTACCCTAACTGCGACAGTTGGGTTTAAGACGTGCCCTGCGCACGGGAGGGGGGGTGCCGTGTGTTGAGGCGGTCGCGCGGGAGCGCGACCGCCCGGCTGCGGACGTTCCGCGCCGAGGCGGCGCGGGTACAGCGCGCGCCGAGGCGTCCGTGGGTGGTGGTAGGGACAGGGGAACGGGAGGGACGCGCTTGTCGCGTCCGGGTGGGGGGCGTTGTGTCAGCGGCGAATCCCGGAATGTGGTAACATACGGGTGCAGGGCGTCGTGCGTCCGTGCGAGAGGATTGAATAAAGGAGAAAAAATGAAACGGATGCTGCTGGGAATCGTATGCGCCCTTGCGTTGGGCGCGGGTGCGGACGCGACGGTGCGGACGGTCGTGTCGAAGGACGGCGCGGAACCGGCCGGCTATGTGCCCGCGATGCTGTCCAACGGGCGCCTCAACGTGTTCATGGACTACCGCCTCGCCGTCTCGACGGGAAGCAAGGCGCTTTCGAAGAAGCACCTCCAGCCCGGCCTCTACTGGGAAGGGCGCCGTCTCGGGGACAATCCCGGCACGGCGAGCCGCTTCGGCTACCCGCTGCTGCCGCAGGGCGCGTTCCGCACGCGCCTCGTCGTGGACGGCGCGGAACAGTCCGCCCCGACGCGCTGGCGGCAGACGCTCGACCTGCGCCGGGCACTGACGACGACGGAGGGCGAATACACGAACGGCGTGAAGCTGGTGGGCGAGGTGTTCGTCGCGCAGACGCGCAACGTCGTCGCCGTGCGGCAGACCGTGGTGAACGGCGCGGCGGAACCGCGCACGGTGACGCTCGGCCTCGCCTACACGGCGCCGTGGCACGAACGCATCCAGGGCGCGTGGCATGTGGCGAAGGAGAAGGGGTGTGCGACCTGGAAGATGACGGCCTACGGACGCTTCGTCACGAAGGAGACGATTACGGTGCAGGGCGCGGGCGGGCCCGTGCCCGAGGCGAAGGCGGTCGGCCTGGACGGCCTTGTGCAGCACACCGTGACGCTCGCGCCGGGAGAGCGCCGGACGGCGGACTGGTTCGTGGCCTTCGACGACGACCTTGCGCGCAAGTTGCCGGCGGTCACGCCCGCGCCCGCGCCGGTGACGCCGCTTTCGACCTACGCCGCGCTCCGCGCCGAACACATTGCGGACTGGGCGGCGTTCGCGGCGGAGAGCGAGATCCACGTGCCGGACGCGCGCATCCAGGAACTCTTCGAGATGGCGCGCTACCATCTGCGGTGCGTCTCGACGGAGTGGTCCATCCCCGTGGGCATCGTCCAGAGCCACTGGTCGGGGCGGATCTTCGCGTTCGACGAGATGTACGGTGCGCAGGGCCTGCTGGCGGCGGGCCACTTCAGGGCGGCGCAGGTCGCGCCCGACTTCCGCGCCGCCACGCTGACGAACGCCTGCATCCGCTGCAACAAGGACGTGTCGAAGCCGTTCTACCGGTGCGGCGCGCGCTGGGTGTGGGAGGCCGCCGAGGGCAACGACGTCGAATGCGCGCCGCTCGGGTTCTGGATGGACCACATCTTCCAGCAGGCGGCCGTGGCGCAGACGGTCTGGACCGCCTACCGCTACACGGGCGACCGCGCCTACCTCGCCGAAAAGGGCTACGATGTCATCCGCGAGTGCGCGCTCTTCTTCCGCCGCCTCCAGGTGATCGACCTGCCGGACGGAACCTCCTTCGTGACGAAATGCACGGACCTCGAGCGGATGGGCCCCGGACGCGAACGGGCGTTCATGACCACCTGCGGTGTCATCACCACCCTGCGGGCGGCGGCGGACGCGGCGGACATTCTCGGGAAGGACGCAGACCTCGCGGCGGACTTCCGCGCGTGCGCGGAACGCCTCGTGGCGAGCCTCCCCGCGCGGGACGGGCGCTACGTCGCCTATCCCGGCTGCACGGAGGAGTCGATGGGCACGCTCGCCGGCTTCTACCCCTTCCACACGTTCGACCGCTCGAACGCGAAGCAGGTGGCGGCGGTGGCGCACTTTCTCCAGAACGGGCAGGCCTTCGGGAACATGTACGAGACGGGGAAGCGAATCTGCCCGTGGTACGCGGCGACGATGGCGATGGCGTCCCTGCGCGCGGGCAACGCGGCGTTCCCGGCGGTCCGCTGGCTGCAGGAGGCGGCGCGCAGCGCGGGGTGCTGGGGCGAGTACTGGGAGATCAACGAGCCGGGCGTCTCGGAGTACCGGCCGTGGTTCATGACGGCGGCGGGCAACGTCCTCTACGCGATCTGCCAGCTGCTCGTGGCGGACATGGAGGGCGGCGTCCACCTCGCGGCGGGCGTGCCGGCGGACTGGCGCGACTATTCCTTCCGCCTGCCGGCGCCCGGCGGCTTCGAGGTGCGGCTCGCGGTGAAGGACGGCAAGGTCGCCGCGTTCTCCGCGACGCCGCGCGCGCCCGGCGCGCCGACGCCGGCCTTCTTCTTCCGCGGGAAGCCCCTTGCGGACTGACGCGCGCTAGATGCGGCCGTCGAGCCAGGCGTCGACGAGGCGGCGGGCGAGGGAGATCCTCTTGGGGAGGAGGGGCAGGTTGTCGCGGCTAAACCAGCCGCTCGCCACGATCTCCTCGCCGTCGGGGGTCGGCTCGCCGGAAACCCAGTCCGCGACGAAGCCGATCATGACATTCGAGGGGAAGGGCCAGATCTGCGAGCCGAAGTAGCGGATGTGGCCGACTTCGAGTGAGGATTCCTCGCGGATTTCGCGCCGGACGGCCTCTTCGAGGTTTTCGGCCGGATCGAGGAACCCGGCGACGAGGCTCCAGTGCGGCAGCTTGTAGTGCGTGTTGCGCTGGAGGAGGATCGTGTCGCCCTTCTTGACGAGTACGATTACCGCCGGCGTCATCTGCGGGTAGGCGCGCAGGCCGCACTTCGGGCAGCACATCGCGCGTTCGGCGGGGTCGGGATGGCGCGCGAGCGGCGTGCCGCAGCGTCCGCAGAACCGGTTCGTCTCGGCCCAGTAGTCCAGTTCCCGCTCGCGCGCGGCGGCCAGCCAGTCGCGGAGGGGCATTTGATCGAAAAGTTCACGAAGGTCCATGTTGGGTGTGTCGCTCCGGCTTGGGGAATCGATTACAGGTCCCATAGTATACGCCCGGACGCAGCCGGGCGTCAATTGCGGGACGCCGAATTCGACCTTGTTTCCCTCCCCGATATCTGCTATCATGAGCGGAAAATGCAACAAGGGACAAGGCAGTTTGACTTCTGGTATGCCGTACACCACACCAAGGTGGTGCGCGCGCCGTCGCGCACCCTCGAAACCTTCGGCGAGACGCGCATCAACTACCGCCACCTTGCGGAACTGCCGGACGATCCCGGCAAGGTCCGCGTGCGGGAGGGACGGCTGGAGGCGCACAAGCCGGCAATCATCACGCCGGAGGCGTATGCCGAGGACAGCCTGGAGGGCTTCGGCGAGCAGGCACGGCAGTATCTCGACTTCCTGAAGCAGCACCGCGACTCGATCCGGATCCTCCAGTACGGCTACCGCCTCTCGCAGGAGGCCTTCTCCGAACAGGTCGTGACGGATTCGCTGGAGGCGGTGACGGCGCGCGTCCTGGCGGACGTGGCGGGCTCCAACGATGCGTTCGCGGCGGTGATCCAGGGCGTCGACGCACCGTGGGACGTGTCGCTCGTCCACTTCTTCTGGCTGCACGTCAACGCCTCCGCGCCCGTCAACGTGCGCGAGTTCGAGGCGGCCGAGCGGCGGGCGTCGCTGGATTTGCTCGCGCCCGAACTGCAGGGCGAAGTGGAGGCGGCCTTCGCGAAGGCCCAGGCGAATCCCCGGCTCGTGACGGAGCTGGGGGCGTTTCTGCGCCGGAAGGGCGTCTTCGACCGCTATCAGGACCGGTTCTTCAAACTTGTGAGGCATGCGTAGGATATGGAGACGAAGATCAAGACGCAGGTGGTGGCGGTCGCCAACCAGAAGGGCGGCGTGGGCAAGACCACGACGGTGGTGAACCTGGCGGCGGCGCTCTCGAAGCAGCACCGCACGGTGCTCGTGATCGACCTCGATCCGCAGGCGAACGCGACGACGGGGCTCGGCCTCCAGCCGCAGGAGGGGATTTCCCTCTACCCCTGCCTGATCGGGCAGCGGCAGATTGCGGACATGATCCAGCCCACGCCGTACGAAGACCTCAACGTCATCCCCTCCGAGGTCAACCTCTCCGGCTGCGAGATCGACCTCGCCCAGCGGACCGACCGCCTGCAGGTGGTGCGGAACGTGCTGCAGGCGATCCGCGACGCGAACGTCTTCGACTACATTCTCCTCGACTGCCCGCCCTCGCTCGGTATCCTCATGACGGCCACGCTCGCGGCGGCGGACGGCATCCTCGTGCCGATGCAGGCCGAGTACTACGCGCTGGAGGGCCTGGGCGTGATGCAGGACCTCATCGCGCGCCTGAAGGCGAACGGCGCGAATCCCGCCCTGGGGCTCAACGGCATCCTCATGACGATGGTGAGCGCGAACACGCGCCTTTCCCAGGATGTCATCGCGGAGGTGCGCGAGCATTTCGGGGACAAGGTCTTCGAGACGATGATCCCGCGCAACGTCCGCACGAGCGAGGCCCCGAGCTACGGCCAGCCGGTCGTGTTCTACGACCCCTCCTGCCGTGGCGCCGAGGCCTACCGCGCCTTCGCGAAGGAGTTCGCGAAGCGCAATCCGACCCGCGAGGTCCCGGTGACGACATGACGAAGTCGCTTGAAGACTACCTGGAGGAGATCCACGTCCTCATCCACGCCAAGGGCGCCGCGCGCGTGCGGGACGTGGCGCTCGCGCTCCACGTCAAGATGCCGAGCGTGGTGAAGGCGATCGGCGAGCTGAAGAAGCTCGGCCTCGCGACGCAGGAGCCCTACGGCAACATCGAGCTGACGGAGAAGGGCGCGCGCGTCGCCGCGCACGTGCTGGGCCGCCACAGGGTGCTGAAGGCGTTCCTGCTGAAGCTCGGGGTGTGCGACGAGACCGCCGAGAAGGACGCCTGCCTGATGGAACACATCCTCAGCGCCGAGACGATGGAGCGCGTGCAGGATTTTCTGGGCAAGAACGCAACCGCAAGGACGAAGACGGCGAAAACCGCCGCGAAGAAGGGAACGGACAAATGAGCGAGACGAAGATGACGCGATTCCGCTGGGTGATGTGTACGCTGCTGTTTGTGGCGACGACGGTGAACTACCTCGACCGGCAGGTGCTGTCCCTGACGTTCCCCGACTTCATCAAGCCCGAATTCCACTGGACGGATGCCGACTACGGCACGATCACGGCCTGGTTCTCCCTCATCTACGCGACGGCCTGCCTCTTCGCCGGCAAGTTCGTGGACTGGATGGGCACGAAGAAGGGCTACCAGTGGGCCATCTTCGTCTGGTCGCTCGGCGCGTGCCTCCACGCGGCGTGCGGCATCGCGACGTGCTGGTTCATGGACGGCATCGGGTCCGTCGCGGCCCTCCGCGCCGTCGAGGCCGGCAGCGCGGCGGCGGCGGCGATCGCGGGCGTCTCCGTGTGGCTCTTCCTCGCCTGCCGCGCCGTCCTCGCGCTCGGCGAGGCCGGCAACTTCCCCGCCGCCATCAAGGTGACGGCCGAGTACTTCCCGAAGAAGGACCGCGCGTTCGCGACGTCGATCTTCAACTCGGGCGCTTCGGTGGGCGCGCTCGCCGCGCCGCTCACGATCCCCCCGCTCGCGAAGTGGTGCGGCTGGGAGATGGCGTTCATCATCATCGGCGGCGCCGGGTTCGTCTGGATGTTCTTCTGGCAGTGGCTCTACACGAAGCCGCAGCAGTCGAAACACGTGGACGCGGCGGAGCTTGCGTACATCTCGCAGGACGAACAGGCCGACGCGGCGGCGAAGCCCGAGGCGGCGCACGCCGAAGAACAGCCGATCCCGTTCCTGAAATGCTTCGCCTACCGCCAGACCTGGAGCTTCATCGTGGGCAAGTTCTTCACGGACGGCGTGTGGTGGTTCTACCTCTTCTGGGCTCCCGCCTACTTCAAGGAGCAGGGCCACGGCCCCACGACGGGCATGGGCCAGGCGCTCATCTTCACGCTCTACCTGATCGTGACGGTCGTCTCGATCTACGGCTGCAAGCTCCCCACGTTCTTCATCAACAAGGGGATGATGGGCGGCAACCCCTACATGTGCCGGATGCGCGCGATGCTCATCTTCGCGTTCTTCCCGCTCGCCGCGCTCGTCACGCAGCCGCTCGCGGGCGTGAGCGTGTGGTTCCCGGCGGTCCTCATCGGCCTCGCGGCGGCGGGCCACCAGGCGTGGAGCGCGAACATCTTCTCGACGGTGGGCGACATGTTCCCGAAGTCGACGATCGCCTCCGTGACGGGCATGGGCGCGATGGCGGGCGGCATCGGCTCCTTCGTCATCAACAAGTGCGCCGGTTCGCTCTTCACCTACGCGGAGGCGCAGGGGAGCGCGTTCACGTTCGCCGGCTTCGCGGGCAAGCCCGCCGGGTACATGATCGTGTTCTGCTGCTGCGCGGTGGCCTACCTCGTCGCGTGGTGCCTGATGAAGGCCCTCGTGCCGAAGTACAGCCCGATCAAGGCGTAGGCCACGCGGCCCGCGCACGCTTCGCAGCCGGGTCGTCGTAGCGCAGCGGGAAAATCTGGCGTCCATAGGCGTCACGTCCCAGTTTTGGTATAATGCACGCCTATGCCCGAACGGAAGACATGTTTCACCTTTGAACTCGACGAAAGGCAGCAGGAGGCGTTTCTCGCCCTGCTGGCCTCTGGGAACTACCGTCCGAAGCAGGTGCCCTATTCGCTCGCCGCCGCGGAGGGGGACGGTTTCAACTGCGCGCTCTACCAGAAGGAGAAGCACGGACGGCGGAAGCTCTGCGTGCAGGGCGGGCAGGCGCAGGACTTCGTGGAGTTCTTCCTGGAGCCGAACGGCGTCGTGCCGCTTTCGCCGGGCGGTGCGGGGAGCGCGGCGTCCGTGGCGGGCACCGCGGCGGCCGAGGGGGCGCCGCTGCCGCATGGGGGGAGCGACGAGTCGGGCAAGGGCGACTACTTCGGCCCGCTCGTCGTGGCGTGCTGCTACGTGGACGAGGCGCTGGCGGAGAGGCTGCGCACGCTGAAGGTGGAGTATTTCGACGCGCACGACGTGAAGCACGTGGACGAGGGGGGCGTGCGGGACTGCAAGCTCATCACGAACAACGTCGTGCTCATGCGGATGGGGCAGATGCTCCGCTCCCTGCTGGGACCGGGCCGCTTCGCCGTCGTGAAGATCGGCCCGGCGGCCTACAACCGCCTCTACGCGAAGATTCGGAACATCAACCGCCTCCTCGCCTGGGCGCACGGCACGTGCATCGAGGAGCTGCTCGAAAAGCAGCCGGCCTGCCCGCGCATCGTGGTGGACCAGTTCGCGCCGACGGAGACGGTGATCCGGCGCGCGCTCAAGACGCGCGGCAAGGGCGTCGCCGTGGAGCAGCGGCACAAGGCCGAGAGCTATTCGATCGCGGTGGCGGCGGCGTCGGTGCTCGCGCGCGAGTGCTTCCTGCGGGCGCTGTGCGACATGGCGGGCGAAGTGGAGTCGGGCGCGGCATCCGCCCTCGGCGTCGTGCCGCTGGGGTCGAGCGACCCGCGCGTGCGCGCGCTCGCGGAGCGGATGGTGCGGGAGAAGGGGCCGGTGTGGCTCATGAACCACTGCAAGGTGCATTTTCAGACGACGGACAAGGTGCTGGCCGCGTGCGGCGCCTCGCGCGGCGACCTTCCCCCCGAGGGGCAGGTGACGTCGGCGGTCAAGAACGGAGAGTATGGCCATGGTTGAGTTTTTCGCGGATTCCCTGCTGAACGGCTTCATGATGTCGAGCGCGATGGGCAAGGGCATCGTGCTCGTGCAGCTCGCCGCGAGCGTCGTGATGTTCACGTTCATCTTCGGAAAGTGGCGTGAGCTGTCCGACCAGACCCGTGCCGCGCGCCGCGTGGCGCGCGACGTGATGGGCGGGCAGGACGTGCTGGGGCACTACCTGCAGCGCAAGGACAACGGGCACACGGTGCTGGAGAACATCTACTGGAGTACGTGCGACCGCCTCCTGAAGCTGCTCGCGCCGGATGTCCGCTCCCTGCTCGTCGGGCGCCAGCCGGGCGTGGCGGCCGCGCTCACCGCGCACGAGATGGGACTGGTGAAGACGCTCTGCGAGCACGTGCTGGACGAGGAGGCGCTGCGCGTGGAGAAGGGCATGGGCATGATTGCGACGGTCGTCGCGATCGCCCCGATGCTCGGCCTCCTGGGAACGGTGTGGGGCGTGCTCGATGCGTTTGCGGACATGGGGGCGGCCGGCAGTGCGACCATCGCGACGATGGCGCCCGCCATCGCCTCCGCCCTCGTCACGACGGTCGTCGGCCTCCTCATCGCGATTCCGGGCGTGATGCTCCACAACTGGCTCTCCGCCATGCTGCGCGACCTGCTCGCCGACATGGAGGGCTTCGCGGACGACCTCATGGGCCGCATCGCGCTGGAGTTCCAGGACCCGGGGAGAGGCGCCTGATGGCCCGCCGGAGCAGACGCGGGCGGGTCGGCGGCGCGCGGGCGTCGATCGACATGAACTCGCTCATCGACCTCACCTTCCTGTTGCTCGTCACCTTCATGCTCACGATCCCCGCGCTGGAACAGGGCATCACGATGCTGCTGCCGCGCGCGAAGACGGATACGCTGCCGAGCAAGGACGCAAAGGCGAACGTGATCACCGTGGACGTCAACAACCAGGTCTACCTGAACAACACGCCCATCACGCTCGACGCCCTCAAGGCCGACCTGGACGCCAAGGTGGCGGCCGATCCCGACGTGCCCGTGCTCGTGCGCGGCGACGAACGCCTCGAATACGGCGCGGTGATGGACGTCGTGAAGGTCGTCTACGGCTGCCACGTGCGCAAGATGGCGCTCGTGACGAAGGAAAAGTAGCGTGTACGCACACGAACAGACGGGGGAGCGGCGTGCGGAGGGGCGGGGCCCCGTCTCGTTGCGGGCCTTCGGCCTCGCGCTCGCCCTGCACCTCGCCGTCTTCGCGCTCTTCTGGGTCATCGCGAAGCTGGCGATCCGTCCGCCCGACGTGGTCATCCCGATGGACCTCACGATCGTGCCGCCGTGGGCGGAGCAGACGGACGACCCGGATCCCGATCCTAACCCGCCGCCGGAGGCGAAGGCGGAGCCCAAGCCCCCGCAGCCGGAACCCGAGCCGCCGAAGATCGAGGAGACGAAGCCCGTCGAGGCGGTCGAGAAGGTCGTCGAAAAGCCGAAGCCGAAGAAGAAGGAGAAGCCCAAGCCGCCCGATCTGCGGAAGAAGGCGAAGCTCGTCAAGGCGGCACCCGCGCCGGTGGCGGACCTGCGCGAGAAGGCGCGGAAGATCGAGCCGCCGCCGAATGTCCGCACGTACGGCAAGGGGACGGCGGCGGACAAGCCCCTGTCGCCGGAGGAGTTCCGGCGCCTGATGAACCAGGGCTACCGCGTCGGGGCCCGCAACCAGATCGCGAACGACGAGGCGACGCGGTGCGTGAGCCTCGTCGCGCAGGCCATCCGCCGCGAGTGGGACAAGGAGAGCTTCAAGTGGCATCCGGGACTCCAGGCGCTGCAGATTGAATTGAAGCTGGGTCCGGGCGGGCGCGTGCAGGGGTTCCGCATTATCTCCGGGAGCGGGGACGGCGAGGTGGACCGCACGGCGCGGAGCGCGCTCAACCGCCTGCAGTCGATTCCCGGCCTGTCGGCCGACTTCCTGCGGGAGTTCGCGACGTTGGCCGTCAGGATGGAGCCCACCGCCCGGTAGGAGCCGGAGGCGGCGCGCCCCCCTTCTACAGCCCCAGGCCATCCTAAAACCTAACGGCCCATTGTAGTTGTCCGAAAGAGGTTTGCCCCATTCGGGACAGTTTGCTATAATTCCCGATATGAGAAATAAACTATTCGATTATTGTTGTTTATCGTTCGCCTTCGGCGGGTTGTTGTTGTCGTCTCCGGGCGCCCAGAAGGAACTTGTCGTCAATGGCGGTTTCAACGAGGTCAAGGACGGAAAGACCGTCGCCTGGAATGAGGTGAAGGCGCATTACGCCTACCGCGATGGTGTGGGGCGTAGCGGCACGCGGGCGCTCTGCTTCGAGAACGACGATCCCAAATTCTATTCGTTTCCGGGGCAGCCTGTCGACCTGAAGGCGGGCTGCTGCTACGAGTATGAGGTCTGGGTGAAGACCGAGCACCTCACGGGCGACGGAAGCGGCGCCTCCATCTGCATCGAGTGGGTCGACGCGAAGGGCAAGTGGCTCGGTGGCGCCTATGCCGAGGGCGTCAAGGGCACGAAGGACTGGACCTGTGTCAAAGGCGTGACGCAGGAGATCCCCGCCGCCGCGGCGAAGTTCCGCGTGCATCCCTATGTCCGGAAGGGCATGCTCGGCAAGGCCTGGTTCGACGACGTCTCCGTGCGGGAGTACATTCCGCAGCCGATGGAGGGACTTTATTCAACGGCCTATCGCAATCTCGCCGCCGACGCCGAGGTGACGTTCCGCGCGGCCGTGAATCTGTCGCCGGCGATCCGCGCGAAGGGCGTGTCCCTCCGCTTGACCTATAAGGACGCATCCGGCGCCCGGCGTACCGTGGCGGCGGATGCCGAGAGGCCGGAATGGACCGTGTCCGTCGCGTCCCTGAAGATGGGACGGCAGAACATTGTCGCCGAACTTGTCGCGAAGGACGGTACGGTGGAAGGGGCGGCGGACCTCGCGTTCACCCGCGTCGAGAAGCTTCCCGCGCGGGCGTCGTGGATCGACGCGCACGGGCGCACGATTCTCCACGGCCAGCCGTTCTTTCCGCTCGGCATGTACTGGTCGGTCGTCGACACGAACAAGGTCGACCACTATGCCCAGGGGCCGTTCAACTGCCTGATGCCGTACAACGCGCCGAAGAGCCGCGATCTGATGGACTACTGCCAGGCCAAGGGACTGAAGGTCATCTACAGCGTGAAGGACATCTATTCCGGGACGCGCTGGGCGCCGCGCGGCATCAAGACCGAGGCCGATGAAGTCCGCTTCATCACGGACTGTGTGGCGAAGTTCAAGGACCATCCCGCGCTGCTGGCGTGGTACCTGAACGACGAGATGCCGCTTTCGATGCTGCCGCGTCTGACGGCGCGGCGCGACTTGATGGAACGGCTGGATCCCGGTCATCCAGGCTGGGTGGTGCTCTATCAGTACAGCCAGATCCGTACCTATCTGCCGACGTTCGACGTCATCGGGACGGATCCCTATCCGATTTCTGCCAAGCCGGCGCTGACGGCGTCCGTCTGGACGCGGTCCACGCAGAAGGGGACGCTTGGCTGCAAGCCGCTTTGGCAGGTGCCGCAGGCCTTCAACTGGGCGGCATACAAGAAGACGCCGGAGGAGAAGGCGAAATACCGTGCGCCCACCGAAGCCGAATTGCGCAGCATGTGCTGGCAGTGCATCGCGAACGGTGCGAACGGACTCGTCCTCTACTCGTATTTCGACCTGTTCAAGCAGCCGAACGGCGAGCGCGCCGAGACGCGCTGGGCGGAGTGCTGCCGCGTGGGCGCGGAAATCCAGGCGCAGATTCCCGTGCTGCTCTCCGTTGAAGGGGCGGGACGCACTCTTGTTCGTGCGGTTGAAACGGCCGAGCCGGTCGAGTCGACGGCGGAGAAACCGATCTCCACGCGCGCCTGGGTCAAGGAAGGGAAGACCTACGTGCTGGTGGTCAACGGCGGCGAGACGGCACAGGGCGTCCGCATGTCCCTGGAAGACGGCTATTCAAAGGCGACGAATGTATTGGCTTCCACGTCTGGAACGCCGATCCTGGAAGGACCATCTGTGCTACGTGTGAACCTGGCGCCGCTGGAACCAGCGCTGGTCTGTCTCGAACCGATTTTGAAGTGATGATGGTGAACAATGAAGAGCAACCTCAAGATGCTGGCTGTGGCGACCATGGGGCTCTCGGTTAAGGCGGACGCCATCATTCTGCGCAATGGCGCCGCACTCGCCCATCCTGACGGGGATGGGTCGATGGAGATTGGTTCCACGCGCGGCATCACGCTGGACGGTTCGGGTGCCCTGTGTGTACGCAGTTTGGGGATGTTCCAGATCGACTACGAAATTGTGCGAAAGTGAGGTGACGATGAAAGTGCTCTTGGTCAGTCTTTGTGGAACGATGCTCGCGGTGGGGCTTCGTGGACAGAACGTCTGCTGTTCCTGCATTAGGGTTGTGACAGCGGAGAAGGGAGTCCGCACCGCGTGGGTGCTGGATGCGGGGAAACCCGTGCAGGCGACAGGACTTCGATTCCGTGCGGACGCATCGCGTCACTACTGCCGCACGCCGGGCGCGGCGCGCGTCTCTGCGGTCGAGAACGCCGACGGCACGGGGGCACGGCGCGAACTCGCGCGTGACGACCGGCTGCCGCCCGCCTTTGCAGGCGAGAGTTCGTTTCTGCGCTGGCCCGCCACGACATCACGCTACTGGCTCGTCGAGGCGACAAAGGGCGGAACAGATGCCGTGCGGGCTTTCGGGCAATACTTCGACTGGGTTCTCCAGCACACGAAGACGCGCTGGGGCATTCCCTGCAATGGCGATGCGGGAACGGGGAACGATTGCGCTCCGGCGGCAATCGAGCTCTTCGACGCGGAGCCGGAGGACTTCCCGCGTGCGAATGCGCCGACATGTGCCTTCCCCGACTATCGGCTCGTGAAGGACTGGTTGATGCAGGACTTCGGAGTGGAGGGGGCGATCACCAACCGTCCCGCCGAGATGCAGGCCTATCTTGCAAGGTGCCACAAACGGCGTTCTGAACGACTGCGCCGGGTTGCGGCGGAATGTCCGCGCATCGTCTATGTGAAGCATTACACGATGGGTGGCGACGCCGAGCTGCACGGCACAGCGCTTGTGACAGATGAACAGGTGACGGGGCGCCCAGCCAATTTTCGAAAGGGCGGACAGCTCTGCCTGCTGACGGTGCGTCCCGACGGCACAGTGACGAACGAGGTGCTGGTCTCCCGTCCCGAAGGCTGCATCCGCGATCCGGACGTCTCGTTTGACGGCCGACTGGTCGTCTTCTCGATGCGCAGTTCCTTCAACGAGAACGAATACATCCGGAAGTGTCCCCATGCTGGACCTGGCGGCCCCACTCGCGCCCGTGGTTTCCCGTATGACTTCTATACGAAACTCGAGGGCGACGACTACCATCTCTATACCTTCGATCTTGAGACGCGCGAGCTCAAGCAGCTCACGTTCTCCGATCCTGCGCCCTGTGCGGACATCGAGCCGTGCTGGACGTCGCAGGGCGAGATCATCTTCCAGAGTTCACGCTGCGAGCAGACGATTCCCTGCCACCAGACGCAGGACGTCAACCTCTATGTCTGCCGCGCGGACGGCACCCACATCCGCCGCCTCGCGATAGACGGCGGCTGCACGTCGCATCCGCGGGAACTTCCCGACGGGCGCATCCTCTATACGCGCTACGAGTACAACGACCGCAGTGCACGTCTGCAGCAGCCCCTCTTCGTGATGAATCCGGATGGTACGCAGCAGCAGGCGTACTACGGGAACGCGTCCGCTTTCCCCGCCTCGCTGATGCACTTTCGCCCGATTCCGGGCTCGGACGAGGTCATGGGTATTCTCTCGGGACATCACGTCCACCAGCAGGGCAAGCTCGTGCGGATCGACCGTCGGAAGGGAACGGAGGACGATGCGGGCATCGTGTTCATCGCAGGCAGCGACATCCTTGAGCGCGGGCTTACGGTGCCGAGCGACTACGCGAAAGACCAACGGATGGTCGCGGAGTGGTATCCCGACTCGATTGACTTCATTACGCAGGCTGGTGCGCAGTGGCAGAATCCCTATCCGCTTTCGGAACAGGAGTGGATCTGTGGGTTCCTGCCGGAGGGCACGCTCGCAATCAAGAACTCGAGTCGTCCGGGCTTTGGAATCTACTGGCAGAACGCACGGGGTGAACGCGAACTGCTGGCATGGGATGCAACGATCGAGTGCTCTCAGGCGGTTCCGGCGTGCCCGCGGGCGAAGGCGTTCGTGCGGGCGCTGCCCGAGCGGAACCGGAAGGACCCGTTCGGCACATTCCACATCCAGGACGTCTATACAGGGCCAGGACTCGCGGGAATCCCGCGAGGCACAGTGAAGACGCTGCGTGTGGTGGCAATCGAGAACCGTCCAACCTATACGTACTCGTGCGCGATGCCGGCGCCGGTGGATGGGCGGTATCGTCCGTTTCTCGCGTATGCCGGCGACCATTCGGGTGAGGCGGTGACGGCAGGTGGAGCCTGGGACGTGAAGCACGTGCTGGGCGAGGTGGACGTGGCGGCGGACGGTAGCTGTACGTTCCGATGCCCGGCGAACAACCCCGTCTACTTCCAGCTGCTGGATGAACGGGGGCGCTGCGTGCAGACGATGCGCAGCTGGACGCATCTGCAGCCGGGCGAGGCGGCAAGCTGCGTGGGATGCCACGAAGACAAGGCGCAGGCGTATCCGCCGCGTGTGGGACAGGCGGCAATGAAGATCCAGGAGCTGCGTCCGGCGCGGGGGCAGCCGGCGCATCCGCTGCTGGCGCGCTTGAAGAAGGAAGGTCTCTACGCGTCAGCCGCAAACTACCTGGGCGTAAACGGTCCGGTGGACGTACGTGCGGAGGCGGAGACGGCAGGATTCAGCTTCCCGCGGCTCGTGCAGCCAATCCTCGACCGAAACTGCGTGAAGTGCCACGACGGATCGGAGAAGAATGCGAAGCGGCCCAATCTGACCGGGGCGTGGCGGAAGGACTTCCGTCCGGAGGCGCATCGCGCGTTCTCGCACGCATACGTTGCGCTGACGAAGGAAGGAAAGCAGACGGTCTTCTGCAACTGGTATTCGTGCATGGGTCGGAGCGCGATGTTGCCGCCGTATGCACAAGGATCGGCGACGTCGCTTCTGATGGCGTACTTCGATCCGGTCCACCACGGGGTCGTGGCGACGGAGGACGAGAAGCGGGTCGTGCAGTGCTGGATCGATCTCGCGATTCCGTTCGTCGGATCCTACTGCGAGGCGACGGTGTGGTCGGACGATGATCGGAAAATCTACGACTACCACCAGCAGAAACGTGTTCTCTTCGCCCAGAAGGAGATTAGGGAATCCCATGAAGACTAAAGTCAACGTGCTCTCCCTTGTCGTTTCCTTTGCACTTGCTGTCGTTGGCGGAACAGTCAACCTAAATTCGGCAGTTGAAATTCTTGGAGAGTACGGTATTTAGCCGTTTCTACACCTCTACACGGCTAAACAAAATTTAAACTGCCGTTCTTAGGTTTAACCTAAAAACGGCAGTAGGGGGCGAATTTTTTCTCACGCAGAGGCGCAGAGAGGCAGAGAATGCTGAGAAAATTGCAAATTTGTAGTTTTATCGCAGTGACCCGAACAATTTGTTGTTTCACCCTTTAGGTGATGTTTTGCTTCAAGTAAATTTGATGCATAGTTCATTGTATTCGCAAGATTCCGAGCATTCTCTGCGCTCTCGGCCTCTCTGCGTCTCTGCGTGAGACATTCAACTGACGAATCTAGGTTTAAGGCTTGGATGTACAATCAAGGCGAAGATGCTCACGATGTAGGCAATAGACCAATTCTCCCAACCCGCGCGCTCATTTTCACCCTATCCCCCGTCTGAAAAATTTGGTATACTGTTCCTTCACCTCGCCTTCGAAACAGTTAACAAAGTGGTCGCTTACCACACTTCATTCGCGGCGAAATCGTTGATTTCCGTATCCGTTCGTTTTGTTCACTTCCGTGCAGAAGCACAACTGAAAGGTAAGCCAATGAAAGCAGAGCGCAAGGTATTCGGCAAGCTGCAGAATACGTACGACCCGCCGGACCTGATCGAGATCCAGACGAAGTCCTACAACGACTTCCTCCAGGAGAACGTGCCGCCCGCGAAGCGTGCGGAGCATGGCCTGCAGGCGATTTTCCACGAGATCTTCCCGGTCGCGAGCTATGACGGGCGCTACGTGCTGGACTTCGTCAAGTACCAGCTCGGCGAGCCGAAGTTCACCTACCAGCAGGCGCTCTACGAGGCCGAGACCTACGCGAAGCCGCTGCAGGCGACGTTCGTCCTCAAGGACGGCGAGGTCACGAAGACGGAGGACGTGTTCCTCGGCGAGATTCCGGCGATGACGGAGGACGGCGCGTTCGTGATCAACGGCGCGGAGCGCGTGATCGTGTCGCAGCTGCACCGCTCGCCGGGCATCAGCACCGAGCGCACCGTCCACGCGAACGGCCAGCCGCTGCTCAGCGTGCGCATCATCCCGGACCGCGGTTCGTGGATCGAGATCATGTTCGACACGAACGACGTGATGTGGTGCTTCATGGACCAGCGCCGCCGCCGCCGGAAGTTCTTCGCGACGACGCTGCTGCGCGCGCTCGGCTACGGGGCGGACGAGGAAATCCTCAAGCTCTTCTACGACTTCAAGACGCTGGAGACGGGCAGGAAGTGGACCGAGAAGGACCTCCACCTGCTCGTGATGAAGGCGGACCTCGTGGACACCGAGTCCAAGGACGCCGTCATCGCGCGCCGCTACGACCCCTGCACGCCCGCGCTGATGGAGCAGATCGCCGCCGCCGGCGTCGGCCGCGTGGAGGTGGTTGACGTGTCCGCGGACAACGGCACGCTCATCAAGACCCTCCGCGAGGACGCCAAGATCGGCATCCACAACGAGGAGGACGCCCTCAAGGACATCTACAAGCGCATGCGCCCGGGCGATCCGCCCACCGTCATCAACGCGAAGCAGATGATCCACAAGCTCTTCTTCGAGCTCGCGCACTACGACCTCGGCTACGTGGGCCGCCACAAGATCAACAAGAAGCTCGGCCTTTCGGGCCGCGTGCCGGAGGAGCTGCGCACGCTCCACGAGAGCGGCATCGAGGTGATCGAGGCGATTCGCCTGCTGCTGAAGATCTTCATGGGGCACGAGCAGGTGGACGACATCGACCACCTCGGCAACCGCCGCGTCCGCACGACGGGCGAGCTGCTGGAGAACCAGTGCCGCGTGGGCCTCGCCCGCACGGAGCGCCTGATCCGCGAGCGCATGACGATCCACGACACGCAGAACCAGGGCCCGCTCACGCCGCAGCGCCTCGTCAACTCGAAGACGTTCTCGGCGGTGATTACGGACTTCTTCAGCCGGTCGCAGCTGAGCCAGTTCATGGACCAGACGAACCCGCTCTCCGGCCTCGCCCACAAGCGCCGCCTCTCCGCCCTCGGCCCCGGCGGCCTCTCCCGCGAGCGCGCCGGCTTCGAGGTGCGCGACGTGCATCCTTCGCACTATGGCCGCATCTGCCCGATCGAGACGCCTGAAGGCCCGAACATCGGCCTCATCTCCTCGCTCGGCCTCTACGCGAAGATCAACAAGTTCGGCTTCATCGAGACGCCCTACCGCGTCGTGCAGGGCGGCAAGGTGACGGACACGGTCGAGTACCTGCCCGCCGACGTGGAGGAACAGTACGTCATCGCCCAGGCGAACGCCCCGCTCAACGCGGACCGGACGTTCGCCGAGAAGAAGGTGACCTGCCGCTACAAGACCGAGTTCTGCGACAAGCCCGCCGCCGAGGTCCAGTACATGGACGTGGCGCCGATGCAGGTGATCTCGATCGCCGCCGGCCTCATCCCGTTCCTCGAGCACGACGACGCGAACCGCGCGCTCATGGGCGCGAACATGATGCGCCAGGGCGTGCCGCTCCTCCGCAGCGAGCGCCCCTACGTGGGCACGGGCCTGGAGGGCGTGGCCGCCAAGGACAGCCGCGTGATCGTCTGCGCCGACCAGCCCGGCACGGTCGCCTACGTCTGCTCCGAGTTCATCATCGTGACGCCCGACGGCACGCTCGCCGCCGGCAAGGCGAAGTTCGACGACAACCCCGCCAAGGGCATCCGCCGCTACAACCTGCAGAAGTTCCGCCGCTGCAACGCGGGCACCTGCTTCAACCAGAAGCCGATCGTCAAGCACGGCCAGAAGGTGGAGGTGGGCGACTGCCTCGCGGACGGTCCCGCGACCGACCAGGGCGAGCTCGCCCTCGGCAAGAACCTGCTCGTCGCGTTCATGTCGTGGCGCGGGTACAACTTCGAGGACGCCATCCTCGTGAACGAGCGCCTGGTGCGCGAGGACGTGCTCACGTCCCTGCACATCGTCACCTTCGACTGCGGTGCGCGCGAGACGAAGCTCGGCCCCGAGGAGATCACGCGCGACATCCCGAACGTCGGCGAGGACGCGCTGCGGAACCTCGGCCCCGACGGCATCGTGCGCGTCGGCGCCGAGGTCCATCCGGGCGACATCCTCGTGGGCAAGGTCACGCCGAAGGGCGAGACGGAGCTCTCCCCCGAGGAGCGCCTGCTGCGCGCCATCTTCGCCGAGAAGGCCGCCGACGTGCGCGACACCTCCCTCACCGTGCCGCCGGGCACGACGGGCGTCGTGATGGCGGTGAAGGTGACGACGGCCCAGCAGATGGCGCGCTCTTCCGCCGGCGACAGCGAGGAGGAGAAGGGCGCGCGCAAGGCGCAGCGCGAGGCCGAGAAGAAGCGCGAGGCGCAGCGCCGGAAGCTGGAAACCGACCTCACGACGGCGCTCTCGAACCAGCTCCTCAACGAGAAGATCCCGCTGGACGTGACGGACGCCGAGACGGGCGAGATCCTCATCCCCGCGAACCGCAAGATCACGAAGGCCCTGCTCGGCAAGCTCGCCAAGGCGCATGACCGCTACCAGATGCCCGAGAGCCCGAAGCGGGAGCAGATCGAGGCGATCATCGCCCAGTTCGAGCCGCAGTTCGCGGCGATCTCCGACGCGGCCGCCGGGGGTGACGCATTCGAGGACGACCCGGAGAACGAAGGCGGCGTCATCAAGAACGTGCGCGTCTACCTCGTCGACAAGAAGAACCTCTCCGTCGGCGACAAGATGGCCGGCCGCCACGGCAACAAGGGCTGCATCTCGCGCATCCTGCCGAGCTGCGACATGCCGTTCCTGCCGGACGGCACGCCGGTCGACATCGTGCTGAACCCGCTGGGCGTGCCGTCCCGCATGAACCTCGGCCAGCTCTTCGAGACCTACCTCGGCCTCGCGTGCCGCCTGTGCGGCTTCCACGCGGCGACGCCCGTCTTCGACGGCGTGCAGGAGTACGAGATCGACGAGGCCCTGCGCGAGGCGCGCAAGGTGCAGGAGAAGGAGGAGGGCTCCGCCGCCTGGATCAACACCGACGGCAAGACGGTGCTCTACGACGGCATGACGGGCGAGCCCTTCGCCCAGCGCGTCGTGGTGGGCGTGATCTACATGCTCAAGCTCCACCACCTCGTGACGGACAAGATCCACGCCCGCGCGATCGGCCCCTACTCGCTCGTCACCCAGCAGCCGCTGGGCGGCAAGGCGCAGCTCGGCGGCCAGCGCATGGGCGAGATGGAGGTGTGGGCGCTGGAGGCGTACGGCGTTGCGTACGCGCTGCAGGAGCTGCTCACCGTCAAGTCCGACGACGTGCAGGGCCGCACCCGCATCTACGAGTCGATCGTCAAGGGCCAGAACGTGCTCGAATCGGGCATGCCGGAGTCCTTCTCGGTGCTCATCCACGAGCTGCGCGGCCTCTGCCTCGACATGCAGCTTCTCGGCGGCGATGCCGACAAGCCCGCCCGCCC
>ERZ1026780.770-NODE-770-length-23470-cov-7.847235_pt1 | contig 23470 bp, 19 predicted proteins | sample MGYA00380126_ERZ1026780 | MGnify/ENA primary metagenome ERZ1026780 (study PRJEB33269, sample SAMEA4719762) | human gut metagenome | biome: human-associated habitat; feature: organic feature; material: feces | place: Cameroon | collected 2013-10 ... | reverse complement strand
ATTCTCTCCATGCCGCAGCGCCCGGAGGTGGACAGGCTGACGGATTACTACGCAAAGGCGATGATGACAGCGCCCATGCAGTGGTTCTGCCGCAAAAGCGGAAAAAGCAAGTTCACCCCAAAGGATATTGCCGCCCTGAAAGCCGCCGACCGCAACCCCTACTCGTGGAACATGGGGTTTTACGAATACCCTGACGGCAGCGGCTACGAGGGACGATTCACCCAATGCGGCATCTGCGTGCTGATGAAGGAGCTGGGACTGTACGACCTGACCCCTGCTTTGTGCCATCTGGACTACACCATGAGCGAGGCGGGCGGTGTGACAAATTTTGTGCGGCAGTATACCCTTGCTTCCGGTGGACCCTACTGCGACTGCGGGTACAAAAAGAAGAAAAATAAATAGGGGGAGCGTGCGATGCTTGTCAAGTCTATGACAGAGCAAGAGATTTATGAGATCGGCCATGCCTTCGGCTACTATGATTACGGAGAGGAAACGGGAATGGCTGCCGCCTTTTCCGGGAAAGATGCCACTGCAAACTATATCTGCGCTTATGTGCACGGGGTGCTGCGGGGCGGCTTTCTGCACACCACCAGCGAGCGGGGCGAGGGCTATATCGCCTACAAGCTGCCGAAGGAGAAGATGGGGCTCAAGACCATGTGGCCCATTGCCTGCGGAATGCTGCACAACTCCACCCTGAAGCGCCTTTTGCAGTTTGGTATTGCCATCAAGCGGGGCGGCGCTTCCCTGCAAGACCGCATGGACAAGGAAAAGAAGCCTTATATTTTCGTTGGGCTTGTCTGTGTGCGGGAGCAATATCAGGGGCAGGGCTATATGCGCAAGGTGCTGGACATTGCCTTTGCCGAGGGCGACCGGCTGGGCGTGCCGGTGATCCTGGAAACGGATGCAAAAAGCAAGTGCGACAAATATGTACATTTGGGCATGGAATTAGCAGGAATGCACGATCTTGGCGCATTTGGCAATAAAAATTAGCTGCGTTCCAAGTCTTTTTCAAGCTCTCAGTTCAACTATAACAAGAACAAACGTTCGAGTCAGTGCAATCGTTAGAGGAAGAGCAAGCACAGCAAGTGTAGATGCACTTGCGAAAAACGGCGTGGGACAACTGCGGTTTTCTTGCAGAATAGCAAGCAAATCCGGTGAGTGCCCACACCGGAAAAACAGAGCGTTCCGGCTGACCGCCGGAACGCTCTGTTTTCATTTTTGGGAAAATCCCAAGCCCTTGAAAACCGCCATGTAAACCGGAATGTAAAGCAGAATGTACACGGTAATTGGTGGAGGCAACCGGGTGTTTTTGGTACAATAAACGGCGTAATCAAGGCAAAGGAACATCAAACAATGGACATGATTTCACTGCACGACATTCAAAAGAGCTACGGCTCTCATCAGATTCTCAAAATTGTCGATCTGACCATCCGACAGGGAGAGATTTACGGGTTGATTGGAAAAACGGCGCAGGCAAGACCACGATCTTCAAAATTATCCTCGGTCTGACCGTTTTTGAGAACGGTCGCCTTTCCATCGCCGGAAAAAGCATAAAAGCCGATTTGGAGAGCGGCAGGAAGAAGATAGGCTCTTCATTGGAAAAACTTTTTCGACTATCTGACCACCAAGGAAAATCTGGAATACTACCGCCAAATGAAGGGCATTCGGGACAAGGACGAAAAAAGGATAACGTGTTTTCCGGTATCATCCGGAGACAAATTAGTATTATAATGCCATAAAAAATTGCATGAATCTGGCGCAAAAACAACGTGCTCGGCAAAATAGCCGAAAATCCGGCAGGAGGTTTGGCAGGATAGACGACTTGTAAAGCATGGGGCGGGGTGCTACAATTTAATCAAATCCAGGATGATTTGCAGCAGGACATTGGGGTTTCTGTTGTGGGTTATCCGAAAAGAGGAGGTAATATTCTGTGAACAAGTATACCTGTTTTGTGATCAGTCCGATCGGCAAGGAAGGCACCGATATCTACCAGGATTACAAGGATCTTCTGGACCTGATCATCATCCCTGCACTGGAAGTCTATGATATGAAGGTCATGCGTGGCGATCATGCTATTACAGAAGATAAGATCGATACCTCGGTGATCAAGAACATCCAGGATGCAGACATCTGCATCTGTGATATCACGGAACCGAACCCGAATGTCTACTACGAACTGGGCCGCCGTGATGAGACCGGCAAACCGGTCATGCTGCTGAAGCGCAAAGGCAGCCCGTCCAGCCCGGTGGATATTGCAAACCGCCGGTATTTTGAGTACGACTGGGACAGTCGCTACGGTGTCCGCGAGGCGCAGCGCAGCATCCGCGAATTTGTTGAGCCGTTGGTTGAACAGGGCTTTGAAGCACGCGGAAAAAGCGCAACGCTTGGTGACATTGCGGAAACGCTGAGCCGTCTGGAACGGAAGGTGGACCGTCTGTCGGCCGGAACAGGCACGACGCAGGTTGTCCCGACCGTTAAACCGGGCGGTAAAGGCGGTGATGGCAGTGGTATTGACATTGATAATACCGATCCCCTGACCCTATTCAAGTACGCACTGATGAAGAGAAACATCCCTCTGGCGGAAGTTGCAATGGAAAAGCTCCAGTTCCGTCTGGACAAAACGACTTTCTATGACATTGTGGTCGAACAGGCTGCGTCGCTGGGCTCGGATATTGCCGGTGAGATGCTGGTGGACAATGCGGAAGAATTTTTCGATAACAGCATCGTGAACTTCAAGCAGAAGGTGGAGTATCTCGGCTGTCTGGTGGGCTACCTGAACACCAGAAATAAGGAAGAAGAAGGCATTGATCTGATCTTGAAACTCTGCGAACAGCTGGAGAATGAAGCGGACGGTGAAGACCCGGAGAATATCGTGCAAATCTACAACCAGCAGAATCGGTTGTACTATGGCATGTACGGCAATACGGACAACAATGAGTGGCTGGATAGGGCAATCGAAGCGTTGAATAAAGCCCTGAAGATCGCACCGGACGAAGGGTTCCTCTATTTCAATCTGAGTGTCTGCTATGATTCGTATGGAGATGAAACAGGGAAGCGGGAATATTATGAGATGGCAAGAGATGCCATCGATGCCTGCTTGGAACGTGACAAGAAAGAGAATTCGGAGCATCTGAAGAAAGCCTGTCAGCTCTATGCAAAACTGGATGATCCGCGGCTGGAGGATATGCTTGCGCGGTATGCAAAAGAAGATCCCATGGGCGCAGCGGTTCTGGCGGATGCCCTGAAGCGCCGCAAATAAAACGGACATGAAACAGACAAAGCCCTGTGCTGTGCCACATTCAATCACCGTCAACGCCATCTGCCCCGGTTACACCAAGACCAGCATCTTTGGCGATGCACCGGCTTCGGCTATGGACTTTTTTGCATCCGACTGCCCGGCAAAGCGGATGGGCGACCCGGAGGAATGCGCTGCACTGGCACTCTTCCTTGCCAGCGGTCTGGCACGGTACATTACCGGCGCAGCCATTCCGGTGGATGGTGCACTGTCTGCCGGGCACCAGAGCGTCAGCAGTTGGAAGCACCCGGAAATTTTGACCGGCGGCAAGCTGAACAGCCAGAGCACCATTGCAGCCCTGATGGAAAACGAGGCTGCAAAGGCTATCGTGGAGCAGTATCTGCCCGGCTTTGCCGAGAATCAGCAGGCAAAAGCCGCCTACGGTATGACCTTTGGCAAAATCGGCCCTATGCTGGGTCTGCCGGAAACGGTGCTGAACGCACTGCTGGACGCCCTAGACAACCTGTAACAAAAGCAGCTCCGAAAGCCCCCTCACCGGGGCTTTCGTTCTGTCTGTGTGCAGGGCATTGCGGCGGCGCACCTGATGGCAGACGTGGGGGCTGCGGTCATTTCTGCGGGCATCCTGCTGCACTGGCTCCGGGCGTTGGTAGAAAAAACTGCGGAAGTATGATATACTGTTTTTATCAATGAGCCGGAAGGGTTACACATGGATGTTCTCCAGAATATGATGCTGTTTTCCGAGCTTGTCCAGTGCGGCGGAAACGTTTATACATGGTGCTATGATGCACAGGGAAAACTATTGCGGAGCAACTGCCCGGACGAGGCATTTCTTGCCAGCGCATTTGAACTGTTTGGCTGCAAACAGCGGATGCTGGAGCATGGGAACCGGGACGATGTGCCCGTTACCTTGGGGACGGCTTTGGGCCTTTTGTGGGGCGCAGCCTTTGAAAAGGAAGAGGGAACGCTGAAGCACATCTGGGTCATTGGGCCTGTGTTCTATCAGGATGTGACCATGCGGGGCGTGGAGGAAGGGCTGAAATACTACAGCAAGCTGGAGATCAGTGTGGCATGGACGATCCAGCTTTACGAAACCCTTGAAAAAGTCCCTACTTTGCAAAACACCATTATGAGCCGCTATTTGCTGATGATGCACTATTGCCTGACCGGGCAGCGGCTGGAGCTGAGCAGTGTGAACAGCAGCACCGCGCAGGAGGAGCGGCTGAAAAGCGCCGCCATTCCCCACGACCGGCATAAGATCTGGATGGCAGAACAGGGGATGCTGCAGATGGTCCGCACCGGAGACTTGAATTACAAGCAGGCGCTGTCCAACAGCATGAGCATGAGCGCGGGTGTGCCGGTGCAGAGCAGCGATGTTCTGCGCCAGAGCAAGACCTCCATCATCGTGTTCACCTCTCTGGTGTGCCGTGCCGCCATTGAGGGCGGGCTCTCCCCGGACGAGGCGTACTCGCTGGGCGACAGCTACATTCAGACGGCAGAAGCGGCAAAATCGCTGGATGAGCTGAGCCCTCTTGCAATGATGATGTACGATGACTTCATCCGGCGTGTCCACAAGCACCGGACGAACCCCAACCTCAGTATGCAGATCCAGAAATGCGTGGATTACATCGAGATGAATCTGGACAAAAAGATCGTGGCGGAAGATCTTGCTGCCCTGGTGGGCTACACGGAATATTACCTCACCCACAAATTCAAGGAAGAAACGGGTCTGAGCGTAACGAACTATGTAAAGTTTTCAAAGGTGGAACGTGCAAAGGTTCTGCTGAAAAGCACGCCGCTCAGCGTCCGGGAAATTTCCGAGCAGCTTGGTTTTGCAACCCGCAATTATTTCAGTGCAGTCTTTCAGCAAGTCACCGGGAAAACGCCCATGGAATTCCGGGAACACTAAAAAACAACAGCCCGTCTGTGATTCAGACGGGCTGTTGTTCTATGGAATAAGGACTCAATCCAGCCGGAACACCTGCTCCAGTTTAGGCTGTGCGCCGGTCACGGGGTCCATTTCCAGTTCCAGAATGTCCTTCATGTACTCGTTCCAGCGGTCTACCACCGGGCTTTCTGCCTGCACCTTTTCCGCGTAGGCAACACCTTTTTTGCATTCATAGTAGCCGAACAGTTCATCGTTGCAGTAGAAGATGCTGTAATTGCAGATGCCGGCATCTTTCAGAACTTTAACCATCTCCGGCCAGATCTCTGCGTGACGTTTCTGGTATTCGGCCTTACAGCCGGGCTTGATGCGGCCCTTCCATGCCATGTGTTCCATGCTCTGCTCCTTAGTTGAGGAACTTCTCGTTCAGGGTCACGCCGAAGTCGCGGGCGATGGCGCGCAGGTCATCATCGGTGATGGTCTGCCGGATGATACCGCCGCCCATGGAGAGCACCTTGACGTAGATTTCTGCACTCTTTTCGATGGTGTGTGCCAGACCGAAGGTGATGTCAAAGTCCGGGCCGGAGGCAAACAGGCCGTGCTGTGCCCAGATGGCGGCCTGATAGTGCTTCATCAGCTCGCTGGTGGCCATGGCAATGTCTGCCCCGCCGGGCACCATCCACGGGCAGACGCCCACGCCCTCCGGGAACACCACCGGGCACTCGGTGGCACTCTGCCACAACGCACGGGTAAAGTCCCGGTCGGTCAGGGGCAGAATGTAGGTCAGGGCAATGACGTTGGTGGCGTGGCAGTGGTAGATGACACGGTTTGCGCCATTGGTGGCGGCCTTGCGGACGCTGTGGTTCATGAAGTGGCTGGGGAACTCAGAAGTAGGCTTTGCGCCGTCCTCCAAGCCCCAGACGATGCGCCAACTGTCGCCCTTGTCGTTGATCTCCACAATGCCGATGCTGTGAACAGGGTCCGGCTCCACGTTGCGGAAGAACTTGCCCGAACCGGTGGTGATGAAATACTCCCCGGCCAGATTATCCGCCTGCACGCCCATGTTCACCCACTCCCGGGGCTGCTCGTCAAAGAAGGGGCGGCACTGGGCCACTTCTTCTTCCTTCATGCGGTAGGTCAGGTTGCCGCCGTTGCGCTCGTGCCAGCCCTGCAGCCAGCCATCGTTGCACATCCGCATAAAGCCTTTTACAATTTCAATATCCAGAATACCCATCTTCAAAAAACCTCTCTTTTTCAAATGCGCTTGCACAGCACGTTCTGTTCGTAATCTTTTACTTCCGCAAACCATGCGCCGTCCACCGGCACACCGTTCCGGCGGCAGTATTCGTCCCAGACCTCGCCGAAAGGCAGGGTCTTCAGCTCTTCCTGCCGCACCATCAGCTCGGTGAACTGGTTGGTGTCCTGCAGCTCCTTCAGGACCGTGTTCGGGGTGCACAGGGCAGACAGCAGCGCCTTTTCTACATTGCGGAAACCCACCGTCCATGCGGAGATGCGATTGATGGAGGCATCAAAGTAATCCAGTGCAATGTTCACCCGGCCATTCAGACCGCCGCAGCGGACGATCTCCTTGCAGATCTCCTTGGTTTCATCGTCAAACAGCACCACATGGTCCGAGTCCCAGCGGATGGGTCGGGTGACGTGGAGGGCAATCTCCGGGAAGAAGGCCAGCAGGGCAGGGATCTTATCGCTGACCACCTCGGTGGGGTGGTAGTGGCCGTTATCCATCAGGGGAATGCACTTTTCCCGGTTGAAGGCGGCATAGCTCAGGGCAAACTCCGCGCTGCCTACGGTGTAGGCCTCCACGCCGATGCCGAACACCTTGCTCTCAATGCAGGGCTTCACCAGCTTGAAGTCGTAAGGCTCGCGCAGAATTTCGTCAATGCTTGCCTTGTAGCGGTCCCGGGGGCCTTTGCGGTCAGCCGGTACGTCCTTGAAGCCGTCGCCCGTCCAGATGTTCATGGTGCAGGGCTGCCCCAGCTCCTCCGCCAGATACTGGCTGATGCGGATGCAGGCCTTGCCGTGTTCCACCCAGAATTTCCGGGTCTCCTCGTTGGGGCTGGCAAGGGTCAGGGGGTCGCACTTGGGGTGAGAGAAAAAGGTGGGGTTAAAGTCTGCACCCAGCCCTCTTGCTTTGCAGAAATCCACCCATTTTTTGAAGTGCTTCGGCTCCAGCCTGTCCCGGTCTACCCACGGGCTTTCCTCGTCAAAAATGGCGTAGGAGGCGTGGAGATTGATCTTTTTGGTGCCGGGGCAGAGGGACAGCACCTTGTCCATGTCTGCCATCAGTTCCTCCGGGGTGCGGGCACGGCCGGGGTAGTTGCCGGTGGTCTGGATGCCGCCGGTCAGGGGCTTGGTGGGGTCGGTATCAAAGCCCCGGACGTCATCGCCCTGCCAGCAGTGCAGGGAGATGGGTACGGTTTTCAGCCGGGAAATGGCTGCCTCGGTGTCCACGCCAATGGCGGCGTAGCGGGCTTTTGCTTCTGCGTAACTCATACAGTTCCTCCTTATTGAATGTTCATCTGAATCTTCAAATTGCCGATGGCGGTGGCCTCGATGGGCAGCGCCACCACCTGTTTTCCGGTATAGTGGGCGGTCAGCTCGTTCAGGGTGGCGTTCTTTGCGCCGCCGCCTGCGATGTACAGTTTATCCCAGTGCTGCCCGGTGAGGGCTTCCAGCTGCCGGAAGGCTTCACCGTAGCAATATGCCAGAGAATGATAGATGCTGTTGATGAGGTCGGCATCTGTGGCAGGGGCTTCGCCGGTCTCGGCAAGGGCGGCTCTGATCTCCGTGCTCATATTCTGCGGGGCAGAGAACCGGGCTGCGTTCACGTCAAAAATGCGGGTGTAGGTGCTGGTTTTGGCCAGTTCCACCATCTCGGCAAAGGAGATGCCCAGCTGCTTTTGCATACATTGGATGATCCACAGACCCATGATGTTTTTCAGGTAGCGGATGTACCCCACGCCGCCCTCGTTGGTAAAGTTGGCGCGGCAGCTTTCCGGGCTGGTGATGGGCTTTGCCAGCTTGACCCCCAGCAAGCTCCATGTACCGGAGGAGAGGAACGGCGCATCCCCCTGCTCCATGGGAATGCCCTCCACCGCGCTGGCGGTGTCGTGGGTGGCGCACAGCACCACCTTGGTCTGTCCGCCTACCTCGGTGGCAATGTCCGCTTTCAGTGCTCCCAGTACCGTGCCGGGTGCGGTGAGCTTGGGAAACATGGTTTCCGGCAGACCCAGCGCCTGCAAAATTTCCGGGTCGTATTCCTTGGTCTGGGCGTTCACAAGGCCGGTAGAGGTGGCATTGGTGTACTCCCGCGCCTTCACGCCGCAGAGCTTCCACAGCAGGTATTCCGGGATCATCAAAAAGTCCTCGGCCTGTGCCAGCCGCCCGGCTTTTTTGTCGGCATACAGCTGATAAATGCTGTTAAAGGGCTGGAACTGGATGCCGGTGCGCTGGTAAAGCTGCGCAAAGGGCAGAATGCTGTGGACTTCGGGAATCACCGCCTGCGTCCGGTCGTCCCGGTAGGCGTAGACAGGGTACAGGGGCTTGCCGTCTTTCAGCAGCACATAATCCACCGCCCATGTGTCGATGGAAAGGCTCTCGATGACCGGGTACTTTGCAAAGGCTTCCCGGATGCCCTGCTTCACGTGGACGAACAGGCTGTCGATGTCCCATTCCAGATGACCGTCCACCCGCCGGACACTATTGGGAAAACGGTACACCTCCTCGGTGCGGAGAACACCGTTCTCCATCCACCCCACAATGTGCCGCCCGCTGGACGCGCCAATGTCGATGGCAAGATAGTTTTTGTGCATAATGGGCCTCCTGTGTGGCTTTGACTGCTACCAGTATAGCCCCAGGATGCCGGCGTTTCCATCCGCAAAGGTGACACATTTTTTGTGAAAAGTCTACTCTTGCATCGCAAAGGCTGGTGCGTTATACTGGGCACAGAAAGAGAGGAACCAGAAGATGCTGACCTACAACATGGATGTGACCCCGGAAAGCGTCTGGAAACGCACCACCCCCAGCGAGGCAGAGCTGGCACAGCCTTATTACTGCACCGAGGCGGGGGTGTTCTACGCCCAGCAGCATTTTTCCACCGCTCGCACAGATAAGGAGAGCTATATCCTGTTTTACACCCTCCGGGGTGCAGGGCTCATTGAGCAGGGGGAAAGCCATGTGGTGCTCGGCACCGGGCAGGCGCTGCTGCTGAACTGCCGCACCCCGCAGAGCTACTGCACCGCCCCGGGGCAAAGCTGCTGGCATCATTACTGGGTGCATCTGGACGGTGCAGGGGTCGCCGCCATGGAGCAGCTGCTGCTTCCGGGCAAAAAACTGACCCCGGTGCAGCTCACCGGGGTCAAGATGCAGGAATGTTTTGAAACGCTTTTAGGGCAGATGGAGCGCAGCACCGTGGACAGCATGGTGACCATGGGGCTGGCACTCCACGAGATGCTGGCCCTGTGCGCCCGGAGCATCCTTGCACAGGCCGAAGCCACCAGCACACGGCAGGTGATTTTGCAGGCGGCGGAGACCCTGCGTAAAAATTACCAGAGGGAGCTTTGCCTTGCCGACCTGCTGGCAGAGGCCCACATGAGCAAAAGCTATTTTCTACGCCTGTTCCGGCGGTATATGGGCACAACGCCGTATAACTATCTGGTCAACTTCCGCATCACGCAGGCAAAGGAATTGCTTGTCCTCACCGACCACAGCGTCAGTGAAATCGCACAGGAAGTAGGCTTTGGGGATGCCAGCAATTTTTCCACCCGCTTTGCAAAAGCCACTGGGCAAAGCCCCCTGCAATACCGCAAAAGCGCACTAAAGCCGGTGGAGGGGGCAAGGTGAAGCGCTTGATTGCAGTAAAGCTTTTTCTGCAAAAACGGTGCGACCATGACCGACTTGCGGGCGCAGTGCGGAAGTGTAATAACACACTATTGTTATTTTGTGCAAAGAGTGATATCATCACTATTATAAAAGACTGTTTCCCTTAAAGAAAAAGCATGCACCCGCCGGATACTGAAAAGAGATCGGACGGGCAGCAACGGTAAATGCAATGGAGATTTTACTCACAGGTTTTACAGCATTCCTGACGCAGGAGTGGATCGAGACGGCATTCCCGGATGATCATGTGCTGACTACCCACGCAAAAGGGGAGGCGCTGCTGGACACCCGGATCAAGACGGTGATGCTGGAAAGCAAGCAGTTGTTGGATCAACTTACAGAAACCTACCAGTTTGACCGTGTTGTCTATTTTTCTGAATATCTGCTGCCCCACGGTGATCAGGAAGGCGAACTGGACCGCCTGCGCCGGGTGCTGCAATCCTGCCGTGAGCGGGAGGTGGAACTGCTGTACCTCTCGGGGCCGGAGGCCGCATTGACGCCGTCCTCCGGCAAAACACTGCTGGCCAATGCGGCAGAGGAGCTTTGCTTCCATTACGCCAAAACCAGCAAACTTCAGGTCAAGGTGTTCCGCCTGCCCTATCTGTATGCCGTCTCGGCCAGTGGTGCGGAGCAATTTGCACGGCTTTTCGAACAGATAGCTTCCGGTACGGTTCAAATGGAGGAACAGGCTGCGCAGCCGCTGCTGGCGCTCTGCGCAGAAGAACTGGCAGATCTCGTTGCCCGGGTATTCGATACATGGACGCCGGAACCGGAGCGCTTTACACTGCCGGATGTTTTTGAGAGCACACAGGGTCAGCTGGGCGAGGCGCTGCAAAAGCTGCAGCCCGGGCTGAAGGTGCTGTACGGCACCGATACCATCCAAAACTATCCCGCAGCGGATAATACTGTCCGCCACAGGTACGGCTGGTTCCAGCGGTACAGCCTTCTGGACGATCTGCCAGCGATCTATAATATGTGGTGCGCCCGGCAGGCGGAGAAAAAAAGCTTTGTACGCAAAACAGTGGATAAGATCCGCCAGAGCCCGCGCCTGCTGCGGCTGATAGAGATCGCTGCCGCGTGGTTTTTCACGGAGCTGCTGGTGCGTATTACAGGCACGGACGCACAGTTCCAGATGATCGATTTCCGGCTTATGTTCGTTGTGCTGGTCGGTACGGTCTACGGTCTCAATGCAGGTGTGCTGTCCGCTGTGCTGGCGTCTGCTTCTCTGGCAGCAGGCTACCTGCGGCAGGGTACCACCCTGATGCTGCTGTTTTATGAGCCTGCCAACTGGTTGGCGTTTATTGTATATTTTGTGGTGGGAGCATCTTGCGGCTATGTGCAGCTGCGGAATACAGAGACCGCCCGTTTTGTGCAGGAAGAAAATGATCTGCTGTATAAGCGGCTTGAATTTACCCGGAAACTGTATCAGGATACGCTGGAGGATAAACAGATGTTCCGCCGCCAGATCCTGGGCCGCCGGGACAGCTTTGGCAAGATCTATGCTGTGACCCAGCAGCTGGATATGCTGCAGCCGCAGGAGATCTACCGCAAGACGGTGCAGATTATGGAGGACGTGCTGGAAAACCACAGCCTTACCATCTACCGGATGGAAAAGAACCATGGGTTTGCCCGCCTCACCGCCGCCAGTGCCGGAATGACGCCGGAGCCGGCGCACTCGCTGGAGGTGGAGCAGTGGCTGGATGTGCTCCGCGCCATCGAACAGGAAGGGCTGTGGGTGAATCGCGGCTTCCTCCCCGGGCGTCCGATGTATGCTGCGGGTGTGCGGCAGAACGGCAGCCTTGTGGTACTGATCTGCCTGTATACTGCCGGTGAGGAGCAGATGACCCTGTACTACCAGAACCTGTTCCGCATCCTCTGCGGACTGGTGGAAACAGCACTGGTGCGCGCCTTTGCGTACGAAAGTGCTGTGCGGGAGAACTGGTATCTGCCCGGCACCTGCCTGCTGCGCCCGGCGGTGTTTGCAGAGCAGCTGGCCACAGCCTGCACTCTGCAGGAAGATAAAATGGCGCATCATCTGCTGCTGCGGGTGACGGGGGAGTTTAAAGACCGGGCCGAGCTCAACGACCGGGTGGGGCGCTCCATCCGCAGTACCGATGCGGCAGGCGTTGGAACAGACAACACCGTCTACCTGCTGATGAATCAGGCCGATGAAGAAGATCTGCCGCTGCTGACCCGGCGCTTGGGTGAAAAAGGCCTTTGTGCTACTGCGGTGCCGCTGGATGAACAGCTGCGGCTGATCGACACTGCAAAACAGGAGGTACCGCATGCGTAACGGGTTCTGGCTTGGGCTTGTGCTGCTGGCGGTGCATCTGGCCGTATGCGGGGGCCTTTGGCTGCTGGCCCGGGCCCGGGCACTGGAGGTGGAGGGATATTTTGTCCCGGTGATGCTTCTGGTGCCGCTGTGGGGACCCCTGTGCGTGCTGCTGCTCCACACTTCCAATCGCCTTACAGGCGGGTGCCTGCGGGAACAGACACTGGAAAAGCTGCGCATCAATGAAGAAATACACAAAAACATCCTTGTGATGGAAAACGAAGGCGAGGATACGGTCGTTCCGCTGGAGGAAGCGCTGCTGGTCAACAGCCCTGCGCAAAAGCGCAAGCTTATCCTCTCGGTGCTGACGGATGACCCCGCAGGCTATTACGATCTGCTTCAGCAGGCACGCATGGACAACGACAGCGAAGTGGTGCACTACGCTTCCACGGCATTGTCGCAGATCACCAAGGAGGCAGACCTGAAATTGCAAAAGCTGGAGCAGCGCTATGCCGCTGCCCCGGACGACGCCGCAGTGCTGGAAGAATACTGCGATTATCTGGAAGGCTACCTGAAAGACGGCTTTGTACAGGGCAGAGCGGCAGAGATCCAGCGCCACCAGCTGGAGCAGCTGCTGAAAAAGCGGATGGAAAGCCTTGGCGGACGCCGCAGCTGTACGCTGGAATGCAGGCTGGCAGATGTGCAGCTCAGTCTTGCGGAGTATGACCGCGCAGAGAAAACGCTGGAGGACCTTACGTCGCGCTGGCCCCAGCGCGAGACGCCGTGGATGCTCCGCCTGCAGCTGGCAGCAGCGCTGCGCGATGGGGCGGCGATCCAAAAAACACTGTGCCAAATCGAGGAAAAGGAGGTCTACCTCAGTGCAAAGGGCCGCGAGATCGTGCGGTTCTGGCAGGGGAAACAGCAATGATAAAGGAGATCTTTTCCCGGCTGCGGGCATTCCGCTGGCAAAAACTGCTGATCATCTGGGCTGTGTTCGTGGCGATGGCTGCTATCCTGTTTGCGGAGCGCAGCGGTATTCGATACGAGGCAACGAAATTTAAGATCAATTATCTTCCCCGGACAGAGGTCAAGCCTGCGCAGGTTGCCATGTTCGGCCAGCCCGTCACCTGCCTGCTGCTCTACGATTCCGGGCAGGAAGGCACAGACCTTGCAAAAAAGCAGTTCGATCAGATCCTGCTGGATATGAAAGTGAGCACGCAGGCTGTGGATGTGCACACAACGTCTCTTGCAGAGATCCCGGAGTTTGACCGGTATAAAACCGTTGTCATCCTCATGAGTGATCTGGATGCGTTAGGCAAACGCCTGATCGACCTGATGAACTGGGTGAAGGACGGCGGCAGCGTCCTGCTTGCCATGACGCCCCAGAAAACAACCTATTTTGACGCTATCTCGTCCAGCCTCGGGGTGCTGTCCTCTTCCTGGGAGTATAAGACCGCAGAAAGCATCGTTCCCACAGAGGAGTTTATGCTGGGCGGCAGGCAGCGGTATGAGTTCAGTGACCCGTTCCAGTCCTCCCTCAGTGTCAGCCTTCGGGAGGAAGCCACCGTCTATGCCCGTACAGGGGACGAAGGCGTTCCGCTGGTGTGGGGCACAAAGTCCGGTGCCGGCAGGGTGGTGGTGGACAACATCGGCATTTACGATAAGGTGCTGCGGGGCATTTACGCGGCTTCCTACAGCCTTCTGTGCGATGCCACCGCCTATCCGGTGATCAACGGTGCCGTGTTCTATCTGGATGATTTTCCGTCTCCGGTACCCGGCGGCAATGGTACTTATATCCGCAGGGATTACAGGATGAGTATTGCAGACTTCTATTCCAAGGTCTGGTGGCCGGATCTTATAAAGCTTGCACAGCAATACTCTATCCGTTTTACCGGTGTCATGATCGAAAACTACGAGGATGATACCCAGAGTGCGCCGGAACGTCAGCCGGACACCCAGCAGTTCCGTTACTATGGCAGCCTGCTGCTGCAGCAGGGCGGGGAAGTGGGCTTCCACGGCTACAACCATCAGCCGCTGGTACTGCCCGATACGGATTACAAGGATCTTTACAGCTACCATCAGTGGCCCAGTGAGGATGCCATTGTGGCTGCGATGAACGAGCTTATCGATTTCCAAAAGACCGTGCTGCCCAACACCGAGGGCAGCGTTTATGTGCCGCCCTCCAACATCCTTTCCGCTGCCGGGCGGAAGGTGCTGGGCAGCAAGGTGACCCGGATCCGCACCATTGCCAGCACCTACTTTGCGGATACCACAGCCCTGCCCTATGTGCAGGAATTCGGTGTAGCCAGCGATGGTATCGTGGAACAGCCCCGCATCATATCCGGCGGTATGGTGGGAGATACCTATATGCGGCTGGCTGCAATGAGCGAGTTGAATATGCACTACGTCAGCACCCACTTTATGCACCCGGACGACCTGCTGGACGTGGACCGCGGTGCTGCAGAAGGCTGGGAAATCTATAAGGGCGGCCTGAAAGATTACCTCAAATGGCTTAGTGCCACCGCACCGGATCTGCGCAGGCAGACCGGCACCGAGTGCTCTGCTGCCATTCAGCGGTATGCACAGCTGACGGTCACGCTGGACAGCACCGATACCGCGTGGACGCTGCACCTTGGCAATTTTGTGGATGAAGCATGGCTGTTCTTCCGCGCCAACGAGGGAACTCCCGGCAAGGTGACGGGCGGCGAACTGACCCGCCTGACCGGAGACCTTTATCTGCTCAAAGCCAATGCCGACACCGTCCGCATTGAAAAGAAGGGGGCGTGACCATGCGTATCTGTCTGGTGTTGGAGGGGTCTTATCCCTATGTTCACGGCGGCGTATCCACATGGATGCACGCTTATATTCAGGCCATGCCAAGGCAGGAATTCTCCCTCTGGGTCATCGGTGCCAAAGCGCAGGACCGGGGAAAGTTTGTGTATGAACTGCCGCCCAACGTGAAAGAGGTGGAGGAGGTTTTTCTGGATGATGCTCTCCGCCTCCATGGGGAGCGGCAGCCGGTCCTGTTTACCGCAGACGAGCGAACCGCCCTGCGGGAACTGGTGCGGCTGGGCAGCCCGGATTGGGATGTGCTGTACCGCCTGTTTCAGGAAAAAGGCGTCCACCCGCTCTCTTTTTTGCAGAGCCGGGATTTTATGGAGCTGTTCACCGATATCTGCCTGCAGGAGTATCCGTATGTGGCCTATGCGGATGCGTTCCATACCATGCGCTCAATGCTGCTGCCGGTGCTCTACCTGCTTACAGGCCGGGTGCCGAAAGCGGATGTCTACCATGCGATCTCCACCGGCTACGGCGGTCTGCTGGCCTGTATGGGCGGCAGCCTGAACCATGCGCCGGTGCTTCTTACAGAACACGGCATCTACACCCGCGAACGTGAGGAGGAGATCATCCGCGCAGAGTGGGTGGTGCCCTCGTTCAAGAGCCGGTGGATCCGGTTCTTCTATGTGCTTTCAGAGGAGATCTATCGGCGGGCGTTCCGGGTCAGCAGTCTGTTCTATAATGCCCGCCGGACGCAGATCGAGATGGGGTGCAATGCTGAAAAGTGCATCGTGATCCCAAACGGCGTCCAGTACGAGCGGTTCTGCAATATCCCGCTCAAACAGGAGGATGGCTGGGTGGATATCGGCGCAGTGGTGCGTCTGGCTCCCATCAAGGACGTCAAGACCATGATCTATGCCTTCTTTGAGCTGGCCTCCCGGGTGCCTAACGTCCGGCTCCACATCATGGGCGGCGTGGACGATGAGGATTATGCCAAGGAGTGCTATACACTGGTGGAGGAATTGCAGCTCAAAAATCTGATCTTCACCGGCCGTGTGGATGTGGTGCAGTATATGCAGAAGCTGGACTTTACCATCCTTACCAGCATTTCGGAGGGACAGCCGCTCTCTGTGCTGGAATCCATGGCAGCCCGCCGTCCCTGTGTGACCACCGAGGTGGGCTGCTGCCGGGAGCTGCTGGAAGGTGCCCCGGGGGATACGTTCGGCATTGCAGGCTACTGCGTGCCCCCTATGTACCGTCAGGGATTGGCTGATGCAATGGAGAAGATGTGCGCCAGCCGTGCCCGGCGCGAAGAGATGGGGCGCATTGGCCAAAGACGGGTGGATGCGTACTTTCACCACGAGCAGATGCTGGCCAACTACCGCAAAATGTACGATGAAACCGCTAAGGAATATCACTTGGAGTAACCATGGCAGGAATTGGATTTGAATTGAAAAAGCTGTTCCGCCGCAAAGGGCTGTTTGCCTCCCTGCGGGCCTACGGCTATGCGGGTATCATCTGCACCGGCCCCATGCTGCTGGGCGTTGTGCTTCAGTTTGGTATTCTGCTGCTCTGCGGCTGGGTGAATGCCCAGCGGGACCAGCAGGATCTGCTGGTCTGTATGATCACCTATACGCTGCTGTTTTCCCTTACAGTCACCAGCTTCTTTTCCATGCCGGTAACACGGTATCTGGCAGATATGCTGTATGAGGAACAGGAGCAGACCATCCTGCCATCGTTCTGGGGCTCCAGCAGCATGATGCTTGTACTGGGCTGCACGCTGTATGGGCTGTTTCTGATTGTTTCCGGAGCAACTCTTTTGCAGGGGCTGCTCTGCCTGTGGCTTTTTGCAGAGATGATCGTGAACTGGAACGCCATGAGCTACCTGACCGCCATCAAGGACTACCGGGGCATCCTCTGTTCGTTTCTGGCCGCTATTGCGCTGGCGTTCGGGCTGGGGTTCGTACTGGTGGTGCTGCTGGGCTGTCCGGTGCTGGAAGGAATGCTCTTTGCGGTGACCATGGGCTACGGCCTGATGATGGTGTGGGATGTAGTGCTGCTCTGCCGCTACTTCCCGCAGAGCGCTGAGAGCCCGTGGACATTCCTGCGCTGGGTGGATGCGTTCCTTCCGCTGGCTTTTACGGGGCTGTGCACCAACATCGGGCTGTTTGCCCACCTTGTCATCTGCTGGGCGGGCCCGTCGGGCGTACAGGTCAAAGGTTTGTTTTATGGGGCTCCGTATTATGATGTGCCTGCCCTTATTGCATTTTTGACCATTCTCGTCACGAGCGTGAATTTTGTGGTGTCGGTGGAGGTCAATTTTTACCCCCAATACCGGAACTACTACAGCCTGTTCAACGATGGCGGCGTTGTGGGTGATATCGTCACAGCAGAGGAAGAGATGCTGGCTGTGCTGAACCGGGAACTCCGGTTCACGGCGCTCAAACAGCTGTTCGTCACAGCGGCGGTGCTCTCGTTGGAGGGTGCCCTGTTGGATCTGCTGCCGCTTGGGTTCAACGACCTGATGCACGGCTACTTCCGCACCCTGTGTGTAGGGTACGGTCTTTACGCCGTGGGCAACACCGTCCTGATGATCCTGCTTTACTTTACGGATTACGGCGGGGCTGTCGCAGCAGCCGTGGTGTTTGCTGTTTCTGCCAGCGGGCTTACAGCGCTTTCCATGGCGTTTGACCCTGTGTTTTATGGGTTCGGCTTCCTGATCGGGGCGGCACTGTTCTATCTGATCACGCTGTTTCGGTTGGATGCCTTTACAGCCAACCTGCCCTACCGTGTATTGGGGCAGCAGCCTATTGTGGCAGAAACAAAAGCCGGGCACTTCACCCGGCTGGGGCTGTTCTTGGAACATAAAAAGGGAACAGAGCGAGAGGAGAGGACAAATGAAGGATAGAGATCTCATCCCGCGCCGCAGGGTGCTGGGGCTGGGGGTGGCGCTGGCCGGGCTGTGTGCAGGCTGTGCCGTGCTGCCGGCCGGGAGTACAGAGAGCGCTGCCGGTTCACAGGCAGCGTCTGGGAATAAAGCAGCTGACAAGGTGGAAAAGGCTCCGCTGGAGGATATCAACAGTGTCCACCTGCGGGATAACCCGGAACTTTACACGGTCTATGATGACAGCGGCGTGGTGACGATGTACCTGACCGTGAGCCGGGGAAATGACAGCGAGAACACCAACCACAGCTGGGCGGAGATCAACCATTATTCGGCCTACGATTATGAGGCCATGGGGGTGCCACGCTATCAGGTCAATGCCCTTTTGCAGGTGGGGGACGAGGACGGCCCCTTGCCCGGGGAACTGGGTTATGCGGTGGAAGCGCCCAACGCCACAGTGCAGATCCGCGGTCAGACCTCCAGCCGGAATGAGCAGAAAAACTACAAAATAAAACTCAAGAAAAATAAAGGCAGCTGGCGCGGTCAGCGCACCATTGCGCTGAACAAGCACATGAGCGAGGGACTGCGGTTCCGCAACAAGATGGCCTATGACCTTATTAAGGAAATCGACCAGATGATGGGGTTGCGCACCCAGTTTGTCCATCTTTATGTGAAAGATCTGACCGACAGTTCCAGCGGCGTTTTTGAAGATTATGGTCTGTACACGCAGGTGGAACAGCTGAACAAGACGGCCCTGAAAGCCCATGGACTGGATTCCACAGGGCAGCTGTACAAGGTGAATTTCTTTGAGTTTTACCGCTATGAAGATGCCATCAAGCTTACCACCGACCCCACGTTCGATCAGGCAAAATTTGATTCTTATCTGGAAACGAAGGGCAACAGCGACCACAGCAAACTCATCGAGATGCTGGAAAAGCTGAACGACGAATCCCAGCCGATGGAAAAGCTGCTGGAAACATATTTTGATGCGGAGAATATTGCCTACTGGATGGCGTTCCAGCTATTGACGGGCAATGCCGATACCCAGAGCCGCAATGTGTATCTTTACAGCCCGCAAAACTCCAGCACATGGTATCTGCTGGACTGGGATAATGATGATATGCTTTGCCGTAAGGAACGCGAACTTATCCACTTTACAGATGCTGAAAGCTGGGAGTGGGGCATCAGTAACTACTGGTGCAATGTGCTGTTCCGCCGCTGCCTTCAGACCGCGAGCTATCGGGAGGCATTGGATACCGCAGTACAGGAACTGCATGATTATTTGAATGCCGACCGGATTGAGGAGATGACGGCGCATTACCGCACCATCACCGAGCAGTACATCTGGCAAATGCCGGACATGGAGCATCTGCCCCTTACAAGAACGCAGTATAATACGGTAGCGCAGGCACTGCCGGAGGAAATTGAGGAAAATTATCAGCAGTACCCGGAGGGATATCATTACCCCATGCCGTTCTTTATTGGTACGCCCTCTCTCCAGAACGGGGTGCTCCAGCTGAACTGGGATCCCTCCTACGATTTTAATGCCGAGGATATCACCTATACGGTGGAACTTGCCCGGGATTACCAGTTCCGGCAGGTGCTCTACCGGCAGGAAAACGTTGTGCTGCCCTTGGTGCAGGCGGAGGCTCCCGGTGCAGGCCAGTATTTTATCCGGGTGCGGGCTACCAACGCCTCCGGCTATACGCAGGATGCGTTTGATTACTACGTCATCGATACCGGCAAGGTGTACGGCGTCAAATGTTTTTACATCCAGCCGGACGGCACTGTGGTGGAGGATATCTATGAAGAATGAGTCCGCGCTCTGGCAGCAGTGCTTGGAGTGGGGAAAAGAACTGCTGGCTCCGCAGCTCCGCAGCGATACGGAAGTCTACCGCCACGAGCTGAAATATCTCATCTCATGGGCTGACAAGGCTGAACTAACAACACGGATGTCCCCCGTTCTCAAACTGGATCCACACGCAATGAATGGCGGTTACTTCATCCGCAGCCTTTATTTTGATGATTACTGGAACACTGCCTACGATGAAAAGGAGGCGGGCGTTCTTCTGCGCAAAAAGTACCGCATCCGCATTTATAATTGCAGCGACCGCAGCATCAAGCTGGAACGCAAGAAAAAATGCGGCAGTTATATCTACAAGGAAGCCGCACCTTTGACCCATGCAGAGTTTGATGCTATTCTCGCCGGAGACTATGCCTTTTTGCTGCACAGTCCCCACCGCCTGTGTCAGGAGTTCTACACCGAGTGTGTATGCAATGTGCTCCGTCCCCGGGTCATCGTGGACTACGACCGGGAGCCATGGATCATGGATGCCGGCACGGTGCGTGTTACATTTGACCAGGATGTCCGGGCTGCTGTGGGCAGCTGGGATATCTTCGACCCTACGCTTCCCGCCCTGCCGGTGCTGGAACCGGGCAAACTGGTAATGGAAGTTAAATTTACAGAGTACCTGCCGCAGATCGTGCGGGATATCCTTCCGCCCCGTGCGCAGGAGCTGACTGCCGTTTCCAAGTATGTGCTGTGCTGCGATAAGACCGCTTATCGGCACGGGTTTGAATACTGGAACGAAACCTGAGAGAAAAGGAATACAATGAACCATGAGCACAAAAGACTTTATCAAAAAATCTGTCCTGAATGCCTTTACCCAGTACGATGCGCCTAAGCTTGCGGTGGCACTGCTGGCAGCGCTGGCACTGGGCATCCTTATTTATCTGGTCTACCGCAAATTCTATACGGGCGTAGTGTACTCCCGCAGCTTTGCGGTAACGCTGGTGGGAATGTGCGTGCTTACCTGCATGGTCACGCTGGCCATCAGTACCAACGTGGTCATCTCCCTTGGTATGGTGGGCGCACTGTCCATCGTCCGCTTCCGCACCGCAGTCAAGGACCCGCTGGATCTGTTGTACCTGTTCTGGTCGATCACCACGGGCATCACGGCGGGTGCCGGAATGTATGCACTGGGGCTGGTCACGGCGGCTGTCATGATCGGTATGATCTACTTGTTCTCCCACTGGCAGGCTAAAGGCCGGGTGTACATTGCGGTGATCCACTATGTGGGCACCGAGGCCGGAGACGATATCGTCCGGGCACTGGGACGCATCAAGTATGCAGTCAAATCCAAGACCATGCGGGGCGAAAACACCGAGATGGCGGTAGAGGTATTCTGCAAAGATCCCAATATGGAATTTGCAGACCGTATCCGTGCTGTAAATGGGGTGCAGGATGTCACCCTCATCCAGTACAACGGGGAGTATCATGGGTAAAATATCAAAGATCCTGGCGGCGGGGCTCTGTCTGCTGGGAATGGGAGCTGCAATGATCGCATCGACCACAAAAACAAGAACCTATGCTGCGGATGACAGCGCATTTTCCAATGCTCAGATCGGTTATGCTCCGATGACCGATACCGCAGAGGCTGGCGATGCAACGCTCCGCTATCTGGAACTTACATGGCGGGAGGCAGAGCCGGAAGAGGGCGTTTATGCGTGGGAGACGATCAGCGAAAAATACGGCTTTGCCGCGCTGCGGGAGCAGGGGATCCATCTGGTGATCCGCTTTGTTTGCGATGTGCCGGGACAAGAGACGCATCTGGATATACCGGACTGGCTTTATGCGCAGACAAAGGATGGCAGCTGGTACGATACGGATTATGGAAAAGGCTACTCTCCAAACTATGCCAATGCGGTGTTCCGGGCAGCGCACCGCCGTGTGCTTTATGCGCTGGCGGAGTTTTTGGGCACGGACGGCTTTGTTTCCTATGTGGAGCTGGGCAGCCTTGGCCACTGGGGCGAGTGGCACATCAAAAGTGAAGATGGCTTGGTATCCATGCCGGACGAGACGATCCGGGACGAATATGCCGCAGATTACCTTGCCGCTTTTCCTGCGGCGAAACTGCTGATGCGCAGGCCGTTCCGCTTTGCGGCCGAACAAAGCCTCGGCCTTTATAACGATATGACCGGCGAGGAACAAGACACCATGGAGTGGCTGGGATGGATCGCAGAGGGCGGCTGGTACGGCAGCGAACCCGATGCGCTGACGCCTATGCCGGATCTCTGGCAGAATGCCCCGGTGGGCGGCGAGTTCACCAGCAGCCTTTCCATGGAGGATATGCTGGAGCAAAACCTTCCCCGCACGCTGCACCTGTTGGAAATGTCGCACATGAGCTTTCTGGGTCCCAAAACGGCACCGGTAAAGGATACAAAAGGATATAATGCCGTACTGAAGCGGTTGGGCTATCGGCTCCGGGTAACAAAGCTGAAGCTGACTATGTGTGCAGACGGCGTTTCCGCAGAGCTGACTGTGGCAAACGAGGGCGCAGCACCGTTCTATTGGGATTGGCCTGTGAATCTTTATCTGGAGGATGCAGCGGGCAGCACTCTGTGCACGGTGCGTCTGCCGCTGTCTCTGCCGGAACTGATGCCGGGGGATAGCCAAAAAGTATCGGTCACGCTGGAAGGGGCAGATGCACAGGAACTGATTGGCAGAGGGTGGAAGCGTTTGTTCCACAGCTCAAAACATCTTACTATTGGGATCGTGGACCCAATGACAGGCCGTGATGCAGTACGGTTTGCCATGAAAGCGGCGCAAAAAAACGGAAGAACGATTTTGCTGTAAGCTGCTGCGCAAAAAAGTGGGATTTCATATTTAAGAGGCAAATTTTTTGGATGCAGGCAACGATCTGCATCCCCTATGCCGCAAAGCCCTTGACCTTTTTGTAGGAGTGCAGTATACTTTTTATGTGGTTAGTTATAGATAACCGCAAGGAGGTACTACATGATACAAGACGCATTCTGGGGGATCTTGATCCCGTTTCTGGGCACAAGCCTTGGGGCAGGCTGTGTATTCTTTTTGAAAAATGCTTTGCGCGACGGCATCCAGCGCGCCCTCACCGGCTTTGCCGCCGGGGTCATGGTGGCGGCATCGGTATGGAGCTTGCTGATCCCGGCCATGGAGCAGGCCGCAGATCTGGGCAGGCTGGCGTTTTTCCCGGCGGCAGCGGGCTTCTGGCTGGGCATCCTGTTTTTATTGCTGCTGGATCATCTCATCCCGCATCTGCACCAGAACAGTTTGCAGGCCGAAGGGCCAAAAAGCCAGCTCCAGCGCACCACCATGATGGTTCTGGCGGTGACGCTGCACAACATCCCGGAGGGCATGGCAGTGGGCGTGGTCTACGCCGGATACCTTGCCGGAACTGCTCAGATCACCGCCGCCGGGGCGCTGGCACTTTCCCTTGGCATTGCCATCCAGAACTTCCCGGAGGGTGCCATCATCTCCATGCCCCTGCGGGCGGAAGGAATGAAAAAGGGCCGGGCGTTCTGGGGCGGCGTGCTGTCCGGCATCGTAGAGCCCATCGGGGCAGTGCTGACGATTCTGGCGGCAGGCATCGTGGTGCCCGCTTTGCCCTATCTGCTCAGCTTTGCCGCCGGAGCCATGCTGTATGTGGTGGTGGAGGAACTGATCCCGGAAATGTCGCAGGG
>ERZ1026780.768-NODE-768-length-23485-cov-10.856125_pt1 | contig 23485 bp, 16 predicted proteins | sample MGYA00380126_ERZ1026780 | MGnify/ENA primary metagenome ERZ1026780 (study PRJEB33269, sample SAMEA4719762) | human gut metagenome | biome: human-associated habitat; feature: organic feature; material: feces | place: Cameroon | collected 2013-10 ... | reverse complement strand
GGCAATGGATACAAGCAGCACGCCCTGAAGGGGCAGAAGCTCTTAGCCCAGGGCAATGGATACAAGCAGCACGCCCTGAAGGGGCAGAAGCTCTTAGCCCAGGGCAGCGCCCTGGGTTATCATGTTCGCAAACCTGTCGCCCTGTAAGGGCAAAAGCTTTAAAACTCCTGGCAATATTTAAAGCTTTTGCCCTTACAGGGCGCATTGCTGATTGCCATTATACCCAGGGCGCTGCCCTGGGCTAGGAGCTTCTGCCCTTTCAGGGCGTGTGGGGCAAGAACTTGCGAAACTTCAGCTGTTTGTGCGTCCCCCAAGAGTCCCGTTTCTCTCTCTCAGGGCTTATCGTTTTTAAGGGGGCTGAATCTGGTGATCGACTGTTCTAAATGTCACGAAATAAGGAATATATGTACTCTTTGATTTTTTTTCGAATGCAAAACTATTTCGTAATTCAGGTTTTTTGATTACCTTTGCAACCGTATGAAAAAAAGAAAGATGAGATTTATCTGGGCGATGGTTGGCCTGTTGGGGCTGTCGCTCGTCAGTTGTGACAAGGTGTTCGACGTGCATCCCTATGATGTGAATATCAAGGGAGAGAAGAATGTCAACACCAAGCAGATAGCGAAGATAGAGGAGGCGACGAAGGACAAAACCACCTTTCGTTTCGCCTTTATCAGCGACTCACACCAGTGGCTCAATGACCTGAGCGACGAGGTGAGCGACATCAACCGCAGGCCAGATATCGACTTTGTGATTCATGGTGGCGACATGACCGACTTTGGTGGCACACAGGAATTTCTCTGGACTCGCGACCGGCTCAAGAAACTCAACAAGCCCTTTGTGGTACTCTTGGGCAATCACGACTGTCTCGGTACAGGGACAAAGGCTTACCAGGTGACTTTTGGCAATCCCGACTTTGCTTTTATCGCAGGCAGAGTGAAGTTCGTGTGCCTCAATACCAACGCCATCGAGTACGATTATTCGCAACCAGTTCCCAATTTCGACTTTATCAAGGCCGAGTGGACCAATCGGGCAGATGAGTTCGACCGCTCAGTCGTTTGTATGCATGCTCCTCCTTTCTCCGAGCAGTTCAACAATAACGTGGCAGAACCCTTCAATGATTACATCCACAAGCTGCCCCAGCTGATGTTCTGTCTCGACGGTCATGGTCATCACATTCGCATACAGGACCTCTATGATGACGGTACTATCTTCTATATGACAGCGAGTGCCAAGGAGCGAAAGTATTATATATTTACCATTACTCCCGACGATTACAGCTATGAGATTATTGATTTTTAGGATATTTCTTCTTTTGTTTCTGATGCCTGCATGTGTTCAGGCGCAACAGAACGCCGTGGCAGATACAACGTTGGCTGCTCGCGACACGATGGTGAAACATAGTCGCTATGACAACCGCATTCACCGTTATCGCCGCTATTGGGGAGCACTCATCCCTACGCAAACCGTCCTGCAGACTTGTGGCAACATGGGACTGTTCTCCTTTGGAGTGGGCTGGGATTATGGCAAGCATCGCCAGTGGGAGACGCAGTTGCTCTTCGGTTACATCCCGAAATACGACTCCAACAATGCCAAGATGACGATGACCCTGAAGCAGAATTATATACCCTGGTCGGTGACGATGGGTCATGGCTGGGCCTTCGAGCCTTTGGAGTGTGGCTTGTATTTCAACACCGTCTTAGGCTCAGATTTCTGGACGAAGCAGCCGTCAAAGTATGGCAGTGGCTATTATCCTTTCTCCACACGCATCCGCCCCAACATCTTTGTGGGAGAGCGTTTCACGGTGGATGTGCCCGAGAACCGCCGCAAGTTTGTGAAGAGTGTCACCTTCTTCTACGAGCTGAGCACCAACGATATTTATTTCATGCGTTTCTATCGCAATGGTTCTGCCGGTTTCTGGGATGTCTTCGGCTTGTCATTAGGCATCAAGACGCAGCTGTTCTGATGGGGACTTGTGAAAGTTGATACTCCTTTTGGTTTGGAAAAGTATCGAGACAGTGCGCTTTTGGATAAGATAAGCGATACTGTCTGAGATTGATTATGGGTTCCAGAGTTGAATATCCATAACTTTGTTGCCACTATGGTTAGCACTGTCTTCTTCGAGGTTCTGCTCCGTAGTGGCTTCTTTTTGTTTGGTCACTTGGTGCCGATGATAGTAGGATATGCCAATGGCTACAGCCAAGAGGAAGACTATGCTGCCAAGAAGTATGACGATGTTTTGGTTCTTAGGCTTTTCTAATAGTCTTTTGCGTAGAATCTCAATGCTGCCTGGACGCAGTAAGTGATTGTGGGTAGTGCATATCTTAGCAATTTTCTCCAGTTTTTTATCTCCGATGGTCGTGGCTATTTCTTCGATGACTATTCCCAAGGAAAAGATATCAGTCCTTGGTTCTGCCTTTGCATCTGGCATGAACTGTTCTGGGGCGATATAGCCAGTAGTGCCAGCAGAGTGCTTGAGAATGCAGAAAGCATCGCTGTCGGATAGTCCGAAGTCGATGATTTTCACATGCTGTCCTGTATGAGTAATCATGATGTTGGATGGCTTGAGATCCCGGTGAATGATCTGTTTGCTGTGCATATACTCCAAGGCATTCATCAACTGAAAGATGATTTTATGAGCAAGCTCATGGGTCAGAGTTTTCCTATTGATGAGGCTTTTGAGGGTCTCGCCGTCTATGTGTTCCATCACGATGGTGGTTCCTAATTCTGGAAGTTGCTCAAGGCTGAGGGTTCTACAGATATTGGGGTGTTCCAACTCCAATCCAATCTCAAATTCCTTGGTGAGGGCTTGTTGATAGACTGGTGTGTAAAGAAAGTCCTTCTTGAGGCATTTCAAGACGTAGCGTTTGCCGTATTTGGTGGCAGTGAAAAGTCGAGTGTGTCCGGATTGAGACACGTAGTATTCCTGTAGATTACTATAGGTATTTTCTATAGGAGAGGATTCAGAACCGTTTGTCTCCTTGTCGAGATCTTCTGTATATCCAGAGTTTGACTCGGGATCATTGTTCTTTCCTGCTGTTTTATCTTCATTGTCTGGCATATTCTAAAAAGTTGATTTAGAGTGATTATTACTTCATGACGTTGATAAGTGTGAGACCGCCATTCCTTCCTGCCACAAAAGCTGCGGTTCGTTTGCCTTTTCTTTCGATATAAGGCAGATATAGAGGCTGTTCCTTGATAAAGCATCCTGTGACAAACTTGTCGCCTACCTGCAACTTACTGTTTTCAGATGTCAGGACTTCATAAGTGCTTTCGCCCAAATAGCGCAATCGCAGTATTCGGTTGGGACTCCAACCGATGGATATTTCTTTTCCTTCTTGCAGGTCGTTGCTTATCACTTGTTGTGACATGAAAAAGGATGAGTTATACTTCGTGCTGTTCTTCAGCCATTTTGTAAACTCTGCGTAGTTATTGTAACCTATATATTGAGCCAGGGCATCAAGTGTTATATTTCTTGGCTTGTGGTCGTCGTTTACGTAACCGTATAGGCGTTTGAGGGTGGAGGAGGATATGCTCTTGCCCCATTTTTGTTTGAGGTAGATAGAAAACTCCTCGAAGTCTGTAGTGGTACAGAGCATCTTTCCGTATTTTTGCTCGATGAGCGATTTCAATTCTTCTATTTCTGGAGTCGTCATAATCTGTCGTTTTTATAGTCCTTTTTTATCTGTCGTTTTATTACTTGGAAGAGTCACTTTTGATGTTCTTGAATTGTTTCCAAATGACATCTCCTTTGTAGAATGCAGCTTTTCCTGTTGGCACATGAACGATGCAGGTATTGAGAAAACTGGTGCCTCTTGTGGTGAAGGCATGTGAACTGCATACAGGTGGAAGAGTTGCCTCTATATAGATGTCGGTGAGAGGGCAGAGGTCGAAGGCATAGTCGGAAATAGCCTCTGTCTTACTGCCTATCCTTACTACTTTCAACTGTTTGCAACCTTGGAAAGTACTTGTTGGGATTCGTTTCAGATTGGCAGGTAACTTTACTTCTTTCACCTTGCTGTCCATAAAAGCCCCTTGACCTATTTTCTTCATATTGTCAGGAAGAATGAATGTCTCGATGCTGCATTCCTTGAAGGCATAGTTACCGATAGAAGTGATGGTGCTTGGCAAGGAATATTCTCCTTGTTTGCCCATTGGAAACCATACGATGTTGGTTTGTTGTGCATTGAGTAACACCCCATTGTCGCTGCTGTAGTTGGAGTTGGCTTCTGAAACTTCGATGTCTTTCAGTGCCGTACAACCGCTGGATGGCAACAGATTGCTTACCGAAGCAGGTATCTCTATCTTGGCGAGTGACTTGCAATTCATAAAGGCATCCTTTTCGATGGTTGTGACATCAGTAGGTAGGATAACTTTTGTGAGATAATCGCAATTGGCAAAAAGTCCTTGTCCGATGACGTGGTCTTGTACATATCTGTTAGCCCCGTATGGTCCGCCTCCTGCCACAATCTTTACATCCGTCATGTCTATGGAGGCTAATTTGCCGGAAGTATCGGTCTCGTCCAGGTTTCTACCCATCATCTTTCTGAGGCAATTCAGGTCGTCTCCATTCATTGGACCTGCCAAGGTGAGTGATGTGTAATCATATAGATTGTTGCCCAAAAGGGACTGCAACTCACCTGCTTCTTTAAGCATGATGGCATCGCTTGTTGTCGTATAGGTCATACTCTCACCGATCGTTTCTCCCATACGGCTTTTGGCATACGGCCAAATCTTATAGGTCGTATTGAGAGTAAGTTCGTCTATAAGGAGTTTCTGTTGTCCCAAGCCTCCAGAGTAGTTGGTAAGAATTTCTTTCGTGGCATTTTTGCTTGGAAGTTCTTTCTCGATGTTCTCTTTTTCAGACTGGGTTTCTGTAGCGCTTTGGGATGCCAATTCGTAGTAGCATCCTGTTTCGGTAATGTTCTCTCCACCATCTTCCAAAATGTCGTAACTGACGAAGGCACTTGTTGGTCCATGACTTAACAAGGTTGTATTTCCTACCTTTGGCTTCTCGTTGGGTAGTGTCGTAAAGTTCATGATGTTTCCAGATGTGATGGTTCGCCCATTGCTGCCTTGCAACATATAATAATAGGTGTTGCTTGCAATGAGTTTTTTCAGACGAACGGAGACGTTGTTTTGCTTTGATATCTTTTCATTTTCTGTTGTGATAGGGACAGTCTGGTCCATATTCTCCGTTGTTCCATATCTGAAATAGAGTTGAGGCATGTCAGCATCTCCTTCTATTTCGGCAATACCATTCAGGGTCGCTTCATTTCGAGTGATGTCGGTAGCTGCCAAAGTCGATAGGTTTGGCTCTAAGTAAGATGGCTTGTCGCTGCTGCATGAAGCCAAGAGTATGATAATCGCAAGATTGATGATAAGATGTTTCACTTCTTTAAAATATTTTGATTCCTAATCCGATACAACCTTCCCATTGTTTTCCTGCAATGGTAATGGTGGAGGCTGTCATCGTAATCCTGTTGAAGGAAGCAAGTACGCCTGCTTCGGCAGCTATGCCCTTATGGGTCAATCCTTCGTTGAGTAGATAACCGCCACCTTCGCTTTCACTCCTTTGCCAGGCCGTTGCGCATCGTCCGTATCCTATGCCCTCGAATAATCGTATGTTGCGACTTATATGGTGGATGGCTCCAAGGGTCAGCGTGTAATTGCTATGTCGTGTCTCGCCTGTGAAGTAGGGCTTAGTGCCATTGGCGTCGATGCTTCCGTCTTTTTGGCAATTACCTTCTGTATTCCCGATGGTTCGCAAGTCGCTGCTTGCATGGAGGAAGAAACCATGGCGTTTCATCATAGCAAAGAAAATTCCGTATGAAGGACCGTTTTGGTGGAGTGCCACGGTAGCCAAGGTGTAGATGGAGAGTGGCATCTTGGGCTTAGTTCGTGATATCGTTATCGTGTCGGTCACGGTCTTTACTTCTACGATGGTGTCGTGAACTTCTGTGATAGTAGGTTTGGGGAGGTTGAGTTTCAACTCGTAGGTCATACGGCTCTCTAATGGCTTGTCCAACTTGTAGTCTCTGATTACTCCCCATTCCGGGTGTTTCAAGGTTAGCATCTTCGTACCTTTGGGTAGATAAAGCCATATTTCGCCCACTTCGTCCTTGCGTTTCACAATTCCTAATGGGGTGGAGAAAGCAAAGTCGCTTGGAGCCTCTATCTTCATGAGGGCACAAGCCTCGTCATTGAGGTCGCGTACATTGTCAATGAAGGCACTTACGTCGTTGGGCAACAAGCGGAAACTTGCCACCGAGAAGTCTTGGGCTGAACAGGAGAAGGGCATAAGCAGTAAGGACATGATGGCAATCACGACTCCCGCTTTTCTTTCCTTTATCCTTTTGATGATTTCTTTAAACTTCATACCTTATTATATTATATGTAAGTCTTATTTCTTATATAGAACTTTATTGTAAATTGAAGTCTTGAATGTTGATGATGTCTCCTTTCCCTCCTACCGTAGAGGCTGGTTGCCATGTTCTGACATGGATGAGCGGCATGGATTTGTTTCTGAAATCCCACAACAGAAAGAGATAACCGTCATCACTGTATCGGTCGCTCTTGTATTTTTGTCTCAGAGTTACACCATAAATGCCGTCCATGGTAGGATGTCGCATGATGCGAAAGCCGGAGAACTTGACATCTATCTTTTGGTTTGTCGCAAACACTTTGCCGAGACGGTTGATGTAGTCGTGCTTGGAATGGATGGCGTATGTCACCTTATTCTCAGCTTGTATCTTATTGTCATTTGCTGCAGTCTTTACTACATTTCCCACGATGATAAGTGCTTTGTCGCTAAACACTTGTCTTAGAAAATCAATGTCTTTGGTGGTGTAAGCGGTGCGGAAATGCTCGCAGTAGTTGAGGATAGTGTGGCGTCGGTTGGCGTCGGTCTCATTCAACTTGCCTTGCATGATTTTGGCAGCTTCCTTGTAGAAGGGGTTGTTTTGTGCCATCGTGTGGAGATCCACTTGTGAGAGCGTTTTGCTCCTATTGGACAGTTCGTTCGATCGCACCATAGATGTTCCCTCGTGTACGGTAGTTGTTGTCCCTTGGTAGGTCGTACTTGTATTAGAGGGATCTTCTGACAGTGTGTTGGTGGAAGTTGTCTTCAGGTTCTTATTGTTCTCATGAATGGAAACAAAGCCATCATGTGTGAATGTCACCATACCTTGTCGGTCAATGAAACCCTCTCGATGCGTGACTTGTTCCCGAAACCGTAACTGTCCGTTGCGAAAGCGAGTGTCGAGCAGACTGTTGCGCAGGGGTATGACGAACAGTTCCTTGCCGTCGGCATCCTCCACGACATATCGCTTGCCTTCCTTTCCGTTGTCTTGTTCCACCAATTCCAGTCCTTCGTTCAGACCATATCTTGTTTCTTGTCTGTCATCTTCCTGAGGTGTGAATGACGGAAGCCACAAAACTACAAGCCATGTTCCGAGAACGAGAATTAGTAAAGACAAAACATATATCGTTTTTCTCATTCGTTATGATAGTCTGTTATTTTCTATTTCTATGATAATTTTTCTTATAGATGATACTATTGCCAGTTCTGGATTTCTCCACCAATTTCAATCTTCACTTGGTCAGGGTTGTCCGAAATGATAAGATTGACGAGGTGCTCTGTTCCTGGTTTGAACTGGAACTTGCTTTCAAAGAGATAGCTTACGCCCTTCATTACGACTTCGATGAGCGGCATGCGATTCTCAATTCGTTGCGGAACGATGATAGCGGAATATATGTAGTTGTCATCTTGGTGGGCAATGATGGACTGGCGGTTGCCTTTCATATAGCGCGTTGCCACCCCTGCCTGTAGGTCGATAGTAGCTGATGGAATGGTGTTATGAACATACACATCGGCAGTCGTTGGCATCTCTCCCTCGAAATCCTCTCCCTTGATGAGCCTGATGGTCAGTTTGCTCATGATATGCTTGAAGTTGAGAGGTACTGGTGCTGTTGAAGCTGCAATCCCTTCGGTCTTGGCAAAGAGCAAATCGCTTGCTTCGTATCCGCCGAGTGTCGTCCCTGATTTATGGGTACTTTGGTCTGTACTCACATTGAACGGTTGGTCCTCGATACTGCTCAATTTATTGATATAAGGGTAGTAAGCATAGGCATTGTAAGTGCCTTCGTCCCAATACAGAGTATGGGCAGGGGTCCACTTGCCGCCATCGTAGGTGAGGGCAGCATTGTTCACGAGGTTTCCACCGATTTCGAGAGGTGAGTCGGCTTTTGCTACGAAAAGTCCAATCTTGTCATTTTTCTCAAAATCAGTTTCCGTAGCACGTGTATTCTTGGGGGTAATTTTCTTTCCTGGGTGACTTACCATGAAGGTCATCGGAGTCGATTTTGCATCTAGGGAATGAGCATCTTGAAGACTTTCGTCTCCACAAGATGCTAAACCTAAGATGAGGCTCCATGCTATGCACGTATGTTTGATGATATGGTTTCGTCTCATGTTTCTTCTTTTTATATTTCTTTTTTCTTATGAATGAGAAGAAGTTATTTGCGTCTTCTTACTTTTTGCATTTTCAGAGGACTTCCCTTGTGGAAAACAGGAGCGTGCTGATAGGTTCCTGCTATTCGTTCATCTCCATTCATTCCGAAGGCACGACTCTCCACCACACCAGCGTCTCGCTTGTCATTCTTCACGAAATCCTCGAAAGTGAAAGTCTCTCCTGCGTACTGCTTGATACGCTTCACGATGCTCTCACGGCTGATGGTGCTATAGTAAGGAATGTCGTTGTTCATGCAAGAGTTCGGTTCCGAACGGAAAACGCCTCTGGTGTGCATGAATCCACCCTCGTAAATATCCACGATATCGCTATAACGGTCATCGTAGATGAGGTGGCTCCAATCCACTTCGTGCATTTTGCCCGTAAGCGAAAGGTTGTCGTACCATCCGAGACTCTTAGCCCAGTTGAACTCATCCACGTGCCCACAGCAAGAACAGCCACAGGCATCGATGAAAGCATTGTGATAAATGTATTCATCGCCGAGTTTGCCAAATCCATGACCGCCTGCCTCATGCTGGATGACTCCACGGGTGTCGAGTGGATAGTCATACGTGCTAAGAGGACAAAAAGCGATGGCTGAGCCATCTGCCCACATCTGGGTGATACCACCATAATCGGTAGAATTTGGTATGATGATGATAAGCGTCTGGTTCAAGTTGTCCTTGTTGACGGTAGGCGCACCTAATACGTAAGAGAAGATCTCATCGTAATCAGCTTTCAGTCCTACGCCCGCAGTAAAGGTCGTATTGAAGCGATTGTAACGGATCGTGTTCACAGTTCCGATGCCACTTTCTGTAGATAGCGGCATGGCTGTGTAGATGTTGAAATATTCACGATATGTCTTGTAAGGTTCGATACCAAAGAAATATTCCACTTCTTGCTGGATATTCTTCAGATAATCACCATTAGCAATGTCCTTGGCATTGTATCCATCACCAATCAATACGATATTGATGCCACCGTTTTTGCCCTTTGTTGCCTTTTGTAAGGTAACCCATTCGTCCTCACCATATTCATATCCATATTGCGATACATTGCACTCGTGGGTGTATTCCTTGTCTTTCAGTTGGAATACTACTTTTCCATTACGGTTGCCAGCCCCTTTTGCCATCGGCTTGATGGTCAATGTCACTTCCGTCTTCTTGTTTCCGTTGGAAGGAGAGACCTCGCACCAGTCTGGTTTGCTCGCTACCTTCCATTCTCCCTCGGCATTGATAGTCAAGGTCTGCTTGTGTTCTGTGCTGAGGGCGCAAGCCACGGAAGGGCGACAAACCAACTCATGGTGGGCAGCGATGCGCTTGAAGTCACGCCATCCGTTGGCAGTCTGGTATTGGGCGATGGCAGATTCTGGTACTTCGAGCGTGAAATTGTCCTTGGCAATTCCCTCGAAAGCATTCTCCTCTATATAGGCAGGCATGTCTCCTCGACAAATGATGGAGTTGATGCCGTAACATCCACTGAAAGCATTTTGCCGTATGGTTTCCATGGACTCCGGAAAGATGATACCTTCTATCATTTTACAGTTGGTAAAAGCAAAATCCCCAATGCTTTGCATATCTTCCGGAAATTCTAAAGTGCCCATTAATCTCCAGTTGTTGGCGAAGGCTCTGCTGCCTATATGACCGATGCTTGAAGGTAACTTCAATTCGCCGGAAAAATCATTGTTGCCGAAAGCATTGTCAGAGATGACTTTCAGGCTTTTTGGTAAGCGAAGCTCTCCTCTGAAATGACAGTCGGCAAAAGCGTCATTGGCAATGTTGATGATGCCGTCATGAAGGGAGAGGGTTCCATTGAATCCGCATCCGTGAAAAGCCTCGGAAGGAATGGTAGTAATATTTTGTGGGATGGTCAGAGAACCTGTGAGTCCCGAGCAACCTTGGAAAGCGCAGTTTCCCATTCTCCTGAGATGTGAAGGCAACTTTAGTTCGCCATAGAATCCTGAACAACCTGCAAAGCAATATCCTCTGATAAGTTCCAGGTTGTCTGGTAACCTAAGATTTCCTGTGAGATTATTACAACCTTGGAAAACTCCTCCGTAGTAATCTGTTCCTTCGTCTTGCATGTCATCCTCGCCTCGATTCCCTAATTTCTTGAGAGTAGAAGGAAGGGTCAAGGTGCCATTGAGACCAGTACATCCTTTGAAAGCTCCACGACGTATCTCAGTTACTCCTTCCGGAATGACCAAAGACCCCGTGAGGTATTTGCAACCATAAAAGGCATTTGAGCCTATAGACTTGAGGTGGTCTGGCAGTATAAGCCTGTTGAGGCTGTTACTTCCTCCTGTGGTTTGGATGAAGTAAAAGGCACTGTTAGGGATTTGATCGTCCTGATTTTCTTCGTATTCTTCATTTCTTCCATAAGCCTTGATGCGAACTTCCTTTAGGTTTAAGGCAGAAAGGCGAGGCATGGAATCACGCATGAAGTAGAAGTCTTTGGAGTTGATTTCTCCCGTAATCTTGAGGTTTCTTACTTGGGTATAGTCCTTATGTGCTGCGATGATGGCATCTTTCAATCCTCCTGGAGTAGAGTTGATGATAATATATTCTTTGGCAGTGGCATTATGACTCACGAGGTCGCTCTCCCAAGGGGTGATACTCTCGCTGATCAATGTCAACTTGTAATCTCCGCTTGTAGATAGTTTATCCACCTTGATGCCGAAGTTCATCATCTTTCCTGCTTGGTAGGTGAAGTCGCCGGATTTAGAAAACTTGTATGGCTCTCCTCCTATGGTTATACTGAAGAGGGTAGTGCCTGCAGATATAGTCTGTGGAATGACGATAGTGCGCCATTCATTGTTATGTCTGGAAGGAATGGTGGCTGTGTTCTCCACGCTGCCTGCTACTTTTACTTCTCCTGTGGAAAGGTTGATGCTTGCTTTACGAGCTACATTGGCAGTTAGAACCGTTTTCTCGGTGTTAGCCCACTCCTCGTCGGTGAAACCGGAACCTTTCACCAAGGTCACCTTGGCATTCGACATGCGGTGGGTCAAAGGCAAGCGAATCGTGTTGGCGGTAGGAGTGACATCAGCAACTTTCCCCCAGAGGAAGTCGCTACTTTCATAGCCTCCCATTTCACCATCTTTCGATTCTTTGCTTTGGTCTTTCTGTACCTCGAATGAGCAGTCTTCTATGCTCTCGGGATTGGCAATAGGGTAGTATCCGTAGATATCTACGTGGGTATGCTTGTCTTTCCAGTAGATGTCGTAGGCAGAATTCCACTTGTTCTGTGATGCATCGAAGGTGTGCTGTACATTGTCGGCACGGTTGCCGCTCACTTTCAATGTGCCAGGGTAGTCACCCTCATAATCTACGATATAGACACCCATCTTGTCGCCATCACAGAACCCATTGTCGTTTACTCGGGTAACGGCAAGTTGCTCAATATCTCCTGACAGCAAGATGCGATTGCTGTCTGCCTGTTTTTCATCATCGAAAAGGTGGTCGCTGCATCCTGTCAGTATCACGATTCCGACGAGTAATATATATAATAAGGTGTATTTCGATAACTTCATTGATATGTCCTTTTTAGTTGGCAGTTCCGCCGTAGTCTATACCGTCATCTTCCCATTGAGAGATGTTGACATTGATTCCACTGCTCGTTTTGCTGAGTGTGACGGTGAATTTATATTTTTTCCCCTTCTCGAAAGCGTGGAATTTGGAGTTTCTTGTAAGGTAATAGTTGCTGCCATCTACGTTGATGGTAATGAAATTCCCTTCTTTTACGTCTTGAGGTACGATGATAGCCTTGTAGATACAATCTTCCTTTAATGGAATGATGTCTGTATCATTTCCTGTTGCGGTGACCTCCCCGGTGGAGAGATTGACCAAGGCAGTACTCTTGAGTCCATTGATTCTGACATTCACAAGGGATGATGCAAGCGATGCGTCGGTAAAGCCATTGCCAGCTTTCAGTGTGATGATGGCTTGGCTCATCATGTGCTTGGCTTCTATCTTCACAGCTTGATCTGTAGGAGCGACATTTAATGTCTTGCCAATCAGCATGTCGCTGTTCTTGTAATCGGCAAGATCGCTTTGATCGGCTTTTACTTGTAAAGGCACGGCAGTCACATTGTTTATGTATTTCTGGTAAGGGTAATACTGATAGAAGTCGGCATGGGTAGTCTCGTCTTTCCAATAGATAGATGAGGCTGCTTTCCAAGTTCCATCGTAGGTGAACTGCATATTGTCTATATAATTGCCGAGGGCTTTCAAACTGTTGGCAGTACCATCTGCCTCCCGATTGACAACAAACAATCCAATTTGATCACCTACCTCAAAAGCTTCGTCCGTTGCGCGAGTCGCAACAGACGTATTGATACTGATGGGCAGTTTCTCCTTATTGGTAGGAGAAGGCTGTACAGGGTCAGTCCCGCTTCCGCCATCGGTAGAGCATGCTGCTATTGTAAGTAGGGTGCAAATGCATAGAGATATGTATTTGAAGTTTACCATTTACTTTTATGATTTATAGTTATGTGTATTATGCTTATGCAGTTAGTGTGCAATTGCAAACGAGCGCAATAAAAGCTTGCTTTCTGATTGCCGAGTGCCGCTTTAACTTCTGCAAAGGTAGAAAGAATCTTGGAATTATGCAAGTTCACTTTGGTTCATTTGTGTGTTTTCCTTATTTTTTGTGTTATAATACTGCTTTATGCAGTTGAAAAACTGCAATCAAAAGGGGAAGAAACTGTATGGAAGGGTTTCTGCATCCTTACAAGAGAGTTAACACATCCTTATGAAAGTGTTAGTATATCCTTATGTAATCTTCGTTCAAGGCCTTTGAATGTCCGCCCAACGCCTTTGAACGGCGGTTCAACGACTTTGAATGTCGATTCAACGACTTTGAATGGAAAAATGATAAGGATGCGGAAACAATTTCATTGTGTGCGAATAATTTGCGCTTATGGTATGAAAGATAAGTTCAGTAAATGACATTTACCTCTTTCTGCATCCCTATAAAAAGAAGTTCTTGCATATAGATGAAAGTTATGTTCAATTGTTCAGAGCATATGCTCAAATACTTTTGAACATAACTTTCGTATGGATGCAAAGACAATTTCGTTTCGACTTTATTCAAATAGACTATCCATAGTAACCTCTTTTTGTACAATGCCACTATGCTTGCCATAAGCAATACCATAGGTGGTAATCATTGTTAGGTGAATGGTTTGCTTGGGAGAAAGAGTGGCTTTGAGTGCTTCTATGCGATGGCGCAAGCGTATTTCCTCTTCCTTGCTGATGGTGTAAGGGGAACTGGCAAATTTCATTTCACATAAGTTCACCACATTGTCGTTTCTGATAATCAAGAGGTCTATTTGAGTGCCATCTTGATTTTCATCTCCTCTTACATTCCAAGCTGAGAGTGATGATTTTACCCCACCGATTTCCAAGGCTCGTTTGATTTGCTGGATGTGTTGCCAGCAAACTTCCTCGAAAGCAACACCATGCCATGCCTTCAAGATGTCGGAAGTCATATTATCGCTGATGAATCCTGCATCCTTGCTGTTTTCGTCTACATATTTTAGCCAGAATAGACAGAAGTTGTCTATCAGTTTGTAACAGATTGTACTTTTCGGCATACCATATGGGGAATAACATGTAATGAAATCGCTTTCAACCAAAGCTGCTAAAGTCTTGCTCAAACCACCACCCAAAGGCAATCCTGTAGCTTTGCTGATTTCTTCTCGGGTAAACCCACTGTGCCGAGTTGCCAGTAAGCGTACAACCTTTTTGCTATCTTCTGGATTATTGAAGATAGCTGCAAATAATCGGTTGAACTCATCCTTTAGTCTCGGTTTGTTACCAAAGAGAATCTTGTCGGTATTCTGTTCAAAACTCAATCCTTTTTGGAAGTAGCTAAGATAATAAGGTATTCCACCGAAAACCATGTAACTTTGCAATATGTCATACTGACTCATCTGTATATTGGCATGTTCAAAGTACATGGCACATTCTTTCAATGTGAAAGGGGACAGTTTGATTTCTGCAGTTAAGCGTCCATATAGCCCACCCTTGTTTTTAGAGAGATTGCTTAGAATCCAAGAGGTTGCGCTACCGCAAACGATTAACATAATATTGTCCCTGCCACTACACCAGCCATTCCAAAAGTTCTCAAAGGCTGGAAGAAAACCAGAGCGTGGGGTATCCATCCAAGGTAACTCGTCTATGAATACAACTTGCCGCTCACCATTGTCAAGATTCTGCAAGAGTTGTTCGAGTAGGAAAAATGCCTCCATCCATGTTTTGGGTGCTTTGTATCCTTCTAAACCTTGGTTGAGCAAGGCGTAATAGAAGCTTTCCAATTGAGTCTTCATGCGACTTTTTTCATTGTCTTGGTCAACAGGCGACACACCTGTATGCTGAAAGGTAATGCGTCCTTTCAGTGCTTGTTTGATAAGAAAAGTCTTGCCAACACGTCGGCGTCCATATATGGCAACGAACTCGGGACGGTCGCTATGGTACAACTTTTCAAGCTCTGCGATTTCTTCTTTTCTTCCTACAATCATACTATATCTTTTGTTTAAAGTTGCCGCAAAGATACAAAAAAGAATCGTTTCGGCGAAATATACAATAGCTTATTCTGCCGATTTTATGTATTTTTTATAGAAATAGGCAAGATATGGTGATGTGACGTGTTCCCATAAACTACTTTTTTGCCTTGTGAACCATTATGAACTTGATAGTTTCAAATATTCTTTTTACCTTTGTACCCAAAATAAATGATTTCAACAATAAACAGGGGATGATATGAGGAAAAATGGGGAATCCGCAAAGAAATCTTAGAAAAGATTTGGGAGTTATCTGAATTTTTTTTTCTACATTTGCAATAAGTATGTTATAGAGCAAGTATTATGGTTGCTTAAGTGGCTAACATGCATTGCGATGAGAGTATTTTATGGATCCGTTCAAGCAAAGCAGGGATTCACACCATCTTTTCTACTAAATGATAATTTAAAAACTTAGGGCTTATGGGGAAAATAAAACGTTATGCTTGCATTATCATGTTATTTGGAATGTCAATGCAAGTTTTGGCACAAGCGAATGACGCTCATGAAGGCGAAACTGGTGCAGCTACTATCGTGAGCCTTGTTGCAAGTTTGGTAGCTCTAAGTAGGTACTTTTGTAACTTATTGGAAGTTCAAACGTCAGCAATTTACAGATACAATAACCAAAGAACGTCTTAATTTTATCAAGGATTGGAGGGAGTGTGCTACTTGTTTTTGTGGACTGTTGACCTTGAAAAACAAATATACAGAGATTGGTTCATTTGAGGGACATACATTGGAATACTATTATTATAAACTTCTTTTGATGTGTAACTTTACCAGAGCAGAATCTTATATGGACATAGAAGTAGTAAACTTGTTAAATCAACTTTATCGAGACAAAGGTAAGGTTAGTGACGTACAACTTAAGAAGTTTGTTGCTCTGATGCAAGCGAATATTTTTTTAGAGTGGAAAGGTACAGGACGTGAGAGTCAAAAAGGGCAGCTTTCTGAAGAAGAGAAGGGGGAATTTAAGATTTGATAGTTTTGAAAATTATAAAAAATGGTGCTATGAAGAAGAAAGAAAAAAATAAAGAAAAACCGAAGACGGCTATGAATTTCTTAAAATATAGTTTGGTGTGTTATTGCCTGTCAGTGATCAGCATGATAGTAGGAGGAGAAATTATTGTTAATGATTCTTTTGGCTGCTGGCAGGGAAATATTGTTGTTCCTCTTTTAGCTATTATATTTCTTTTTTGGGGATTATATTTTTCTCTCCGTAGAAAAGAAAGGCAAAGGGAAGAAAAAATAGAGCAATTAAAAAAGTTAAGTGTAAACCATTGTGAAAGATAAAAATTGTATGAAACGAATTGAAATTATATTTCTTTTGATAGTTACCATGTTGTTTGGTTTAAGCGTAGATAACATATTGGCGGATACCTTGGCTGATTCGGTTTCTATTGTATGTAATGCTGGAGAATTGTCGAAAAAAATAACAGGCTCTGCAAGATATATAATAAAGAAGCTCAAGATAAAAGGAGGGCTTAATGCAACGGATTTTGGCATAATTCGTATGATGGCAGGGCGTGATTGGAATGGAGAACAAACTCCAGGTAAATTAGAGGTGTTGGATATAAGCGAAGTTATTCTTAAACCAAATCAAGATATTGGATGTAGTTATAGAGGTGATAGTTATTCTACTGATTATAGAATTCTTTCTGATTATATTTTACCAGGGAGTTTATTTGAAGCTACTACATTGAAATCTATTATTTGTCCTCCACAAATACATACCTTAAGTGGGCGTTGTTTCATAAATTGTAACAATTTGGAATCAGTTGTGGCACCAGGAGTACGCGAAATAGGACAGTATGCCTTTGAAAATTGTATAAATTTGCTTGAGTTTGACAGCTCTAATGATGAAACAACTTATGAAACGGTGAAAATAGGAAAGTATTGTTTTAAAGGATGTAGTAAGCTAAAAAGGTTTGCATTTAAGAAATCTGAAAAAATGAAGATTGGCGCATACGCCTTCTATGATTGTACTTCTTTGAAAACAATATGTATAAACGCCGATAACTTCTTGACCATTGGTGAGTCTGGTTTTAAAGATTGTGTTTCGTTGGAAAGTGTACAGGGGCATTATGGCTTCTGTATATTAAAAGGTAGTGCATTTAAAAATTGTAAGAATCTTTCGAATTTCTCACCGAATGTTGATGAAGTTGGTGATTCTTGCTTTGCAAATTGTGAGAAAATAAATGAGCTGCCTAATAATTATTACAGTACAGACATAACTCAATTTGGAAAATATTCGTATTCTAACACAGGTTTCGTAGACCTTGAACTTTGGGGGGATGGAGGAGCCTTGGGCGAGGGGATGTTTCAAAATTGTAAGCATTTGAAAACAATTGTAAGTTATAAGAGTATACCCAAGAACTGTTTTGATGGCTGTACTAATCTTGAATTCGTAAAGATTGGATCGGCTTCCCAAATCGGTGAGGATGCCTTTGATGAAAGTATATATAATTCTTGCTCTGTTCGTGTCCCTAAAGGTGAATACTACCATTATGTCAATGGTGTATATGGAAAATGGTATTTCAAGAACACCTACTCGGAAGATGTGCTTCCTAGTCCAACGATTTCTGTAGATAGAAATAATAATGTGTCCATACACTCTTATGTGTATGATGGAACTTTATATTATCATCCAAAAGGTTATTACCCTTCATATGCATATAACAAACCATTTCAAGTATCAAAGAATACAGTGGTGTCGGCTTTGGTGGAGTTGGAGTATGATGATGCAGGACATAGCTATTATGGAAGTAACCCAGTTGGGGGGTCTGTTACATATACAATAAATTCGTTCAAGTATGATATACCTACTATAGAAGTGAAAAATAATATTGTGACTATAACAGCAAAAGATAGTTTGAATATTGATTATGCTATAAATCGAGAGCCTACCCATAATACGAATTATACAAATCATTATACCAAACCGTTTGAAATATCTGAGCGATGTACGATATATGCTAAAGTATATATAGACGCTCGTAATTATAGTGAAACGGCAAGTTATCAAGTCAGAATACTTAAATTGTCTGCTCCAAAGATTAACTGTGAACATAATGTTGTCACGATGTCTTCTCCAGAAGATGCGGATATCTTTTATACCGTAGATGGAACAGAACCAAATGTACATTCTTCTTTATACAAAGAATCTATTCGTATAGATAAGAATTTAGAGATTAGGGCTTTTGCTGTTAAGGATGGGTATGAAAATTCGGAAGTGACAATTGTTAAATGCACTTATGTAAGTCGGACTCAGACCATAACATGGGGTGAGATGAAAGCACCTAGTGTGGGAGAAACAATAGAATTGATGGCGACTGCTTCTTCTGGTTTGAGCGTAAAGTATTCTGCTTATGCGCCGTTGTCTGCTTTTAAAGAACCGATAATAAACGTTAATAAGGCGACATTTCCACAAGAAGGTTGTTATCTTTTAGTTGCGACCCAAGAAGGCAATGAAGACTATGACATGGTTGCGGATACTTTGCAAATAAATATTGTCTGTGATGACGATGAACTAATGTGCTTCGATGGTATTTATTATAAACTTACAGCTTCGAAGGAAGCGTTGAAAGTCGTTCGTGGTAATTTGCCTTATAAGGGGAAAGTTGTAATACCAGCTACAGTAAATGGTATGCCTGTTGTTGAAATCGAAAATAACGCAATGTATGCTTCATATTTTCTTACAGAGGTAACAATAGGTGAGAATATATCTGTTTTTGGAAGTGAGGCGATTGGTGCTTGTCCAAACTTGCATACAATCGTTTTGCCAGCCAATGCTGCTTTACGACTACCTTCTTATTGCTTTAATTGTGATGATAAAGTTAGAGAAATCCATTGCTTGTCGGAAGATCCATATGTAGTAGCTGAGAGCGTATTTAATGGATTTCTAGATTATGAAAAGTGTGTACTTTATGTACCAGTAGGCTGTAGAAATAAATACATTCAAGCTCCATTCTGGAAGAATTTTACACATATAGAAGAGAGTACTCCAATCATAGTTCGTGCGAAGAGTTACAGCCGTCAGTATGGTGATGAGAATCCTGTGTTCGAGTTTGAGACCGAGGGTGCAGCATTGGATGGTACTCCGGAGATAGTCTGCTCCGCAGTCGCCAACTCTCCTGTTGGATCTTATACTATTGAGGTGAAGCAGGGCAGCATCAAGAACTATAATGTCCACTTCGAGTCAGGTAGTCTTGTGATTACTAAGGCTCCTTTGTCTATCTCCGCTGGCAATTATACCAAGAAGCAGGGTGATGCAATGCCTGTGTTTAAGGCAAGTTATGTTGGCTTTAAGAATGGTGAGGATGAATCAGTTCTGACCAAGCAACCAGTCTTCTCTTGCGAAGCAAATGAAGCAAGTGCTCCAGGTAAATATCCAATTAACGTATATGGTGTAGAGGCAGATAATTACAATGCTATTAGCTACGTTGCTGGAACTCTCACAGTTCTAAAGAGGGAGTTAAAGAAGCAAACAATCACTTGGGACCAAGAGATAAAAGCTAAGGTTGGTTCTACGATAGAAATGAATGCAACCGCATCTTCTGGTCTTCCTGTAAGATATTCGTACGCTCTGGTACCAAGAGTGGAAAGTGCTTATCAAGTTCCTCAAATAGAAGACAATAAGATAACATTCCCTCAAAATGGTATGTATCTCTTGGTTGCTATTCAAGACGGAAATAATGAATATGCGGCAGCTACGGACACATTGGATGTCTGTGCAATCAGTGACGATGAGGGCTTGATGTATATTGATGGTAACTACTATAAATATACTGATGATGGCTCTGCGCTAAAGGTGGTCAGAGGTTACAAACCATATCGAGGAAAAGTGGAAATTCCTGCAACCGTTAATGGTCTGCCTGTAACTGAGGTTGATGGGCAAGCTATGTATGCTTGCTATTATCTGAACGAAGTTGTGATAGGCGATAATGTTGCAATTTGTGGGCATGAGGCTTTTGGTGCAAGTCGAAATTTGCAAAAAGTTACTTTGCCTGCCAATCAAGCGGAATTAAGACTGCAATATATATTTAATTGTGATGATGGAATTAAGGAAATCCATTGTCGTTCATCTGTTCCATATCTTGCAGATGAAAGTCTTTTTAATGGATTTGTCAATTATGACAATTGCATTCTCTATGTTCCTGTTGGCACCAAGCAATCTTATGCCAATGCCGAGGTATGGAAATACTTTACTCACATTGTAGAGGAAGAGGTCGCAACAGAAATTTTAAATGTATGTGTGTCTAGCGCGAAGGGAACATGGTATACTCTGCAAGGTGCTAAGTTGTTTGGTAAGCCTCGTCTGCCAGGAGTGTATATTCATGATGGCAAAAAGATGATCGTGCGATAAATACAATATAAAGTTGTGGATGTATTACGATACGATGTAGTATATCCACGCTTTATTTTGCTTATCAAGACAGTTTAATTCGATATAAATGATTTTTAGTAATGGTTTTCGATGTTTCCCTTGATTTATGAGAGGATGATGAAAACTCATACTATGGTTGGGGATTAATATGAATATACAAAACGAATAAAAAAATAAGATAATGAAACATTTGTTACTTTTTAAAGCGTGGTTGCTATTTTTGTTTTGGGTCCTTCCTGTAGAAATACATTCGGCAACTACAATGGAGGATACTAATTTTTCTTATAGCTATTGTCTAGGAGGGGTCCAGATAACAAAATTTCATGGTTCGTATAATGAGTATAGAACAATAACTATTCCTAAAACTTTTCGTGGACAAAAAGTTGTAAAAATTGGAAATTTTGCATTTCAGAACGCCTCATTCGCAAGGGTAGTGAGAATTTCAAAATTTGTCAAGGAAATAGGCTTCAGAGCTTTTTATGCTTTGTCTGATTTAGAGGAAATTAAGTTTTATGATGCTAATTATTATGGAAGTGAAGCATATAAGACGGAATTGAAATATGTAGGCGGTGAGTGTTTTATGAATTGTTATAAATTGAGAGGGTTTACCGCAGATAAAGTTGATTCTATTGCAGAACATGCCTTTTCTGGTTGTTTAGATTTAAAAAAGATAGATATTAAAGAAAGTAGTATTATAGGGTCTCATGCCTTTTATGAATGCTATTCTTTAGAGAATTTGTTTTTGGGTGATTCCTTTGAGACGATTGGGGAAAATGCATTTGCAAAATGTTCAAGCTTGAAAAACTTTTCAATTCCTGCTTCTGTAAAACAGATAAGGAAAAATACTTTTGATGGTTGCGAGAAATTGTCTCTCTTAGTGTTTAGAGATGGTATGGATGATGTGCAAGTTGATGAATCTGTAACAGATGGAAAAAACGAAGGTATATTTACCTCATGTCCATTAGATAGTGTATATATTGGTAGAAATATTAAGAGTTTAGGATTGTCTCCTTTTTATAGAAATCAACATATAAAAAGTATAGAATTTGGTAATTCTGTTACACAAGTTCCACAACATTTGTTTGAGGAAAATGAAGAAATAATATCAGTAAAAGCTCCGTGGAAGTTGCCCAATGTAGTAGATGAATCTGTCTTTTCTTATACGACTTTTATGGATGCGACATTAGTTGTACCATTGGGAACTAAAAGTATATATAAAAGTGTGCATAGTTGGAGTGATTTTCAACATATAGATGATGGAAGTCGATTACCGCAAAGTATTGTTTGGAAAGTTGAAACTACAAGTTGGACAATAGGAGATGAATTAGTTCTAAATGCCTCTTCGGATTCCAATTTAAAGGTGGATTATAAAATTAAAATAGGAGGTGAATGTGCAAGAATTATAAAATTGGATGGTGTTGAAAAGTTATGCTTTATAAAGGCAGGACAAGTGGAAGTTGAGGCTTTCCAATCTGGAAATTCTGTTTATTCGTCAGCCACCCCCATTTCTATAACTTTTGAAGTTTTGCGAAAGAAGCAAAGTATTAAATGGAATACTAATACTAAAGTTCTTGTGGATTCAACGTTAGAACTTACAGCTGAGGCTTCTTCTGGATTGCCGATTTCGTATGAAATCATAGAGGGAAGTAAATATGCTCAGATAAAAAAATACCATAATGCTTTTTTGTTGAAAGGTGTTTGTGCAGGAAAGGTGCTAGTAACGGCAAATCAAGCTGGTGACGATTCTTTTAGTGAGGCTACTTCTGTGACAATGAGTTTTGAAGTAGTTGATGACAATGTGACAATCCGTGCAAAAAGCTATACCCGAATTTATGGTGAGCAAAATCCAAAACTAGAATTTGTGACCGATGGAGCTGTTTTGGATGGTATACCTGAAATTACTTGTTCGGCAGATGTCGATTCTCCTGTTGGCTCTTATATTATTGAGGTAAGACAAGGAACGGTCAAAAATAGTAAAGTACACTTAGAAAATGGTACATTGCAGATAACGGAGGCTCCATTGACGATAACTGCTGATAATTACACTATTACGCAAGGAGATAAACTTCCTGAGTTTACGGCAAGTTACAGTGGTTTTAAAAATGGCGAGAATGTGTCTGTTTTGACCAAGCAACCAGTCTTCTCTTGTGATGCAAATGAAGCAAGTGCTCCTGGTGAATATCCAATTAACGTATATGGTGTAGAGGCAGATAATTACAATGCTATTAGCTACGTTGCTGGAACTCTCACAGTTCTAAAGAGGGAGTTAAAGAAGCAAACAATCACTTGGGACCAAGAGATAAAAGCTAAGGTTGGTTCTACGATAGAAATGAATGCAACCGCATCTTCTGGTCTTCCTGTAAGATATTCGTACGCTCTGGTACCAAGAGTGGAAAGTGCTTATCAAGTTCCTCAAATAGAAGACAATAAGATAACATTCCCTCAAAATGGTATGTATCTCTTGGTTGCTATTCAAGACGGAAATAATGAATATGCGGCAGCTACGGACACATTGGATGTCTGTGCAATCAGTGACGATGAGGGCTTGATGTATATTGATGGTATTTACTATAAATATACCGACGATGGCTCGGCGCTAAAGGTGGTCAGAGGTTACAAACCATATCGAGGAAAAGTGGAAATACCTGCAAACGTTAATGGTCTTCCTGTGACAGAAGTTGACGGGCTGGCTATGTATGCTTGCTATTATCTGAAAGAACTCGTTATTGGTGACAATGTGAAGAAATGCGGACATGAGGCTTTTGGAGCAAGTATAAACTTATGTAATGTCACATTGCCTGTTGCTGATGTTGAGTTTACACATAATTGGATGTTTAACTGTGATAGAGGAATTCGGGAGATACATTGCCGTTCGTCCATTCCTTATGTTGTCGATGAAGGCATTTTTAATGGTGCTGTTGATTACGACAAGTGTATTCTCTATGTTCCTGTTGGCACTAAGCAATCTTATGCTACAGGGTAAACGCATCAAACTTTTTATCTTTTAACAGATAGGCATTTATACTGTAT
>ERZ1026780.763-NODE-763-length-23543-cov-10.027333_pt1 | contig 23543 bp, 22 predicted proteins | sample MGYA00380126_ERZ1026780 | MGnify/ENA primary metagenome ERZ1026780 (study PRJEB33269, sample SAMEA4719762) | human gut metagenome | biome: human-associated habitat; feature: organic feature; material: feces | place: Cameroon | collected 2013-10 ... | reverse complement strand
CCGTGCCCGTGCCCGACGCCTGCGTCGCCGGTGTCGATAGGCTCGTTCCTCGTGAACGGGCAGCCCGGCCTCACGCTGGCTAGGGGCAGCCGCGCCGGCGACCTGTCGCTGTCCTGGAGCATCTCGGGCGGCAAGGTCTCGACGCTCATGCTCAACGGCTCGCCGCTCCCCGCCGCGTCGACCTCGTTCATGGTCGGCGCCGGGAGCGTCTCGACCGACACCACGTACAGGCTCACCGCCGTGGGCGAGGACGGCTCCACAGCGACCGCCGTTGTCTCGATCACGTTCCTGCCCGAGACCCGCTGGGGCACCGAGGAGGACCCGTCTGCCATGAGCGCGTCGTTCGTGCAGTCGCTCGACGGCTCTGACCTGTCCGCCGACAGGCGCAGGGAGGTCACCGTGGACGCCGGGCGCGACGAGCGCATCTGGTTCGCCATCCCCAGCGAGCTGGGCGAGCCCGACTTCTGGGCGAACGGGTTCAGGGGCGGCTTCGTCCGCGCCGGGTCGGTCAACGTCTCGGGCACCGAGCTCGGTGTCTACAAGTCTGTCAACAAGGGCCTCGGCCGCGTCGACGTCGAGGTAAGGTAAGGAGGAAGGTATGCCGAACAACGACGGCTGCACGGAGGTCATCTCCCGCATCGCGCCCGCAAACGGCGCGGACTTCAAGGTGGTGCATTGGAGGGACGTCGACTTCGACGGTTTCGACGGCCTGGGCGACAAGGGGGCGGACAGGCTGCACCTCAAGTTCGCCGAGACCGACCACCCCGACAGGGCGTGGCTCGAGTCGAGCGCATCTGACGAGCCCAACACGTTCGTCGGCGTCGTGGTCGACAAGTCCGACGAGGCCCCGACCGACCCGCACCGCTACTGCTGGACTCGCTTCAAGGGCGCCGGCATCGCATCCGGCTCCGGGAAGCCCGCGCTCGACGGGGCCCTCGGCGACCTGTACATCGACGCCGAGTCCGGGACGCTCAGCAGGTTCGACCAGGTGAAGCCCGGCGTGCTCGCATGGGCCGAGGTCGGCAACGTCCGCGGCCCCAAGGGCGACGACGGCAGGCCCGGCGCCAGCCCCACGCTGGCCGTGGGCGCCCTCAAGGTCGTCGCCTCCCCCGACGAGGCGTACGCCAAGAACGTGGGCGACGAGCACGCCGTCGTCCTCGAGCTGGGGCTTCCCGGCGGTCGCGACGGCAGGACGCCCGAGGTCCGCGTCGGCAAGACCGACACGGTCGAGGCCGGCAGCCCCGCCAAGGTGACCGCGAGCACGGACGCCTCGGGCGTGACGCTGGACTTCGAGGTGCCCAGGGGCGCAGACGGGACGTCACTCACCGTAGGCGAGGTGACGACCGAGACGAGCGCCGCAGGCGGCGACGCCGAGGTCTACGCCTCCGAGGGCGAGGACGGAAGGGTCGCGTTCAGGTTCGTCATCCCGCAGGGCCCCCAGGGCCCGCAGGGCGACCAGGGCATCCAGGGCCCTGAGGGCGCAAAGGGCGACCGAGGCGAGCAGGGCGAGCGCGGCGAGAGGGGAGAGCGCGGCGAGAACGGCCTGGCCGCCACCGTCGCCGTCGGCTCCGTGTCCAAGCTCGCTCCCGGCGAAGCCCCGACCGTCACCGCGACGCAGGACCCGGACACCAACGCCGTGACGCTCGACTTCGGCATCCCCCAGGGCTGGACCGGCCCCAAGGGCGAGCAGGGCGAGGTTGGACCGCAGGGCGAGCAGGGCGTCCAGGGCGAGCGCGGCGACAAGGGTGACAAGGGCGACCAGGGCGAGCGCGGCCCGCAGGGCGACCAGGGCGTCCAGGGCCCCCAGGGCGTCAAGGGCGACAAGCCCACGGTCTCGATAGGCTCGGTCGTATCCACCAACGACGTCGCCTCCGTGACGGTCGCAGACGACGGCGAGGGCAACGCCGTCCTGAGCTTCGGCATACCCAAGGGCAAGGAAGGCCGCGAGGGCAGGGCCGCGACCGTCTCCGTGGGAAAGGTGACCACGCTGCCCGCAGGCGAGAACGCCGCCGTGACGAACGTGGGCACCGCGACGGACGCGTCGCTGGAGTTCTCCATCCCGCAGGGCCCCAAGGGCGAGCAGGGAGAGCGGGGGCCACAGGGCGAGCAGGGCATTCAAGGCGAGAAGGGCGAACCTGGCCCGCAGGGCCCCCAAGGCATCCAGGGCCCAAAGGGCGAAAATGGCGAGCAGGGCCCCCAGGGCGTCCAGGGCCTGAAGGGCGACCCTGGCGAGCAGGGACCGCAGGGTGAGAAGGGCGACCCGGGCGAGAAGGGCGACACCGGTGAGACGGGACCCCAGGGTCCGCAGGGCATTCCGGGCGATAAGGGCGAAAAGGGAGACCCTGGCGTCCAAGGCGAGAAGGGTGAGCAAGGCCCACAGGGCCTGAAGGGCGATACGGGCGAGACTGGCCCGCAGGGCCCCAAGGGCGAACCTGGCGAGACTGGGCCCAAGGGTGACACTGGTGAGACGGGTCCCAAGGGCGACACCGGCGAGACCGGACCGCAGGGCCCGCAGGGCATCCCTGGTGAGAAGGGTGAAAAGGGAGACCAAGGCCCCAAGGGCGACCAGGGCGAGACCGGCCCCCAGGGCATCCAGGGCAAGCAGGGTGAGAAGGGCGAGACTGGACCCAAGGGAGACCCCGGCACCCCTGGCGAGAAGGGTGACACCGGCCCACAGGGACCGCAGGGACCCAAGGGCGACCATGCACGGATCGCCTCGGTGGCCGTCACAATGGTGCCCAACGGCGAGTCCGCCTCAGGCTCGGTCACGCCCGGCGAGGACGGCGACGCCGTGACGCTCAACATCCCCTGGGGCGACGCATCCAAGACGAACTACTCCGGCGACTCGTCCATCGCAGGGTCCACCGCCTACAAAAACACCGCCGCCGCCCTCGACGACATCCTGAGGCGCCTCATAGCACTCGAACCGTCCATCCACATCGCGACGCTGACGGCTGAGCCCGACAGCGTCGAGAAGAACGTCGGCGGGGACGTAAAGCTCTCCTGGACCTACGCTGCCAGCTCGACCGAGCCTGTCACACAGTCTGTCAAATTCGTCGGCGATTCCGATACATTGAAAGTAATGTCGGCCTCCGTAAGGTCGACTACTGTGCACCTGGACGGATTGAACGACGTCACCATCATGCTCAAGTCGACAGACGCGCACGGCAATAAGGACTCGTCCACCGTGTCCGTGAAGGTGACGCCGCAACCGAGCAAGTCGAAGACGGTCTACTTCGGCCTCGCGCCGGACGGCGAAGTCAACGAAGCGCTCGTCACCGGGCTCCAGTTCCAAGAGGATCGCGATGACCCGTACGTGCAGGATGCGACGGCGACGATAGCGGCTGGTGAGGCTAGTAACGTCGACAGGTTCGCGTGGTTCGCGTTCCCGGCGTACATGGAGCCAGGGAAAGAGCTCAAATTCTACCTCGACAGGTCGTCCTACCCCGGCGGCATGTCAAAGGCCGGCGAAACGTCTGTCGGGTCGACGGCCTACGCCGTGTTCAAGAGCGACAACGCCCTTGCGTCCGAACCCGGTCAATCCATGTATCTGACGGTGAAGGATAGGTAGCGGAACATGCCGAAGAAGGTATACGAGAACACGTACAGGGGCAGGTACACAATCCCAATGGCATCTGGCCTGACGACCTCGAACGGGATGGACTACTTCCTCCTGCGCGCCGAGGACGTCGAGTACGCCGAAGGCAAGAACCTGGTCCAGGCCATCAAGGACGGCACGCTGGTCGAGACGGACAACGGCGGCCACATCAGGTACAGCCACGAGAAGGTCGTGCCGAGCGGCTCGTACCGCCTGGGCGACTCGGTCGGCGGCTTCCCGCAGAAGGGCGACCTGATCATGGACTCCGACGGCACCCTGTGGGAGGCCGTCTCGGTCGACAGGGAGAAGCTCACCTACACGGTGGGCTCCGCCCCGCTCGCCACGCTCAAGGCGCCGGGGATAGAGCTCGGCAACGGGGACCCAGAGGAGACGCTCCCAGCCGAGCGCTCAGCCTTGGGCACCGGATACGTCGACGCAGACACCGGGGACCTCTGGAAGGTCGTCGAGGCCTAGCGGCGGGGATTTTGTACGGTCGGTCCGTGTGATATGGTTCGTTCGTGTCATGGGGGCGGCGTCCACGCCCCCGACTGTATAGGGTTCAAATGGAAGGGAAACAGCATGGCTAACTCATGGTCCAAGCTCGGCAACATCAGGGGCCCCCAGGGCATCCAGGGCGTCCAGGGCGACGCCGCGACAATCAAGGTAGGCAACGTCGCCACCGGCGCCGCCGGCTCGCAGGCCGTCGTCGAAAACACCGGCTCCACCTCGGCCGCCGTCTTCGACTTCACCATCCCCCAGGGCGTGAAGGGCGACAAGGGCGACGCCGCGACCATCGCCGCCGGCACCGTCACCACCCTCGCCGCAGGCGAGAAGGCCACCGTCACCAACGGCGGCACCGCCGCTGCCGCCATCTTCAACTTCGGCATCCCCCAGGGCGCCAAGGGCGACAAGGGCGACGCGGCCACCGTCGCCGTGGGCAAGGTGACCACCGGCGCCGCAGGCACCGAGGTCAAGGTCGCCAACTCCGGCAACTCGCACGCCGCCGTCTTCGACATCACCATCCCCCGCGGCGACAAGGGCGAGCAGGGCATCCAGGGCCCCAAGGGCGAGAAGGGCGACGCCTTCGCCATCGCCAAGACGTTCGCCAGCGTCGCCGCCATGAACGCCGGCTTCGCCACCGACGGCGTCAAGGAAGGCCAGTTCGTCATGATCGACACTGGCTCCGTCGAGGACGTCGACAACGCCAAGATGTACGTCAAGGGCAAGACCGCGTACACCTACGTCACCGACCTCTCCGGCGCCCAGGGCATGAAGGGCGACGCCGCCACCATCGCCGTCGGCACCGTGACCACCGGTGCCCCCGGCACCGACGCCGCCGTGACCAACGCCGGCAACAGCTCCGCCGCAAAGTTCAACTTCACCATCCCCCGCGGCGACAAGGGCGAGCAGGGCGACAAGGGCGACGCCGCCACCGTCAAGGTCGGCACCGTGACGACCGGCGCCGCAGGCACCAAGGCCGCCGTCGCCAACTCCGGCACCGCCGCAGCCGCCGTCCTCGACTTCACCATCCCCAAGGGCGACAAGGGCGACACCGGCGCCGCAGCCGGCTTCGGCACCCCCACGGCCAGCGTGACCAACAACTCCGTCGGCACGCCCACCGTCACCGTGACCGCCTCCGGCGAGGCCACCGCAAAGGTCTTCGACTTCAAGTTCGCCAACCTCAAGGGCGTCCAGGGCGACGCCGCCGGCTTCGGCGCCGTGACCGCCACGGTCGACGCCAACGTCGGCACCCCCTCCGTCACCGTGACCGCCGGCGGGACCAACGCCGCAAAGACCTTCGCCTTCGCCTTCAAGAACCTCAAGGGCGAGAAGGGCGCGACCGGCGCCCAGGGCGTGCGCGGCAACAAGATCTCTGCCGGCTCTGGCGTCCCGACCGTCCAGACCACCGACATGGTCGGCGACCTGTACATCGACGCCGCCACCGGCAACCTGTACGCGCTCAACGCCTAAAAAGCCATAGGGCGGAAGCCCGCGCGACGGCCCCCCGTGCTATCCTCTCAATGGACGGCGCGGGGGGCTTTTTCGTGGATGGAGGGCGGTCTATGGTTGTTCCTGGGTTCGTCGATTCGGTCAGGGTGTACGGGGACGGGTGCTCGAACTGGGTGCTCGTGGCGTGCGCATACGGCACGCCGTTCTTCGCGGCCGTGTGGGGCGACGGGGAGATGGGCGTGTCGGATGCGTTCTCCAAGGCGTTCCCGCTGCCGCTGGGCCACGCCAAGGTGCTCGTGGAGGGCAGGGCCGTCGCGGCCGAGTGGTCGCGCTCGTCCGGGTTCTCGACGACGAGGCCGCAGGACTTCGCGGAGGGGGACGTCGCATGGGGATAGTTGTCGAGGTGAGCCGCGGCAGGGGGAAGAAGCCGTACCTGTGCAGGCTCGACGACCACAACCGCCGCTGGGCCACGTGCAGGAAGGTCCACGTGTGCCGGACGTGCGGCCGCAGGATACCCGTCGGGGCCAAGTGCGTGCTGCGCAAGTGGTACAGGGGGAGCCACCCCGGGTGGATCCGCGAGTGCGCCGAGTGCTCGGACGCCATCCTCAAGTGCCGCAGGCTGCACGACGCGCTCGACTGGAAGGCCGAGGCGCCCGTGAGGGAGGCGTGCCGTGTGTGCGACGACTACCCGGTGTGCCCGCTCATAAGGAACGTGAGGGAAAGCGAGCCGGGCGACGTCGCCTGGGAGATGCTCGACATTGGGGGGTGCGTCGATGACAATGCAGGCGCCTGAGTTCTCGGGCGAGATGGACGTCGAGGCCTTCCGCGCGGGTTTCACGCGCGAGGTCGAGGCGAGGTGGTCGAGTCCGAGGCCCGTCGCGGCGGGCTGCAGGGTGTCCGCGTACGACGCGGCCCCGAGGGTGAGGTCCGTGAGGGCCGTGTGCCTCGGCGCGGACGGGAAGCCGTTCAAGGCCGACGGCGCGCCCGCCATGGACGTCTCGGTCAGCTACCCGCACCTGGCGTACTGGGGGTTCGCCAACGTGCCGAAGGGGCGGTCGTTCGAGGTCCCGTACTCCGAAGCGTGCGAGGTGCGGGCGTCGGCGGACTGCGAGTTCTCGTGGGTGGAGTACGAGCTGCCCGACGGCTCCAAGGGCAGGGCCGAGGGCGTGCGCGTCACGTGCTCCGGCAGCTCCCTGTACCGCCAGCCCGCGGACTCGAGGGGCCTGGGCAGCGGGACGCGCAAGTTCCTGTTCTGGCCGTACAAGGACGTGAGGTAGCGTGGACGCGTCGAAGGTCGAGCTGGCCCTCGGGTACGCCGAGGAGGGCGACCGCAGGGCGCTCGAGGCCATGACGGCAGGCATGTCCGAGGCCGACAGGGCGTACATGCTCGGGTACGTGGACGGCTACGTCGCCGCCGTGCAGGCGTACGCGCAGGCCGAGGGCGTCAGTCCTGCACGTCGGACGGGGTGTACCTCCCTGTCCTAGGTATGGAGAAACTGTGTGCGCCTATGCGCCTCGGGGAGTTCCTGGGAGGCTCCGGCGAGACGGCGGCGGCTGGCTCGGGGAGCGGCTCGGCGACGGACCCAGGCTCCCCCGCGGCCCCCGCCTCATCCTCCGGGGCCTCGCCGAACATGGGCGCGGGCGCCTCCGGCTCCTCGTATGGAACCGTTACGCTTTCAGACCTGACCTCGCGTCCCTCGTTCCTCACGAAGGCGGAGAGCATGGAGCGCAGCTCCCCGAGGCATTCCGGGCACAGGTCGTCCATGGCGACGGCGTCCTCCCCCATGACCTGCGCATAGAAGGCGAGCGGGGCGTCCTCGCCGGGCGCCTCGACGACCGCGCCGCACCTGTCGCATATGCTTGCTATCAATTCGCGTCAACCTCCGATGCGGGAAACGCCCGCAGATAAGTGCTAGACTTCTCGCGTCGATTATATCTTGTTCGGGGAGGTGCCATGCTCTCAAAGGCGGTCGTCGACGAGCTCGAGGATGCCCTCGGCAGGTGGTGCTCGGCGTACAGGGACGAGGTGCGGTACAACCGCGAACTCATGGCGCTCGACGCCAGGAGGGCCGCCGTTGCCGCGAGGTGCGAGCAGTCCAGGGCCGACCAGCGGGCCTCCCAGGAGCGCGTCAACGCGACGCTCGCCTCGGTCTCCGGCGACGAGGACGAGCGCGCCGCGTCCGACATAGTGCAGCGCTGGGTCGGCGAGGCCGAGATCGCCTCGGTCGTCGAGCCGGAGGTGGGCGGCGAATGATATCAGACGCGTTCGACGGGTTCTCGGAGAGGGTCGAGCGCCTGTGCTTCCTGTCGTGGAGGAAGGCGTTCGGCGAGAGGGCGGAGGCGTCGAGGTCCGTCACCTGCACGCTGTTCACGCGCGAGGAGAGGCCCGGCTCCTGGGTGCTAACGTTCTCGCTGCGCGTAGGCGACGAGTGGTGCCAGGCGAGGTACGAGACGGCCCCGGTCGACATGGACGAGGCGTCCGTGCCGCAGGGCTCGCCGGGACCTGCGAACCTCGCCAGCATGGCGGCGTCGAGGCTCGTCGAGGATTGCGCGAGGAAGGCGGTCGAGGCATGGAACAGGTAGGGGAGAGGGTCGTCGTGACGAGGGGGGAGCTCGCGGCGATGCTCGCGGCTTCCCTTGAGAGGCCGTCGGAGGCGGCCGACGCCCTGGCGTTCGTGGACTCCGCCATGGCGCTGCAGAACGACGCGGGCAGGCCCGTGTACGTCCTTGCCGTGTCGGACGACGTGTCCGCCGAGGACGTGAGGTACCTGAGGGACGGCATGGCTGCCGCGGGGCTCGCGGCCCTGCTCGTGCCCAAGGGGGCGCTCTCCTACGTGGCGGAGCTCACGCCTGCGTCCGCAGGCAACGCGGGCAGGAACATAAGGGAAAGGCACGGTCTGTAGATGCACGCTCCGGGGTTGGACTTCAGGCTCGCACGCAAGGAGAACTGCTTTCGATGCTGGCACTGCCGGCGCGTCGAGGGGACGAACGCGTTCTGCGTGTGCATGGCGCTCGTGACGAAGTCGAACCCGCCGGACCTCGTCATGTCCCCGTACTCCGGGAGGTGCGACTCCTTCTACGACAGGCAGCGCCAGATGGGCATATGGGGAGGCGACCTCGAGGGCGTGGAGGTCCCCGGGTTCACCTACCCGAAGCCGCAGACGGTCGGGGACCTGATGCGCGACATGGACGATGGCGAAGGCTGCGAGGAAGACGACGAGGGGGGCATCTAGATGCTGCTGGACGTGACGGTCGACGAGGCCAGGAAGCTCGCGAGGATACAGGCAGACGTGACCAGGAGGTACGCCGGGTCTCCGAAGGACCTGCGCGTCTGGTCGCGGCTCTCCGACGAGCTCAGGTCGCGCTGCAACGAGGCAGGGTTCGAGGTCGACATACGCCTGCAGGGCGTGGGCTGCAACTGGATGCCCGTCGTGGACATAGTCGGCCGCACGGACAAGGCGCTCGAGAGGACGGTCGCCCGCGAGGGCACCGACGTCGAGCGCAGGACGTACGAGGCGACGCACGCATCCTCCGCAGAGCTGCGCGAGGAGGGCGTGGACACGTCCCTGCTGATGTAGGGGGCGCGGGGTGGCGCTGACCGAGGCCTCGCGCATGATGGCGTCGATGCTTTCGCTCGCGGCGCCGGACATATCCGCGAGAAGCCTGCCGCCGGTGGGCGAGTACCTCGACCTGTACTCCAACACAGCAACCCTCTACCCCAGGCAGAGGACGCTGATCAAGTGCGCCTTCGCCGACGTCGAGCACTTCAGCGCGTACGACAGGATGGTCGTCGGGCAGTGGATGGACTCGACGCGCAACGGCGGCGAGGTCGAGTTCCCCCTCGACTTCTACGAGCGCTGCGAGTGGCTGAAGCGGAACGGATACACGCATTTCCAGTACGTCGTCGTGGCCGGCGGCCGACGCATGGGCAAGGGCCTCATAGGCGGGAAGCTGCTCGAGGTGCTCACGGCCCGCCTGCTGGCGCTCGGCAACCCGCAGCGCCACTACGGCATCGACGAGACCAAGACGCTCGAGGCACGCGTGTTCGCCGTCTCCTACACGCAGGCGCAGTCCGCCCTCTACTCGGACATGCGCGACGCGCTACTGCTGGACGACTACATATCGCCGTCGATATACAGCACCTCCAACTCGCAGCAGCTCCTCAGGACCCCGGCCGACATGGCGCGCGAGTCGCGCATGCGCCGCGACGCAGGGCGCGGCAGGTACTCCGTCAACGCGCAGACATCCATCAGGCTCTACCCGTCCGCCCTCAGCTCGACGACGGCGCGCGGCGGCGCATCCTACTTCATGGCGTTCGACGAGTTCGCGCACGCCCCTTCCGGCGAGTCGCTGATGTCTGCCGACTCCGCGTACGAGGCGGCGGTCCCGTCACTGGCGCAGATGGGCAAGGACGGCATGGTCTACATGCCCTCCTCGCCTTGGAGCAAGGGCGGGAAGTTCTACGAGCTGTACCGCATGGCGATGGAGCTCGACAGGCAGGAGAAGGCCGTCAACCCGACCTACCTCGCCATACGCGTGCCAAGCTGGGAGATGTACCGCGACTGGCAGTACACCCGCGACAAGACGCACCCTGTGATCGGCACGCTCGACGAGTCGCAGGACATGCGCTCCCGCGAGAGGTCGAACCCGACCAGGTTCTGGGTCGAGTTCGGAGCCCATTGGCAGGCGTCCGAGAACCCCTACCTCGACGAGCGCAAGATAGCCCAGATATTCGAGCCGTTCCCGTCCAGGGAGGACTACAGGAACGTCCCGAGGTCGTTCGGGACCGTCGGGGCCACCTACAGGGCGCACGGCGACGCGGGCCGCTCGCAGGACAACTTCGGGTTCTGCATAGGGCACAGGGAGAACGTCGGGGGCGTGTGGCACGTGTTCCTCGACGTGCTCAAGTTCTGGTCTCCGAAGGACTTCCCGGAGGACTCCAGGGGCGTCAGGTCGATAGACTACACGCAGGTGTTCGACTGGATGCGCAAGGCGTTCTCCAGGTTCCGCGTGACGAAGTTCACGATGGACCAGTGGAACTCGGGCTACTTCATCGACGGCATGCGCCGCGAGGCCGCCGAGGGGAACACCGTGGAGAGGTTCATGTCCTGCGAGGTCGACGACCACACCGGGACGGAGAACATGCGCCGATACGAGGCCTTCAAGACCGCCGTGTACCAGGGCTGGGTCCACGCGCCCATGACCGACGACAGCGTGCCAGGGATGGAGCCGGACCCCGTGCTCGGGACGTCCCTGCTCGGCAACGAGCTCAAGTTCCTGGTAGAATCGAACGGCAAGGTGAAGAACGGGCCCGGGCAGGGCTTCTCGCACTTCGACCTGGCCGACTGCGCCGTGACCGTCGTGGCCGACCTGCTGCGCGACCAGATAGACGCCTACTCGCACGACGGCCTGTCCGCCGTCGTGGGCGCGGCGTCGGGCGGGTTCGGCAGCGCGCCCGGCTCCGACGACATGTGGCGCTCGATGCAGGCGCAGGGCGACGACGCCATGCGGGCGCTCGGATACTACTAGGAGGCTCTTGTGTTCCTCGACACGGTGATGGCATTCGACGTGGTGATGGCGTGCGACGACGACCCGTCAAGAAGGCGCGGCCTGCGCGGCAGGGGCGTCTTCGACGGCGAGTGCGCCGCCTTCTTCTGGGACGACGTGACGACGCACTCGTTCTGGAACGACGGGGTGCCCACCGACGTGTGGCTCTCGTCGTTGGGGTACGGAGGCGACGTCACATCCTGCATGCTCATGCGGGCCGGCTCCCCGGAGGTCGTCAAGACGCCACCGTGCGGGTGCGCCATCGAGACGTCGGTGCCGCTGCCGGTCGGGGCGCGCGTCAGGTTCTCCGGAGGCTACGGCAGGGTGTGGGTTCGCAATGCTTAGGTCTGCGAGGGTGTGGAACAGGTCCACCGAGGACGTGGAGCTGGGCGAGGGGCGCACCGTGCCCGCGCTCGGCTCGCTCACGCTCACGCACGCAGAGCTGGTGCGGCTCGCCACGGAGGGCGACCTGTCCTCCCTGCCCATAGAGGTGAGGCTGCCCGAGCAGGGCCTGCGCGAGGCGTCGGTCTCGGACTTCGGGGCCGTCGGCGACGGGATCACCGACGACACGGCGGCGTTCAAGGCAGCCGTGGACTACATCGCCGCATACGGGGGAGGCATCGTCACGGTGCCCGTGGGCGTGTTCGTCGTGAGGTCGGTCACGCTGCGCGGCGGCGTCTCCATGGAGGGCGAGTCGCGCGAGGGAAGCGTCCTGCGCCAGCCCGCCGGGGAGCACGCGGCGGTCGTGTCCATAACGTCGGACGGCTCGTCGCTGCACAGGGTCCACATCGTCGGGAATAAGGAGTCCTAGCATGGCCGAGGAGATACTTGGCTCCATAGACAGGGCGTCGGCGAGCACGGGCATATGGAGCGACCGTGAAAGCAGGTACACGCTCGGCGACTCGGGCTGGGCGTTCGGCATCGCCTGGAGGGCGCTGAGGATCAGGAACGGGTCGGACGTGTTCCTGCGCGTCACCCTCCGCCCGATGGAGGAGCTCGCATATTGGGCGGTGATGTCCGCCTATAGGCGCGCGTCCGCCTCGGTCACCGTATCGCACGGCGGGTCGTCCGAGACGCAGAATGTCTATTTCGATTGGGGCTCGGACGACGAGTCGAAACCATATTACGCACAGAACATAGGGTGGCACGGAGACGTGTCGTGCGTGACGACATACGACTCGATAAAAAATTTATCGACGGGGAATGTCCTTTTCGAGAAGCTCGAGTTCCGAGGCGTCGGGTACGGGGACGTCTCGATACGCATAGACGACGTCGACTCGAGCGGGAAGGGGCCGTCGGGCGACATCTACGGCGTCACGTACGACGGCTCGCAGCTCAGGGTGAACGGACAGCTGAACGCCCCAGTGACGGTCGCGACCATGCCGACGGTCTACAGGGCCCCGTCGGCCCCGACGCTCATGCCGTCGTCGCATGCGTCGTCCGAGGGCGTCCTTGGGCTCTCGTACACGGTCGGCGGCGCGTCGTCGGACAAGTCGGCCGAGACGTACTGCACGGAGTGCCTGCTCGAGGCCGTCCGAATGGACAACAAGAAGGGCTTCGACGCGAGCCTGTGGGACGCGTCGACGTTGAAGGTCAAGTCGCTTCCGGTCAAGGACGGAACGTACAGGCTCTCCCTCTCAGAATGGGGCATCCTCCCGTACCTGCTGCGCGTGTCGCTGCTCTCGGCGACGGGCGAGAAGGTGCCGTCCAAGCCGATCGGCGTGTTCCCGCCGAACAGGCCCGTCTCCGGCCTGTCCGCGGAGAGGTTCGGCAACAGGGGGGCGTCGCTGACATGGGAGCCGCCGGGGTCGAAGGGCGGCTACGACGTGGCGGTCGACGTCGACGGCGAGAGGAAGGATACCCTCGGAAAGGACGCGACGTCGTGGCAGTCGGCGTCCCTTTGGCCCGGCGACGGCAAAAAGACCGTGAAGGAGTTCTCGGTCGCCACCGTCTCGACCTCGAGGGAATACAAGGGGTTCCTGAAGTCGTCCGGCGTCACGGCGACCATGGAGGGCTACGCATCGGGCGCTGCGACCGCAAAGCTGTCGAACGGCGGCAACCCGCCAGACCCCCCGGCGTCCGTCGCAGCCGACAACGTGGTCGGCGGCAAGGCCGGCATGACGTGCAGGGCGACGGTCTCCTACGGTGTGCAGGCGGCCCCGACGCTCAGGGACGCCGTCGAGGCGTGCCTGTCCGGGGACTGGGGTAAGTCGAAGTCCGCGGAGTGCCCCGCCTCTGCGTCGGGGGTCACGGCGTTCGACCTCGACGCGTCCGGGTCGGCGGGGATGCGGTACAGGGCGCACGCGAGGATGGTGTCCGAGGACGGGACGTCCAAGGAGTCCGTGTCCGGCTACGTGTACGGGCCGTCCGTCGCGCCGAAGTCCGTCGAGGTGCGCAGGGACGGCTTCGGTGTCTCCGTGTGGGCGGAGTTCGAACAGGTCTCCGACAAGCACATGGAGCAGTACGCGCAGCGCTGGTTGTGCTCCATGGACGGATTGGATGAGAATGGGGACGTCTCATCCTACGATGGCCCAGTCATGCTCATGTCGAGGACGGCGGAGGACGGGTCGGCGCTGCTCCTCGGCGACGTCTCGGCGCGCGTCCTGACGTACCCGGTCGACAAGGGCACGGGAGCGTGGGACTCGGAGACGGTATCCGGGACGGCTTCGGGCGCGATAGGCCCGGTGCGCGACCTCGTCGTCTCGCAGTCGTACGGCGGCGAGTACAGTTTCACGGCGACGTGGGGCAGGCCCGCGGGAGACACGGGGGACATGGGTGTGACGTACGAGGCCGCGACCGTCTACGACGGCGTGAGGCACGTCGTCAACAAGGACCCGATCCCGGACTCCGACGCCCCGTCCGTCGGGTTCGGCGACGTGTACGGGGGCGCGGCGACGCTCGAGGTCGTCGCCATGAGGAACGGCCACAGGTCCAAGCCCGTGTCCGTGAGCTACCTGTACCAGCCCATGGAGCTCACCGCTCCGAAGATAACCGGGGCGAGGAGCGACGACGGCGTCACGTTCGAGCTGACTCTCAACCCCGCCGCCGGCGGAACCCCCTTTCAGACGGATGGCGGGAACGGCTACAGGTACGTCGTGTTCGCCGGGGCGTCGCAGGACGCGTCGCAGTCCCCAGCGGCCTCCGAGGCAGTGTCGTCGAGTTCGCTCTCCGGCGGCGGAAAGGTCATAAGCGTCGTGGTGGCATCGCCGGAGACGGTGTGGTACAGGGTGGCGGCGGTGGACGCCGCAGGCTACATGAGCGACCTGAGCGACGCCTACGGGCTGCGCATGGGCACTCCGGGCACCGGCGTCCTCGTCTACGGCGCCAGGGACGTGCTCGTGTCGGAGTGCGTCATAGATGGCGCGTCCAAGGCCGTCTCGGCGCTCGGCGGTGCGGCCGTCTCGGTCAGGGACTGCGTGATGGAGAGGGTTTCCGACGCTGCCTCGGGGGCCGGCAGGTACTACAATGCCGACAGAGAGTCCTCCATATCGGAGGACGGCGTGTCGTGGAGGGTTTCCGAGACCTAGGGAGGTTCATATGAAGGTTAGCCTGCCGTCGGTCGCGGCGTCTTTCAGCGACAGGCAGGTCGTCGCGGCGTACGACGCGGCGTCCAGGGGATACACGCACTCCAGGGTGAAGCAGGCCGGCGCCATAGGCGGGCCGGACGTCGGCTTCGCCATGCCGAAGGTCTTCGACCCTGCCAGAAACGGCATGGGCGGCGACGGGTACTCGTCCGGGTGGGGAGGCGGCCCCGACCTTCTCAGGTTCGACGAGGACGAGTCCGTCAGGCGCGACGTCCTCATGGCGGCGAGGAACATAGTCAGGACGCACCCGCTCGTCTCCGCGATAGTGGAGATCTACGCGTCCTACCCGCTCGCCGGCATGAAGCTTTCCCACAAGGACGACGGGATGGTCAGGTTCTACGACGAGCTCTTCATGGAGGACCTGGACTTCCGCAACTACCTGCCGGACGTCGGCAGGTGCTTCTGGACGGACGGGATGGCATTCAACTACGGGAACTGGAACGACAGCCTCGGCCTGTTCGTGGGGGAGGACGTGCTCGACCCGATAGACGTCGAGGTCTCGCGCGTCCCGTTCATGGGCGGGGAGGTCGTGTACCTGAGGCCCACCGACGAGATGCGGAACCTGGCCGTCGGCAAGGACCGGGTCTCGCTCGAGTTCCAGCGCAGGATGCCGGACATAGCCGCAGAGGCCGCCAACGGCAAGCCCATACCGCTTGACCCGAAGGTGCTCACGTACATAGCGGACAAGGACAGGCCGAGCGACCTGTACGGCTCGCCCAGGATACTTCGGTGCTGGAACACGCTGCGCCTCGAGAGCCGTATGAACTCCGCCATGCAGGCGACGGCCGACAGGCTCTACGCGCCGCTCCTGCTCTTCACGATAGGCGGCACGCTGCCGAACGGCGAGAGGTTCATCCCGCCGGTCAACGCGCTCGACGCCTTCAGGGACAACCTCGACGCGGCGCTCTCCAGCGACTTCCGCGCCATAGTGACGCACGACGGGGTGAGCGTCCAGCAGGTCATACAGGGCGACCGCATGAGCAACTTCAAGGGCGACTGGGACATGTACGACGAGCGCATATTCACGGCGTGGGGCCTGTCCAGCTCGATACTGAAGCCGGAGTCCACCACGTACGCCACGAGCGCCCTCGAGTTCAAGCTGGCAGCCCAGCTCATGACGCGCTACCAGGCGCGCATAAGGAGGATCTACGAGGCGCAGGCAGAGGTCGTCGCGGAGGCGCAGGGCCACTACGCCCGCTCGGAGACCGGCGAGGTCATGACGGAGCAGCGCGAGATATGGGACGACGACCTCGGGGACTACGTCGTCAAGGAGTGCAACAAGCTCGACTACCCGGACCTCACGTTCGCCCCGGTCGACTTCACGGACAGGCAGCGCAGGCGCGACTTCCTCAAGCAGATGAGGGACAGCGGCGTGCCGATAGCCACGGAGGACATAATGGTCGACGTGGAGATAGACCTGGACGCCTCCCGCAAGAAGTACAACCGGGAGGTCGTCGAGACGGCCGTGGACCAGGCGAGGAACAACCAGGCCGTGTTCGAGGCCACCGTCGGCCAGGCGCTCCCCGTCCCGCCGGACGTGAAGCAGTGGATGGAGGACGGCCTGATGCCGCTCAAGACCAAGAAGACGTTCGACGAGTACTCCGAGATCGAGCAGCCGTCGGGCGGCGCCGGCCCGTCTCGCCAGACCGGCTTCCAGGACGGCGGAGGGTCGCTCCCACCGCTCGGAGGCGGCATGGGCGGCGGCCCGGACTCCGGCGGCCTGCCGGAGGGTGACATGACGGACCTGGAGTCGGAGACCGGCGTGAGGTTCGCGCCGGAGGAGTCTTACGAGGAGGTGTAGCGTGGGCAAGGGATGCTGCGTGCATGACGGCGACGCCTGCGCCGTCCACGGCGCGCTCGAGTGCGGCGCGAGGGTCGACGGCAGGTGCCCGTTCTCGGGGAACGCGACCGAGCAGGCCGTGTACTGCTCGTCCTACGCACAGGAGGCGCCCGACGGGAAGACCGCCGAGGCGTGGGTCGACGTCAAGCGCAAGGGGGAGCTCATCTACAGCAGGGGCGGCGTCACGAACCTGCGCGAGTCGCCCGTCGAGGTCGACGCCACCGTGCGCTCCGACATGCTGCGCGGCGAGAGGGGCGTCCGCGTGGACGTCGGCGGCCCGTACGAGGTGACGCTCTCCAAGCGCTCCTGGGAGAACAGGAACAACGTCGGCGGGTACGTGCAGGGCTTCCTGTGCGAGTGCCAGTGGGGCCAGTACCACTCCGGGCAGCCCGGAAGCGGCTGGCAGGGGCGCCTGTGCTCCCACGCATATGCGACGGCGCTCGCGTCCGGCTCGAGGTTCAGGCAGGACTTCATGCGCGACCACGAGTCGTCGAGGCTATCCGCCGGGGGCCCGAGGCCCTACACTTGCGCGGAGGAATTTTTCAGCGACGTCGTCGACGCGACGTACTGCGGAGACGAGGGTGCGAGGAGGAGGATTGACGCCATGGGCAGGGAAGCGGTGGACGACATGCGCAGGGGCATGAGGCTGCGCAGGGCGAGCGGCGACGAGTGCGTGGCTACGTGGGGCGGGCTGTCCCGCAAGGTCGCCACGAGGCGCATAAGCGCCGACGAGATGCGCGAGCTCGAGCACGAGATAGACGGAAAGGAGCTGCGCAACAGGGGCAAGCTCAAGATGCAGGCACCTGACGCGGCTACGGACGACGACTTCCTTTGGATGTGATGAGAATGGCGAAGAAGACGGCGCAGTCCCCCAGGGGGTACCTGCCGAAGTGCGAGGAGTGCAGGGAGGCAAAGGTCGATTCGGTCTCCGACGGCCCGTACAGCGTCGACGTGAGCACGTCGATGGAGGAGTGGGGAGAGGAGGTCTCCTACGACCCGTCGGACGCGAACCCGTACGACGTCGTCCGCGTCGACGGGAAGACTGCCGGATACCTCTACCTCGCCGACCCGGACCTGCTCGAAAACGTCATCGATCCTGAACTCAACGACTTCGGGGGGTACGACGCAGATTTCGACGTCGACGTGGCGGAGCTCACCGAGACGTCCTGGGACATGGACTACTCCCTCATGACGGACCCGGATGGCTCGAAGCTCATCTGGATGATACCTGACTACGTGGAGGACATCTCGTCCGTGCCCGAGATAGTGGGGGCCATAGAGAACAAGGCGACCGGGAAGCCGAACTTCGGGCTGTTCGCCGCCTTTGCGACCAACAAGTTCTGGGGCCGCGAGGTCGTCGAGTTCGAGCCGTACGGCAGCGGGGACGGCGCCTCGCCCGCAGACGTGGACTACATCGTGGCAGGGTACTACAACGACGAGGACGCCCGCGTCGTCTACGACCTGCGCCCCGAGGCCTCCTCGCGTGCCAAGTCGGCCCAGGCGGCGGTCGACGTGGTCGACGCGATCGCGGACGCGCCCGTACCCGACGAGACCGTCGAGGCGACCGAGTGGGAAGCCTGCGACGAGGTCCCCGGCTCCGGCATAACGACCTACGTCATGGACGCCGGGGACGGGTGCTTCTCTGTGGCGACGGAGCCGGAGAGCGTGCGCGGCGTGGACGGCTACGGCTGGACCGCCGTCGACCAGGACGGCAGGGTCGTGGCGGAGGGATGGTCCGAGGCCGAGTACGAGGCGGCGTTCGAGGGCATGGGCGCGTGCCAGGCGCAGGCCGACGAGGTCGTCGCCGGGAGGCGTGGAAATGTTCAAGACCGCTAGCGCCAGCGTCGCCGGGTTCGCGGCGTCGGTGGACTCGAGGGGCAGGACGGCGTCCCGCGTGAAGGTAGGCTCGTTCGAGTACGAGCCCGCCGGGCCCGACTACCTCTACGTCTCGCTCAGGGCGCTCTCCGCGGACAGGCCGAACCTCAACATGGACATGTTCCCCTCAGACGAGCTCAGGGAGGCGCACAAGACGTTCGTCGGCAGCTGCGTGTTCCTCGAGCACGACAACAGGGACCCCGAGAAGTCCAGGGGGGCGATCATAGCCTCTAGGTTCCACGAGGAGAACCCAGACGACAGGTGGGTCGAGATCCTCATGGAGCTCGACGAGAGGCGCTGCCCGAAGCTGTGCTCCATGATCCGCAGCGGCGAGATAGACACGTTCAGCATGGGCTGCGAGGTGGATTACTCAGAGTGTCCCATCTGTGGGAAGACAGCCGAGCAGCCCTGGCAGTTCTGCGAGCACATGCGCAACAAGGGCCGCGAGTACGGCGGGAGGCTCGCCTACGAGATATGCCACGGCATCGACTTCTTCGAGGAGTCCGTCGTGTACAACCCGGCCGACCCCACGGCCAGGGCGATAGAGGTGTCCGGGGACAGGGGCGACGTTGCCCCGCGCACGGGCGAGTGGTTCGACGAGCTTGGGACGTGGGTCCTCGAGGACCCCAGCGGGGTCACGCTCACGGCGGACGACAACGGGTTCTGGTTCGCTCTCGACGGCTCCATGAAGGAGCTCGGGAGCGGTGAGTGCCGCAGCAAGGACGCGGCCAAGATGGAGGCGGAGGACTGGATGGGCAGGCACAACGCGGGAAGGGCCGCAATCGGCAGCGGGAGGCAGGCAAAGGCCGCGTCGAGGACGGCGTGGAAGTCGCGCGACCTTTCGCAGACGGACGAGCTGCGCCAGCTCAGGTGGAGGCCGACGGGCAGTCCCGTGGCGACCGGCGTGGACGAGCCGCTGTGCTGGTACCCGGTGCACGGCATCGACTCCATATGCGCCGACTACGGGCGCGGGTTCGTGTGCTGCCGCGCCTACGAGGCCGTCTCTGGCAGGACCAACATCACCGTCGACTACGTCGAGCTCGAGTCCCCGTCGTCGCTCGTGGCGACCGGCAGGTCCGTCTCCATCGGCGTCCTGCACTGCAGCGGCTTCGACCCGACCGGCGCGGAGTTCCTGGAAGCGGCGAAGAGGGCCGACGCATGGGCGAAGAGCCGCGAGGGCGTGGGCTACGCCTTCTCCTCGAGGACGGCGTCCGCCGGGCACGTGCAATGGGAGCGGTTGAACGGCGAGACGCTCGTCGGTGACATGAACGGCGTCGATTTCCATGCGGAGCTTGCCAACTACGGGTATGGGGACGAGCCGGACGAGTGGGAGATGTGGGCGTTCATCCCGGAGTCGACATACCCGTACGAGAACTCGCTGTGGGACTCGAGGGGCGACGACGGAGGGTTGGTCACCTTCCGCATGTCCGGAGTGGACTACGGGGTCCTCGACGAGCATGCGTCGTACCTGTACGGCCTCGCCGTCGATGCTATGGGAGGCAATCAGAGGGTCTCGCAGGCAGTTGCCGACGGCTGGTCGCAGACAGACAACGGGGACGGCACGACGACCTACACCGACCAGTCCGGGGACACTGCGACGGTCTCTCCGCACGAGTCCGGGCAGGGCTACGGGTACGAGGTCAAGGGCCCGGACGGCAGCGTGAAGGGCTACGGATGGGCGCAGACCGCCGACGAGGCCGCGCAGAAGGCGAAGGGCGAGGGCAAGCAGCAGGCCTAGGCGTCGCGAACCGGCGGCCCAAGGCAATGAGCAGCGCACCGTCCCGCCCCCACGCATGCCGGGGCCAGTTCGACTGATGCCCGGTGCGGGTCCAGACGCACGGCGCCCATGACAAACCGCGCACGGAGAACGCTGCGCAGGCCAGGCTCGACGAGTACAATACTGGAGACAGGCTCACCGACGCCGTGCTCGCAGGGCACGGGAAGTGGAGGGAAATGTGTCTAACGCCTTGAGGAACAGGCAGCCCAGCAGGAAGCGCGCATCGGCGTTTGGGTGGGAGTGCTCGATGAGCGACATAAGCCCGACGGCTGCGAACGGCCGCCTGCAACGCAGCGGGTACCGCGACGTCGACGTGTTCGTCAGGAACGTGACGCGCCAGAGGGACGAGCACGGTATCGACAGCTACGGCGCGACCGTGAAATACGAGGTCCGCACCGACACCGGCCACAAGGTGTGGTCGCACGAGGAGAGGATCCACTGGAATCAGCGCAGGAGGAAGACGCCGTCCCTCGTGCAGTTCGAGAGCGAGTACGGGAGCGGGTCCATAGCAGACATAGCCGTCACGGCGCTGGGCGACGATGTCTGCGCCGAGATGGAGGAGGCTGCAAGGTTGAGCGCGCATGAAGGCTCCCGCAGGAATCGCATCGCATCGATCGACAACGTCAATCTCACAGAGGGCAACGACGGCTCCTATTCCGGGAGGACGCCGGACGGGAGCATGATCTCTGTGTATTTCGACGACGGATGGTGCTGGGAGAAGACTCGCGGGGACGAGTACATAGACGGTGAGGCAGGGTTCGCGGGGATTGGATCGTGCATTGCCGACATGAGAAGGAAGGGTTACGAGGTGAGCGTTTCGAAGAGGCCCGACGACATGTCACGGCGCGGCAAGAAGTCTGCAAGGAGGCGCGCCGCGAGCCATGACGACTTCGAGTTCTACGGTGACGAAGCGTACATGCGCTGGTATGGGGACGAAGGCGTCGTCGAGTGCCACGCAACGAAGAGGAGCAGGTACGGCGACGAATGGCGCGCCACATACTGCCTGATGGACCCGATGAACGACTTCGACAGCAGGCTTGCAACCATAGGCGTCTTTGATTTCACCCCCGATGCAGGCATGGACGAGGAGGAGGGCGTCAGGGAGCGAATGGACGAAGGCTGCCCTGCAGCCGACGACGACCTGCTATACAAGTTCAACACCAGACTCGTTGCCCATGAGGTAATGGAGAGCGGCACGGTCAAGACGAGAAAGGACGTCGTCGACGCCTATGGGCGCATGTATGGAGGGGACCCCAGCGAGACGTTCATCGACTCCGTCGTCAGGACCATCAACAACAACTACGCCGTGCACATAGAGTCAAATGCCGGGGGAAAGAGGGAATCGATGCGCAACGACATGAAAAGGAAGTCCGCAGGCATGGATCCTGCCGGATACGTCCTCATCTCCCGCGATGGGAGCATCGGGATGCCTAAGGTCGTCAAATATATCGCAGATCTCGATGCCATTCTGATGGACTCCTTCGACAACGGCGACGATGACAGGCGCGAAAGGCTCCTCATGCTCGAGGATGACGTCGATCGTACCGGGTACGGCGAATGCAGGGACCCAGACCTCGTCGCATACGCAGTCATCGGTTACTGGTCGAAGATAACCCCCATTACCAGCAGGACGTCTCGCAAGAACGCTCGCCGCAACGCCCGCGTCGGCCGCCGCAACGTGACGGCAGACAGCGGCAATGTTGAGTTTTCGAACGACATCCTTGGCTCATATGGGTTGACGATCGACGACGTGCTGGACAAAGACGACAGGTTTGAAGATGAGATGAAGCGCAGCGACGCAAAGGACATCATTGCGCGCGACCTCGCCCGAAGCCTCCGCGACGACCCGGAGCTTCTAATCGGCTACGTCTCCGCATACGATGACGATTACTTCGACAGCCTCGCAAGGGCCGTCGCAAAGGACATCGTCGACACCGCTCGCCGCAACGCCCGCGTCGGCCGCCGCAACGTGACGGCATCCATGCGCAAGGGCGCAGGCTTCCATTCCATCCCGCGCGAGTTCGGCGGCGGGTACATCGAGGCAGACGAGGTCGAGCCCGGCAGGTGGCGCGCTCGCGGGTCGCAGGGCGGCGAGTACGCCACGAGGGCCGTCTACGGCCGCACCGAGCAGGAGGCTGTCCGAAAGGCCGTGAAGGAGATGCAGGGGTATCCCGAGGCGCGCGACCTGGCCGTCGAGGACGTGATGGGCAAGGCATCCGGCAGGACTCCCTCGCGCCGCAGCGCCTCCGACCGTAGGCAGGCCGCCAAGCGTCGGGCGAACAGGGCCAAGCCTGCCGCCAGAAGCGCAAGGGCGCGCAGGATAGCCGCATACGGCAGGAAAAGCAGGGACGGGAGGCGCTAGATGATCTGGTTGCAGGGAATCGACGAGGCCAGGGCGCTCGTCGACGAGAGGAAGATAAAGCCCCTCTATGCGAGGACGCAGGCCACCCCGCAGGCATGGCCGTTCTCGCACGGCGGCGACAGGAAGGCCGAGCCGGCAAGGGTCGCCGTGACCGACGGGAAGGCCGACGAGTACGGCGCTCACATGGGCACAGGAGACCCAATCGGCCTGTTCGGGTCCTACGGCGGAAGGGAGTTCACCGACTCCGAGGCCGAGGCGTCCGTCTGGGTGCTCTCGGCGTCCTCGCTCATGGACATAAGGAGGTCTGAGTTCGACGGCATCGACGAGAAGGCCGTGAACGAGGCCCTGGACGCCGGCAAGAACGTCTACGTCGGCTCCGAGAACGGCAGGCTCACGGTCGGCGGCAAGGGCGTCGTCTGCCGCATAGTCGGCGTGTTCTCGGACCACGTGACCGTGGCAGGCGTCGGGAACCGCGCCGCCGTCGGCTCGGGCGAGGAGCCCGAGCCGCCCGTGAAGAAGACGTACATGGTGACGTACACCGACGGCTGCAACGGCGAGGCGTTCGCGGACGAGGTGCACGAGGCAGAGGAAGGCTCCGAGACCCCGGCGTTCGACGGTAGGGCAGAGCGCGATGGCTACGACTTCAAGGGCTGGGAGCCCGAGGTCTCCGCGACCGTCTCCGCAGACGTGACCTACACCGCCAAGTGGGAGAAGAGGGCCGAGCCCGAGCCCCCGACGCCCACCACGCACACCGTGACGTTCGACACGGGCAATGGCGGCAAGGTCGAGGACCAGACCGTCGAGGACGGCGCCAAGGCGACGAGGCCCGAGGACCCGGTCTGGGAAGGCCACGTCTTCGAGGGCTGGTACAAGGACCCAGCCTTCTCCGAGGAGTTCGACTTCGAGGCCCCCGTGACCGTGGACGTGACGATATACGCCAAGTGGTCCGAGGCCCAGAAGAGGACGTTCACCGTCTCGTTCGACAGCAACGGCGGGAGCGCCGTCGAGCC
>ERZ1026780.761-NODE-761-length-23571-cov-6.504210_pt1 | contig 23571 bp, 20 predicted proteins | sample MGYA00380126_ERZ1026780 | MGnify/ENA primary metagenome ERZ1026780 (study PRJEB33269, sample SAMEA4719762) | human gut metagenome | biome: human-associated habitat; feature: organic feature; material: feces | place: Cameroon | collected 2013-10 ... | reverse complement strand
GCTCCGCCGCAACCTCGTGGTTATCCGCGAGCCGCAGACGGCGCAGCAGGACCTGCCGGGCGGACGGGGCGACCTGCGCCTCGACGTGTGGTGGCGCGGGCAGAACGCGAACGGCGCCTTCATGCTCGCGCTCGCCTGCCTCGTCCAGCGCGGCACCCTGCGCCGGGTGCGTCTGCGGCTCTGCCAGATTGCGGAGGCGGGTGCCTCGGTGGCGGCGTGTACGCGCGTCCTGGAGGACTTCGCGCGCCAGGCGCGCATCGAGGCCGAGGTCTGCGTCGTGGAAGGGGACGGACGTCCGTTCGCGGTGCGGATCTCCGAACTCTCGGCGGCGGCGGACGCCACGTGCATCGGGCTTCGGATGCCGTGCGCGGACGAAACGCCGGACTCCTACTGGGACTACTTCCGGACGCTGCGCGACGCCACCGCCCCCCTTCCGCTCGTCGCCTTCGCGCTGGCGTCCGAACAGGTCAACTTCAAGAGCATTTTCCGGAACTGACGAGGAGCGTCCATGTACAGGACAGGCGAATACGAATTCCAGGTGCGGAGCTATGAGTGCGGCCCCGACGGCGCGGCGACGCTGCCGACCGTCTGCAACTACCTCCAGGAGGCGGCGAGCCTGAACGCGGAGGCGCTCGCGTTCTCCCGCTCGAACTTCGCCGCCGAGGGCGAGAACATCTCGTGGGTGCTCACCCGTCTGCGCGTCCAGATGGCGCGTTTCCCGCGCTGGGAGGAGAAGACGCGGGTCGTCACCTGGCCGAGCGGCGGGCGGCGCATCGCCGCGACGCGCGAGTTCGAGCTGCGCGACGCGGCGGGGATGTGCCTCGGCGTCGCGACGAGCGAGTGGATGCTCATCGACCTTGCAAGCCGGCGGATCGTGGCGATCCCCGAACAGGTCTTCGCCTGCGTGCAGGGGGAACGGCCGCCGCGCGTGCTGGGCGACGCGCCCTTCGGGAAGCTGCGGTGGGACTGCCGCGAGACGCCCGGGGCGCAGGTCTTCCGCGCGCGGCGGGGGGACATCGACCTCAACGGGCACGTCAACAACGTCCACTACGTGGAGTGGCTTCTGGAGACCGTGCCGCCCGGCGCGGGCGTCTGTACGGACTTCGAGATCGTCTTCCGGTCCGAGACCCTGGCCGGCGAGGAGGTCCGCGCGGAGGGCGTGGCGGTGGAGCCGGGCGTCTACGCGCACCGCCTCTCCGCGCCGGACGGGCGCGACCACGTGCTGGCCCGCACGCGGTGGACGCAGCTGGACGCGGCGGCGGGGAGTCCGGGAAATTGAACAGGGCCGAACGCGAGGAGCGGCTGCTAGCGGCCTGTCTGCTGAGCGCGGCGGGCGGCTTCACGGATATCTACTCCTACCTGTTCCGGGGCGGCGTCTTCGCGAACGCCGTGACGGGCAACCTGGTGATCATGGGGTTGCGCCTCGCGTCGGGTGACGCATGGGGGGCTCTGCACGGACTGTGCGCCGTCGTGGCGTACGGGGCGGGCGTCCTCGCCGCCAACGCGATCCACGCGCGGTACGGGCATCGGCGGCGCGTGGGGTGGCACCAGGTCGTGCTGTGGGTGGAGGCGGCGCTGCTGTTCGTGGTGGTCAGCCTGCCGAACGGCGCCGGGGACTTCGCGGTGGCGGCGGTGATTTCGTTTGTCTGCGCCCTGCAGGTGCAGACGTTCCGCCGCGTCCACGGGCTTCCGTTCGCCTCGACGATGTGTACGGGCAATCTGCGTAGCGGGGCGGACGCCCTGTCCGCGTGGTTGAGCGGGAGCGACCCGAACGGCCTCGCCAAGGCCCGGCACTACCTCTGCGTCATCGTCTGCTTCGTTCTCGGCGTCGTGTGCGGCGCCCTGCTCCTGAAGCGCTTCGGCGCGCACGTCTTCGCCGTCGTGCCCGTCATGCTGGGCGTCGTTTCGCTGCTCGTCCACCGCCGCCCGGTGGCGTGGCTGCGGTACATGGGGCGGATCCTCCGCAGACGTTAGCGGACAACGATCCAAAAGTTCCCGCTTCGTCCCCATACGCGCACGGTGAGGTCACGGAATCCGAGGGGGGCTTCCCGTCCGGAATCGTTCCCCTTGAGGCAGAGGATGCGCGCCTCCACGGTCGCACCGGCCGGTGCCTGCAGATCGGCTGTTCCCGTCACGCGGACGACGGTGCCGGAGAGATCGGGTTGCGTATCCGCCGCCGTGTAGGTAGACTGGAACCTGCCGCAGTCAGTCCAGTCTCCGGTCCTCCCGTTCGGGGCGATGACGCGCCACTGGAGCGAGAGCGACTTTTCCATGCGGTTGGCGGTAGCCAGCTGTGCAAAGACGCCCGTTATTTCGATCCGCTGTGCGGTGAATGTCCCGGTGGAGACGGAGAGGCGGACCTCGGCATCACGGACTTCGGTGGTACTCGTTGGCGAGCCGGGCACGAGGGCGATCCAGTCCGCTTCGAAGACGTTCGTGCAGACGTAGATGCCGATGTTGAGCTGCTTCGACACGTCACGGCAGGGTACTGTGTCCACTTCCTCGCCGTCCAGGAGGAAGTGGAACGGCGTCTCCGAGACATCCAGTCCCCCCGCCGACACGGGGAGGGCGGGGGCAAGGGTGGCCGTCACCGAGCCCCCGCACAGGGCGACGTGGCGATCCCGCCAGGGGCGCAAGATGGTCGGGTCGAGTGCGAACGGGGCGGTCCACGTACTGGTCCTTCCATCCGGTCCCTCCGCCAACAGGGCAAGGAAACACGGGCCGTCATCGGTCTCTGGCGGCAGATCGTAGACGGTGCGCGTTCCCATGTCGGCGACGAGCAGTTCGTTCGTGGAAAAGCCGACGGGTGCGTAATAGCGTACGAGCGCCACGTCCGAAAGGAGAATGCGCCGGTCGCTCTTGTTCGTCGGCGAGGAGAGGACGAGCGTGTCGCCCACGGCGAGGGGCGTACCGAGGGGAACGGCGCATTCCGCAAAGGCGTCGCCCACCGTGGCCGATCCCGTCCAGTTGGTCTTGCCCGTCTGCGAGACAAGTGCGGCCCGTAGGTCCGTGCCGGAGGAGGTGGTGCGGCGGCGGGCGGTCGCCACGAGCGTCAGGCCGTTCCCGGAGAAGCCGAGGGCGCGTGTCGTGAGCGTTCCGACGCCATCGGTCTTCCCGACCTGGAGGGTTCCGGCCTCCGGGGCGAGATAGATGGCGGAGCAGTCCGTCCACGCCCATCCGTTCGTGCCGAGATCCGAGTAGAGTTCCCACTTGTCCGCCGTGCTGAGTGCAATGCTGCTGTTGGTGGCCGGCGCGGATGCGAACGTCTCGCGCCAAAGGACGTTCGGCGCCGCCGTTTCCGCAAGGCCACCGGAGGGGGTACAGGACCAAACGCGCAGACGTACGTTTGTCGCGCCATCGGGGGACTCCCAGCCGATGCGGACCGTGCCATCGGGGAGGAGGCCGGCGCGGATCCGTGTGGGGGTGGCAAGATCCGATGGGTTTGGAGTGGGTTTTTCGTCGCCCTCGCCACCACCCGTTTCGGGATCCGGCAGGGTGACGACGAACGGCTTCGACCAGTCCGAGATCCTGTCCGCATGGGTTGTGCAGACCTCCAGCAAGAGGCGGGTCCCGTCGTCGGGCACGGTCAACTCGACCGCGTTCCCTGTCAGCGGGACGGCTTCGGAGCAGGCGTTGGTGAGGTCGTATTCGGGAACATACGTACCCGGCGCGCAGAGTGCCAGATCGTGGATGAAGGTCTGTTCGGAAGCCTTGTTGGTACAGGAATGGAGAAGGATGCGGTCGGAGGCGGCGAGGACGGGCAGGGGAACCGCGTACGTCTGAGGGGTCCTCTTGATTGCGACGTCGGCCAGGCACGACGTGGTGCCGCCCGAAACGATGTAGAGGGGCATGATGCCGGAATCCGTGTCGCGGGTCGCCGCGCGCACGGCAAGGGTGGAGCCCTCCTCGATCTCCATTCCGAGCGGCGGGGTGGTCAATGTGCCCGATGCGTGCGAATCCCAGCCGATGAGAAGCGCGCCCGCGACGGGTGTCTGGCGCACGTTCGCGGCATCCCACTCCGCGAACCCGAGGGCGGCAAGGGCCGCCGCGTCCAACTTCCGGGTTGTGGCCGTTGCCGGCACGGCGGCAAAGGGCGCGCGCCAGAAGGGGGATGAGGCGGAGATGCCGCCTGCCGGCACGGTGGTGAACGTACGCCAGATGCTGTCCGTCACGCCGTCCGGCATGTCCCAGCTCACGCGGACGCGCCGTTGGTCGGCGTCCAACGTCTCCGTGCGGAAGTTGACGGGCGGGACCGCGCGAATGGCGTCGTCCGTGATCGTGACCTTCGCGAGAATCCATGTTCCGGCATCTTTCGTGTAGGCGATCCGCAGCTGGCGACAGACGGTCCCCTCGGGAATCGTGAACGTGTCCAGGGGTTCGTTCTCGACGAGCCTGTTGGAAAGCCCGGTCCTGGAAAAGAGGGTCATGTAGGGCGATGTTGCATCCGCCCGCCCCCGTACCTCGACCTTGGAGGCGGCGTTGAGGCTGTTCCCCCAGGCGGACCATGCGACGGAGCGAATGTCCGCTGTAAGGAGGGGGCTCTCGATCATCGCCGTGGCCCCTTGGGCGGGTTCGAACTTCCGTCCGCCCGGCTGGGTGGACGATCTCGTGGTCTGGGGTGTCGTCATCCCGAGGTTCCACCCGTTGGTGGAGACTGGCCCGGCGGGGTCGAACGACACGGTCCAGGTTGACGCGGTCATGTTCAAGGCCGATAGGACCACGACATGGCATATGGACGTTCTCAATGTTCCCATGGCACACACTCCTTTTTTACCCAGTTCAGTTCTGACACAACTTCAGATGACGAAAATCCAATCATCCGCCTCTCGTTCCGTCTGCCAAGCCAACAACTCCACCATCATATACTTCGCAGACAACATGTGAACCTTATCATGTCAGTATGATCCTGTCAAGCGCTTTCCGAAACCTCCCGATTTCCCGTCACCCCCCAGTCGTCGGCATGGTCCGTGTTCGGTCGCGCTGACGCTTGCCGCCCGCGTGCCTGATGACGTCCCCGTGGGCGTCCCCGCGTGCGCGGCGCGCCGGGGACGTCGCGCCCTACCATGTGGTGCCGTGGTAGGGGCCGGCACCATGTGGAGCGTGGTAGGGGCCGACGTCCTCGGCGGCCCGCGTGCCTGATGGCGTCCCCGTGGGCGTCCCCGTGTGCGCGGCGCGCCGGGGACGTCGCGCCCTACCATGTGGAGCGTGGTAGGGGCCGGCACCATGTGGAGCGTGGTAGGGGCCGACGTCCCCGGCGGCCCGCGTGCCTGATGGCGTCCCCGTGGGCGTCCCCGTGTGCGCGGCGCGCCGAGGACGTCGCGCCCTACCATGTGGTGCGTGGTAGGGGCCGACACCATGTGGTGCGTGGTAGGGGCCGACGTCCCCGGCGGCCCGCGTGCCGGATGGCGTCCCCGTGGGCGTCCCCGTGTGCGCGGCGCGCCTGTGGGCGTCCACGATGGCGTCCCCGGCGCTCTCGCGGATGCGCCGCCCGCGTGGCTCCTCCATTCCCCGTCGTGGGACGGGGTGCGCTCGCCCCTTGAATCCGCCGCCGGAATGCGCTAAACTATCTTTTCCATTTGGAGGATAGAGAGATGCGGATTCTGACGGGCATTCAGCCCTCGGGCAAATTGCACTGGGGCAACTACTTTGGCGCGATGAAGTCGATGTTCGACCTTCAGGAGAAGGGCGACAACTTCATGTTCATCGCGAACTTCCACGCGATGACGACGGTGCGCGACGGCAAGGCGCTGCGCGCGCAGACGCGCGACGTCGCGCTCGACTACCTCGCCTGCGGGCTCGACCCCGCGAAGACGGTCGTCTACCGCCAGAGCGATGTCCCCGAAGTGCAGGAACTCGCCTGGTACCTCTCGTGCCTCACGCCGATGGGCCTCCTGGAGCGCTGCCACAGCTACAAGGACAAACTCGCCCACGGGCTGGAGGCGACGCACGGCCTCTTCGCCTATCCCGTCCTCATGGCGGCCGACATCCTCATCATGAACGCCGACCTCGTGCCGGTGGGTAAGGACCAGAAGCAGCACCTGGAGGTGACGCGCGACCTCGCGCAGAAGTTCAACAACCAGTACGGCGAGATCTTCAAGCTGCCCGACGCCTACATCCCCGAGACGGTCGCGACGATTCCGGGCACCGACGGGCAGAAGATGTCCAAGAGCTACCACAACACGATCGAGCTTTTCGACCCCTCCGCCAAGAAGAAGATCATGGCCATCGTCACCGACTCGAAGACGATGGAGGAGCCGAAGGAGCCCGAGGGCAATTCGATCTACGAGATGTACAAGCTCTTCGCGACGCCCGAGGAGGCCGCGCAGATGGCGGCGAACTTCCGTGCGGGCAACTACGGTTATGGCCACGCGAAGAAGGAGCTGCTCGCCGCCTACAAGCGTCTCTTCGATCCGTTCCGCGAGAAGCGCGCGGAGCTGGAGAAGGATCCCGACGCGCTGGAGGACATTCTCAAGGCCGGTGCCGCGCGCGCGCGCGCCGAGGCCGCGAAGGTCATGGACAAGGTGCGGGAGGCCGTCGGACTTTGAGAATTAAGTGGTTAAGTTGCCGCTGCGCGGCTTTAAGTTGTTCAGTTGCCTCAGTCACGCCATTCTCATCAAGGTGCCTTATTCGGTCGTTTAACATCACCTCCTCACTTAACCACTTAACTACTTAATCACTTAACTACTTAACCACTTAACCACTTAACTACTTAACTACTTAATCACTTAACTACTTAACCACTTAACCACTTAACTACTTAACTACTTAATCACTTAACCACTTAAAGCCGCGCAGCGGCGACTTCATCTCCTACTACCATGGCCCAGGCGGAACTTCTCGCGGAAGACTACAAGGTGGACCTCGACATCTTCGAGGGTCCCCTTGACCTTCTGCTGTACCTGATCCGCCGCGAAGAGCTGGACATCTACGACATCCCGATCGAGCGCATCACGAAGCAGTACATGGCGTATCTCGACCTGATGCGCCAGTACAACCTCGACGTCGCCGGCGAGTTCATCGTGATGGCCGCGACGCTCATGGTCATCAAGAGCCGCATGCTGCTGCCCGTGGACCGCCGTGCCGCCGAGGAGGGCGTGGAGGAGGAGTGGGTGGACCCGCGCCTCGATCTCGTGCGCCAGCTCGTCGAATACAAGAAGTTCAAGGACGCCGCCGGGCGCCTCGGCGAATACGAGGCGCTTGTGCAGGAACGCTTCGACTACGGCGGCGGCCGACCGAAGTTCGAGAAGACGGCGGCCGATGCGGCGGACGCCCTTTCGCGCATCGACCTCTACGATCTGCTGACGGCGTTCCAGGACGTGCTCGCGCGCCTGAGCGAGGTTCCCACCGGCGAACTCAAGGGAGCCCGCTTCAGCGTGCCGGAGAAGATGGACCTCATCCTCGAACGCACGCGCGCGGACGGGCAGGTCTCGTTCTCGCATCTCTTTGACGCGCAGTCGCCGCGCGGCGAGGTAATCGTGACGTTCCTCGCGCTGTTGGAGCTTCTGCGCCAGCACCGCATCATCGTCTACCAGAACGCCGCCTTCCACGAAATCACCGTCCTCCCCTCGAAGGAGATGCCCGAGGATGCCCCGCTGGAGGCGCCGGATGAATGGTAGGGGCTGACGTCCCCGGCGGCCCGCGATGGATGAACGATGATGGTAGGGGCCGACGTCCTCGGCGGCCCGCGATGGATGAACGATGGTAGGGGCCGACGTCCTCGGCGGCCCGCCGACGAGAAAGTTTGAGATGACAGAACCAGAAGAAACAGAAGAAGACGCGAAAAGCGGGCTTGAGGTCGACGGGACCTCCGAACCGACGCCGGCGGCGCCGGTTGCGGAAACATCTGCCGTGAAGCCCAAAGGACCGCGTATCCCCCTGCCGTCGTCGCTGCAGGAAATCGTCGGGGCGCTGCTCTTCGCGAGCGAGTCGCCGCTGACGGCGGCGGAACTGCGGACGTGCGTGCGGGGCGTCGCGCCCGAGGAGGGGGACGACGCGGAGGTGATGTCCGTCTACCAGAGCTGCACGTCGCGCGAGATCGAACAGGCCCTGCACGGACTCGAAAAGGAGCTGGAGCGCAGCGAATGCGGGTTCCGCCTCGTCTGCACGGGCGGTGCCTACCGCCTGCAGACGGCCTCGGCGTGTGGCCGCTACGTGCGCGCGCTCCTGAAGCTGGACCGTCCGAGCCGCCTTTCCCGCGCCGCGCTGGAGACGCTGGCGATCATCGCCTACCGCCAGCCGATCACGAAGGCCGAGATCGAGCAGATCCGCGGCGTCGCCGTGGACACGATCGTGAAGTCGCTCGTCGACCTGCAGCTCGTGCGTCTCGTCGGGCGCAGCGAGCTGCCGGGTCATCCGTTCCTCTACGGCACCTCGCCGCTCTTCCTGGAGCATTTCGGCCTCGCCTCGCTGAGCGAGCTCAACGACATCGACCCCACGCTCCAGCGGTCGAACCCGCGCGAGCGCGCGAAGCTGTTCGTCAAGGAGAAGAAGCCCGAGGAGCAGGTGGCCGAAGGGACGGCGGAAACGCCCAAGAAGGCTGATGAAAAGGGGGCGGATGCGGTGGCCGTGACGGGGCCCGCGCCTGATGCCGCGCCGGCCGAAGACGGTGCCGCCGAGGAGGCGGTGCAGGAGGAAGCGGAGGGGCCGGTGGACACAGAGCCGTCCACCGACGAGGTCGCGCCGCGTCGTGTCTCGTTCCGCCCGGACGACGAGGCGGAGGAGGACGACGAGCCGCTGGTCGACGACACGCCGGACGAGTTCGATGACGAGGATGACGAGGACGATGAATTTGACGAAGACGACGCGGAGGTCGGCGACGTCCCGGAAGGAGAAGAAGATGAAGAGTAAGCGTGCCATGCTGAAAGTCGGGATGCTGGCGGGTCTGCTGGCCGTCGTGTGCGGCTGCGACCGGGGGCCGTCCCTTTCCGAAATCGAGGAGCGCGAGCGGGCCTCGCGCCTCTACACGAACGCAATGGACGACCTGCAGGCCGGGCGGATGGACGCGGCGATCAAGGGGTTCGAGCGCGTCGTCCTGCAGGAGCCGAAGTCGTACTCCGCGCACTTCCAGCTCGCGACGCTGCTGCAGGACGTGCGCAAGGACTACATCGCCGCCATCGCCCACTACCGCAGCTACCTGGCGCTTCGCCCGGCCTCCGACAAGGCGACCGTGGCGCAGGACCGCGTGAAGCTCTGCGAGACGCTGCTCTCCGCCGAGGTGCTGCGCAAGGCGGGCGGTAGCGCGTCGGGCAAGCTCGCGGCCGACAACGAAAAGCTCACGGCCGACCGGGACGCCCTGGGCGCGCGGGTGAAGAGGCTGGAGGCCGAGCTTGCGAAGGCGAAGAAGGAGATCGCCCGCCTGGAGACCGAGAACGCCTCCAAGAGCCGTCTGCTCGCGAAACTGAGCGAGGCGGACGACGTGAAGGCGTCGAAGACCTCCGCCGTGAAGGAGGCTCTGGCCACGCTGCGCAGCGAGCGCGCGGAGGTGGAGCGCCGCCGCCTGACGCCGACGGACGCCGAACTGCTCGACGAGGGCGACGAGTCCGAGCCCGTGGACCGCATTCGCGCATCGGAGGACGTGCAGAAGCTCAAGGGCGAACTCGCCCGCCTCGACGCCGAGCCCGTGCCGCCGCAGGCCGCCGCAGGGAAGGGGAAGGATGCCGGGGCGAAGCCGACGTCGCTGGAGTCCATGCTGGGCGCCGCCGGGCAGAAGAAACCGAAGGCGAACGCGGGCGGACGGCCCGAGACCTACACCGTGCAGAGCGGCGACACGCTCTTCAGGATCTCCATGCGCTTCTACGGGTCGCCCAATAAGTGGCGCGCGATCCTGGAGGCCAACCGCGCGGTGATTTCGGCCGACGCCCGTCTGCGGGTGGGACAGGTCATCCGGCTTCCCTGACATGGCGCCGATTTCCACCAGCCTCGTCCGTCGGCGGCACGCCTGGACATCCTCCCAGGACGTGCCGTGGCGCATCGACGTGGGCGACGACGCCCTCGCCGCGCTGCCGGCGGAGCGCAAAGCCGGTTGGCGCCTCTTCCACTACCTTTCGGGCGGCGGCATCCGCGCGTTCGCGGGTTCGGTTGCGCGCGAGGCGGTGTCGCGCCGCCAGACGCGCTTCCTCTGGTTCATGGTCGGCGTGGGGATCGTCTGGCTGGCCTTGCGGTTCATTTAAGTCAAAGGAGATCGTTCCATGAAGAAAACCGTCCTTGTCGCAAGTTTCGCCCTCGCCGCGCTTTCCGGCGCGGCACAGGATTCGACGGCGTCCGCCCGTGCGGCCTACCAGCAGCAGCAGGCGCTCGCGGAGGTGCCGCGCCTCGTCCAGCAGTTCGACCTGCTCGTGCAGAACCAGGACGCGATCGTCGCGCGCCTCGTCAAGCTGGAGGGGACGGACACGACGGGGGACGTGCGGGCCGAGATCGCCGCCCTCCGGGCCGAGGTCGCCGACCTGAAGGCCTCCATCCGCCGCGAACAGGACGCGATGCGCGCGGAGATCGTCAAGGACCTCGCGGGACGGATCGCCCGCATGACGCCGCCGCCCGCGCCGCAGCCTGCCCCCCCGCCGCGCGGCGGGGCGTCCCGCCGTTCCACTCCGCCTCCGCCGCCCGCAACGACCGGCACGCACTACGAGTATGTCATCGAGAAAGGGCAGACCCTCACGCTCATTGCGCAGGGCTTCGGCACGACCGTCCCGAAGATCCTCGCCGCCAATCCGGGGCTGAAACCCAACATGCTCCGCGTAGGGCAGAAGATCATCGTGCCGGCGGAGGATTCGTCCGCGCCGAAGGGCAAGAAGGGGCGGAAGTGATGGAAGGGGCAGGCTATCCCGATGTGCGGCTGCGGCGGCTGCGGCGCACGGAGGCGCTCCGCGACATGTTCGCGATGCCGAAGCCGGGGCCCGAGAAGTTCATCTGGCCCGTGTTCGTGGTGCCGGGCACGGGGCGCCGCGAGCCGATCGCGTCGATGCCGGGGCAGTTCCGCCTGTCGGCGGACGAGCTTGTGAAGGAGCTTGCGCCCGTCGTCGCCCAGGGCGTGAAGAGCGTGCTGCTCTTCGGGCAGCACGAGGGCGGGGGCAAGGACGAGTGCGGCACGCCGGCGGAGGATCCGCGCGGCGCGGTGCAGCGCGCGATTCCCGTCCTGCGCGCGGCCTACCCCGACCTCGTCATCCTGACGGACGTGTGCCTCTGCGCCTACACGAGCCACGGGCACTGCGGTCCGCGCGACGCAGCGGGCGACGTGGACAACGACGCCGCCTGCGAGATGCTCGCGCGCGTGGCGGTGTCGCATGCGCGGGCGGGGGCGGACGGCGTGGCGCCGTCGGCGATGATGGACGGCCAGATCGCCGCGATCCGCCGCGCGCTCGACGAGGAGGGCTTCGCGAAGACGCTGCTCATCGCCTATTCGACGAAGTTCGCCTCGCAGATGTACGGCCCGTTCCGCGATGCCGAGAACTCCGCGCCGGCCGAGGGCGACCGCCAGGGGTACCAGGCGAGCTTCCGCGACGGGCGCACGGCGGTCCGCGAGTCGCTGTTCGACGAGGCGGAGGGGGCGGACGCGCTGATGGTGAAGCCGGCGCTCTTCTACCTGGACCTCATCCAGACGGTGGCGGCCCGCACGCTCCTGCCCGTGATGGCCTACAACGTCTCGGGCGAGTACGCGATGGTCCACGCCGCCGCCGAAAAGGGGTACTGCGACCTCTACCCGACGGCCCGCGAATCGCTCTACGCGATCTTCCGCGCGGGTGCCACGCAGGTCATTTCCTACTGGGCGCCGTTCTACGGCAAGATCTTCGGCTGATTCGAAAACGAGGTGACGACGACATGAAGAAAATGCTCTTCGCGATGACGGTGGCGATGGCGGCGGCGCTCGCGCTGCGGGCCGAAACGGTGACGGCGGCGGGACGGATGGACCTGGGAGGCGTGTGGCATCTGCGCGAGGCGGACAACGCCGTGCAGTTCACCGTGCCGATCCTGGTTCCGGGCGACGTCCACTCCGCCCTGTTCGCGGCCGGGAAGATCCCCGATCCCTTCTTCGGGCAGAACGAGCTGCTGACGCAGGACGTGGGGCGGAAGGACTGGCGGATCGAGCGGTCCTTCACGGTCCCGGCCTCCCTCCTGTGGGCGAAGGGCGTCACGCTGCGCCTGGAGGACGTGGACACCTTCTGCACCATCGAGATCAACGGCGAGGAGGTCGGCCGCACCGACAACCGCTTCCGCCGCTGGGACTTCGACGTGAAGCGCTTCCTCAAGCCCGGCGACAACCGCATCGTGGGCGTCTTCAGGAGCGCCGAGAACGAATCGAACGCGCGCGCGAAGACCTACGACCGCCCGTTCCAGATTTCGAACGTGCCGTGGGCGAAGGCGATCGAGTTGATCCGCAAGCCGCAGTGCCACGGCGGCTGGGACTGGGGGCTCGCGCAGATGGTGACGGGCTTCTGCGGCCCCGTCACGCTCATCGCGGTGGACGACGCGCGCCTCGACTACGTGTACTGCGACCAGGATTTCACGGCGGACCGGTCGCGCTGCACGGTGACGGTCCATGCCGAGGTGACGGCCCCGGCGGCCGGTTCGACGACGTTCGCGGTCCGGCTCGGCGACCGTGCCCGGGAGAAATCCGTTTCGCTCGCGGCGGGCGCGAACCGCCTCGCCCTCGCGATCGACGTGCCGAACCCGAAGCTCTGGTGGCCGAACGGCGCGGGCGCGCAGCACCTCTACCCGCTGGAGGTGAAGGTGGGTGGCGAGACGTTGACGCGCAAAATCGGCCTCCGCACGATCGAGGTGCTGAACACGCCGGACAGGGACGCGAACGGCAGGGAGGGCGCGCGCATGGCCTTCCGCGTGAACGGCGAGGAGATCTTCTGCAAGGGCGCGAACTGGATTCCGTGCGACGCCTTCGAGAGCCGCCAGACGCCGGCGCGCTACCGCGATCTGCTCGCCTCCGCGCAGCAGGCGAACATGAACATGGTGCGCCTCTGGGGCGGCGGGCAGTTCGAGCATGATGCGTTCTACGAGCTGTGCGACGAGCTGGGTCTGATGGTCTGGCACGACATGATGTTCTCCTGCGCGATCTACCCCGGCGACGCCGCGTTCCTCTCGAGCGTGGAGAAGGAACTCGCGCACCAGCTGCGCCGCCTCCGCGACCACGCCTCCATCGCCCTCTGGTGCGGCGACAACGAGTGCGTCGGCGCGCTCAACTGGTTCGAGCCGAGCCGCAAGGACCGCCCCTACTACCTCAAGGCCCTCCAGGCGCGCACGCAGGTGGAGGCGGACGCCGTGGCGAAGTACGACCCCGCGCGCACGTTCTGGCCCTCCTCCCCCTGCGGCGGCCCCGGCGACTATTCCGACGCCTGGCACAACGACAACAAGGGCGACATGCACAACTGGACCGTCTGGCACGAGAACAAGGGCTTCGACAACTACTACAAGTACAAGCCCCGCTTCTGCAGCGAGTTCGGCTACCAGAGCTTTTCGTCGCCCGAGGTCGCGGCCACGTTCTGCGGGCGCGACCAGCTGAACCCCACGGCCCCCGACTTCGAGTACCACCAGAAAAACGCGGGCGGCAACCGCCGGATGCTGGAGACGATGGCGCGCTACTTCCGCTTCCCGGAGGGTGCGGAGAACATGCTGTGGGTCTCGCAGATCCAGCAGGCGGTCGCGATCAAGACGGCGGTCGAGGGCTGGCGCCGCCTGCGCCCCCGCTGCATGGGCACGCTCTTCTGGCAGCTGAACGACAACTGGCCCGTCGCGAGCTGGAGCGCCATCGAGTACGGCGGAAAGTGGAAGCACCTGCAGTACCACGCGAAGCGCTTCTTCCAGAACGTCGCCGTGGTGACGGTGCCGGCGGAGGGCGATGCGGGCAACATCGAGGTGTGGGCGCTCAACGACGAGGGCGTGGCGGTGGATGCGCGGGTGGCGGTGCGGACGATGGACTTCCAGGGTGCGTGCCTCGGAACGCTGGAGCTGCCCGCCGCGCTGCCGCCCCGCTCGGCGACGCGCCTCGCGGTCTACGCGCTCGACCGCTTCGGCACGGAGAAGGCGCGCGTGGGGCGCTTCCTCTCGCTCACGCTCGACGCGGCCGTGGAGGGGAAGCCCGTCACGTTCGCGAACGAGTGGTTGTTCAACGCCTACAAGGCGTGTCCGCTTGCGGACGCGGATGTGCGGTGGACGGCCCGGAACGACAACGGGGTCTGGACGGTATCGCTCACGACGGACCGCCCCGCGTTCTTCACCTGGGTGAACGCGACGGGCATCCCCGGCGAGTTCAGCGACAACAGCTTCACGCTCTACCCGGACCGCCCCGTCACGCTCACCTTCACGCCCAAGAAGCCCGACGCCCGCTTCGCCGACTTCAAGGCCGCCCTCTCGGTCTTCCACCTGCGCAGGACCTACCGCTAGGCGACTGTGGTATACTGTTCGGCCGTGAACGAAGAAATCAAGACGAGGTCTGCAAACCTCGGGGATGCCGAGCGCATCCACGCCCTTATCCGCGGGCTCAGCGACGCGCTCGTGCCGCGCGCGATGGGCAACGTGGTGGAGAACATCGACCGCTTCCTCGTCGCCGAGCGGGACGGCGAGCTGGTCGGCTGCGCGGCCTACCAGATCTGGCCCGAGATCGGCGACCCGCTGAAGGCCTCGGTCGAGATCCAGAGCGTTGCCGTGCGCGCGCCGTACCGCCGTCGCGGCATCGGGCGCCTCCTCGTCCAGGCCGTGATCGACCGCGTGCGCGCGTTCGCCCCGGCCGAGGTGATCGTGCTCACCCTCACGCCCGCGTTCTTCGCGTCGCTCGGCTTCCACGAGATCGCCAAGACCCACATCATGCACAAGCTCTATTCGGGCTGCATCAACTGCACGAAGCACGCAGATCCCTTTACATGCCCGGAAAAGGCGATGGTGCTTCCCCTTAAGGATTCGGTGAATGAATAAGACTATCTTCCTCTGTGCGGTGTCCCTTGCGTGCGTGGCGACGGTGTGCGCGGCGCCGGCGAAGGGAAAGGTGGCCGCACGGCGCCCTGCGGCGCAGCGGTCGGCGGCGTTTCCCGAGACGGCGTTCCGCCGCACGCCCTACGTGGGCGCGATCGCGGTGGACGCCCAGACAGGCGAAGTCCTCTTCGAGCGGCACGCCGACGCCGTGGCGCGCCCGGCCTCCGTGACGAAGCTGATGACGCTCCTCCTGTGCCTGGAGGACATGCACGCATTCAAGTACGACCCGACGACGCGCGTGACGGCGAGTGTGCGCTGCTGCCAGGAGCGGCCGAGCAGCGTCGGGCTCAAGCCCGGCCAGTCGATGACCGTGGACGACCTCCTCATGTCCATCATGGTCCGGAGCGCGAACGACGCCGCCGTCCTCCTCGCCGAGCATTCCACGGCCGCCAACGCCGGGCGCGCGATCGAGCCGGGCGACCTCCAGGCGTTCGTCCTCCGGATGAACAACAAGGCGCGCGAACTCGGCATGGCGCACACGCACTACGCGACGCCGAACGGTTACCCGCCGAAGCCCGGCTCGGGGCGCCCCTTCGACACGTCCACCTGCCGCGACCTCGTGAAGCTCGCGCAGGCCGTCCTGCGCTACCCCGAGGTCTTCCGCTTCACGAAGACGAAGCTCTGCGCCGTCACCGATGGCGCCGGCAAGCCGCTCAAGATGGTCAACCACAACAACATCCTCGTGAAGGACAGGCAGAAGATCCTCAATGAGCAGGGCGAGAGCGAGGTGGACGGCCTCAAGACCGGCTACATCGACGCGGGCGGATCCTCGATCATCCTCACGGGCGCGCGCAACGGGAAACGCGCGATCGTGGTCGTCGTGGGCAGCCAGACGTCGAAGCTGCGCGACCAGCACGCGCGCGCGCTGATGGTCGAGGCGCTGGACCGGGTGGCGAAGTGACGCTCGCGCGGAGGCTCTGCGCGTGGTTCGCGCGGGTGAAGCGCCCGATGCCGTGGCGCCTGGCGCCGTCCCCGTATGTCTGCTGGCTGAGCGAGATCATGATGCAGCAGACGACGTACGGCGCCGTGCTGCCGTATTACGCGCGCTTCCTGGAGCGGTTCCCAACCGTCGAGGCGCTGGCCGCCGCGCCCGCGTCCGCCGTCCTGAAGGTGTGGGAGGGGCTGGGCTACTACGCCCGCGCCCGGAACCTCCACAAGGCGGCGAAGCAGATCTGCGCGGCGGGCGCGGCGCGGTGGCCGAAGGGGCTTGCGGAGTGGTCCGCCGTGCCGGGCGTGGGGCCCTACACGGCGGCCGCGCTCGCGAGCGTGCTGGACGGCGAACGGGCGCCGGTGGTGGACGGCAACGTGGCGCGCGTCTTCGCGCGCGTGTGGGAGCTGGAGGACGACTTCCACGCCCAGGGCGCGCGCCGGAAGCTCGCGGCGCGGCTCCAGCCGCTGATGGACGAACGGGGGATCCGCCCCGGCGACTTCAACCAGGCGATGATGGAGTTGGGGGCGCTCGTCTGCACGCCCGCGAATCCGGCCTGCGCGACGTGTCCGCTCGCGGCGGACTGCGCGGCGCGTAGGGCGGGGACGCAGGCCGACTACCCGCGCCGGAGGGCCCGGAAGGAACTTCCCGTGCGGCGGACGACCGCCGTCGTCGTGACGGACGGCGCGGGGCGCGTGCTGCTCGTCGAGAACAGGACGGGCGGCCTCCTGAAGGGGCTCTGGGAGCTTCCCGCCGTCGAGCCCGCTGCAGAGCAGGTGCAGACCTTTTCGCATTTCCGGCTTGAACTGACGGCCCTGCGGGCGCGGGAGGCCGCGACCTTTGCGGATCCGAAGTCCGTGCCGCTCTCCACCTCCACGCGAAAGGTCCTCGCCACGTGCGGCTTGCTCTGATCTCCGCGCTCTTCCTCGTGCCGTTCGCCGCGCCGTTCCTCGTGCGGTGGGTGCGGGCGCGCCGCTGGGGACTGCCCGTGCGCGTCGCAATGGGGCCGGACGCGCCGCGCACGGAGGTTCTGGGGGGCTATCTCGCGGAGATTGCGCGCCGCCTGGACGAACGGCCCGAACGGATGCGGGTCGTCTTCGACGGCGGCGGTTCGCGGGACCGCGCGATTTCCCTTGACGTGCTGCCGGACCGGACGCTGCGCGTTTCCGTGGACGGGCATCGTCCGCGCCGCGTCGATCTGCGCGGGCGCTGGATCGCCGACCATCCCGTGCCGCTCTCCCTGAGGAAGGCGGTGCTTTACGTCGAGCCGGTGGATGCCAACCGCTTCCGCGTGAGGACGCGCATCCCGTTCTCGGTGCCGCCCCTCCTCTACGTCCTCTGCTCGCTTGCCGCGACCGTCGGCATCGTGTGGCTCGTGCCCGAACTGGTCGCCCCGTCCGTGGGACTGGCGCTCGGCTCGGCCTGTGTGGTACACTATCCGATCCCATGCTAGACTTTCAGAACATCTCGGTCCACTATGGCCTTCAGGACGTGCTGGCGGACGTCAGCTTCCGCGTGAACGCCTCCGAACGCATCGGCGTCGTCGGGCCCAACGGATCCGGCAAGTCCACGCTCTTCAAAATCATCCTCGGCGAACTGTCGACGGACCACGGCGAACTCGTCATCGAGGGCAAGCCGCGCATCGGCTCCACGCGCCAGCACCCCGAGCCGGACACGCCGGAGGAGACGCTGCTGGAGTATTCGATGCGCGGCATCCCCGGCTTCCACGAGCTGGAGGCCCGCATGCGCGCCTTGGAGGAACGCCTCGATTCCGGCGACCCGAAGGTGTTGGACGAATACGGCGAGGTGCAGACCGCGTTCGAGCATCTGGGCGGCTACGACCTCGAAACGCGCGTGAAGGTGGCCCTCGGCGGCCTCGGCTTCTCCGTCGAGGAGTTCACGAAGCCGTTCGCGAGCTTTTCGGGCGGCTGGCGGATGCGTGCCGAGCTGAGCCGCGTATTGGCCTCCCAGCCGGATCTCCTCCTCTTGGACGAGCCGTCCAACTACCTCGACCTGCCCGCCGTCGACTGGCTGCAGAAGTTCCTCAAGCAGTACCGCGGCACGCTCATGCTCATCTCCCACGACCGCTACCTGCTGCGCACGCTGACGGACATCATCGTGGAGGTGGACGCCGGCACCTGCACGCGCTACGAGGGCAACCTCGACTGGTATCTGCGCGAGCGCGAGGTGCGCTACCAGCACCTTCTCCAGGCGAAGGAGAACCAGGACCACCACCGCGAGCAGCTGCAGCGCTTCGTGGACCGCTTCCGCGCCCAGGCCACCAAGGCCGCGCAGGCGCAGAGCCGCCAGAAGCTCATCGACAAGATCGACGAGGCGCGCATCGTCCTGCCGAAGCGCTACACGCAGTCCGGGCGCCTCCGCCTCGCGCCGCCTCCGCCCTCCGGCATCGAGATGTTCCGCTGCGAAAACCTCTTCTTCTCCTACGACGGCGTGCGGAACGTGCTCCACGACGTCACGTTCAACATCGCGCGGGGCGACAAGGTGGCGCTCATCGGCTACAACGGACTCGGAAAGTCCACGCTCATGCGCATCATCGCCGGGCGGCGCGCGCCGACCTCCGGCAAGGCCGTGCTGGGGCACAACGTCGTGCCGGGCTACCTCTCGCAGGAGCTCGCCGAGACGATTCCGCCGGACCTCACCGTCTACCGTGTGGCGAAGGATGCCTGGCAGGGCGCGACGAACCTCTCGGGCGAGAAGCACTTCCGCAACCAGCTTGGCGCGTTCGGCTTCGACGAGAACGACGTGGAGAAGCAGGTGGGCGTCCTCTCGGGCGGCGAGAAGATCCGCCTCGCCTTCCTCCGCCTTTTCCTGCAGGCGCCGAACTTCCTCCTTCTCGACGAACCGACGACGCACCTCGACCTCGACGGCCGCCGCCTTCTACAGGACGCGCTCCAGAAGTACACGGGCACGATCCTCCTCGTCTCGCACGACATCGAGTTCGTGCGCGCCGTTGCGACCTCCGTCCTCGAAATCACCCGTGCGGGCATCCGCTCGTTCCCCGGCGGCTACGACTACTACTGCGAGAAGAAGGCGGAACTGCAGGCGAGGGAGGCGAAGGGTGCGCGGGGGACGGGCGGCACGGCGCAGCCGGTCGCGGTTCCGCCGGACAACGCGCCGCGCCTGACCTCGAAGGAACTGCGCCAGCAGCGTGCGGCGGAACGCGCGAAGGTCGCGCCGCGCGTGAAGGAGCTCAAGAAGAAGGTCGCGGCGTGCGAAAAGAAGATCGAGGAACTCCAGGCCGCGCTCGACGCGACGTCCGAGGAACTGTTCAACCCGAAGCCCACGACCGATTTCGCGGAGGCGAACCGCAGGGTCCACACGCTCCAGTTCGAGATCGACCGCTACACCGAGGACTGGGAGAAGTCCGCAACCGAACTGGAAGAACTTCAGAAGGGCGATTGACCGCACGTCCCCTGTACATGCTGTGCCGTCTGTCACCGGTTTCGGTTTATGGTATAATGTTAGCGGTTTCCAGTGTAATGGCATCATGACGACAATTTTGAACGCGAGTCTCATCCGGCTGATGACGGCCCTGATCCCGGTGAAAAGGGTGCGCGTGCGCGTGCGGCGGCGGCTTCTCGACCGCGCGCGCGACGCGCGGACGGCGCGGCTTGTCCCCATTGTGCGTGCGCGGTATGCGGCCCACGAGCAAACCTGCCGCGACACGCTCGCACGCGGGGGGCGCCTGCGCGTCGCCTTCCTCGTCTGCGATGCGTCGATGTTTTCCGCCGAGCCGGTCTTCCAGGCGATGGTGGACGACGCGCGCTTCGAGCCGTTCATCGCCATCGTGCCGCGCGTGACGCGGGGCGAGGCGTTTCTGCGCGAAACGCTCGCGAAGACGCAGACCACGCTGCTCGCGCGTTATCCTGAGAAAGTCGAATCTCTCTACGATCCCGAGACGCGGACGGCGCGGTCGCTTGAGGGCCGCGCGGATCTGGTCTTCACGTCGATCATCTATGATGACCAGACGTTGGAGCAGTACAACGTCGACGCCGTCAGCTCCTACGCCCTCGTCGCGGGGATGCTCTACGGCTACGGCGGCATGACGAATTCCAGCCTTGCGCGCGTTCGGGACTCACCGATGGTTTCGGCGTTCTGGCGTTTCTTCGCGCCGAACGAGGCCGTGGCGGCGTCTTTCCGTGCGTGTAATCCCTATCTGTCAGAGGCGACGGTCGTGAGCGGGTATCCGAAGATGGACCGCCTCGCGTCGATCGTCCCGCGTCCGCGGCGCCCGAAGACGATTCTCGTCTGCCCGCACCATACGCTGGCCCGTGGGCCGGGGGTCATGCTTGCGCTCTCGAACTTCCTCCGCTTCGCCGACTTCTTTCTGCGTCTGCCGAAGATGTTCCCTGATGTCAAATTTGTTTTCCGCCCGCATCCGCTGCTCTTCCCCCGCCTGTCCACGCGCGAGTGGTGGGGGACCGCGCAGACCGCGCGCTACCGGGCGGAGATGGAGGCGATGCCGAACGTCGAGTTCCAGCAGGGCGGGGACTACTTCGAGACGTTCGCCAATTCCGACGCCTTGATCCACGACTGTGGGTCGTTCCTTGCAGAATATTTCTATACGGGACGCCGTCAGTGCTACATGGCCGAAAGCGAGGCCGCGCTGCGCAGCCAGTACAACGACTTCGGGAACCGTGTGCTGGACCATGTGTCGCTCGCGTCGAGCGAAGACGAGATCGTGGCGTTCGTGCGCGATGTCGTCGCCTCGGACGGCCCTTTGGTGTTGGACGCAGCGGCGGCGGACTTCGCGCGGCGCGAAATCTGCCTGAACCATCCCCATGCCGCCGCGCGGGTGGTCATCGAGGTGATGGCGGCAATCGAGAGGAATGGAGGTTGAGACGATGGGCGAAGCGGATGGGAAGACGCGGATTCTGACCTTTGGCGTGTTCGATTTGTTCCACTACGGGCACAAGGAACTGTTCCGTAAGGCGAAAGAGATGGGCGGACCCCATGCGTATCTGATTGTGGCGGTCCACGACGAGGCGTTCATCCGTCAGTTCAAGCCCGATGTCGAGCTCGTCTATTCCACGCAGGAACGGTTGGAGATGGTGCAGCAATGCCGCTATGTCGACGAGGCCGTGCTGTACAAGACTGTCGCGCAGGGCGTGCGCGAGATTCCGTTTGATGTTCTCCTTCTGGGCGCGGACCATGGCAAGCACGCGGCCTGGCAGGAAGCGCTCGCCTGGTGCGCGGCGCACGGCAAGAAGGTGATGCGCACGACGCGCACCGAGGGCATCTCGTCGACGACGCTCCGCGACCGCATCCGCCATCTTTCCTGATAAACGGGGCCTTCAGCATGATTCAGCGCTGCACAGAGCAGGACCGCGAGGGGATTCTCGCCTATGTGGACGGTGCGGTGGACCGCTGCCTGTACCTCTACATGGATCTTCTGGAGTTCGGCTTCGATTCGCCGGAGGTCTCGGTGTGGGCCGAGGCGACGCCCGCGCGCGCCCTCGCGTGCGTCGGGCTTGTCTACGGGAAGACCTGCCACCTCTTCTCCCGCGACCGCCGCTTCGACGCGGCGGCCTGGGCCCGCCATCTGCGCGCGCAGGGCGTGACGCTCGCGTGCGCCGAGGGGGCGATTGTGCGGCAGCTGGCGGAGGCCCTGCCGGGAAAGGCCGAATACGGGTACGAGGGGCGCCTCGACGCGCCGCCGCCGACGGACGACCGAACGGGGATTCGCCGCGCGCGGGCGGAGGACTTCGCGGCGATAGCGCGCCTTCTCCATCGCGAGGCGCACTACGACCGAAAGGCCGACCTGGCGACGGTCGAGGAGCAGCTGCGGTCGCGCTGGGCGCGGGGATTCACGCGGAACTACGTCCTGGAATGCGGCGGCGGGATTGCCGCGCACATGGGGACGAAGGCGGAGATGGGACGTTTTGCCGTTCTGGGCGCGCTTGTGACGCACACGGCCTTTCGGTCCCGTGGGTTCGCCGGACGCCTCTACCATGCCGTCTGCGCCGATCTTCTGGCGGAAGGCAAGGAGGTCTTCTCGTTCTACTACGATGCGGCGGGGAGGGGCGTCAACGAGCGAATGGGCGTCATGCCCCATTGCGAATGGGGACGCCTCTTTGTCGCTTCGGAGGGCACGCGATGATTCCGCTTCTGGCCAGGCTGCTGACGTTCTGGATTCCGCTTCGCGGGCCGCGCCTGCGTCTGCGCAACGGCTTCAGTCGCCTTTGCTACGGCCTGCCCGTGCGGCTGAAGGTCAAGAAGGCCGGGCCGCACCTCCACTGCGCGGGGCCGGTCCACCTGACGAAGCACACGGAACTCGCCGACCACGTCTGCTTCAACGGCGCGTGGGCGAGCGGCAACGGGCGGCTTGTCATCGGGCGCTATTTTCATTCCGGCGACGGACTCAGGATCTTCACGCGCAACCACAACTACGACCACGGCGAGGCGATCCCCTACGATGCGACCTACATCGCCAAGGACGTGGTCATCGGCGATTTCGTGTGGATCGGCGCGCGGGTCATCCTGCTGCCGGGCACGAAGATCGGCGAGGGGGCGATCATCCAGGCCGGCTCGGTCGTCCACGGCGAGATCCCGCCGCTGGCGATCGCGGGTGGAAACCCGGCAAAGGTGTTCGCGCACCGCGATGCGGAACACTTCAACCGCCTGAAGGCGGCGGGGAAGTTCCACTGATACGTTCTCACCCTTATCCCGATTTTTTCATGGGAATCAGGGGCTCGTCAAAAAATCGGGGCAAGGGCGCCCCGTTGCTTCTTTGATGGGCGTGGGCCGTTTCGCCCGCCGCCCGCGCTTTGCACGGGTCATGGGTTGATCTTGGTTTGGACACCGAAGATTATGCCTTATCCAGGTTCAACAGCCTCTCATTTCACTTCGTTGGTTGCGTGGCTCGCGAGCCGACAAACCCATTGCTCGCACGGGAATATACATCTTGACGGGCAAGTGATGGGAATGTGAATCTTGACGGGCAAGTGATGGGCAAGAACCGGGAACGTGTTCGCTTCTGCTTCATCGCCGCGCCTGATGCTGCCAAAACAAACCTGGGGAGAACTCGGGGAGGAAAAAACCAAGGAGTGCCGCAATTCATTGCGGTCGAACGTATTACGCCGCGCGCCGCATGGAGGGCCACAATTTCCGAAACCGTCACGCCGCGCGACGCACCGCGGCTTTCAGGCAAGATATGGCTTTCAAGCAAGATTATTACGCGCTGAAATCTCATTGCGTCTCGACCATTGCATCCCGGCTTGCCCTGCCGAACCCGCACTCTCGGCATCTTCACCGCGACCTCGGCGTCTTCAAGATTATTACGCAGTGAAATCTCATTGTGTCCCGACCATTGCATCCCGCCTTGCCCAGCCGGACCCGCAGGCTCGGCTTCTTCACCGCGACCTCGGCATCTTCAAGATTATTACGCAGTGAAATCTCATTGCGTCTAGCCGACCCTTCTGCTAGACTGTGCGGCGGCAAGGAGGAGAAAGACCATGGCGGTGAAATCTGAGGCGATGACGCGAAAGGCAAACGCGCGGAACCAGGCGGCCCGGACGACGGCGCCCGGGCGGAGGGCGGCGTCCGGGACGGCCGCGCGGATGCGGGCCGCCGCAGCAGCGGCGCGGCGGGCGGTGGCGGACACGGCGCGGGCGGTCTCGGAGGAGGTGCGGGAGAGCTTCCGCGCGTGG